>Ga0224496_10001926_pt1 | contig 12586 bp, 11 predicted proteins | sample SF_Jul11_sed_USG_2_FD_168127 | JGI IMG/M metagenome (GOLD analysis project Ga0224496, IMG submission 168127) | Sediment microbial communities from San Francisco Bay, California, United States - SF_Jul11_sed_USGS_8_1 | ecosystem: Environmental > Aquatic > Marine > Sediment | place: USA... | reverse complement strand
TCCGGATTCACATAGATTCTGTTCATTGGCATCACCTCCCCTACGCCGGGAGCCCGAGACCCCTGCGGCGTTGGTCGATCACGGCAAGCAGTGCCTCGGCCGCCTTTTGCGGGTCGGGTTCAACGATGAAGTAGCCGCCGAAGAGGTCTTTGACGGCCCCGGTCAATACGCCGGTTACGGTGGCGCTGCCCACCACCGGCGGCACGATGCCAAGATGCGTTGGCAGTCCGGCCGCCACCGCCCAAGTGCCGATGGCCACCGCTTTTTCGGTGACCGGCTCCGGCGCCGAGGCAACCAGCGGCAGCTTGTCAAGATCCACGCCGAGCTTGTTGGCCACCGCCACCGCCACATCGACGGCGCGGCTGTTGTCGACACAGGATCCCATGTGCAGCACCAGCGGCAGCGGCCCGCCAAGGCCGGCGGCCTCGCCGATGGCGGTGAGCACCGCCTTGAGCCCGTCGCCGGCGTGACTGCTGGTGGCCTCCTGGGTCATGAACCCTTCCCGGGCAAAGGCTCCGGCGGCGCAACCGGTGGCAAGAATCAGGACGTTGTTTTTGGCCAGAATCTTTATCATTTCCACATAGTTGGCGTCCTGGGCGACTTTGACCGTGTTGCAGCCGGCAAAAAGGCAGATACCCCGGATGTTGCCATTGGCGATGTTATCGATCAGCGGTTGCAGGGGATCGTTTTTGTCCAGCAGCGCCAGGGCATTGATAATTGCCTCGGCGGAAAAACCGGCAATGGCGGTGGTGGCAATTTCGGGGATGTTGATCTTGTGGGGATCGCGTTGTCGGTAAGCCTCGATGGCGGTGGTAATCACCCGCCGCGCCGCTTCCCGGGCGCCCGTATCGGTGAATTCGATATGGGCGGCCTTGGGGATCTTGGCGTTGGCCATGGTGGTCATCAGCTTGGTGTGGAAACATTCAGCCACGTTGGCAAGAGCAGGCATGATGCACTGGTAGTCCACCACCATGGCGTCGATGGCGCCGGTGAGGATGGCGGTTTCCTGGGAGACGGAGCTGGTGGCGATGGGCACGCCGTGCCGCATCAGGACTTCATTGCCCGTGCAGCAGATGCCGACCAGGTTGATGCCCTTGATGGCGCCGGCTTTTTGGGCCAGCGCAATGAGTTCGGGCTCGCCGGCAACCTGGGCCACCACGTCGCTCAGCAGGGGGTTGTGGCCGTGCAGGGCGATGTTCACCGCTTCTTTTTTGATGACGCCGAGGTTTGCCCTGGACACCACCGGTGCCGGGGTGCCGAAGAGCACGTCCGCCAGGTCGGTGGCCAGGTGGCAGGCCGAGTAGTCGGCCAGGGCGCACTGGATGCCGCCCAGCAGCAGGTTGACCGGGTCGGCGTCCACTCCGTAGGTGGTGCGGTGCATTATGTCGGAGATGTGGCTGTCGACTCCGGTTGGTACTACGCCGTGATTGAGGAAGGTCTCCACCCGGCCCTTGGTGATGGTGGTGGCGGCCCAGGTGAGCGGGGTGGATTTTTCCGAGAACTCGGCCAGGGCCACGGTTGCCAGCTCGGCGGCAATGGCGGCGGTGTCGCGCCCGTCGGTTTCAACTCCTGTCCGTTGGGCGATGGCGTGCAGTTTCTTTTCGTCCTTGATCGGGTAGTCGGGGGCTTCGCCCCGGGCGGCGTGGAGGAGGGTGCGGGCGACGTGTTTGGCGTGGCCGGCATGGGAAGCGGTGCCGGCGGCAATTGCCCGCGCCAGTCCCCTGGCCACCATGGTGTCGGCCGAGGCGCCGCAAATTCCCTCGGTGGGACCGTTGCCGAACGGGTCGATGCGACAGGGGCCCTGCAGGCAGTGGCGGCAGCAGAGGCCGGTCTCGCCGAAACCGCACTGGGGCAGTTGTTTCTGGTACCGGTCCCAGACCAGGGGAATGGCTTGCTCTTCCGCATGGTCGATCATCTGCCGGGTCGCCAAGTCGATGGATTTTTGCATCTCTTCCTCCTTTGTCCTTTGCCGTAAGATTTATTTTTGTATTTTTATCTATAGATATATTGGCTCCACGAAAATTCTGTCCCGCGTGGGGGGGCGGCACGTTAAGACGGATTTGCGCCGTCAGCCTTCCTGCGTAACGGCGTTTTCTTATCCTATAGCATGGGAATTAGGCGTTTTGCGATACTTTTTTGAGGTACCCTCCAGCCCCGGGTATGGGCGCCGGCTGTGTGCCGTCGCGGTCCTTTCCGGCAGGGGCTGGCGGGTTTTTAGAACCTTTGGTTGTCAGGCGCCCTATCCGGCGAGAGGTGTCTGACGGGTGCGGCACCCTCCCTGTCAGTTGCCGTCCATCAGGTTGCCGATGGAACCAAACAGGGAGCCGGAATTGCCTCCTCCGCCTGCGGCGGCGGGCGCGTGGCGGAATATGGTGTCGGCGATGCGGGAGATGGGCAGCGATTGCAGCAGGACGACACCGGTGCCGCTCAGGGTCGCCAGGAAGGCGCCTTCGCCGCCGAAGGCCATGGACTTGAGGCCGCCGGCCATCTGGATGTCGTAGTTGATCCCCGCGGTGAAGGCGGCGATGCAGCCGGTGTCGACCCGAATTGTTTCGTTGCGCAACTCTTTCCGCACCACGGTGCCGCCCACATGGATAAAGACCAGGCCGTCCCCCGTAAGGTGTTGCAGGATAAAGCCTTCACCGCCGAAAAAACCGGCGCCCAACCGTTTGTTGAAGGCGATGTCGATTTTGGTCCCCAGGGCGGCACAGAGGAAGGCGTCTTTCTGGCAGATCATCTCTCCGCCGAGTTTGGCCAGGTCGAGCGGGACGATTCTGCCTGGATAGGGGGCGGCAAAGGCGACCCGTTTTTTGCCGGCGCCACGGTTGGTGAAATGGGTCATGAACAGCGACTCGCCGGTGAGCATTCGCTTGCCGGCGCTGAACACCTTGCCGAAGAAACCGGCATCCGGGTTGGAGCCGTCTCCCATCTTGGCCTCGAAGGCAATGCCGTCCTCCATGTAGTTCATGGCGCCGGCCTCGGCAATCACTGTTTCGCCGGGATCCAGTTCCACCTCCACCACCTGCAGGTCATTGCCGATGAGTTCATAGTCCACTTCGTGGCAGCGTCTGGCTCTTCCTTGTTCGTTGTGCATGGGGTTGTTCCTCCGGTGTCTATAAGTTGTTGCTGAATCCGTGAGCATTCCCATGCCGTCACGGATCCTGGTTGTTATTGCCTTGCCGGCCGGGCGGCCACCGGGCGTAACGGTTGCGCCGCCGTTGTCTCGGCGGCGAGCCAGAGTCGGATGTCGGCCTGCAGGGCCCCGAGGTCGAGGCCCGGATCGATATAGCCCCCTGGCTCGTCCTGGTCGCGGAGGCGGCTTTTCAGGGCTGCAATCCGTTCGCTGGTGAGGGGGTGGGTGCTGAAAAAGTTCAAGGCCTGCTCTGTCGTCTCCCCTGCCTCGGCCTTGCCCTCTGTTTGCAGGAGAAAAGAGAAGAAGTCGATCATTCCGCGTGGGTCGATGCGGGCGCGGATCAGGGTGTCCCAGGCCTGATTGTCGGCCTGGCGTTCGTAATTCCGGGAGTTTTTCAGGGTCCAGAAAAAGGCGGCGTTTTCCGTGACCACCGTCGCCAGCGGCGAGGAGTCGCCGAGGATAACCTGCAACATCAAGCCCAGACCGGCTTTGGTGATCAGTTGCCGGGTGGCGTGCCGGAGGGTGATGTGGGCCATTTCGTGGGCCACGACCCCGGCCAGTTCCGGTCCGGATGAAACCGCCAGCACCAGGCCGGTGGTGATGACGATTGGCCCCCCGGGCAGGGCAAAGGCGTTGATGCGGGGATCCTTGAGGAGGTGAATGGTGAAAGGCGGTCCCTGGCCGGGACTTGTCTCGGCAAGGGTGGCGAGCAGGGGCGTGAGAGGGGCGAGCAGCCTGGGTTCGGTGCAGAAGGTGCTGCTCTGGTGCCACTGCTGCAGGGCAATGGCACCGATTCGTTCTTCCCATTCCAGTGGAATCTGCCTGGCCGTCGCCGTGACCAGGGGTTCCTTCAGGGCTGTCAAGCCGACCAGGGCGGCGATCAGGAGGGCGGCAAGCCCGAGTATCTTGATCAGGAAGCCTCGGGCGGCATGTTTGATCCGGCCGGCCTGGCTGGCGATGGCCGGCCGGGCCAGGAGCGTCGGGTCGTCGAGCAGGGCGCGGTCGGGCGAGGAGACGGTCCAGCCGGGCAGGCTGGGGTGGCGAAAGATGAGGAGCTGGTCGTTGAAGCCGCCCGCCGTGACGATCAGGCCGTCAAGGGGCATGGTGACTGCATGCGCCCGGGCGACAAAGGTGAGCGCTTCCGGGGTGACGGTGATGGGGCCGGACACGCTCTCCCCGTCGAGACCGGGAGGGAAGGCGTTACCTTGATAGGGAGTGGAGAGCATGTCAAAACGTACAGGCAGCGGCAAATTGCTGTCAAGAGGTTCGAGATACTTCGTGTATGGGCAGGGGGGGAGGGGCGCGGGCGAAGGGTAAAAAAAAGCCCCGCAGCGCAAGCTGCAGGGCTTTCTGTATCTTTGGCTATCCGAGTCTTACAGCTGCTTGACGTTCGCTGCAGCAGGACCCTTGGGGCCGTCGACTACGTCGAAGCTGACCCGAGCACCCTCGTCAAGGGACTTGAAGCCTTCCGCCTGGATAGCGGAGTGGTGCACGAAAACGTCGTTGCCGCCGTCCTGTGCGATAAAGCCAAAGCCCTTGGAATCATTAAACCATTTTACAGTACCTTCAGACATCTTAACTGCTCCTTCGAAACAGGCCCCTTAAGTGGGGCCACTTGATAATGTGCCGGATGTCTCGCTGGACACCCCGGCCGACAGCGGTTGTTTGTAAACAAAAAAAACCGCACTCTCTCGCTCTGGAGAAATGTGCGGTGAGATTTTGTATTGCTTGCCTACAAACAAATACTGCACATAAAGAATAAAGCAACCTAACACGGAATATTTTCAATAGCTAGGAAATAATTGCGGGGTGGGGCAAGAAAAAGGTTTTGCCAGCGGCTGGAGGGAGGGCGTGGCGGTGAAATTCCGTGCATCGCCCCCCCCTGTTTTGTATAGTGCAAGGCTCTTTGCCGAGCAAGGCCGCCGAGGGGTGTCAGCCGACATCGCTGCCCATTGGCTCGGTTGTCCGCAAACCAAACGATTTGGAAAAAACAAAAAGGAACCACCCCATGTCCGAATTCAACAACGTCACCGTCGTCAAGAAGGCCAACGTCTATTTCGATGGCAAGGTTACCAGTCGCACCGTGGTCTTTCCCGACGGCGGCAAAAAGACCCTGGGCATCATGCTGCCCGGAGAATACGAGTTCGGTACCGCCGACAAGGAGATCATGGAAATCCTGGCCGGCGAGTTGGAGGTTCTCTTGCCGGGCAGAGGCAACTGGCAGTCGGTCAAGGGCGGCGAATCCTTTGAAGTGCCGGCCAACGCCAAGTTTTCGCTGCGGATCAAGAGTCTCACCGACTACTGCTGTTCCTTTGTCAAGTAGACAGCCTGTTGGCACGGTTCCAGGGGAGGGGCGGCAGCGAAGATGTTGAAACTCGGCGTCGATACCGGCGGAACCTTTACCGACTTCCTCCTGCAGACCCCCCAGGGAATCAAAACCTTCAAAACCGCCTCTACCCCAGACGATCCTGCCCGGGCCATCCTGGCCGGGCTGCGTCATTTTTTCACCGATCTTCCCGATGACCTGGAGGTTGTCCACGGCACCACCGTGGGGACCAATGCCTTCCTTGAACGCAAGGGTGCCAGAACCCTGCTGGTCACCACCCATGGCTTTGAGGATCTGCTGTTCATCGGTCGCCAGAATCGGGCCAGTCTGTATGATCTCGCCATCAGCCGTCCCCCCCCCATTGTCGAGCCGGAACAGTGCGTCGGCGTGCGTGAGCGGTTGCGGGCCGACGGTTCGGTGCTGGTCCCGCTGGGCAAGACGGTGGGGCGCCGTCTGCGCGCCCTGTGTCGTCGGCAGGGAGCGCAGACGGTGGCGGTCTGTCTGCTCCATTCCTATGCCAATCCACGCCACGAACAGCAGCTCGGCGCGGCGCTTGCCGCCCTTGGCCTGCCCTGCACCCTGTCGTCAGAATTACTGCCGGAATTCCGCGAATATGAACGGCTCACCACCACCCTGATCAATGCGTATCTGGCGCCGGTGGTCGCTTCCTATATCGAGCGGCTGGAGGTCGAACTGGCCGGGGTGCCTCTTTCCATCCAGCAATCCAACGGCGGCATCCTGCCGGCCCGGGGGATCGGCAACCGGGCGGTGCACACCGTGCTCTCCGGCCCGGCGGGCGGGGTGCGCGGCGCCTTCCACTTGGCCCGCGAGATGGGGATCGGCAAGATCATCACCTTTGATATGGGCGGTACCTCCACCGATGTCTCCCTTTGCGACGGCAAGCCGACATTGACCCGCGATTACCGGATCGACGGCTTTCCGGTACGCGTTCCCCTGCTTGACATCCATACCGTGGGGGCGGGTGGCGGTTCGCTGGCCCGGGTGGATGCCGGCGGGTTGTTGCGGGTGGGGCCGGAGAGCGCCGGCGCCGCGCCCGGTCCGGCCTGCTACGGCCAGGGCGATGGGATAACGGTGACCGACGCCAACCTTTATCTCGGCCGGCTGCTTGCCGATCGGTTCCTGGGCGGAGCCATGGCTCTTGACCGCGAACGGGTCTCGGCGTTGATGACCGGGCTGGGGACGCGATTGGGGCTCGACGGTCGCGCCACCGCCCTGGGCATCATCCGGATCGTCAATGCCGGCATGGCCAAGGCGGTGCGGGCGGTCTCGCTGGAGCGCGGTCACGATCCCAAGGAGTTTACGCTCTTTTCCTTTGGCGGCGCCTCGGGTCTGCATTGCTGTGAGCTGGCCGAGGAGCTGGGCATGCAACGGGTGGTGGTGCCGGCCCGGGCCGGGATTCTTTCCGCCCAGGGGATGGTGTTGGCGGATCCCACTCTGGATTATGTCCAGGCCCTGTTCCTTTCCGGCCCCGAGTTGACCAGTGACAGCCTGGCCGCCCCCTTTGCCGCCCTGGAGGCCAGGGGGCGGCTTGAGGCGGAGCGGCTTTGCCGACAGGGGGAGGTGCGGGTAGAGCGGTTCTGTGATCTCCGTTACCAGGGGCAGTCACACGAGCTCTGCGTGGCCTTTGACGAGGCCTTTGGCGAGCGTTTTCACGCCGCCCATGAAAAGAACTTCGGCTATCGGCTTACCGGTTCGCCGCTGGAGCTGGTTTCCATTCGTTGTACGGTGCGGGTGGTCCGGGCCAAACAGGGGTTGCCGAGATGGGAGGGGGCGCTGGCAAAGGGAAGTCCGGAGCCGGCGGCCGAAACCTTGATCGATTTCGCGGCCGGCACTCGGCCGGTGGTGGTGTTCAATCGTCGGCGCCTGGTGCCTGGGCACCGGTTGCAGGGGCCAGCGCTGGTGGTGGACGATTATACCACCATTCTGGTCGGCGCCGGCTGGCAGGGACGGGCAGATGCACTGCACAACCTGGTGCTGGAGCGCTGCGCAAGGCAATGCCAGCGGCTTTAAATGGTGCAGTGCCGTTTGATGCGGTTGTCCTCGTCGAGGACCACGATGCGGGGTTGGTACTTTTCGAGTTCCTTCTCCGAGAAGCTGGCGTAGCTGACGATGATCACCAGATCGCCAACCAGCGCCTTGCGGGCCGCGGCACCGTTCACGCCGATGATGCCTGAGTCGGCCGGCCCCTCGATGGCGTAAGTCTCGAATCGTTCGCCGTTGTTGATGTTGTAGATGAAGATCCGTTCAAAGGGAAGGATGCCCACCTCGTCCATGAGGAGCCTGTCGATGGTCAGACTGCCCTCGTAGTTGAGGTTGGCGCCGGTCACCGTTGCCCGGTGGATTTTAGACTTCAGCATCTGTCGTAACATTTCAATTCTCTTCGGTTGAGTCAGATAAACGGGTGTTGTCAATGAGGCGCGTCTTGCCGACCAGGGCGGCGATGAGCAGCACGCTGTCGGTGTCGATCCGTTTCTGGGCGACGAGAGTGTGCCGATGGACAACACTGATGTAGTCGATGGCAATACCGGGCTGGGCGAGGAGCAGTTTTTTGATTTCCCCGATGAGCCGCGTGGCGTCTGTTTCTCCTGCCGTTACCCGTTGCCGGGCCAGGGTCAGCCCCTTGTTGAGGCTCAGGGCCGATTGTCGCTCCGCCGGGGCCAGGTAGGCGTTGCGGGAACTCATGGCCAGACCGTCCGCTTCCCTGACAATGGGATGGCCGATGATGTCGAGATCCCAGTTCAGGTCCGCAGCCATTTTGCGGATCACGGCCAGCTGCTGGAAGTCTTTCTGGCCGAAGATCGTCACGTCGGGTTTGGCGATGTGGAAGAGCTTGGCGACCACGGTGGTCACCCCGTCAAAATGGCCCGGCCGGCTGGCGCCGCAAAGGGTATCGGTGAGGCCGGCCACGGTCACCGTGGTCTGGAAGCCCTGTGGGTACATCTCGCGGGGCGATGGCGCAAAGAGGATATCAACCGCTTCGCCCTCGGCCATGGCGGCGTCTTGTTCCAGATTGCGGGGATAACGGTCGAGATCCTCGCCGGGGCCGAACTGGATGGGGTTGACAAAGAGACTGACCACCACCCGTCCCGCCTGCTTGGCCGCCATTCGCATCAGGCGCAGATGTCCTTCGTGAAAGGCCCCCATGGTGGGCACCAGGGCAATTTTCTCTCCCGCCGTCCGGGTGCGGTTCGCCCAGGCGGTCATTTCCCGGGGCGAGTGGATGATTTTCATTGCCGCCGTTACTCGGTCGCCTTGGTGTGTGGCTCTCCCAGTTTGGCGAGCCGGTCCTTGGCCCAGGCGGCGCTGTCGTTGCCAACCCGTTCATAGGCCTCGCGGGCCTTGTCTGTTTCGCCTTTGTTCTCATAGATTCGTGCCTGGGCCAGATAAGCGATATCGGCGTAGGGGACAGCTTGGGCCAGCTTCTGGTACTGGGCCACGGCTTGATCCGGCTCCTTGTTCTGTTCCAGGGCCTGGGCGAGGGCATAGTGCACCAGGGGGGCGATGGGACTCTCTTCGTCCAGGCCGGCGAGGACCTGCCGGTACTGTTCGGCGGCATCGGCGAAGTTAGCGGCTTTTTCGTCGATATGGGCCAGCTCCAGCCGTGCCCAGCGGGCCGCATCGGTGCCGGAATAGTTGCCGACGACCTCGGTGAGCATTTTTTTCTGGTTGGCGTCGTCTTGTTCGTGCAGGGCCGAGGCGAGCAGGGCTGAGGATTGTTCGGTCCGGGTTGTGGCGTAGTAGTCGTATCCCGACCAGCCCACCAGCAGCACGGCCAGGACAATGGCGCCGATTTTTATAGCCCCCATGTTGGCCCGGAGAAAGGCGGCCACGTCGGCAGGGAGGTTCAGTTCGTCAAAGATGTCGCGATGCGGCTGCAGGGAGGATAAGGGCTGAACGGGTTGCTGGTAGGGATTTGGCTCGGTCATGGGGTGTCCCTTGATGAATTCATGGATTTGACGGCGGCAGGAGGTGGCGCCTTAACATCTTCGCCCCCCTTGCGAGGCCATACCGCGAGCGGCTGCAAAACATGCAATCCACTTTTGCCCTGTGAATTTATGAAAGAGGCAATATAACGGGTATGGGCGAAAAAAGCATCCGGGAAATTCCCCCTGCCGGGCAGGGGGGGGAGGGGCCGGGAAAAATGCGGCGGGCGGGCCAGGAGTGAAAGTGCACAGGGCGTATTGCCCCGTTCCCTGTTTCCGCAATGGAAACGACCCCGTGTAAACTGTCCGGGAAAAAACTTTCCAGCCGGACACAAGTTAATGACGTTCTCCTCCATGGTATGCTACAAATTCCCCTTATGAATGACTTTCATGCAAACAAAGTGCAGACGGTGAGCGAGGTGACCCGCTCCATCAGGGGGTTGCTTGAAACATCCTTCCCCCTGATCACTGTTTCCGGCGAGGTCTCGAACCTGCGGCGACCCTACTCCGGCCATCTCTATTTTACCCTCAAGGATCGGGAGGCGCAGCTCAAGGCGGTGCTTTTCAAAACCCAGCAGCGCTATCTGACCGGCGAGCTGCAGGACGGCCGGGAAGTGGTCTGCCGGGGCAGGATTTCGTTGTATGAGCCGCGCGGTGAGTACCAGCTTATCGTTGACGTGGTGGACGCCAAAGGCGCCGGCGTGCTTCAGGTCGCCTTCGAGGAACTCAAACAGCGTCTGGCCGCCGAAGGGCTTTTCGACCCGGCCCGCAAGCGGCCCCTGCCTTTTCTTCCCAGTCGGGTGGCGGTGTTGACCTCGCCGGGCGGCGCGGCCCTGTTTGATTTTTTGAAGATTGCCGTCCGCCGTTTTCCTGCTATCCCCATTGCCGTGGTGCCGGTGCGGGTGCAGGGGGAGGGGGCGGCCGAGGAGATGATCGAGGCCTTGCGGCGGGTCAATGCCGCTGTTGCTGCCGAGGTCATCGTGCTCTGCCGGGGCGGCGGCTCCATCGAGGATCTGTGGCCGTTTAACGACGAACGGCTGGCCCGGGCCATCCATGCCTCCGTCATTCCGGTCGTGTCGGCCGTGGGGCATGAGGTGGATTTCACCATTGCCGATTTTGTTGCCGACCTGCGCGTCCCCACCCCAACCGCCGCCGCCGAGGCGGTGCTGCCGGACCGGGCAGTGCTGGCCGAACGGGTGGCGGACCGGATGGCGCGGCTCATCATGGCCATGCAGCGCCTGCTCGATCGGCACCGGCAGCAGGTGCATCTGGAGCGGCGGGCATTGGCCGATCCGTCCCTGCTGCTCACCAATTTTTTGCTCCGTCTCGATCAGCACCAGAGCGGCATGTCCCTGGCCATGCGGGAACGGCTGCAGCGTGCCCGGAGTCGGCTCAATGGCGTGACCGGCCGGCTGGGGGAGCGGAATCCCGGCCAGCGGCTTGCCCTTCGGCAGCGTGAGGTACGTGAGTTGGGGCGGCGGCTTGCCATGCTGGCCGAGCGGCAACTGGAGCGCAAGGCCGGCCGGTTTGAGCGACTGGCCGGCCTTCTCGACGCGGTGAGCCCGCTGGCGGTGCTGGCCCGGGGATACGCCGTGGTGCGGAGTCGGGAGGACGGCATGGTGATCCGCGACTCCGCCGGGGTGCGGAAGGACGATCTCCTCGAGGTGCTGCTGCACCGGGGGCGGCTCGCGTGTCGGGTGGTGGGCAAGGAGTGATCGGTGCAGATTTCCGCTGCCGGCGGGGGGAGGACGGTTCCGTCTCCCGCCGGCGGCAAGGGCCGCAGGAAAAGAGGGGGGGTCAGCGGTGTTCCGAGAAATTGGCCTCGATGACGAAATCGCCGTGCGCCGTGGAGAGGGGAATGACGATGGTGGGGGCGTCTGAGTAGCTGGTCATCTCGATGTTTTCGCCGACAATCATGGTCGGCGTGGCCAGGTCAAAGGCGTGGCCGATCTTGGAGAGTTCCGCCTTGGCACCGCCGCAGATCATGTTGGTGAGTTCACCCACCGCATCGACAACGTCGTTGTCGATGTTGGGTTTTACCGGCTCCATGAGCATGCTGCCGACGATGTTGAGGATGCAGGCTTCCTGGAAAGAGATGATCATGTTGCCGGAAATCTTGGCCGAGGCCATGCCGATGATGCCGGTTATTTTTCCGAAAGTGGTGTTTCCCGTCTTGAGTTGGGGTTTGCTGCCCTTGACCTCGATACGTGCCATGGTCTGGATGACGTTCTTGGCCGCATTCAGGAAAGGGTTGATATATTCGGCTTTCATGCGCTGGCTGTTCCTTTGAAAGTGTGGCGGAAACCGGCGGCAAGGCCGACCGGCTCGGTTGGTGAGTAGAAAAAATCGAGAATGGGCGGACAAGCGCTTCCTTGTCAAACGCCATAAAGGTTATAGCCAATCGTCTCTAAAAAGGCAATGCAATCTGCGCGGGGAAGCAATCCTGGCTCACGGGCTATCGCCCGCCGGCAGCGGGGTTGGCGCCGGCAGCAAGGCCGAGGTCTTGCCGGTGAGGTAATAGGCCAGCAGGCCCAGCCATTCGCTGGTGCCGGTGGCGAGTCCACCAAGATGCCCGGCGAAACTGAGCTCCAGTCGCAACAGCCGGCCCGGGGCGGTGGCGTGATCCACGGGGTAGGGGATCACCGGCCAGCCCGCTTTGCGGAAGATGCCCACCGAGCGGGGCATGTGCCAGGCGGTGGTGATCAGCAGCCATTTTTCGCCCGGTTTTGGCATGATCAGCTTTTTGCTGAACAGGGCGTTCTCAAAGGTGTTCCGTGATTCCCGTTCAAAGATAACCCGGGCAGTGGCAAAGCCTTGTTCCTCGAACAGCCGGGCGGCGATGTCGGCTGCCTTGGTCTCCTGATGGAGCATGCTGCCGCTGCCGCCGGTGAAGACCAGTCGGGCCTCGGGGTAGCGCCGGGCCAGGGCCATGAAGGCCAGGTCCCTCTCGACGCCGCCGCCCAGTTCCGTTTGGTTCCAGAGGGGCGAAAGGCGAGTATTTTCCGAGCCGCCCAGTACGATGATACCGTCCACCTGGGCCGGGAGCTTGGGGTTGGTGGGAAAGCGGGTTTCAAGGGGGGCGAGGAGCCATTCGCCCACCGGCAGGAAGGCGATCACCAGGCAGGCCGCCACCACCAGGGTGAGCAGCCGTTTGCCGAATCGCGGCGCTCCCAGAGAGAGCGC
>Ga0224496_10001925_pt1 | contig 12592 bp, 7 predicted proteins | sample SF_Jul11_sed_USG_2_FD_168127 | JGI IMG/M metagenome (GOLD analysis project Ga0224496, IMG submission 168127) | Sediment microbial communities from San Francisco Bay, California, United States - SF_Jul11_sed_USGS_8_1 | ecosystem: Environmental > Aquatic > Marine > Sediment | place: USA... | reverse complement strand
TCAAACCAATCAAACCAATCAAACCAATGCAAAATTTTTACCGGCATATCATTGCACCAATTTTAATGAAAAAATCTTACTCAATTCCGGTAAAAATATTTACTAGGAGAAACAAATCAAAATGAAAGACCTGCGCGGAAAGGCATTACTCGATGATTCAGCGCTGACCAAGTCAACCGCTTTTTCGCGGGAAGAGCGAGATCGGTATGGATTACGTGGTTTGTTACCCTATGATGTAGCGGATATTGAAAAGCAAAAAACACGTGCACTCAAGAACATGCGCCGACAAAACACCAACATAGGAAAATATATCTTTTTGAATGCGTTGTTGGAACGTAATCAGCGTCTTTTCTATCGTGCGATGATTGATCATATGGAAGAGATTATGCCATTGGTTTATACCCCGACAGTGGGTGAGGCATGTAAAGAATTCGCGCATATTTTCAGAAAACCACAAGGACTATATATTACGCCAGAAGATCGTGGGAATATCGCTTCAGTACTAAAAAATTGGCCAGAAACCGATATTCGAATAATTGTCGTGACGGATGGGGAACGTATCTTGGGTCTTGGCGATCTTGGTGCAAATGGGATGGGAATTTCGATTGGCAAAATCGCATTATATGTTGCCTGTGCGGGCATCCATCCGGCAAATAGCATACCAATAATGCTTGATGTAGGCACCAACAATGTTCCACTACGTGAAGATCCTTTATATCTCGGTTATCCGTTTCCACGCTTAACGGGAGAGGCTTATCTTTCACTGATAGATGAATTTATTAGCGCGGTTCAATCACAGTTTCCCGATGCATTGATCCAGTTTGAGGATTTTCTTGCGCCAAACGCATTTTATTTCCTGGAACGTTATCAGAATCAGGTTCGTTGTTTTAACGATGATATTCAAGGTACCGCAGCAGTCACCCTAGCAGGCATCTATACATCATGCCGCATTACCCAGAAAAAATTTTCGGATTTAACCATCATGTTTTTGGGCACGGGTTCAGCAGCAAGCGGAATTGCTGAACTCGTTTTCAACGCATTCCGCGCATCAGGCCTGACCGAGCAAGCCGCGCGCGAAAGGATTTGGTTTGTTGATAGAAAAGGGTTAGTCGTGTCTACCCGTGAAAATATTAAACCGCGTATTAAACCATATGCACACGAACATGACCCACAAAGCTTCCATGACGCGATAGACGACATTAAGCCGGATGTTCTAATTGGCGCAACAGGCGTTGCGGGAACATTTACTGAAGATATTGTACGCCAGATGGCTAAAGTCAACGAACGCCCCGTCATTATTGCACTATCAAATCCAACTTCACATACTGAATGTACTGCAGAAGAAGCCTATAAATGGAGCGATGGTCGGGTAATTTTTGCCAGTGGCAGTCCTTTTGCGGCCGTACAATATGGCGGCAAAATATTCCACCCAGCACAAGGCAATAATGCTTACATATTTCCCGGAATCGGTCTTGGAATACAGGCAAGCGCGGCGCGTCTAGTTTCTCAAACCATGTTCCTTGCCTCGGCGGAAGTGTTAGCGAATAACGTTTCAGAACGAGAAATTGCTTTGTGTGCAATTTATCCGCCGCTTATAAAAATCCGTGAAGTGTCACGCGCGATAGCAGTAGCGGTTTGTCATGTCGCTTTAAGTGAAGATTTAACCGACAAAGAATTACCTGATGATCTAGATACTTATGTTGCTTCTTTGATGTATGAACCGAACTACTAAGGGTGTATAAGTTACTATGCAGGCAATACTAAGATGCATCCTTATATTTTCGATAGTTATATTGCTTCCTCTGAAAGTATGGGCATCTGGATCACACTTAATCGTTCAATTGCCTTGGGATCACCAATTTCAGTTTGCTGGCTTTTATCAGGCGTTATGGCAAGGTTACTATAATGAAGCCGGTATTGAAGTAGAAATACGCAGCGGGTTTAATGATGAAGGAAGAATCATCAACGCAATCGACGCGATCGCTAGTGGTAGAGCGGATATTGCCCCACTGGATGGGTTGTCACTATTAATCGCTCAAGATCAAGGCGCAAATATCGTTGCCTTGGTGCCAATTTTGCAGCGAACACCCTGGACTTTCCATAGTTTAAAAGAAAAACCACTCGACACACTTTCAGATTTGGCCAAAGCATCGGTTGCTGTTTCTCCGGACAGCATTTATATATACAAAATGCTGTTGCAATATGAATTGCTTGCACCTAATCCAAGAATAAAAGCGCATGTGCCACCCACGATTGATAATTTAGTAAACGGCGTGGTAGAAGTTATTTCGGGTTATGCAGGCAGTACCGTTTGGCTTGCGAAACAACAGAATATTCCAATTAATACACTTTATGCGGAAAATTACGGTATTGATTTTTATGCCGATGTTATTTCAGTGAATCGTGACAAACTGAGGCACAATCCTGTTTTAGTTGAAAAATTTTTACAAGCGACACTACGTGGCTGGGAATATGCATTAAATAACAAAGAAAAAACCATTAATAAAATTGTCAGTATATATCCTAGGAAATTTCAAGTGACTGACATTACGGGACTCAATCACCATTTTGCCTCTCATTTTCAACAACTGTCACGCTACCCACAAGTTCCATTAGGCAACAATGATCCTGAGCGTTGGGCGCACATGCATGACGCACTGAAAAAAATCGGAATGGTGAGTGGCAATTTTGACATGATGCGTCAGCTATCCATACCCGCTTCCACCAATGAAAGCCAGTACGACTGGTTATTAATAACGCTTCTGTTCTCATCACTTGCAGCGGTTACTTTATTGGCGGGTTGGCCGGGTCAACGCCATCTAGGGTATTTGGCACCCTTAATATCAGTAATTTTTATATTGATAATCCTATATTTTGCAGTAGCGCTATACCGAGAGCAGGAAATTGAAAATCAAAAAAAGGAAACGCTGATTAAGCTTTCAACGGTGCGTGTACAGCTGGAAGAATCAATTACTAGCACCTTTTTCCTGCTCAAAGGTTTGATTACACATATCAGATTGAATCCAGGTTTAACCCAGACTGAATTTGAACAAATTTCCCAGCAATTAATCGACGATCAACCTAAAATTAATAATATTGCCGCCGCACCCGATTTAATCGTCCGTATGGTCTATCCACTCGAAGACAATCAGCAAGTAATGAATCTTGATTACCGTCAACTACCGGCGCAATGGCCCAGTGTTTTGAAAGCTAAAGAATCTGATCAGGCAGTGCTTACCGGCCCGGTACAGTTAGTTCAAGGGGGAGTCGGTCTTATTGGCCGATTACCTATATATATTCAGGACATATCTGGACAACGTGAATTTTGGGGAATAGTTTCAACCGTCATGCATGTGGACGCATTTTATCGCGCCGCCGGATTATATGATGCCAGCCTCGGATTGGAATTTGCTATCCGCGGAAAAAACGGAATGGGCGATAGAGGCGAAGTTTTTTTTGGCAAAGGGGAATTATTTAGCCACGACCGTTCTGTCTTGATGGACATGATGATACCCGGCGGACGCTGGCAGATTGCCGCCAAACCCACAGGTGATCTGACAGCATTTTCAGAGCCCGTCTTATTTATTTATCTGCTTGGCTCAATTAGCATAATTCTTGCAATAATTTCCTTCTATATACGCAGAAGCCATGAATATCAGTTGCGAAAAAATGAATCGTATATTTCGTATCTTGCTTATCACGATAGTCTAACTGGCCTACCTAATCGCACACAGTTTACCGAAGAACTGGACCGGGTATTAGCGCATGCAAAGCGTTCTGGAAAAGCAATTGCTGTATTAATGCTGGACCTGGATCATTTTAAACAAATAAACGATACGCTGGGTCATGCCGCCGGTGATGAAATATTAATAGAAGTTTCACGACGACTAAAAAAACGGATACGGAAAGAAGATCATATCGCCCGATTGGGTGGAGATGAATTCGTAATTATCCAGCGCGACTTGAAAACGACTGATGATGCAGTAACTTTCGCACAAGAACTCATTGTTTCGTTGTCACAGCCCTACGACATCAAACAGACTAGATTTATCTGTGGCGCAAGTATTGGGATTGCTATCTGGCACCCCCGGGAAAAAGTTGACGCCAACTTACTTGAAGAGGCCGATATTGCCCTCTACAAGGCAAAGAATAAAGATCGTGGAAGCTATGCTTTTCATACTAGCGAAATGACACGTGAAATTCAACGCCGCGTTGATTTGCGCTGTGAACTCGAAAAAGCTTTAAACACAAACGAACTTTCTCTCGTTTACCAACCCCAAATTGATGTCAATAATAACAAGCTGATTGGCACTGAAGCACTGCTGCGCTGGAAACATCCTATTCATGGACATATCTCACCCGCTGAATTTATTCCCATTGCAGAAACACATGGCATGATGCATCGATTAGGGTTTTATGTGTTAAAAGAAGCCTGTGAAGCACTTGTTCGTTGGCGTAATGAAGGATTTTTTCAAAAAGTAATGGCTGTCAATATCTCTCCCGGTCAATTGAATAATGAAGTCTTTGATAAAGAACTCCTTGAACTGATGAATAAAGTTGGTTTACCTGGAGACGCGCTAGAATTGGAAATTACCGAACAAGTCATTATTCAGCCTCAGGCAAATAATGGCCTGATTCTTAAAGTGTTAGCAACAAAAGGCGTCAAACTAGCCATGGATAATTTTGGAACCGGTTACTCTTCCTTGCCGACTTTGAAGCATTGGCCCTTTCACCGCCTAAAAATTGCGCAGACGTTTGTGCACGGTATGCTTACTAATCCAAACGATCGAAAAATTGTTATGGCAACGATTGGTCTTGCTGAGAATCTAGGATTACAGGTAATTGCCGAAGGGGTAGAAAAAAAGGAGCAAATGGCATTCCTTAAACAAAACGGCTGTTACTTAATCCAAGGATATCTGTTAGCGCGCCCAATGCCAGAGAATAAACTGCTTGACTGGATACACGAGAATCATCCAAATAAATTAACCACGCCATCCAGGCCTACATGATTGATACAGTATGTGGCTTTTTCCTGGACAATAGGCTTTGCATGATACGCAATACTAATACCTGCCTCCGCCATCATTTTTAAGTCATTAGCGCCATCTCCGATAGCAATTATTTGCTCCCGTTTTATTCCCAGTTCATCGCGAACATGCCTCAACACTTCAGCTTTTCCACCTGCATCAATGATCTTTCCGGTTACTTTTCCGGTTATCCTATTGTTTGATATTTCGATAGTATTGGCCACTGAATAATTCAACCCCAATTTTGTTTTTATTCGATCGGTGAAAAAAGTAAAGCCACCGGATATAACCATCGTCTTGAGACCGGCTTCTTTAACACATTTAAGCAGCTTTTCCGCGCCCGGATTCAACTGCACGCGTTCATCATATACTTTTTGCAATGCATCCTGATGTAGTCCTTCCAACAAAGCCGTTCTTTGTTTCAGGCTCTCAGCAAAGCCAATCTCACCGCGCATGGTACTGAGTGTAATGGATGCTACTTGCGGCTTAATATTGTGTATATCGGCAATTTCATCAATTGACTCGATCGCAAGCAAGGTTGAATCCATATCCATTGCGATTAAACCAAAATCGGCCAGCTGCTTTGTTCCGTCAACAAATGCATAATCCAGGCTCGCATTAGCGCAATATGGCACTATATCCTTGTTTTCCGTAGCATTAAGCAGACGAAAGGCTTGCCCAGTAATACGTTGAATTTGGTCTGCGCCGGAAAGCTTGGCGAGTGATCTCAAGTCATGGTTTTCTATATCTATCCCTTGGATAATTAGGTGCATGGATTTGGTGAAACCTTGATTGGTAAATTAATGGAAAGCAGGAAGAGAATTATTCCATTCGATAATTTGATTCCGGCCCGCATGTTTGGCTGCGTAAAGCGCGCTATCAGAAGCTTTTATTAAGTCCGCCGGACATTCAAAATTTGTATTGCCATCCATATTGGCCGCAACACCAATAGATGCAGTTACTTTTACGATACGGCCATCCTCAAGTTGGTGTGAAATTGCAGCGATACTGTCCTTCAAGCGCGCCAAGAGTTTTCTCGCAGCGGAAAGCGTTGTTCCTGGCAAGATCAGGGAAAATTCTTCACCCCCATAACGGCAAAGCGTATCGTCCTGACGAATTTGACCAATAATTGTTCTTACAGTCGCAATGAGGAGTGCGTCACCGGCAATATGTCCATAGGTATCGTTGATTTTCTTGAAATGATCCAGATCAATCATGGCAATGGTGAGGGGTAAAGAATGCTGCGATGAAAGGTAAAATTCACGTTGCAACGTTTCATCAAAGTATCCTCGGTTTCGTGCGCCCGTTAGCCCATCATGTTGCGATTTTTCTTCCAATTCCCGTACTTTGGACAGGCTTTGTATCGCTAGTAATTCTTTGGCCTCAGCCATGATTCCGGCTATTTCTTCTGGTTGATGAATAGTAATTTCAAACAATTCTTCAACCACAACCAATTCAGTTGCCATGTTGTCGATCACGTCCATCAACGCGATGTTGTCAAGATTCAGCCAAGTTTTTGCGGCTTCAGTTGCAACGGCAATTTTCCCAGTATCCCCTGGATCTATGAAATAGTCGGCAACATGGCGCGAAACGGCAACGCAAGCAGGGATACTTGGACCAATTTCCTTGGGTGGGGGTTGGTTATGACTGGTCAGGCACGCCATCGCAATGTAATCGGGCAAATGCCATTTTTTCAGTAGTGCATGTCCAAGTTCATCATGCCCAACTTCGAATGTTTCACGTTCCTTTTGCAATAGCTCATCATGATTTATTGTGGAGGAAAAAACTTCAAAGTATTCCTCTGGCATCATGGCGCTAAATGCAAGTATACCGATATCTTGCAATAATCCAGCAAGAAATAAATCGTCCAGCGTTACGAGCCCCGCTTTTATTCCCAGTGCACGGCTGGCAAGCGCCGTAGTAATGGAGCGGCGCCAGAAATTGTTGTTGTCGAATGCTGCGTGGTATTGCCCTGATTGTTTTATTAACGAATTTGTCAAAGAAAAAGACAAAGCAATAACGGTAACTGCATGCGTGCCAAGTATACTGACCGCCTGACGCACATTGGTTGCGGTACGACGTGATTTATATATCGGTGAGTTTGCGGTCTTCAGTATCTTTGCAGTTAACGCTGGGTCTAGCGCTATATATTGGCAAGCTTTATTAATGTCGGCATCGGGATCATTGGCCAGATCAATGATTTTGAGCGCAATAGCCGGTAAAGTTGGCAATGTCGTGCATGATCGTAAGCGTTGCGTTAAATTATTGTTCACTACCTTTTCCTTATTGACGCACGTTATAAAATAGGAAATGTTTATTAGAAACCTTTGATCTTGTGTATGTGATTCTACTTTGCAGTACAATTTTACCCTATCGGAATATCTGGAATAGAACCAAATTGACTAGAAAATAGTTTCAATTTCCGGATTAGCATAAATTGCGGCTATTGTCTGTTTATTTTGACTTTAGACAAACAGTCCAGCGATAATCAGCACTACCAGGCTTGAAATAATCCGCAATGAGAAAATTACAAAGGAGTGAAACGTGGACTTTGGCATAAAAGTTGGAACCCCGGAAAAGCAACGTGGCGCGTGCGTCGTCGTGGGTGTGTTTGAATCGCGTAAACTGACTGAATCAGCAATAGTTCTGGATAATGCGAGTGATGGATACATCAGCAACATCTTACGCCAGGGTGATCTGGAAGGAAGAGCAAATACCACTTTGCTGCTACATAATGTTCCAAATACCCTATGTAAGCGAGTGTTACTAATTGGACTTGGCAAGGAGCAGGAGTTTGGTGATAAAGCATATCTTGACGCAATCCGTGCTGCTTTTAGTGCACTGCATCAAACAGGCGCTACTGATGCAACATTCTTTCTGACTGAAGTTCCTGTAAAAGAAAGAGAAAATGCATGGAAAATTTCCCAGACGGTTATCTTAGGAACGCAGAGTATCTACCGTTTTGATAGCCTAAAAAGCAAGCCAGAAAAAAACAAGTCGCACCTGCGTAAAACCATATTAAATGTAATAGATAATTCGCAACTGACGGTTAGCAAGGAAGCGATTCAACAGGGACAAGCCATTGCACACGGCATGAATGTGGCAAAAGATCTGGGCAATATGGCCCCAAATATTTGCACACCGACTTACCTGGCAAAACAAGCCAAAGATATGGCCAAAACACACAAGCTGAAAATTTCTGTACTGGCACAGAAAGACATGGAAAAGCTTGGTATGGGCGCGTTGATGTCAGTTGCGTATGGTAGCCGCCAGCCAGCCAAGCTTATTGTGGCGGAATACCGGGGACGAGGAAAAATGGAGAAGCCCGTAGTACTTGTCGGCAAAGGGGTTACCTTCGACACTGGTGGTATTTCCTTGAAACCAGGCGCAAATATGGATGAAATGAAATATGACATGTGTGGTGCGGCTAGTGTATTGGGCACATTGACAGCAATCGCAGAAATGAAACTTCCCATCAGTGTCGTGGGTATTATTCCGGCAACAGAAAACATGCCAGACGGCAATGCAACCAAACCGGGTGATGTTGTAACCAGCATGTCTGGGCAAACAATCGAAGTGCTTAATACAGATGCTGAGGGCCGATTAATTTTATGTGATGCACTAACCTACGCAGAACGTTATAAGCCAGATGTAGTGATTGATATTGCCACACTTACCGGCGCGTGTGTTATTGCACTGGGTCATGTAGCAACGGGCTTAATTAGCAATAATAACGAGCTGGCACAGGAACTACTGCTTGCCGCTGACAATGCCAATGACCGTGCCTGGCAATTGCCGCTTTGGGATGATTATCAGGATTTATTAAAAAGTAATTTTGCAGATATGGCCAATATCGGTGGACGTGCTGCAGGAACAATTACTGCCGGCTGTTTCTTATCACGATTTACCAAAAAATACCGCTGGGCGCACCTGGATATTGCGGGTACCGCATGGAATTCAGGCAAAGAAAAAGGAGCAACAGGACGACCGGTACCGTTATTGGCCCAATTTTTAATTACACGAGCCAAAGCAACAAGTTAGTAACTGTAATTTTTTTATCTCAGAGAACACCGAGAAAATTTGTTTAACTTTCGGTGTTCTTTGCGTTTATTTTAGATAGGCTAAATGCTTTCTTACTGATCGATGACGGAAATCTATTTCTATTCAGGAGCTGTTGACAAGTGTTACACGGCTTGCCGGCTCAGCGAAAAAGGAGTGCAACAGGGTTTAAAAGTAATAGTTTATACCCTGGATACAGCGCTGATTGAACGGATTGATAAATTACTTTGGACTTTTTCTCCAACCAGTTTTATTCCTCACAGCCGTGTTCATGATAAGCTGGCCAATGTAACACCCGTGATACTCGGTCATGAAATAGCGAAAATAAAGCATCATGACGTATTGCTAAATCTTCATGATCAGTACCCACCTTCATTTGATCGTTTCAACCGATTAATTGAAATTGCAAGTATTAAACCCGAAGATCAAGCAGCAGCACGCAAGCGTTACCGGTTCTACCAGGAAAACGGGTATAAAATTCATCATTACAAGCTAAACAATTAACTTTCTATAATTACCGCTAATGATTCAAGATCATAATACGTCGACAGATTTCGACGATGAAGAAATCCTGAATAAAGTAAATAGCTTACTAAATAAGCATCAAAATCAGGCGAACGCAACTGATGACTTGCATGGTGTCTTATCATCTGATTTAGATTACACGCAAAAATCTGATGGCACATTACAGCAAGCACCACAATCATCTAGCAACGAAATCCCGACACTGACCGAAGTCGTCATTTTGCACCCGGTTACCATGCCGACACAATCCGAATGTGCAATTTCACTGCAGCAAATCTTGGATGCAGCATTGCAAGAAGTGGAAATCAATCTCAGTACCACGGACCGGATAGCGCTACTCCAGGCACTAGAAAAACGGTTAATCAGCAAATTTGAATAAAACCTGCTAGTTTTTTACTCTAAGGGGGAGTCAGGCCAATCAACATCATGCTCGTATCCCTACCTTCCGTTATAATAACAAGCTTCTTGTATCTATATACGCCTGATCTTCATGGAACTTGCAAAAAGCTTTAATCCCAGTCAAATTGAGAACCATTGGTATTCCATATGGGAGTCATCGGGTTACTTCAAACCAGCCGCAACTGACGCCGATCCATATTGCATCATGCTTCCACCGCCCAACGTTACGGGCACGTTGCATATGGGTCATGCATTTCAGCATACCCTGATGGATGCGCTGATTCGCTATCATCGGATGCTTGGTTGCAACACGCTATGGCAACCCGGAACAGATCATGCCGGTATTGCAACCCAGATTGTCGTTGAACGTCAACTGGACCAACAAAATATTGATCGCCGTGAGCTAGGGCGCGAAGCATTCCTTGAACGGGTATGGCAATGGAAGGAAGCGTCCGGCTCTACCATTACCCGACAAATGCGGCGCTTGGGAACTTCCTGTGACTGGTCACGTGAACGCTTCACTATGGATCCGGCGTTATCCCGTGCTGTAACTGAAGTTTTTGTGCGCTTATATCGCGAAGGACTGATTTATCGTGGCAAGCGACTAGTTAACTGGGATCCGGTATTGCAAACCGCCGTTTCCGACCTGGAAGTCGTGTCGACAGAAGAAAATGGATTTCTCTGGCATATTCGATATCCATTAGAAAAAGATAATTGTGAAAAAAACTTTGCGACAGATAGCCTAATCGTTGCTACCACGCGACCGGAAACTATGCTAGGGGATATGGCCGTTGCTGTTCACCCAAAAGATATCCGTTACCAACATATGATTGGCCGCCATGTGCGATTACCATTATGCGAAAGAAGCATACCCATTATAGCGGATGAATATGTTGACCCGGCATTCGGAACAGGTTGCGTAAAAATTACCCCAGCACATGATTTTAATGACTACCAGATGGGACAACGACATCAGCTGATACCGTTAAATATTTTTACGCTGGATGGAAAAATAAATGATCTTGCACCGACCGAATATCAAGGCATGGATCGTTTTGAAGCTAGAAAAAAAATCCTTGCCGACCTGGAAGCACAAGGACTACTCTTTGAGACCAAACCGCATAAATTAATGGCCCCACGTGGTGACCGCACCAATACGATTATTGAGCCAATGTTGACGGATCAATGGTATGTCGCGATGGAAGGACTAGCGCAGCAAGGACTTGAAGCAGTGGCAAATGGTGACGTCAAATTCACACCGGATAATTGGCATCATGTTTACAATCAATGGCTAGAAAATATACAGGATTGGTGTATTTCTCGACAACTATGGTGGGGACACCGAATTCCAGCATGGTATGACGAGGACGGTAACATAACCGTTGCACATAGCCAGGAAGAAGCGCAACAACTAACTGGCAAGAACAACCTAAAACAAGATGAAGATGTACTGGATACCTGGTTTTCGTCTGCGTTATGGCCGTTCTCAACATTGGGCTGGCCAGAAGAAACACCAGAGGTTAAAACATTTTTACCAACCTCAGTATTGATTACAGGTTTTGACATCATCTTTTTTTGGGTCGCGCGGATGGTGATGATGTCCCTGCATTTCACAGGCAAGGTACCATTTAAGGAAGTCTATATTACTGGCCTGATCCGTGATGCAGAAGGACAAAAAATGAGTAAATCAAAGGGAAATGTACTGGATCCGCTGGATTTAATCGATGGCATTACGTTGCCTAACTTGATTGAAAAGCGTACCACGGGACTCATGAATCCTAAGCAGGCCGAATCAATTGAAAAAAATACCAGCAAACATTTTCCTAAAGGAATTCCGGCCTTCGGCACCGACGCATTACGCTTTACTTTTGCCAGTCTCGCCTCTCATGGCCGCGACATCAAATTTGACCTGCAGCGTTGCGAGGGTTATCGAAATTTTTGCAACAAATTGTGGAATGCGACGCGTTATGTACTGATGAACTGCGAGGGAAAAGATACGGGTCTGGTTGATACATCACCACTGACGTATTCTGCTGCTGACAAATGGATTGTTAGCCGTTTGCAACAGGCAGAACGTACGATTGAACAAGCATTCGGTAATTATCGCTTTGATATCGCATCGCGGGAAATCTATGAATTTGTATGGGATGAATATTGCGACTGGTATGTGGAGTTGGCCAAGGTACAGTTAAACAGTGATGATGACGCTGTACAACGAGGAACCCGCCGTACTTTGGTTAGCGTGCTGGAGGCTATGCTGCGCGTTGCACACCCTGTTATTCCTTTTATTACCGAAGAACTTTGGCAGAAAATAGCGCCATTAGCTGGCAAAACAGGTGCCAGTATTATATGTCAGTCATATCCTAACGCCGATTTGGAGAAAATTGACCAGGAAGCGATTAAAAATATCTCACTTCTTAAGGAAATCATCAACGCTTGTCGTACGTTACGTGGAGAAATGAATTTATCCCCTGCCCAGAAAGTCCCATTGCAAATAACTGGAGAACAAATAATGCTTACTGAATTTTCTCCTTATTTGCTGGCCTTGGGGAAATTGTCGAATGTAGAAATTATGAAAGGCG
>Ga0224496_10001923_pt1 | contig 12603 bp, 6 predicted proteins | sample SF_Jul11_sed_USG_2_FD_168127 | JGI IMG/M metagenome (GOLD analysis project Ga0224496, IMG submission 168127) | Sediment microbial communities from San Francisco Bay, California, United States - SF_Jul11_sed_USGS_8_1 | ecosystem: Environmental > Aquatic > Marine > Sediment | place: USA... | reverse complement strand
AACTACTTTCTTAATTGGATCGTAATGATCGCCGGCATCTGTGGTTTCAACGTTGACTTGTTGCAGATTTGCCCAGTCAAGTAAAATACGCGCTAATTCGCCGCCGGTACCCGGATATCGATCTTCAGGGTAACTATACTTTTCAAGTGTATATTTGACCCAATAGGAAGGACCGATAATGGCAGCGACAACAATAAGAATGAGTATTAAATAAAACATTTTGTGCTTGGAAGCCGGATTTGAACTTATGAAGATTAATTATAAATGATCGCAAGTAATAACGCTTAACCGTCTTGCTAGCGATAAACGGGCCATTCCCACTATTCATAGAAAGGCAAACAAGACATTTAATATTGGTGACATAAATATCACAAATAGTTCCTGAATACTGATTAAACTAAACGATATTGGCGCTTACGTTCGGCGAACGAGAGTCATTTAATCAGGATTTTGCAATTATCAGAATCTAAGTGTTATTCTTCCAAAGATGTTGCGTGGTATCTGAGTATTCAGCACATCAAGCGAGCTAAATTCTTGGTGCTGTTTATTCGTGACATTCTGTGCGACGATAGAAAGATCTAGCCTGGGCGCTGGTGTCCATCCCAGCCGAAAATCAAGGCGCGCCTGATCCGTAACATTTTGGGCCAATAGTTTGTCAGTATAGTAAAATATGCTGTCAAATTCCCAGTTATAAGGTAATTGTATTTGCGAGCGGACTGAAAATTGATGCCGGGGATCTGAATTTTCTTTATTAAAAACATCGTTAGTGGAGTCGGTGATATTATTTTTAAGCTTTGCATCCAATTTAAACCAGGTATAGCTGGAGCTTAACTGCCAGAAGTCGGCAACCTGCCACTTGGCGATAATTTCTGCGCCATAAGATGACGCTTTCATAATGTTATCGAATGTGTTGGCAATTAAAAGATGAGCCGGTGCGGGTTGTGTTTCTATGCCTGCAAATGTCACATTATTACTGACTAAATCATCGTAATAGTTGTAGAACAACGCAGTATCCAGGGTAAATGAATTGGTCAATAAGCTGCGATAGCCTAGTTCAAACGCGTAAACTTTTTCCGAGACGAGACTTTTATTACCGAAAGCGCTCACTAAAGTGGGTGGTGTGAAAATGTTTGTTCTGGGTGTGGCGGATATATTGACTCGGATATCACTATCTGCACGAGAGGGTATTCGTACAGCGCGGGAGGCTGAACCCCAGATGCTATGCCGATCATTAACTTCCCACAGCATCCGGGCATTGGGTTGATATTCAAATCCGCTAAAATCATTGTGTTCAATTTTTGAACCCAGGGTTAAGCGTAATACTTCATTTAATTGAATCTCATCTTGAATAAAGGCGCTGAAGGTGTTGTAATTGCGCTTTTTCGGGTTAAAAGAAAAAACAAAACTGGACTCCAATTCATCAAAAACGCCTCGGTAGCCCAACCCCCAAACGACATCATGGTTTTTTAGAAACTTTAGAGAGCTTAACTGATTCTGAATGTCAAGATCTAGGGTGTGAACTTGATTGGTAACGCTAAGGCTGCGGCGCTTAAAATAATCATAAAAAGCCTGGACGCGCCACTTATTGTCAGCGGTATTCTGTTTTTCCCAGCGAAACAAAACATTTCCAGTTTGATAGTCAATCTGATCATTAATTGTTCTAGTAGCAGGCGGTATCCATGTGGGACTGAAGGCAGTCTGATCTGCAGTGCCGACGTTATAGTTGCCTTGCAGCATCCATTTGTCGTTGGCATTCAGATCGCCATCGACGCGGAAGCCTGTTGTGAAATTGCGCCACTGGTCATTTGCCTGATTTTGTGGCGTATTTTCGAAATTTTCAACATGTCTGCCTTTGGCGAAAAGTCGATAGCTTGTCTGGTCGTTAAGGGTGCCACCATACCGGGCGCTAAGGATCCGTTCCTGGGAACCGCCGATAAAACTGACCTGTGTTCCTTGCGTTTCATGCGCTTTTTTCGTAAGAATATTGATGACGCCATTAACCGCATTGGCGCCCCACAAGGCGCCACCCGGTCCACGGACAATTTCTATGCGGTCAATATCATCCAGCAGCATGTCCTGCATATTCCAAAACACACCAGAAAATAGTGGCGTGTAAATACTGCGTCCATCTACCATAACCAGTAGTTTGTTACTGAAACGGCTGTTAAAACCACGAATAGTGACGGCCCATTTATTGGCGTCAATCTGAGCAACCTGTAAACCCGGGACGCCACGCAGTAACTCTGGTAGAGAAGTTGCGCTGGAACCACGAATATCTTCCTCGGAAATGACATGTATCGCCGCCGCTGTTTTCAGCAGGGATTGAGATTTTTTGCTGGCTGAAACAACTTCAATATTCATCAGCTGCTCTAAATCCATACTGTAGATGTCTGTATCGACACCGGCTGTCAAAGGATTTGAGAATAACGTCAGAAATAAAATAAGCGCTAGTTTATTGCGCTGTAATATTCTCATTGAAAACAGTAAAAAAACAAATTCATAGGCTATGTTGTAAATATAAAATTTTTGATTGAGTAGCCTGAGAAAAGTGATAACCCGTGATAGAGAAATACTTTTGTTCTGCATCTAAGGGGTTCTTAAGCTAATTTCTTTAGATTGCGTTTTTAATTACATATGGCGGTATGTTGTTAAAGCAGGGCCGTCAAAGGACTCAAAAAAATGCAATTAATTTCATTTCTATCCGTAAATAAATAAAAGCTAGTTTGTAATCAGTTTGGCGTAGCAATAAGTTTCTCCTTTTTGGAGTAACGGCGTTACCTTGAAAAGCGGCTCAATAGCATGCCATTTATAGATATTGGTTGTAACTAATTGTTGTTATTCTTTTTTAATACATATTCCGTCACTGGTTTTATTGGTTAAGTGTTTGAATTTATACAAATGACTGCATTGAATTTTTTTCTGGCGGAATGTTTAGCCTAAATACTAAGTTTGCGGCTATAGATGACCGATATATTATTTTGTTACTTGAGGCAGGTTTTCCCAGCCGGAATCCCGATTAATCAATCCTAGGTTGGAATGTTACTTCCACGCTCATATCACGCCGTCCAGTGCTACTTTCGCTACTGGTTAAGCTTTAAATGAATTTTGATATTCGTATCCTTCGAGGTTTTCTGGCGTTGGGTTTGCTGCTCCATGTCCAGATTGTGACGAGTGAGGCGTTACCTGAATTTCGTTTAAAAGCGGCTTTTTTATACAACTTTGTAGCGTTCACAGAGTGGCCAAATGATAGTGAGACCACGATCAACCTATGTGTGCACGGTGAAAGTCCTTTAGGTAAAGAAATTGAAGCGCTGAGTGGACGTAACGTGAACGGGCGTCTCATAACAATACAAAGAGAAAACCAAATTGAAAATTTGCAAGGTTGCCACGTAATTTTTGTCACCAGCTCGGTGGTCCATAATCTTTCACATATCCTTGATGGCATTAAAGATCAGCCAGCCCTGACGGTATCGGATAGTAAAGGCGTAACGCGTCAAGGCGTCATGATCAACATGAGTATCGAAAAGGGCAAAATCGTATTTGAAGTCAACTTAGCCGCAGCTCGCCGTGTTGGATTAAATATCAGCTCGCAAATACTCCGTCTAGCAAAAGAGGTGTACCAATGAAGACCAATCATCGAGACCAATCTAGTAAATCAACATTAAATCAACGCTTATTAAGTATAAGTAGGCGCACTTTAGGTGGTGTCCTGATTTTCGTCGCATTTATTTTGATTGTTAGCAGTTTTTCCCTCAATCTATTTTCATTAATTAACTCGAGCCAGATCAAAGCAAAAATTTTTGCTGAGAATGTTGCTGCATCGTTGGTATTTCAAGACCCTGATTCAGCCAATGAGATTCTTGGGTCACTGTCAAACGTCGAGGATATCTATGTCGCGACAGTCTTTACCAGGGATTTTGATACTTTCTCTAGCTATCAATCCAAGAAAACACTAGGGCCAGAAATACTATCTCTACCTGAGGAGGATTCAGATGTAAGCCTGAATTTGATCAAGGTAAAACAACCCATTCTTTTTCAAAAACAACTCCAAGGCTACTTTTATTTGGCAGTAAGCTTGTCATCACTCTACTGGCAGTCACTCTGGCTGGTCCTGGCTATTCTGGTCACTTCGCTGCTAGCTTTAATTTCATGTAATTTCTTACTGCAGCGTCTCAATGCCACTACGCTGCAACCGTTATCCAAGTTGTCTGCGCTGATTAACCAGGTTTCAGAAAAAGCAGATTACAGCGTTCGCGTAGATTCCAGCAATATTAGTGAATTGAATACATTGGCAGAAGGTTTTAATCATATGCTAGGGCAGATCGGAGAGCGCGATAAACATTTGGCCGCACAGCGAGATCATTTAGAAGTCGAAGTTGCGGCCCGAACGTCTGAATTACTAACCGCCAAGGAAGCTGCTGAAGCCGCAAGCCGCGCAAAAAGTGAATTCCTGGCGACGATGAGCCATGAAATCCGTACGCCGATGAATGGCGTTCTGGGCATGAATGAACTGCTCCTCGGTAGTAAACTCGAGCCGCAACAGCGAGTCTGGGCGGAATCTGTACAGGTATCGGGCCAACATCTCCTTAGCGTTATTAATGACATTCTTGATTTTTCCAAGATAGAGTCCGGGCGTATGGGGCTAGAGTCGGTGGATTTTAATCTGGTTGATCTGGTGGAAGAAGCAGTCGCTATGTTTGTTCAACAGGCCAGGGAAAAAGAACTTGAGCTGGCAATGCAGTTTACGCCGCCAGATGCGCAGTACGGACTGCGAGGCGACCCGTTCCGTTTACGTCAGATAATTATAAACTTGATTAATAACGCTATTAAGTTTACCAAGCAGGGCGAGGTGGTCGTGCGCACCGATTTCCTTGGCGAATCAGAAAATAAAATCAAAGTCCGTTTGTCTGTAGAAGATACGGGGATAGGTATTACGCCAAAAGCGCAAACCACCATTTTCGATCATTTTTCTCAGGCAGATGCAACGACAACGCGTCAGTTCGGTGGTACCGGGCTTGGTTTGACGATTAGTAAACATCTAATTGAACTAATGGGTGGCAGCATTTGGGTTGATAGTGTTTCTGGAAAGGGGTCGAAATTTTTCATCGAATTGTGTTTGCCCAAGGCTATTCTTGAAATGGCGGAAAAGCATTCATTCAAAGCGTTTGAAGAAGTGCGTGTGCTGGTGGTAGATGATAATCAGACCAATCGCGAGATCCTGTTGAATCAGCTGCGGAGTTGGCAGATGCAAGTGTGCTGCGCATCAGGCGGAGAAATGGCGTTGCAGTTGATGACCGAAGCAGTCGATGCTGAAACGCCTTTTCAGCTTGTTATTCTGGATATGCATATGCCCGGCATGGATGGCTTGCAATTAGCGCGCGCGATTCATTCTCAACCACTTTTAGCGGATACTCGCATGATGATGTTGACGTCTACATTTGCAAATGCCGAGCAATTGGTCACTCAGGAGGCCGGTATTATGCGATACATTAATAAGCCAATCCGCCAGGCCGATCTTTTTAACGTTATCAGCGGTATGTTGACGGCTTCACCTTTGATTGCGTCAGATGTTTCTCCTGCGTCGTCTGAACTTAACCCGGCATCCTTGAGCGGTACGGTACTTTTGGCAGAGGATAATCCGCTTAATCAACAGGTGGCCAAGGCGATGTTGAACAAACTGGGTTTGCAAATGGTTTTGGCAAATAATGGCCAGGAAGCGGTCGACCAGGTCAGTGCAGGAAATATTGATTTGGTTTTGATGGATTGTCAGATGCCGGTAATGGATGGTTATGAGGCGACTGCCGCTATTAGGCGGTTACTTGAAACGCGCGGCGAGCATTTTCCAATTATTGCCCTGACAGCCAATGCGATGTCAGATGACCGGCAGAAATGTCTTGATGCCGGGATGGACGATTTCCTTTCTAAGCCTTATTCACTTGCCCAGTTACAAGCGACTTTGACACGGTGGTGGCCTAAAACGAATAAATCAGAAAAACCGGAAATAGAATCGCGAACGGTAAAGACGGTGGAAAGCGGTGATATTGGGGATAAATCCATTATTAACATGAAGAATCTGGATGTGTTTCGCGAGTTAGATCCAACCGGTGGTGTTGATTTAATTAAACAGGTTGTATCCACTTATATTTCCTCTGTGCCCCAATATATGAATCAAATTGAGCAGGGTGCGCTTAATTGCAATGGAGAGATGTTGCGGCAGGCGGCGCATGCACTGAAGTCAAGCGCGGCAAATATCGGCGCCGAAACACTCTCTGGTTTTTGTAAGCAATTAGAGGATCTTGGCCGTGGGGATCAAATTAATGTGGCGACTGGACTGCTTCCTGAGATGCGCAGTGAGTATGATCAAGTATTAATTGCCCTGCAAAAAATATTAAAGGAAGTCTAATGTCAACGATACCGCTACCAAAGCGAATTTTGGTTGCTGATGATGAGCAGACAGCACTTGTTTTAATGCGAGCGGTGCTGGAAAAATGTGGATTTGAGGTCATTACTGTCGCTGATGGTGAGCGGGCGTTGCAACAGTTTCGCTCTAATCCTTGCGATATGGTGATGCTGGACGTAGATATGCCGCATTTAAATGGGTTTCAGGTTTTAGCGGTCTTGCGTAAAGAAGTCGGGAATGATCTGCCCATCATATTGGTAACAGGCATGGACGATACTCTGTCCGTTGAAAAAGCTTACGAGTGCGGTGCGACTGATTTTATTGCGAAACCCATAAATTGGTCTTTGTTTGGCCATCGCGTGAAATATTTGTTCCGCGCTTATCAAAATATGCTGGATTTATCCGTAGCTAATGCACGTAATGAAGCAATTTTGACTGCTATTCCAGATACTTTGTTCCGTATAGACAGTAACGGACTAATACTGGATAGCCACAATGAAAAAAAGCATTATTCGGGTACGTTTGCTTTGTCAACCGATAGTTATTTGTCAGATAATTTGCCAGAAAAAATTTCCGTAGATTTTATGAACGCAATTAAGCTGGCCCGTGGTGCTAACACAGCGCAGCGCATAACTTTCTCACTAGAAAGTCAAAATGATAACTTTACACATTATGAAGCTAGAGTTGTTGTCATCGACCAAGATGAAGCACTTTGTCTGGTAAGTGATGTTACTGAACAAAAAGAATCTGAAAACAGAATTTTTAAATTGGCATATTTCGACACACTGACTGGATTGCCCAATCGTCGTTCGTTTCTGGATCGACTGGATCGGGAAATTAGACGCGCCAAGATTCAGGGTGAGAAATTGGCGGTCCTGTCAATCGGCCTGGATCGTTTTACGACTATTAATGAATCCATGGGGTATCCCACGGGTGATAATCTGTTGCAACTAGCAGCAGATCGTTTGCGGGAAAGGTTTCGTCCTTATGACATGATTTCGCATACCCAGATTATTCGGGATGAAATTGAATTGGCCCGTCCTGGGGGAGATGAGTTTTCAGTGCTAATGCATATCAAACAACCGGAAGAGGCTCTTGGCGTGGCTGAGCGTGTCCGTGAAATAATGAGCCAGCCGTTTGTGGCAGATGGGCGTCATGTAGTTTTGACCGTAAGTAATGGTATCGCACTTTATCCGGAAAATGGTGACAATGCAGAGGTATTGCTTAAAGAGGCAAATACTGCGATGCATCATGCTAAGAAAGATGGGCACGATAACAGCCAGTTCTATAATATAAGTTTTACGCAGCAGGCCCAGCGCCGACTTAGTTTGGAAAACAATTTGCGCGTTGCGTTGGAACGTGAAGAATTTTACTTGCTTTATCAGCCTAAGTTTGATCTTAGAAAGCGGAGCATGCAATCCGTTGAAGCACTGATTCGTTGGAAAAATCCTGAGAAAGGAATTATTTCCCCGGTGGATTTCATCCCTTTAGCGGAAGAAACTGGTTTGATTGTTCCTATTGGCGAGTGGGTATTACGCCAAGCCTGCCATGATGCAATCAAATGGCAGCATGCGGGTCTTAATTTGAGTGTCGCAGTAAATTTGTCGCCCAAACAATTCAGGGATGCAAATTTAATCGAGACCGTGCTTAATGCGCTGTCTTCTTCCAGCTTAACACCGGATTTTGTGGAATTGGAAATTACTGAAAATGCACTCATGGTGGATAGTGAAGCTACGCTGAAGATTCTTCGGAACTTGCGGGAAAATGGAATACACATCGCGCTAGATGATTTTGGCACGGGTTATTCATCGATGAGCTATCTTAAACATATTCCGCTGAATACGCTTAAAATAGATCAGAGCTTCGTAAAGGAATTGTCGCACAGTAAGGAAAATTTCGCGATTGTTTTAGCCATCATTTCTATGGCGAAGAGTCTGGGTTACGTTGTTGTCGCTGAAGGCGTGGAAACAATTGAGCAAGTACAAATACTTGACCAGCTGAACTGCGATGTTTTGCAAGGCTACTTTTTTAGTAAGCCCGTTGATGCCAGTGAAATTATTACGCTATCTCGCAAGCAATGGGAAATCAAATGATAATTACAGGAAGCTAAGTTGACAATGTTAATCACCGTAAGGTATTTGAAGCAACAATGAAGAATGGCAGACTATCCTCATGCCAGCTTTTCTATTTTGGTGAACTCTTCATATGATGAATATGTCAAAAATGTTTTGGCTAATGAAAGTGTTTATATCGCGCCCATGCAGAAATGGATAGAATCAACCGGCAGTGTTTAACTGTTGACGGCTTGTTATAAGCGAAGAATGTGCCTAATATACGACCTATAACATAGTTTTATTTTGTGATATTTGGTTTGGAGCTTGTTTAATAGCGTAGTGGTGTTGGATTTTACGTTATGCTCAGATATGTTGCGAATGTTTTTTTAAGCATAATGCATCTTTCTGAATAGAGATAAGATAAAGACTGAATATTTAATTTTTCACCTTGCGTTTCTAATAATATCTGTGAATCTCATGAATTTTAAGTTTCTTGGTTTGTTACTGCCATTAGTTTTGGTCGGATGTGCGCAATTGCCGACTAAGGTTGATTCCGAGAAACTAGAGGATGCTGCTGAACAAGCTAAAATCAGTCAGCCCAATTTGCCTGAGCAGGAATTGACCGCGCCAATGTTATTTGATTTTTTGTTAGCTGAAGCGGCATTACAACGTGGTTACCCTGAGGTTGCAATAAAAAAATATCTTAAACTGATGCAAACCACGCGTGATCCACGTATTGCTCAACGTGCCACGGAAATTGCGTTGCGTTTAGGTCAGCCGTTTGCGGCTGAGAAAGCAGTATCTTTGTGGACGGAGCTTGATCCTGACTCGGTGAATGCCCATCAAGCGGCAGCGGCTCTGTTGGTCAATATGGGTAGGTTGGATGAAGCGCGCCCTCATTTGGAAATATTGTTGGCTTCTGATGAAAGCACGGTTGATCAGGCTTTTATGCAATTAAATAAACTGTTGGCAAACAATCCCGACAAAGACGAATCGTTGAGATTGGTGCAACAGCTTGCTGAATCTTATCCTGATTTACCCGAGGCGCATTTTGCGGTATCCCAGGCTGCTTGGCTAGCTAATCAATATGAGATCGCAATGAATGCAATGAAGCAGGCGCTGAAGTTGCGCCCATACTGGGAAATGGCTGCTGTTTATCAGGGGCAGATATTGCGGCGCATGCATTATGCGGATGTTGCAGCGTTCTATGAGGACTATCTTAGAAAATATCCCAAGGCTAATGAAATGCGCGCTTCTTATGTGCGCATGTTGATCGCTGAAAGGAATTTTGGTAGTGCGCGTTTGCAACTTCAACAATTGTTGGTGGAGAATCCGGCTAATGAGGATATTGCTCTGACAATTGGTTTGTTATCCATGGAATTACGTGACTACGATGTAGCCGAGGAAAATTTCAACAAAGCGCTTAGTTTAGGTTACAAAGATTCAAGTTCGGTGTATTTTCATCTCGCTCAAATTTATGAGGAAACGCATCGAAGAGAGTTGGCCATGGTGTCATATCGCAAGGTAAAAACGGGGGATCGGTTTCTTCCTGCGCAAATTCGATATGCCGCTTTGCTGGCGGAAAAAGGAGATTTAAACGCTGCCCGTCAGTATTTGCAGCAATTACCTGCGGCAAATGACCAACAAAAGGCACATTTGATATTGGCCGAAGCGCAATTATTACGGCAAATAGGTTCGCATCAACAAGTATTCGAGTTGCTTGATTATGGTCTGAAGAAGTTGCCTGATTTTCCCGAGTTACTTTATGACCGAGCCCTGGCGGCGGATAAAATTGGGAAATTCGATATCCTAGAACAGGATTTGCGGAAATTAATCCAACTGAAGCCAGACAGTGCGCATGCATATAATGCGCTTGGATATAGTCTCGCAGAACGTGGCGATCGTTTGCCTGAAGCATTGAAGCTTATTAAAAAGGCCGTGGCGCTTTCGCCGAACGATGCTTACATTATGGATAGTTTGGGCTGGGTCTATTATCGTATGGGTAATATCCAGGAAGGACTCAATTACCTGAATTTGGCGTTTGCTGCTCGCCCCGATCCAGAGATTGCTGCTCATTTGGGAGAAGTGCTTTGGGTTCAGGGTGCAAAAGAAGATGCAAAAAGAATATGGCAGTCAGCCTTAAGAGATAATCCAGATAATGAAGTTCTGCGCCAAACTATGGAACGGTTTATGCGATAGGTTGATGATGTTCTGTTGATTTTTTAGAAGCTTAGAGTTTAGCGCAGCACTTTTAACATTGAGACGCGGCTTTCTATTATCTGCATCATATTTTTATAGGCGACTGTATTTATATTTCCAAAACGCGCTTTAAATTCTTTTTCTGACATATGTTCAGGAAGATCTGACCAGGGCGGCATCAAGTCGGCGTCATTAAGTCCATCAGCAATTAATTGCTGAAGTTGTTGAGCGTCTGCCGTACTTGCCACGGCTTTCTTTCCAAATTGTGTGCCGGCCCGGTTCGCAGCGATATCTTTGAATGAAAAACCACTTCCATGCCGTGAATCAACAATTTCTTTAAATAAGCCAACTGCATCGGACAGTTTCGTGTTCGTGTAAGCAGTGATAGCGGCTGATGCGATAAAATGTTTGGCAAAATCACGACGTCCTTCGAGGGTGACTAATTGTTCGGCAGGTCGCGGCCAGTTAATGGCGTCAGGTATAAACAGTTTTGTTGACATTCCTAGTGCATGGATTGCTGTTGCCAGAATCACTGCGCGGTTTTCCTCTAACGCGTCGCCATTGATCGAATGTTTTTCGGCAACATGCATTAACGGCGGTAGAATTTCTGATAGTGATATAGTTTTTGTATTACTTTGCCGGCTGTTTTTAACTAATAGTGTGTGATAGCGATAAAGCTGTGCTTGCGCTTTCTTGCTAAGGATCGGAAGGTTCATTTCTTGCGTTAACAAATGGTTATTCCAGCGGTGATACATGATGTTTATTTTAATTGGCGATATTTGAACGAGTCTGATCGCGTCTAAGCCCTTATGGATGTTGGGATTTCTTTGTAACCAGAAGACAAGCTGAGATACCAATAATTTTGTTAGAAAATCTGGTAAGACTAGATTGCCAATGTGTGCTGACTGAAGCCGCGGTAGGGCGGCTGTTTGAATCAAGGTTGCTTCGAAATTTAAATAGCCATTGAATAGACTTTGCGGGATGGGAAGGCTAAGATGAATGTGGGCGCTTCGGTCGGCAGCCAAGATTTGCGCGCTTCCCTTTGTAAAGCGATTTGCCAGATAATTTGCGACAATGTCAGCATCTTCTGAAAGTATATTGACAGTAGCGAGTTGATCAATGGTAACCTGGTTACGGTGTGTGTCAATGATGTGCTTTGCTCGCGCGATATGTTCTGGCGTTAGTGTTGCCTGACGATCAACGCGAGGTTGCGTTTCAATAGCCAGTATCAAGAAAGCTGTTAGTGTTAGCAACGGAATAAATAATAAGCAAATGGTAAATAACAAGATGTTTTTGCGCATATTTATGAAGTTCTGTCTAGTGATGAGGTTTGATGCAATTGTAATTTTCCTGGAAAATTAGCTGAACACAGAATTTGTGCTGAGAAATGACACTGCAAAACAAGGTGCTATGTGGCAGCGGTGTAGTTTTTTGGCAACACTATAATATGGTGTTAGATCCAGCGTAAAACGGTGTCGTGTTGCTAATTTTATCTTTAAGGCGCGTAAGAAATCTGATTTTTTATGGCTTTCTCAATCGATTGGTATAGGTTTTAGTAACCAACTGATTTTATTTTGGATTAATTGTCAGACATGATTCTTGTGTAAATAAAGCTTGTATACGGCAAGATTAGAATTTAGTTTAAGATTCCTATCTTTTGCCATTGATAGGTATAATATACTCTTACCCTCGTGTGGTAGTATTAATCTAAAGAATAAATTGAATAACAGATATAATTGTAAGTTATTGATGTGCTTGCGTATAAAGATCCCCGTTGATTCGATTGATTAAGCGGGAATAATTTAGAATCTACTGTGAAACGGTATGTCACAGTATAATTTCTCGCTCAATTGATCTTTTGGGATTAGAATGCCGATCTATCAATGTAATCAAGTGGGCCTAACGGATGTCGACAGATCCTCAACGAAAGCCTTATACACCGCCAGTACT
>Ga0224496_10001922_pt1 | contig 12605 bp, 13 predicted proteins | sample SF_Jul11_sed_USG_2_FD_168127 | JGI IMG/M metagenome (GOLD analysis project Ga0224496, IMG submission 168127) | Sediment microbial communities from San Francisco Bay, California, United States - SF_Jul11_sed_USGS_8_1 | ecosystem: Environmental > Aquatic > Marine > Sediment | place: USA... | reverse complement strand
TGAACCGTTCTTTATCCATCTCGCCGATGACCTGATTGCCGGCGAGCCCGGGTGCCTTGCCCAGATGGCGGCTGAATTCGCCGAGCACGGGGGCAGCGTCGTCGCCGTGGAGACGGTACCGAGGGCTCATACGTCGAGTTATGGCATCGTCGCTGTCGATGAGTCCAACCGGAATCGCATCACGCAGATCGTTGAGAAACCTGCACCGGAGGATGCGCCGTCGAATTCGGCCGTGGTCGGCCGTTACCTCCTGACTCCGGCAATCTTCGACAAGCTCGAGAAGACCGGGCGGGGCGCAGGGGGTGAGATCCAGCTCACCGACGGGATCGCCGACCTGCTCGACGAATCGGCCGTATACGCATATTCGTTTGACGGTGTGCGTTATGACTGCGGTAGCAAGTTAGGCTACTTGCAGGCAACCGTTGCCTACGGCCTCAAACACCCGGATACGGGTGAGCTCTTTCGCGAGCACCTCAAGAGTCTTCTGTCCAACTAGTCACTCCCCGCACCTCGATCCGGGCAGCGCGACCTGGGGCTGGCAGTGTTTCGTTGTTCCGGCAGAGGGGCTATCCTACCCGGGTATTCCACAAGCGCGGCGAAAAATACATGAGAATAATCAGCGGCTTGGTGTTGCTGTGTTCGATCACGGCGGCAAACGCGCAGCAGTCCTACCTGGTCGACTGGGACGCTGCGGGTGAAGAGGCGATCCGGCACCTGGTCGAACTCGTGCGGATAGACACGACCAATCCGCCTGGCAACGAGACGCTCGTCGTCGACTACCTGAAGGCAGAACTTGCGAAAGAAGGCATCGAATCGGAGGTCTTTGCGCTGGAAGAGTCGCGAGCAAATCTGGTTGCCCGAATTCCGGGTAACGGCACCAAGCGTCCAATCCTGATCATGGGACATACCGATGTCGTCGGTGTGCAACCGGACAAATGGTATGCCGATCCTTTAAGCGGCAATCGCGAAGATGGGTTCATTTATGGCCGTGGCACGCTCGACGACAAGGACAATGTTGCGGCCGCGCTGATCGTCCTGAAGTTACTCAAGCGCTACGGTGTCGACCTGGAGCGGGACATTATCTTTCTCGCTGAGTCCGGCGAGGAGGGTACGCCTGAGGTTGGTATCAACTTCATGGTCGAAAACCACTTCGACAAGATTGACGCGGAGTATGCACTGGCGGAGGGTGGTCAGTCCGTCATCAGGGACGGCAAAGTCAGCACCGTCGGGATCGAGACAACCGAGAAAATGCCGCGTCGTGTAACCCTCATCGCACGCGGCAAACCCGGACACGGCTCTGTGCCGACGACGCAAAATGCCGTAACCATGCTTGCCAACGCAATTGCCAAGGCCGGTGAGTGGCAGACCGAGGTGCGTCTCAACGAGACCACACGCACTTATTTCCGGCGCCTGGCGGAGATATCGGCACCGGACGATGCGTGGCGATACCTGAATGTCGAAAACGAGGAAGAGAGCGACGCGATCCAGCGGCACTTCCTGGAAACCTTCCCTTACCATTATTCGGTTTCGCGCACGTCGGTGGTGCCCACTGTTATCGACGCGGGCTTTCGTCGCAACGTCATCCCGTCGGAGGCCAGGGCGATCATCGATATTCGCATGCTGCCGGATGAAAATGTCGACGAGTTCTACGCGAAGCTGGCGGCCGTCATCGACGATCCTCGCGTCGAGATAGTGCCTGAGCACATATACCGGCCTGCCGCACCACCGTCAGCGATTGACAACGAGATGTTCCAGGTTCTTGAAAACGTCGCCTTGCGCATGTACCCGGACGCGACCGTCCTGCCTATCATGTCAACCGGTGCGACGGACATGGCGCAGGTTCGCGCCAGGGGGATGCAGGCCTACGGCATTGGACCCGCACGATCCGTCGACGAAATAAACAGTGGCTACGGTGCGCATGGTGACAACGAACGCATCGAGGAAGCGGCGTTCATTGGGCTCGTGCAGTACCTGTGGAACGTCGTGATCGAGATTTCGACAAGCCAATGACCGGGCGCTGGTCACTCATACTGCTGGTCGCGGCAAACCTGTTGCCACTCGCCGGTGTTTTCCTGTGGGATTGGGATGTGTTCTTCCTGCTGCTCCTGTTCTGGTGCGAGAACGTCATCATCGGGCTATTTGGTATAGCGCGGCTGGTCGTCGCGTCGACGAACGACGAGATTCGCGAAGGGCTGTTCCTGCCGTTGTTCTTCCTCGTGCACTACGGCGGGTTCATGTTTGGCCACTTCATGGTGTTGTTCGGAATGTACTCGGGGCACATGGAGGATCTGGGCAGCAACCCGCAGCCCGAGGACTACTACCGACTGGTTCTCGATAATCTCAGCTGGGTCGCCATAGCGGCCTTGTTTGTGTCGCACGGCTGGTCATTCGTTGAGAACTACATGGGGCGGAATGAGCACGAGCGGCTATCGCCGATGCAGGCGATGGCATTGCCGTACAAGCGCATGGCAATTACTCACATTGCACTGATTCTCGGCGGCTTCTTCCTGATAGAAAAAGGACAGCCATTGGCAGGCCTCGTGATACTGGTGCTTCTGAAGATCGCGCTGGACGTGACATTTCATCGCCGCGAGCACCGGCAACTAAACCAAGTACCATCTGCATAGGCATTGAAGAAGAAGCACCGCCTGGACCGGAGCGTCGAGATTCACGCGAAGCAGCCGCGCGTGGACGTACACTGGTCGCATTCTGAGCGCCCGGAAGGCGATACCCGCTACCGCTGGTCGCGCCACGTCGTATTTGGGGAACGTTTCGTCACGCGCATCAATCTTGCAAAGGAAGACCGGGTGGATGGTGTCATGACACTGACTATCCACAAGGGCGACGAGGTGCTCTACACCACGTCCTTTCAACTCATGGGGTGCGGATTACGATCCTGCAAAGAAAAAGCCCGCTAAAAAGCGGGCTTTTCTGAATCTGGCTCCCCGACCCGGACTCGAACCAGGGACCAATTGATTAACAGTCAATCGCTCTACCAACTGAGCTATCGGGGAATTTTGGTCACCCTTAGGTGCGGGCCGCGATTTTGGTCTAGCCTCCGGTGCTTGTCAAGCCATGAGCGCTCGTTTTATCCGCCTTATGGATTCTTGCAGCGTCTCCGTCGAACAGGCGAAGGAAAAGCGCACATAACCGGCAGCGCCAAAAGCCGAGCCAGGGACGCAGGCCACGTCCGCCTCGTTGAGGAGGAACTCGGTGAACTGGATGTCATCCTTCATCCCTCTTGCGTCCAGAACCGCCTGGACCCTGGGGAACGCGTAAAAAGCACCCTCGCCAGGACGGCACTCAAAGCCGTCGATCTCGTTGAGCGCCGCGACGAAATAGTCGTTACGTGCCTGGTAGGCGGATGCCATCTCACGGACGCAGGACTGGTCGCCGTTGAGCGCCGCTACAGCCGCTGCCTGTGACACGCTGCAGGCGTTGGTCGTGCTCTGGCTCTGCACGGTCGTCATCGCCGTGATGAGCTCCTGCGGCCCAGCGGCATAGCCGATGCGCCAGCCCGTCATGGCGTAGGCTTTCGAAACACCGTTCGCGGTGACCGTGCGATCCAGCAGGGACGGGCAGGCCGTGGCAAAGCTGACAAACGGGTCAGCCGCCCAGTGGATGTGCTCATAGATGTCGTCCGAGAGCACGACGATGGCGGGGTGCTTCTCGATAACGGCGCCCAGTGCGCTCATCTCGGCCCGCGTGTAACAGGCACCGGTCGGGTTCGACGGATTGTTGATGATCAGGAGCCGGGTGCGGTCGCTAATGGCCGCATCCAGCTGCTCGGGCGTGATCTTGAAGTCCTGGTCGATCCCCGCATCGATGATGACGGGCTCCGCGCCCGCAAGTCGAACCATGTCCGGGTAGGAGACCCAGTACGGCGCCGGGATGATAGCCTCATCGCCCGATCCGAGCAGGCCAAGGCACAGGTTGAAGAGGGCCTGTTTCGCGCCGCAGGTAACCACGATTTGCGACAGCGCGTAGTCCAGCTGGTTCTCCCGGGAGAATTTCGCCTGAATTGCCGCTTTGAGTTTGGCCGTGCCGTCGACCGGCGTGTAGCGTGTCTGCCCGGCGTTGATCGCGGCAATGGCCGCATCACGAATGTGCGGCGGTGTGTCGAAATCGGGTTCGCCGGCCCCCAGGCTGATCAGGTCCCGGCCCGCCGCGCGCAGTTCGGCAGCCAGCGCGAGGACGGCGCCTGTGGGAGAGGGTTTCACTGAAGCCATACGTTTTGAAACTGGTAAGATCACTCGATTGCCCCTTTGGTACGCAGCGCTATGGTACGTGAAACAACAGACCTCCCCAATACCCCGGATAGAGATCGCGGCCGGTTTACACTGGTTGCGGATTTCTCGCCGGCCGGCGACCAGCCCGCCGCGATAGACGCGCTTGCGGAGGGGCTGGATGACGGGCTTGCACGGCAGGTTCTGCTGGGGGTGACGGGGTCGGGTAAGACGTACACGATCGCCAGCGTCATCGAGCGTACGCAACGCCCCGCGATCGTCCTCGCGCCCAACAAGACCCTTGCGGCGCAGCTCTACGGGGAGATGAGGGAGTTCTTCCCCAACAATGCCGTCGAGTATTTCGTGTCCTATTACGACTACTATCAGCCCGAAGCCTACGTGCCGTCGTCGGATACGTTCATCGAGAAGGACGCGTCGATCAACCAGCACATCGAGCAGATGCGCCTGTCGGCGACCAAGGCGCTTATCGAGCGACCCGACGCGATTATTGTTGCGACCGTATCGGCGATTTACGGTCTTGGCGATCCCGAGGCCTATTTCAGTATGGTACTGCACGTCACCCGGGGAGACCGTATCGACCAGCGCACCATCCTGCGGCGCCTTGCGGAGATGCAGTACACGCGCAATGAGCTGGAGCTCTCCCAGGGCACCTACCGGGTAAGGGGCGATGTCATCGACGTGTTCCCCGCAGAGTCCGAGCGGGACGCGGTACGCATCGAGCTGTTCGATGACGAGGTGGAGTCGATTGCGTACTTCGATCCCCTGACCGGTGAAGTCGTGCGTCACGTGCCACGATTTACGATCTTCCCGAAGACGCACTACGTCACGCCGCGCGAGAAGCTCCTGGAGGCCTGCGAGCACATCAAGGTCGAGCTCAAAGACCGGCTGGTATACCTTCGCGAGCATGAAAAACTGCTTGAAGCACAAAGGCTTGAGCAGAGAACCTTATTTGATCTAGAGATGATCAGGGAGCTCGGTTACTGTTCCGGAATCGAGAACTACTCGCGCTACCTGTCGGGCAGGGAACCCGGCGAGCCGCCACCGTGCCTGTTCGACTACGTGCCCGACGACGCGCTGCTGATTGTCGACGAGAGCCACGTGACGGTGCCCCAGCTCGGTGCGATGTACAAGGGAGACCGCTCTCGCAAGGAAACCCTCGTCGAGTATGGCTTCCGCCTGCCATCGGCGCTCGACAACCGGCCGTTGCGTTTTGACGAGTTCGAGGGCCTGTCGCCACAGACCATCTATGTGTCGGCGACGCCGGGCGACTACGAGAAAGAACACGCCGATAACATCGTCGAGCAGCTCGTTCGTCCGACCGGGCTCATCGATCCATCGGTCGAGGTGCGGCCGGCAGGCACGCAGGTCGACGACGTGTTGTCCGAGATAAACAAGCGCACCGCGAATGGGGAGCGGGTGCTCATCACCACCCTGACGAAGCGCATGTCCGAGGACCTGACGGACTACCTGCGGGAACACGGCATTGCGGTGCGCTACCTGCACTCGGATATCGGTACCGTCGAGCGCACCGAGATTATCCGGGACCTGCGGCTGGGGGCTTTCGACGTGTTGGTAGGTATCAACCTGCTTCGCGAAGGCCTGGATATGCCCGAGGTTTCCCTGGTCGCTATCCTGGACGCGGACAAGGAGGGCTTCCTGCGCTCAGAGCGTTCGCTGATACAGACGATCGGGCGTGCTGCGCGGCATGTGCACGGCACGGCGATCCTGTATGGCGATCGCATTACCGGCTCCATGCGCCGAGCCCTGGACGAAACCGACCGGCGCCGCGAAAAGCAGGTGATTTACAACGACACGCACGGCATTACGCCCAGGACAATCGTCAAGCAGGTGGCGGACGTCATGGAGTCCGCGTACCCGGTGCCTGGCAGGAGCAGTCGCAAAGCGGCGGAAAAGAAAGCGATTTATGAAATAATGAGTCCGGAGCAACTCCTGAAGCGGGCCGCGAAGCTCGAAAAGAGGATGCTCAAGCACGCCCGGGATCTGGAGTTCGAAGAGGCGGCGAAGCTGCGCGACGAGATCCACTCGATTCGTGCCCTGGGGCTCGGAATCAGTGGCGAAAAAGCAGGCTGAAAGGCCTTGCAGTCGCACAGTCCGTTCAGTATCTTACGCGTCCCTTCGAGAGCAAGGGCGATTAGCTCAGGGGTAGAGCGCCACGTTGACATCGTGGAGGTCGCAGGTTCGAAACCCGCATCGCCCACCATTCTCGGAAAAAGCACCTGATTTTTTTAAGAAAATTAGGGTTTCCGAGGTTGTTTCCTGCGCGCAGGCTTATTAGAATCGCGTTCCCGCTGTGACTGCGGCAGTTTCCCGTTGGTCATTGCGGCTTAAGATGTTGAATTTGCGGAGGATTTGGGTATCGCAGTTACAAAGCGCGTAAGGCGCAATGATGAAATCGAGGCTACCCAGGTGCGGGTTATCGGCTCGGACGGTGAGCAGGCAGGGGTCATGAGTATCACGGCAGCGATCAGTTTGGCCAAAGAAGAAGGGCTCGACCTGGTTGAAGTGTCCCCGATGGCGGAGCCCCCGGTATGCCGCATTATGGATTTTGGTAAGTACCTGTTCGAGCAGAACAAGAAAAACCAGTCTGCGAAACGCAAACAAAAGCAGGTTCATGTAAAGGAAATCAAGTTCCGCCCGGGAACGGACGAAGGCGATTACCAGATCAAGCTCAGGAAGCTCAAGGAGTTTCTTGAGAACGGTGACAAAACGAAAGTCACCTTGAGATTCCGCGGTCGGGAAATGGCACACAGGGAACTGGGTGCGCAACTCCTGGCCAGGGTCAGAGATGACCTGGAAGACTACGGTTCGGTGGAGCAGATGCCCCAGATGGAAGGGCGGCAGATGGTCCAGGTCATAGCGCCAAAGAAACACTAGGCGCCAGGCTACCGCACCGAATAAAAAGCGAGTAACGGCCCGGTTTCGGGTCATTAATCCGCCTGCCGCGACGACCGGGTTGATTCCCGGTTCAGGTACGCTGCAAGGCCAAAAAAGGAAAGCACGATGTCCAAGATGAAGACGAATCGGGGCGCCGCCAAGCGCTTCAAGAAGACGGGCAAGGGTGGCTTCAAGCGCTCCCAGGCCCATCTCAATCACATCCTTACTAAAAAGAAGTCCAAGCGCAAACGTCAACTCGGCAACACGCTGCAAGTCGCAGATGCCGATGTGAAAGCCGTGAAGCGCATGCTTCCGTACAGCTAAGAGGAGATTGAGAGATGGCACGAGTAAAACGTGGCGTAACCGCCAAAGCCCGCCATAAGAAGGTCCTCGGTAAAGCGAAGGGCTACTACGGCGCGCGTTCCAAATTATTCAAGACGGCGAAGCAAGCCGTTATCAAGGCAGGACAATACGCCTACCGTGATCGCCGCCAGCGCAAGCGCCAGTTCCGCTCGCTGTGGATCACGCGCATCAACGCCGCTGCGCGTTTGCACGGCCTGTCCTACAGTCGCCTGATCAATGGTCTGCACAAGGCCGAGATCGAAGTCGACCGCAAGGTCCTGGCTGACATCGCTGTCCACGATCCGGAAGGGTTTGGTGCGATTGCCGCAGCCGCGAAGGCAGGTCTCGAACAGCAAGCTGCCAGTTAAGATCGACTGCGCCGGTCGGGCGAAGCCCGGCCGGCCTGTTCCGACAGCCATGACCTCCCTGAGCGACCTTATCTCCAAGGCTGCGTCGGATATCGATGCAGCGAACGACCTCGCCGCACTAGACGCGGTCCGGGTCTCATTTCTCGGCAAGAAAGGTGAAATCACGGCGCGTCTGAAGACCCTGGGGTCTTTGCCGGCCGAGGAACGCTCCGCGGCCGGCCAGGAGATCAACCAGGCCAAGCAGGAGGTGCAGTCGCGTCTGACTGCGCGTCGCGAAGCGCTCGAGGCGGCGGCACTGCAGGCGAAGCTCGCGGCAGATGCGGTCGATGTTACGCTCCCGGGCAGGGGCGCCTCGATCGGTGGCTACCATCCCGTGACGCGGGCCATGCTGCGCATCGAGAAAATCTTCAAGAATGCCGGATTCGGCGTTCGTTCGGGGCCGGAGATCGAGGACGATTTTCATAACTTCACGGCCCTGAATATTCCGGAAAACCACCCGGCGCGCGCCATGCATGACACGTTCTATTTCCCGGGCGGCAAACTCCTGAGAACGCATACATCGCCGGTGCAGATTCGCTCGATCGTCAAGGAAGGCGTGCCGATCAAGATCATCGCGCCCGGCCGTGTGTATCGCTGCGACTCCGACCAGACACACACGCCGATGTTTCACCAGGTCGAAGGGCTCGTTATCGATGAGCATATTAGTTTCGCCCACCTGAAGGCCGTGCTGCATCAATTCGTCGAGGCGTATTTCGAGCGCAAGGCCGAACTCCGGTTCCGGCCCAGCTATTTTCCGTTCACGGAGCCGTCGGCTGAGGTTGACGTGTCCTGGGGCGAAGGGAAATGGCTCGAAATCCTCGGCTGCGGCATGGTGCACCCCAACGTCCTCGAGGCGGCCGGCGTGGACCCGGAAAAATACACCGGCTACGCGTTCGGTATCGGGATCGAGCGCCTCGCGATGTTACGTTACGGCGTGACGGACCTGCGCACGTTCTTTGAGAACGACCTTCGATTCCTGCAGCAGTTCAGGTAAGCGCGATGAAGATTGCAGAATCCTGGTTACGTGAGTGGGTCAGTCCCGAACTGACGACAGAAGAACTCGGTCATCAACTGACCATGCTCGGGCACGAAGTCGACGCCATTGATTACGAAGGGGCCGGCATCGCCGACGTCGTTATTGCCGAGGTGGTCGAATGCGACGTACACCCGGATGCGGACAGGCTGAGCGTCTGCAAGGTGACGGATGGTGGCGATGAACTCATCGACATAGTCTGCGGGGCGCCAAATGTTCGCCGTGGCCTGAAAACCCCGCTTGCGAAGCCAGGCGTTACGTTGCCCAATGGTTTGAAGCTCCGCAAGGCAAAAATTCGCGGCGTGGTATCGAACGGTATGCTGTGCTCGGCGGTCGAGCTGGGACTGGGTGACGAGTCCGACGGGATCATGGAGCTGCCTGCCGATGCCGAGGTTGGCACGCCACTTGTGGATCTGCTCGCGTTGCCGGATGCGATTATCGATCTCGACCTGACGCCGAATCGCGGCGACTGTTTCAGCGTCCTGGGTATTGCCCGGGATGTAGCGGCATTGACAGGCGCCGCGCTCACAAACCCCGATGTCGCTCCGGTTGCCGCCACGATTGAAGACACCCATCCTGTCGAACTGGTCGAGCCTGCGGGTTGCCCGCGATTTGCCGGTCGAGTCATTCGCGGTATCGACCCTGCGGCGAAGTCGCCCCTCTGGATGGTCGAGCGCCTGCGCCGAGCCGGTTTGCGCGGCATTTCGCCCGTGGTCGATATCACCAATTACGTCATGCTCGAAATGGGACAGCCACTGCACGCGTACGATGCGGCGCTCCTGACGGGTCCGATCCGGCCGCGTCTTGCCAAAACGGGCGAGAAAGTAACGCTGCTGGACGCAAAAGAAATGGAGCTGCGTGACGACACGCTGATCATCACCGACGACAGCGGCCCCATCGGCATCGCCGGGATCATGGGCGGGCTCAGCACGGCCGTATCGGCTACGACGACCGACGTGTTCTTCGAAGCTGCATTCTGGCCCCAGGATTTCATGGCCGGCAGGGCCCGAAATTACGGCATGCACACCGACGCGTCGTTGCGTTTCGAGCGTGGCGTCGATCCGGAGGGGCAGGGTCGCGCGGTTGAGCGGGCCACGCAATTGCTGCTTGAAATCGCAGGCGGCGATGCAGGCCCACTGGTCGTCGACTCCGCGCAAGAGCATTTGCCAAAGCGCGAGACGATCGTCCTGCGCAAGAGCCGCCTGGCGCACTTGCTAGGTCTTGAAATCGATGCTGCCGAAGTTACACAGATCCTCGCAAGCCTGCAGCTTGAGGTCGTGCCGACGGCCGATGGATGGAGCGTTACCGCACCGAGTCATCGCTTCGATATCCAATACGAGGTCGACCTGATCGAAGAAGTCGCGCGGATCCACGGGTACGATTCGATCCCCGAGATTACCCTGGCGGCGCAGTCGCCGCTGGAGACCGTGACCGAGTCCCGGATCGACACGGAACGTGCGGCCGCGACGCTGATCGGGCGGGACTACCAGGAAATCGTGACCTACAGCTTTATCGATCCCGAAGCGAACGCAAAATTCACAGGCCACGATTCGGCGCTCGTGCTGAGCAATCCGATCTCGTCGGAACTCTCGGTCATGAGGGCCTCCCTGTGGCCGGGCCTGGTGGCCGCTGCGTCCACCAATATGGCTCGTCAGCAGGATCGTGTGCGACTGTTCGAAACGAGTCGTTCCTACCACGGTACTCTGGATGCGCATGAAGAGGTCGTCCGACTTGCCGGGCTTATTGCCGGGCCGGTTGTGCCGGAGCAATGGGGCGCCAAGGCAGAAAACGTCGATTTCTTTGACGTGAAGTCGGATGTGGAAGCCGTACTCGCGCTCACGGGCAACACGTCCGATGTGCGTTTTGCGGCAATTGAACATCCGGCGCTACAGCCGGGGCAGGCCGCCGCGATTCGTCGCGGCGACGAGGTCATCGGTTTGGTCGGCAAGTTGCATCCGCGCCTTGTGAAGGACTATGACCTGAAGAAACCGGCCTACGTTTTCGAACTCGATGTCGAAAAAGCACTCGCGTCTTCGTCACCGTCGGCCGATGTTATCTCCAGGTTCCCGGCAATCCGCCGCGATATCGCAGTCGTGGTCGATGAGAAAGTCACGGCCGCCGAACTCGCCGATGCTGTCGCCGCGTCCGCTCCCGATCTGATTCGGGATGTCAGGATATTTGACATTTACCGGGGCGATAAAATAGAAGCAGGGCGAAAAAGCATAGCAATAGGCTTGATTTTGCAGGAAACATCCCGCACCCTTACTGACGATGATGCGGACACCGCAATGGCTGCCGCGATCGCCAAACTAGAAGATAAATTCGCTGCGTATTTAAGAGACTGATTCCCGATGGCACTGACCAAAGCAGACATGGCCGAGTCGTTGTTCAATGAGCTGGGTCTCAACAAAAGAGAAGCTCGCGAGTTGGTCGATTTGTATTTTGAGGAGCTGCGTGCATCACTCGCAGTTGGGGAGCAAGTCAAACTTTCCGGATTCGGGAATTTTGATCTTCGGGATAAAAAAGAACGTCCAGGCAGAAACCCGAAAACGGGGGAAGAAATTCCGATCAGCGCACGTCGCGTTGTGACTTTTCGACCAGGACAAAAACTAAAGGCCCGAGTGGAAGCATATGCTGGAACCGGGGAATAACGACGAACTACCTCCAATTCCTGGGAAGCGCTACTTCACCATCGGCGAAGTGAGCGACCTTTGTGCGGTCAAGCCGCACGTACTCAGGTATTGGGAGCAGGAGTTCCCGCAACTGAAACCTGTAAAGCGTCGGGGTAACCGCCGTTACTATCAGCGTCAGGACGTTCTGATCATTCGCCAGATCAGGAGTCTCCTCTACGACGAGGGTTTCACGATCGGTGGTGCCAGGCAGCGCCTGACCGGCGACGATGCCAAGTCAGATGTGACGCAAAGTCAGCAGATAATCAAGCAGATACGCATGGAACTTGAACAAGTCCTTAAGATTCTGCGCCGCTAAAAAATCACTTCTTCCATCCTGTAGCAGTGGCAAGTATCATTGCCGCCGTCTGTTATCGTTGCAGACCACGGTCGGGGCGTAGCGCAGCCTGGTAGCGCACCACAATGGGGTTGTGGGGGTCGGAAGTTCGAATCTTCTCGCCCCGACCATTCTCGACAAAGAAAAGCCGCTCTGCCTTTGGGTTGAGCGGCTTTTTTCTTCGCTGGGACGCGGTCTCGCCAGGACTAATCGTGAGCGATCGGTTTGTCGCTGAACATGAAGTCCCTGAGCTCCTTGTCAAACGTCGGGTCCTGTCGGCGAATCCACTCCAGCACCATGGCCGCGTGCTCTTTTTCCTCGTCACGGTTGTGCGCAAGGATGGCGCGGAGCTCATCGTTCCTGCAGGCATCGACGCGCTGGTTGTACCAGTCGACCGCCTCCAGTTCTTCCATCAGTGAAGTGATGGCACGGTGCATGTCGCGCGTTTCATCACTGAGCTCTTCCACGGGCTCGTGGTATCCCTCGTTCGCCATTTCTGTTCCTCTTCTTTATTGATTCAATTGCCCTGGCCGCAAGCTCCATGGCAACCAGCATTGCCATCAATAATGCCAGCATCGATGCCGCTCCCGAAACTGGCAGGATTGCGGACTGCATTACGGAGATACCGTAGGCCGCCCATACGACGACCGTTGCAAACACCGGGTCGCGATACCT
>Ga0224496_10001921_pt1 | contig 12607 bp, 9 predicted proteins | sample SF_Jul11_sed_USG_2_FD_168127 | JGI IMG/M metagenome (GOLD analysis project Ga0224496, IMG submission 168127) | Sediment microbial communities from San Francisco Bay, California, United States - SF_Jul11_sed_USGS_8_1 | ecosystem: Environmental > Aquatic > Marine > Sediment | place: USA... | reverse complement strand
CTGTTGTGCCGGATTGCGGGCGGGCATCGCACCGAACATGATCATTGCGATATTTGTCTGGTCGGCCATCGTCACATTTTGTGCAGGGGCCACAAAATCCTGCCCGGCGGCCATCCCTTCGGGCACGGACTGGGCCTGCATCAATTTAATGGCGGCACTCAACGATCGGTCATTCGGGTCCATTCCTGTCCAGGAAAGGGCTGCAACATGCCCCTTCGGCGTAACCGATGCCAGATCGAAATGGGAGCCGGGTAAAATCGGGCCATTATCGCTCCAGCGTAGAGTGACTGTAACGGGTGTGCTGTCTTTCACCTCGATGATCGAGCGGCGGTTCACGAAGGGTTTCCAGCCTTCCGCCGTGCGGTAGCGTTCATTGTTTGCCGGGTCCAGCTCTTCGATGAAGATGTCCTGATCATCCAGCCAAGCAGTCGAAATACCCCAGCCAAGCCCGGTATTGCGCCCCGCCAGAATAGCCGGAATTCCGGGTATGGTGGCCCCGATCACCCCCCCTGATGCCAGTTCCATCCGCGCCAGATAAAAACGGCCCGGAGCGCTGAAATCGACATGCGGGTCATTGGCGATAAGGGAACCATTGGCAACGGACCGGGCAGGGGCGGCCGCCCAGGCATTTGATGCCCCGGCAAAGGCGCGCCCCGGTACCGGCGTCATTGGGTCTTGGGGTGACAAAGCGGCGTAGGAAGGCATCACACCCGGCATGATGCTGGCATAGCGCGGCAACGCGGCCAGACCTTCACCCGGCACATCCGGCATGAGATCGCGCGCCCAGTCTTTGGAAAGCAGCGACAACCTTGCACGAAGTATTTCAGAGTTTAGGTGGGACGATGACTTGAGCGCCATCAGCTTGAAAAGGGCCAGTGAATCCACTGGCTGCCAATAGGAAATCTGATTTGAGAACAAAAAGAACTCTGGCGCGCCCCGGCCCTTGGATTGGGAATTCACAACACCGATCCACGCATTCACCCCATCCGAATAGGACTTGAGCGCGCTCAGGGTTTCTTCATCCTGCACTGTCAGCGATTGTGACGCCGCTCCATAAAGATCAAGCCGCCGCATCAATTCATCGGTCTTGACGCTGACCTGCCCGAATACCTCTGACAGCCGGCCTTGCGCCGTGCGGCGCATCACGGTCATCTGCCAAAGCCGGTCCTGCGCATGGGCAAAACCCAGGCCAAAAAACACGTCCGCATCGTTACGGCCGAATATGTGTGGCACATCGGCAGTATCGCGGACGATCTCGACCTGGTCTTTAAGGCCTTTGAGAACAAATTCCGCATCATATTCCGGCAAGGAGCGTGACGCGAAATAATACCCCAGGCAAAGCACCGCGACGACCAGTGCCGCGAGGCCGAGAAATATGCGCAAGAGCCAACGGAATGCGGTAAACATATGGACCAGTAAAGTTTTGCGGGGCCGGGTTTCGAATACAGAATGGCCCCGGAATGACGGTATCGGTTGACGACAGGAACCGGGCGGTTAACTAGGGCAGAACGGCATCAACCGCAATGATAATGGGAGAGTGTTATGGCGAAGGTGGCATTTCTGGGTCTGGGAGTGATGGGGTACCCCATGGCGGGGCATCTGGTGGCCAAGGGGCACAGCGTAGCCGTCTACAACCGCAGCCCGGCCAAAGCGGCCGCCTGGGTCAAGCAACACGGGGGCAATTCCGGGACCACCCCGGCTGAGGCCGCCAAGGGCGCTGAATTTGTCATGGCCTGTGTGGGCAATGATGATGACCTGCGTGCCATCTGCGAAGGCCCAGAAGGTGCCTTTGCCGGAATGGCCAAGGGCGCCATATTTGTGGATCATACGACGGTTTCGGCGGCGGTAACGCGGGATATGTCAGCGCGCGCAACTGAACTTGGCCTCGGATATGTCGATGCGCCGGTTTCTGGCGGGCAGGCGGGGGCTGAAAATGGTGTGCTCTCGGTCATGTGCGGCGGCGATGCGGCTTTTTACAACGCGGCCGAACCCGTGATCGCCGCCTATTCACGTATCTGCCGGCTTCTGGGTCCGTCTGGCGCTGGTCAGTTAGCCAAGATGGTCAATCAGATATGTATCGCAGGGCTTGTTCAGGGGTTGGCTGAGGGGCTCCATTTTGCCGAAAAGGCCGGGCTCGATATTCCACAACTGGTCGAGGTCATCAGTCAGGGCGCAGCAGGCAGTTGGCAAATGGCCAATCGGCACCAAACCATGGCCAAGAACGAGTTTGAGTTTGGCTTTGCGGTAGACTGGATGCGCAAGGATCTGGGGATTTGTCTGGCCACGGCCGACGAAAATGGTGCGAGTTTGCCGGTTACCGCGCTTGTCGATCAGTTTTACAAGGACGTCCAGAAAATGGGCGGTAACCGTTGGGACACATCGAGCCTGATTGCCCGCCTGCGGGCATTGGGGTGATCCACTGAAATCAAAAACGGGCGGTCATGCCGCCCGCTTTTGTCTGGATCCCTGACGCGATGCGGACGTTTACGGGATGATCCGGTTGTACTTTGTACCTTTAAGCGTCGCACCGGCGATAAAGCCAGATTGCCCAAAGACATATGCCACGACGGGGGCCAATGTGGTGGTCGTTTCCACACCTGCCGAACGACCGCCATCGGGAAGTGCATATTCAAGATCAGCGCCTGCGGCCCATCCATCTGCGCTGCGGAATTCACCCAGTGCCTGTTCGGTCATGAAAAACAACGCATGGGCATATTGCTGTGCGCCGATCTGAAGCCCCCAACTGGCTTGGGTCGAGGAATAGTAATCGACCGTTACGTCGTCGATGCGCAGCGCGCCCCGGCCGAATGCACCGCCAAATACAAACCCGGCTTCTGTCACAAGCGGTATATAAAGAATGCCCACGGCCTTGGGCATCAGATCTGCAGCCCCCGGAAAATTGTTGCGCAAATAATCGCGCGTCGCGTCAACGCGCGCGTCCAACTGGGCAGCACCCGGACTGCCCACGCCATTGCCGCAAGCTGACAGCCCGAAAGCTGCGCTGCCGGCAAGAATAACTCCGCGACGGGAAATGCCTGTCATATGTTTGCTCCGCTCTCATAGGTCATGTTGGCCTTATCCGACCAATCCTATACCATCTATAGGGCAGTTTGCGGCCTATGTCATTAGGTGTTGTGGTAAACTACCGGTTATTGCGCGGGCCAGCGCCAATAAGTACAGGCATTCAGGATGAGGCTAACAACCTGGCGATGTCAGGCGCGAAATAGGTAAGCACACCGTCGCAGCCCGCCCGCCGGAACGCCAGCAGGCTTTCAAGAACAACATCTTCCTTCATCCAGCCATTCAGAACCGCGCCCTTGATCATCGCATATTCACCCGACACCTGATAGGCAAAGGTCGGCGCCCCGAATTCCTGCTTTACCGTCGCACAGATGTCGAGATAGGGCATACCGGGCTTGACCATGACCATGTCAGCCCCTTCTGAAAGGTCGCGTGCGACAAGGCGCAGGGCCTCATCGCGGTTGCCGGGGTTCATCTGATAGGTTTTCTTGTCTCCCTTCAGCGCACCCGACGCCCCGACCGCATCACGGAATGGCCCGTAAAACGAACTCGCATATTTGGCGGCATAGGACAGGATAGATACATCCTTATGCCCCTGGGATTCCAGCGCCTGCCGGATGGCGCCAATGCGGCCATCCATCATGTCAGAAGGGCCCAGAATATCCGCACCAGCCTCGGCCTGCGCCAGAGCCATACGTACCAGGGCTTCGACCGTTTCGTCGTTCAAGATTACACCGTCACGAACCAGACCGTCATGGCCGTTTGAGTTATAGGGATCAAGCGCGATATCCGTCATGATCGCCACATCGGGCACAGCGGATTTGATCGCCCTGACGGCACGGTTCGAAAGGTTTTCGGGGTTCCAGGCCTCTTGGCAGGTTTCAGTTTTCAAGGCCGCATCCGTGTAGGGAAACAAGCAGACCGCCGGAATGCCCAGACGTGCCGCCGTTTCAGCGGCGCGCACCGCACCCTCCACCGTCAGGCGCGAAACACCGGGCATGGAGGAGATTTCGATATCTGCACCTGCGACATCAGTGACGAAAAGCGGCCAGATAAGATCCTTGGCCGAAAGCCTGTGTTCCTGAACCAGATCGCGCAGGGCTGCAGTTCGGCGCAAACGACGAAAACGTGTGGCGGGATAATCAGCTGAGGCTGGGGTCATTGCATGGGCTCTGTTCTTGTTCGATTCAACCGGTTACACGCTTTTTGATATATCTCAAGGGTGGAAACCGTCGCAGCGCCTCGGTAGCATCGCCAAAACGCGCCGATCAGGAGCAGAATTTGAACTTGTCTCAGTTGATATTTGATCTGATCGATCTCAGATCATTCTCCAACCTCTGGTACTGGATTGCGCTTGCCGTGACCTGGTCAACGGCGTCGCATTGGATATTGGGCATACCCTATGACATGGTGCTGCGCGCAAGGCGGCATGGCGGACAGGCCGAACAGGATCTGGCGGACATTACCCGCATCAACGTAACCCGTATTCTTTACATCGCACGCGAAGCAGGTACCATCCTGATGGCAATGGGGACTTTCGCGCTAACGACCCTGGCGTTACTAGGCTTCTACTATCATATCGAGTTTTGTCAGGCGGTTTTCCTGATCGCGATGCCCTTGTCGATTGTCGCATCGATGAGCTTCAGCACGGCACGGAAAATCGAAGAGACTGGTGCATCCGGCGAAGATCTGCGAAAACGTCTGGCCATTCACCGGGTCACGGTTCAAGTTATGGGAATGATTTCGATTTTCATCACGGCCTTCTGGGGAATGCTGCAAAATTTCAACGTCTCCATTCTGCCCGGTTGACACGGCAATCAGGCAGGATAGGTGAGCGGCATGAACCCGCCAAAACATCTTTTACTGTCCGGTGCCCCTGAGGGATATGACGCACGCCTTTTGGCCCAGGAATTGGTCAAGGGGGCATCGGTTGTACCCGTCGCGCGCGACGACAAGCGGATGGAGGCAATGCGTGCCGCATTGTCCTTTTTTGCGCCGGAGGCGGTAGTTCTGACGTTTCCCGCCTGGGACTGCCTGCCTTATGACCGTGTGTCACCCAATGCCGACGTGTCCGCGGCGCGTATGGCAACATTGACGGGGTTGGCCCATGGTATGGCTGCCCCCTTTATACTGCTGACCACATTGAACGCGGCAACCCAACGGGTGCCATCCCGGAAAATACTATCCAGGGCCGTCTTTACCGCAAAGGTGGGCAACAGGGTCGATGAAAAAGCGCTGCGGACCTTTCTGGTTCGGATGGGGTTTTCGCAAAGTCCGACAGTGACCGAGCCCGGCGACTATGCGGTGCGTGGCGGCATTATCGACATTTATCCGCCGGGTGAGGGTGGTCCGGTCCGGCTCGATCTGTTCGGCGATGTGCTCGACGGGGCGCGCCGATTTGATCCGGCAACCCAGCGCACGACGGAAAAACTGACATCGGTGGAACTTGCGCCGGTTTCCGAAGTGATCATGGACGAAGCCGCCATAACCCGGTTTCGCCAGAATTACCGCATCGAATTTGGCGCGGCCGGAACCGATGATCCGCTTTATGAGGCCGTGAGCGCAGGCCGCAAACATGCGGGCGTGGAGCATTGGCTGCCGTTTTTCCACGACGGGCTGGAAACGCTGTTTGACTATCTGCCAGACGCGAGCGTCATGCTTGACGATCAAATCATACCCGCCCGTTTGGCGCGTTGGGAAAGCATCGAGGATCAGTATGACACCCGCCATGAAGCCCTGCGGCGGAAAGACCGGGTGGATTCCATCTACAAACCCTGCCCGCCGGGGTTGCTTTATCTGGATGATGCGGCTTGGCAGAGTGCCTTATCTGACCATCGCGTCATCCAGCTGGTGGCGCTGCCACAGGCAACAGGGCCCGGTGTTCTGGATGCCGGTGGCAGGATAGGTCGAAACTTTTCGCCAGAGCGCCAGCTAGAAAATGTCAGCCTTTTTAGGGCTCTGTCTGATCATATTGATGCAAAACGCCACAGCGGTCAGGTTGTTGTCGCGTCCTATTCCGACGGTGCGCGCGAAAGGCTGAAAGGGCTGCTGGAGGACGAAGATGTCACCGGCATCAATCTGGCGCGCGACATCCGTGACCTGGCCCCAAGCAAAGGCAGCCTCTATCTGACCGTCTGGGCCTTGGAACACGGATTTGAAAGCGATGGCCTGACCGTCATCTCGGAACAGGACGTGCTTGGCGACAGGCTGATCCGCGGCGCAAGAAAGCGCCGTAAGGCCGAAAATTTCCTGACCGAAGCGCAATCATTGTCACCCGGTGATCTGATCGTGCATGTCGATCACGGGGTAGGGCGCTACAAGGGGCTTGAAACAATTACGGCACTTGGTGCGCCGCATGAATGTGTTTCGCTCGAATATGCTGGCGGCGACCGGCTTTACCTGCCGGTCGAGAATATCGAACTGCTAAGCCGGTTTGGCCATGAAGAAGGTTTGCTGGACCGTCTTGGCGGCGGCGCTTGGCAGGCCAAGAAAGCCAAACTGAAGGACCGGATTCGTCAGATCGCCGAAAGGCTGATCCGTGTGGCAGCAGAGCGGTTGCTGCGCAAGGCCCCGATCCTGGAAGCCTCTCATCACGAATGGGACGCCTTCGCCGCCCGGTTTCCCTATGAGGAAACCGATGACCAGATGTCGGCGATTGACGATGTTGTGGCCGATCTGGCGCGCGGCAACCCGATGGACAGGCTGATCGTCGGTGATGTCGGCTTCGGCAAAACCGAAGTGGCGATGCGGGCCGCTTTTATTGCCGCGTTTTCGGGTAAGCAGGTTGCGATTATCGCGCCAACCACGTTGCTGGCGCGCCAGCATTACAAAACATTTTCTGAACGGTTCCGGGGTACGGCGATGTCGGTGCGCCCCTTGTCGCGCTTTGTCAGCGCAAAAGATGCCCAAGCGACCCGTGACGGTCTGGCCGACGGCACGGTTGACATTGTCATCGGAACCCACGCCGTCCTGGCCAAATCGGTAAGATTCCGCAACCTCGGCCTGCTGGTGGTCGATGAAGAACAGCATTTCGGCGTTACTCATAAAGAACGCTTGAAGGAAATGCGCAGCGAAATTCATGTGCTGACCCTGACCGCGACGCCAATCCCGCGAACACTTCAACTATCGCTCACAGGGGTCCGGGATCTAAGCATAATCGGGACACCACCCGTAGATCGGCTGGCGATCCGCACCTATGTCAGCGAATTTGATTCTGTGACTATACGTGAGGCGCTGTTGCGCGAAAGGTATCGCGGCGGGCAGAGCTTTTACGTCGTCCCGCGGATTGCCGATCTGCCGGGGATCGAGGATTTCCTGAAAAACCATGTGCCCGAAGTGTCCTATGTTATCGCCCATGGGCAGATGGCTGCTGGAGAACTTGATGACCGTATGAACGCCTTCTACGACGGGAAATACGATGTGCTTCTGGCAACAACGATTGTGGAAAGCGGCCTTGATATTCCGACCGCAAACACGATGATTATTCACCGCGCCGACATGTTCGGCCTGTCTCAGTTGTACCAGATCCGGGGCCGGGTAGGGCGGGCCAAAGCCCGTGCCTATTGCTATCTGACAACCAAACCCCGTGCACCCCTGACGCCTGCCGCCACCAAAAGGCTGCGTCTGCTGGGCAGCCTTGACAGCCTTGGGGCGGGATTCTCGCTGGCCAGTCAGGATCTTGACCTGCGGGGGGCCGGGAATATTCTAGGCGAAGAGCAATCCGGGCATATAACCGAGGTAGGGTATGAGCTTTATCAATCCATGCTCGAAGAAACGATTGGCAAGATAAGATCAGGTGAGATCGAAAGCGCGGTCGATGCAGACGGTCAATGGTCGCCGCAGATAAACCTTGGCGTGCCCGTCCTCATTCCCGAAGATTATGTGCCTGACCTCGATGTACGGCTTGGGCTCTATCGTCGCCTTTCAACCCTGACCGACAAGGTCGAGATGGAAGGATTTGCCGCCGAACTGATCGACCGGTTTGGCGCGCTTCCGCGTGAGGTTAACACCCTGCTACTGGTCATGCGCATAAAGGCGCTCTGTCGACGTGCGGACATCGCGCGCCTTGACGCTGGCCCTAAAGGCGCGACAGTTCAGTTCCACAACGACAAATATGCCAATCCCGCTGGTCTTGTGGAATTTCTGCAGGCCGAGCGCGGCTTGGCCAAGGTCAAGGACAACAAGATCGTCATCAGCCGCGACTGGCCACGTGGTAGCGACCGGATCAAAGGCGCCCATGCCATTGCCCGCGATCTGGCCGCCAGGGCGAAATAGGGCGGCAGGCTAGGGAAATGGAGGCGACCCGTTGGGGAAACTGGCCGCCCCGAGTTGTCGGAGGGAAATCTCTTTCTGGTCCGTCCGAGTTCTGGTTGGTAAACAGATGGTAGTTAACGCTCAACTCCGCCCAAACTCATCCACACGCTTTCACACCTTTTCCCGACCAATGCGGCTACCCATTTGGCGGTTAGGGGCATGCCTGTGCGATCATTAGGGTTGAAACGCCGCTGACAACCAATATCGGCCAGCCGTTATCGGATAGCAGAAATTGCCGCCTGTCACCGGTCGGCTTTGGGCAGGATGAGCATGATAGGCAAAGAGGCAAGGCAGCATAGCAAGACCCCCACCATCAACGGCAACGGTGTTCCATCAAAGGCCAGACCGATCGGAACGGCGATCAGTACCGAACCGATCGTGGCCAATGCCGACACGACAGAGGCCGCCGTTCCGGCGATATGACCCATGGGCTCAAGCGCCAGAGCGTTGAGGTTGCCAAGGGTAAGCCCCGCCGTGAAAAAGACCGAGCACACCCAAAATAGAAAAGCCCAGAATGCAGCCGCATCAGGCATCCAACCGGATGAGAACAAAACGACCATGACGGTGGAAACGACGATCTGGGCGCCAAATATACCGATAACCATCAGCCGCATGCCAAGACGCATCACCAACCGCGCATTCAAGAGATTGCCGGTACCCGCCACAAGCGCGATGAAGGCAAACCACGCCGGGAAATCCTCTGCCCGGTCGTAGGTTATGTCGAATATCTGCTGGACCGTGGCAATGGTGGCAAAGAGCGTGGCAAAGGCCAGCGCCATCACCAAGGTGACAAGTGCGACAAGGCGGTGGGTCATGATCTCCTTTGCGGCCGCAGCCAGCAGCCGCATGTCCATCGGCCGCCTGCGCGCGGCGGGCAGCGTTTCGGGCTGACGAAGCCCAAACCAGATCGATATCACCGCCGCGAACAGGACAAAGGCCATGAAGATCGAGCGCCAGCCAAACTGATTGATAATCGCCGCCCCCATCAGCGGTGCCACGGCGGGCACCAGGACGAAAACCATCATCATCACTGAAATGATCCGCGCCATTTCGCGGCCCGCATAAAGGTCGCGGACAAGTGCCATGGCCGCTATTCGCGGACCCGCAACACCGAGCCCCTGCAACAGGCGCGCCGCGACAATCAACTCCAGCGATGGCGCGACATAGGCAAGTGCGGCGCCTATAGAATAAAGCCCGGCGCCCAAAAGGATAACGCGCCTTCTTCCGAAGGCATCAGACAACGGGCCAGTGATAAACGTTCCCAAACCCATGCCAAGCACAAAACTTCCGATGATCAACTGGGCTTTGTTCGGGGCAGCCGGCACAAGCTCGCTCGCGATCTGCGGCAAGGCTGGAAGCATCGAGTCTATCGAAAACGCGGTCAGAGCGAAGAGCATCGCCATCAGGACGACAAATTCGAAAAGGGGAAGCCGCAATTGCGCTTCTACGGCGCGGGCAGGGGTCATACGGCTGAGTTCTTGGCGGGATTGTTTAACTGCTCCGTCAGTTCCTCGATGATCCTGCCCCAAACCTCGCTGGGTTGGGCGCCTTGCAACACATGCTGATTGGCCAGAATGAACGTCGGAACGCCGGTAACACCCCTTTCACGGGCATGGGCGTCGCGCGCGCTGATGTCTTCGCGGTCAGCGTCACCCTCCAGCAGGCGCAGCATCATTGCCCTGTCCAGCCCGGAATGTTCCGCTACATCTGCCAGGACCTGCAGATCACCAATGTCGCGACCCTCCTGCCAAAGTGCGCGAAACAGGGCGGAAACAACCGGGGTCTGACGTCCCTCCAATCCCGCCCAGTGGATGAGACGATGCGCGTTCAGCGTATTGGGCGTTCGTTTCACATCGCCAAGGTTCAAAACCAAACCTGCCTTTTGCGCATGTTCAACCAGCGGCGCGTAAGCGCGGACGGCATTTTCCCGACCGCCGAATTTCTTCTCCATATATTCGGCACGGTCCATCCCGCTGATGGGCATCTCGGGGTTCAACTGAAACGGATGCCATTCGATTTCAAACGGATGTTCAGGATGTGCCTCAAGCGCCCGATCGAGATAGGCTTTGCCCACATAGCACCAGGGGCAGGCGATGTCAGAAATAATATCTAGCCTAATCAATTGCTTATCTCTCATACTTTCTGTTAATTTCGGCCATACTTTCTGAACGTAGCCGAAATTCAGGACACTTGTTTCGTATCAGAAACCGCCGGCAGTTCAATGTCATACAGACCCGTCGGAAATATCGAGCAAGGCGATCCTTCGCCAAACCAACGGCGGCCAAACGTTTTCTTTCCACCTTAACCAATGCCGATTGCTATTTGCCAGTTCAAAAGACCCCAAATAAATTGTCGGTGTAGGTGGGGGTAGGCTGGTATTTGGGGTATCTTCATGGTCATGCCGATCAGATACATATATCCGATAAGCAGAATTATGTAATATTGATATGCGCCAGAGGGCACAAAAGAGCCAAATCATGCAACTCTGGTGCCTGCGCTGGACGTGGCCCCCGATTCCGCGTTAGAGGAACCGCAAGTCGGCTTGACAGGAGATCAGCGAATGACATTCGACCGCAGGATAAAGATTGCACCTTCGATCCTGTCCGCAGACTTCGCCAATTTCGGCGCTGAGATCCGTGCGATTGAAGATCAAGGCTGTGACTGGGTTCATGTCGATGTCATGGATGGGCATTTTGTGCCGAACCTGACCTTTGGCCCAGCAACATGCAAAGCCATACGGCCGCATATCAAAACCGTCATGGATGTCCATCTGATGATCGCGCCCGTCGATCCCTATATTGAAGCCTTTGCCGCTGCGGGCGCCGACATCATCACCGCACATATCGAGGCCGGTCCGCACATACACCGCACCTTGCAAGCCATTCGCGGCGCTGGCGCCAAGGCAGGCATCGCGCTTAACCCAGTGACGCCAGCCTCATCCATTGAACACCTGATGGATATGATTGACCTGGTTTGCGTGATGACGGTCAATCCAGGTTTTGGCGGCCAGAAATTCATTCATTCCCAGATAGATAAGGTGCGAACCTTACGTAAAATGATCGGCGATCGCCCGATCCACATTGAAATTGACGGTGGTATCACCCCGGTGACCGCACCGCTGGTATCGGCGGCTGGAGCCGACGTACTTGTCGCGGGTTCGGCCGTTTTTTCAGGCGGTTCCGTCAACGACCCTTCCGTCTATGGCCGTAATATTTCAGCGATCCGCACGGCGGCTGAAAAGGGATAGGAGGCGACAATGGCAGCAACACCCCCGGTCTGTGATTTTGGATGGAAAGCCCCGGATTTCAAATTGCCCGGCACCGATGGTCGTGACTGGTCACTGGCAGAAGTCGCAGGCCCCAAAGGCACGCTGATCATGTTCATTTGCAATCACTGCCCCTATGTGCAGTCGATAATCGACCGGATTGTTCGTGATGCTGCCGCCTTGCAGGCCATCGGTATCGGTGTTGCAGCAATTTCGTCAAATGACGTCACCGCCTACCCCGAAGACAACTTTGACAATATGGTGCGCGAAGCTGCGCGCCACAAATTCACCTTTCCGTATCTTTTTGACGAAAAACAAGCGGTTGCAAAGGCTTACGGAGCGGTTTGCACACCGGATTTCTTTGGGTTTGATAACAGGATGGGGCTGCAGTATCGCGGACGCCTGGATGCGTCGGGGCGACAGGCCGTACCGGATGCGCGCCGGGATCTTTACGAGGCCATGCGCCAGATTGCCGAAACAGGCAAGGGTCCGGTTGATCAGGTCGCGTCAATGGGTTGTTCCATCAAGTGGAAAAACGCGTGACCGCGCCCCCTGCCATCATCTTCGATCTGGACGGAACGCTGATCGACAGTGTGCCTGACCTGCACGCTGCAGTGAACAGAATGCTTGCAAGCGAAGGCAAGGCACCGATGGATCGGGCCGAAGTGCAAAGCTATGTCGGCAACGGGGCGCCAGTGCTGGTTGCGCGGGTGCTGGCGGCGCGCGACATCGACATGGGGCGGCACAAGACACTCACCGATCAGATGATCGCGGACTATACCAAACGATCAGCTGAGCTGACTGAGGTCTACCCAAACGTCGCCAAGGCACTGTCGGACCTGCAGGCCAAGGGATACCCGCTGGGCATCTGTACCAACAAACCGGGTGCGGCGACGACATCTGTTCTGGCGGCTCTGAAACTCGATACTTACTTTGATGCCGTGATTGCCGGTGATACGCTGGCCGAAAAGAAGCCCCACCCTGCCCCCTTGTTCGCCGCCCGCGGTG
>Ga0224496_10001920_pt1 | contig 12614 bp, 10 predicted proteins | sample SF_Jul11_sed_USG_2_FD_168127 | JGI IMG/M metagenome (GOLD analysis project Ga0224496, IMG submission 168127) | Sediment microbial communities from San Francisco Bay, California, United States - SF_Jul11_sed_USGS_8_1 | ecosystem: Environmental > Aquatic > Marine > Sediment | place: USA... | reverse complement strand
GATTTGACAGGCCGTGAATAATATCGTTTTTTCGAGGTGTTTCGGGGTAGCCATGAGCAGTCATGACCACGCCTAGCGCTACGCGTCGATCCCATTCGATTTCTGCATTATCCAATGATCCATTCAGCGCTTGTTCAATTAATGTAAACAAATCACTTTTCAGGCGCATCATAATTGTTTGGGTTTCCGGGTCGCCCAAGCGGCAATTGAATTCCAGCACCTTGATTTCATCATCTGGTGTAATCATCAATCCGGCATAAAGAAAACCCGTATAACTAGCGCCTTCCTGCTTCATGCCATTGATCACCGGGTGAATGATTTCCCGCATAATTCTGCCGTGACGTTCAGGCGAAATAAACGGTGTCGGGGAATAAGCACCCATGCCACCGGTGTTGGGTCCTTGATCACCATCTTGCAGTCGTTTGTAATCCTGGCTGGTGGCGAGTGGTAATACCTGATAGCCATCGACCATGACAATAAAACTAACTTCTTCACCTTGCAAAAAATCTTCAATGACGATTTTTATGCCCGCTTCACCCATATTTTTTTTGACCAGCATCGCATCCACGGCAGCATGTGCTTCTGTTGGCGTCATCGCGACAATAACGCCCTTGCCGGCAGCCAGGCCATCCGCTTTGATCACAATGGGTGCTTCTTTCTGATCCAAATATTGATGTGCTGCAGATGCATCACTAAATGTGGCATGGGCAGCAGTCGGAATATTGTGGCGTTGCATAAAAGCTTTGGAAAAATCTTTTGATATTTCGAGTTGTGCGGCTTGTTTGGTTGGCGCAAAAATTTTCAGGTCAGCGGCATGAAAAGCGTCTGCTACGCCTTCAGCCAGTGGCGCTTCAGGGCCCACGATTGTAAGTGCAATAGGCTCTTTTATGGCAAATTCAACTAAGTCAGGAATGGCAGTGATAGGGAGATTTTCCAGGCCATGTTCCAGTGCGGTGCCAGCATTGCCCGGCGCTACAAAAATTTTGGTGATACGCGGTGATTGCGCCAACTTCCATGCTAAGGCATGTTCTCTGCCGCCACCGCCAATTACAAGTAATTTCATTGTTTGTTAATAATTAATGTCTGAAATGTCGAATGCCGGAGAATACCATGGTTACGCCATGCTCATCTGCTGCGGCAATTACTTCAGCATCACGAACACTGCCGCCGGGTTGTATAATTGCTTTGGCGCCAGCTTCTACGACAACGTCGAGCCCGTCTCGAAATGGAAAGAACGCATCGGATGCGACGACTGAATTTGACAGGGCAAACGCCGCTTGTTGCGCTTTAATTGAGGCAATGCGGGCGCTATCTACGCGGCTCATTTGTCCTGCGCCAATACCTAATGTTTGACCGTTTTCACAAAACACAATGGCATTGGATTTAACAAATTTGGCAACGCGCCATGCGAAGAGAAAATCTTGTAATTGTTGCGGGGTTGGTTGCACCTTTGTGACGACTTTAAATTCGCTAGTGGTGATATTGCGATTATCTGGCGTTTGTGCCAGCATTCCACCACCTACGCGTTTAAAGTCAAACTGATTGCTGCCCGAACTTGACGGTATCGTCAATACGCGGATATTGACTTTCTGGGCAAGGATTTGTTTGGCCTCGTTAGTGAGCGCTGGCGCAACAATAACTTCAACAAATTGTTTAATAATAGCTTCAGACGTAGGTCCGTCCAGTGTGCGGTTAAAGGCGATAATTCCACCAAACGCGGAGGTTGTATCAGTGGCAAAGGCAAGTTTATAGGCTGCGAGTGGCGTATCCGCCATTGCGACACCACAGGGATTGGCATGTTTGACAATAACACAGGCTGGTTTGTCAAAAGTTTTGACACACTCCCAGGCTGTATCGGTATCTGCGATGTTATTAAATGATAATGCCTTGCCTTGTAATTGCGTATAACTTGCAATACCCCCCTTAAGGGGAGCGAGGTCACCATAAAATGCAGCTGCTTGATGCGGATTTTCTCCGTAACGTAATTCCTGCCTCATACTAAAGTTAACATTAAGGCGTTCAGGAAAAACATGATGGTGATTATTTGCGTCAATGGCGGTTAGGTAATTACTGATCGCGCTATCGTAACTTGCGGTATGTGAGAAAGCTTTTTGCGCTAGCTTGAAACGGTGTTCTAATCCGATTGCGCTGTTAGTTGATTTGATTTCTGTTAATAAACATGCGTAATCTTCAGGGTTAGTCACAACAGTTACATGCTGGTAGTTTTTTGCGGCTGCGCGAATCAGGGCTGGGCCACCAATATCTATATTTTCAATAGCATCTTCTATTTTGGAATCCGGCTTAGCAATCGTTTGACTGAACGGATAAAGATTAATAACGACAAGATCAATCGTTGGGATGTTTGCTTGTTCCAGCGCCTGCATGTGTTCAGGCAAGTCTCTGCGCGCCAGGATGCCACCATGAATCTTTGGATGTAACGTTTTAACGCGGCCATCCAACATCTCCGGAAAGCCAGTGAAATTACTTACTTCGGTAACGGTTATTCCGGCTTCGTGAAGTAGTTTGGCTGTCCCGCCCGTTGACAGTATTGTAATACCTAACTGACTCAACCCTTGCGCCAGTTCGATAATTCCCGTTTTATCGGAAACGCTGATCAGTGCGCGTTTTATTGCCATTCTTTTCCTTATTTTATTTTAAATTGCTTTATTTTATTTCTTAGGGTATTGCGATTTATGCCAAGTAATTCGGCAGCCTGTGTCTGGTTTCCGTTTGCGTGTTTCATTGCGAGTTCAATCAGTGGTTTCTCGACACTTTTCATGACCATGCTATAAATAGGGCAGGGTTTCTCACCGTCCAAGTCATTAAGATAACCATCGACAGCTTTGCGTACACAGCATGCAATTTCATTTTCATTGATGACACTCATACAGCCACTTCCTTACTTTGGATATAAGTTAATCGCCGATCGTAGCCGGCAAGTTCACTGAAAAATATATTTGTTGCAGAAATTTGTTGCTCAACAGTCTGTAATTGGTTCATAGCATGACGAAATGCCGCAGAACCAACCAGTCCTTTGGTATACCAGGAAATATGTTTGCGCGCGATACGCACACCGGAATACTCGCCATAAAAATGATAGAGATCATGCAAATGCGCAATAAGAATTTGATGAATTTCACTGACTTCCGGAGATATCAGTTGCTTGCCGGTGGCTAGGTAATGTTCAATTTCACGAAATATCCAAGGCCTGCCCTGAGCGGCACGTCCAATCATGACCGCATCTGCACCGGTTTTTTTAAGCACTTGTTTAGCCTTTTCTGGCGATGTGATATCACCGTTGGCAATAACAGGAATCTTGACCGCTGCTTTTACTGCAGTAATTGTGTCATATTCTGCTTCTCCCTTGTAGGCGCAAGCGCGAGTACGGCCATGTATGGCAAGGGCTTGTATTCCAGCATTCTCTGCTATATGCGCGATGGATAGTGCATTCTTGTAACTCGTGTCCCATCCGGTTCTTATTTTTAGGGTAACTGGGATATCAACCGCTTTAACGACTGTGTCGAGTATTTTTCCAACCAGTTTTTCATCTTTCATGAGTGCAGATCCAGCCATCACATTGCAGATTTTTTTTGCCGGACAGCCCATGTTAATATCAATAATCTGTGCGCCTTGCATAACATTGTAACGTGCTGCATCAGCCATCATTTCTGGATCTGCACCTGCAATCTGGACAGATACTGGAGAAACTTCGCCGTCATGATTGGCGCGCCGACGCGTTTTTTTTGAGCCCCACAGCAATGAATTGCTGGATATCATTTCCGATACGGCCATGCCTGCACCCATTTTTTTGCATAATTGGCGGAAAGGTCGGTCTGTTACACCTGCCATCGGCGCAACGATCAAGTTATTTCTGAGAAGATAGGGACCTATCTGCATGATATTAAAAGATCTGGCATGATATCTAATAAAAACGTGGGGTAAGCGATACAAAATAACGTTCTATTCTAATTCAATGGCGATTTCAAGGTCAGGTATTCAAACAAAATAATATGAAGTAATCTGTATATGGCGCAAACTTTAAAGCTGAAAAATTTCATTATATAGTGTAACTCTTGCTTGATGAGGCTTTGAAACACTTATCCTCTTGCCCCAAAAATCATGCGGCGGGCAGTAAAACGCTTTAATGGCGGCAGACAGTCGAGTGTACTCAATCCCATGCCGCAGATATTTTTCAAGATGGCGCTATCATTGGAAAAGATTTTTATCAGTGAATCGGTAAATACGCGGCCTGCGCCACTATCTATTTGACGCTTATGACGATATCTTGCAAGCATTGCAGGCGCTCCAATTTCAGTTCCCATATGGGTTGATGTAAGAATTTCACTCGCCAGCTCCCACGCATCACGCAGTCCCAGATTAAAACCTTGGCCTGCAACTGGGTGTAAGGTTTGTGCCGCATTTCCTGCCAGCGCAATTCGTTGAGATGTAATGGGTGTTGCATATCTTAGCGCAAGAGGAAACCCCGATCGTTTGCCAGCATCAACCAATTGACCTAGCCGGTTTCCAAAATGTTTTTGTAATCGAGTGAGAAAAGTGGCGTCATCCATCTCAAGCACTTTCTTTGCCATGGATGGATCGACTGTCCACACCAGGGCAAAATTATCTCCTGAAGGTAGTAAAGCTACCGGACCATCCGGGGTGAAACGTTCATAAGCAATACCTTGTTGCCGGGTTTTGGCTTTGATGTTGGCGACGATTGCCCACTGTTGATATTCATGAACATGATAATTAATATCTTCAATTTGTCCGGTAAGTTGCCCCCCATCTGCCAGGATTAGTAATTTTGCGGTTATTTTCCTTGATTCATTGTTATATTCAAATCCAACTTGCCCTTGGTAGGCACTCGTTTCAAATTTTGTTACCTTTGCACCAGCCAGATAGTCTGCATTAAGGTGCTTTAATAAGCCATGCATGGATTGGAACAAAGCATGGTAATTTACCACATATCCAAGCGCGGGTACGTTGGCGTCGTCTTTTGTCAATATTGTGCGTCCGAATCCTCGCCGGTTGGAAATATGAATTGTCGTGATCGGTGTGTTAGTCGGTAGTTTGGGCCATACACCTAATCGCTCAAGTATCAGACGACTGCCATGTGATAAAGCCAATGGCCGAGGATCTTCGTCCTTCTCAGGTAAACCGCGCGCTTCCAGTAATAGAATTGAGAGACCACTTTCTTGAAGTGCAAGTGTTACCGCCATGCCGACCGGACCACCACCAATAATAGCGATGTCATAGTGTTTGGTCGTCATAGCGTCATATTTTGGCAGAATTTCATGGCAATATTTCTTGTGTCAGCATTTACGGTTACTACCTTGGGTTCATACCGAGAGGATAGCATAGCTGATACTAAGAGAAAATCAGCTATTATGCTATCCCGCAATTCTCATTTTTGAAAGTAATCAGAAAATACTACTCAGTTGAAGCTAGCGATGGGTGATTTCATGGCGCTGATTGCATAAATAGCGCATGATTCGGTTGTTTTTTGCCGGATCAGTTGAAATATTGATTCTGATGAGAATTGCTGACTACTTTGTATGATTTGTTTAATCATTAATCTATTTTAGATATACTCTGCACGTAACTATTCAGCCTATTACCCCTAAAATTTGCCATTTCGGCGTTACAAAATGATCGTAGTCACGTGTAAACTCAAATTTTATGCCTTGAACTGACGAATTTTAGAGGCAATCTGAATAGTTGCTGCGTTGTGATGAGTTACCTCTGCACCGGTAAATTATGAATCTTACGTTTCATCTTTCAGCATCTTTGGCTGCATTTAATTTAGAATTTCCTTCTGGTATCCCTGCTACACTAACCAACGGAATTCTTTAGTTGGCGTACTTGATTAACCAACATACGGGCGTCTTAATGGTGCTGGTTGGACATTGCTGTGGCAGCCGGATAATGCCGACCAATGATATTTTATTAGGAGATTTATGACTCAAAAGAGGGAAGTGGAATGATTTTATTTAAAAGAAACCTGCTTGAATTAATATTGTTGTCAGTTTTACTTTGTTTCTCAACAAATATTTTAGCAAGTGCTGCGAATGATGATTTCGTGACCGCTGCCGAAAAGGGCAGGGCTGCTTTTGTCAGTGATTTGCTCAAAACCAATGATTATGAGCAAGAAGAATTGAATGCCGCGTTAATAGCGGGTGTCAAGAAAGGGAATGCAAAGATTGTACAAGACTTGCTTGAAGCAGGCGCCGATGTCCATGTTATCGCAGAAAATGGCTACACCATGTTGATGCAAGCGTCACGGGATGGGCGCGAAGCGGTTGTTGAAACCTTGCTTGCTGCCGGCGTTGAAGTAAACGTTAGAGCAGCGGACAATATAACTGCTTTGATGCTGGCGTCGGAAAAAAATCGTCAACAGGTCGTGCAATTATTAATCGCCGCCAAAGCCGACGTTAATGCGGCACAAGAGAACGGCATGACCGCGTTGATGATGGCATCACAGAACGGCTTCCGAAATATTGTGCAAGCATTGATTGACGCCAATGCAGATGTTAATGCGAGCATGGATATTGGTGCGACTTCTTTGATGCTGGCCGCGCAACATGGCCATTTAGGTGCAATCTATGCTTTACTTGCCGCCGGCGCAGATGTTAACGCCAAAGCAGTAAATGGTATTACGGCTTTAGGACTGGCTTCAAGACACAAGCATGCGGAGTCCATAAAACTCCTTAAGGAAGCTGGCGCCAGGTAGGTTACTTGCTGAGACCGATGACCTGTAATAAAATTTTTGTTAATTAGCCCGTTTTTTTAAAATGAAGGATATCTTGAATTTTCAAAAATACGTGGTGGCGTATGTCCATTTGCCAGGCATGTGTGACATAACTTCATGAAATGTGTGGTTTAACTGTTTTTGTGACTATTCAGACCATCGTAGTAACTGTTCAGATTGCCTCTAAAAGTCGTCAGTTCAAGGCACAAAATGCGAGCTTACACGTGACAATAATCATTCTGTAATGCCGAATGGCGGATGCTAGAAGGTAAGTGAATAATTGCCAGTTTTCATTATTAATTAATAATTTGAGTAGAGGAAATCCCGAATGAATATTCGTATTGTTTCATTATTTGTTACTTTATTGTTACTCCTCCTCGTGGGTTGTGGTGATGAAACAGCAGATAACAAATCCAAGTCAGATGGATCAACGACATCTGTCGATGAAGTAACATCTGTCGGTGAATTGCCGGCTATTTTAGGAGAAGGGTTGACGCCGGAGGAACAAGAAGAGCTGAGAAAACAGATTCTACCCGAGGGTTCAGAAGATGAAGCAACGGTGGAAGAAAAATTTAAAGAATTGCTGGAACAGGCGAAAGGGGGAAACCCCAAGGCGCAAAATGAACTTGGCGTGATGTATTATACCGGTGAAGCAGTGTCTACGACGATGTCAGGGCAGGTGCTGGATAATGATCCAGAGCTTGCTGCAGGGTGGTTTTTCCGGTCTGCTGAACAGGGTTATGCGGATGCGCAATTTAATCTCGGTTTGATGTATGCAAATGGGGAAGGTGTCGAAGCTGATACTTCGCAAGCGGTAGAATTATTCAAGCAGGCAGCAGCACAAGGGAATGTCGATGCGCAAAACAATCTTGCCGCGATGTATTATACCGGTGAAGGGATCGATAGAGATGTGGATAAGGCAATTGAATGGTTTGAGAAAGCTGCGGAGCAAGGGAATGCAGAAGCGCAGGTTAATCTTGATGCAATAAGAGCAGCAGGGCAGTAAGGTGAAATAAATGCAATGTGGATTGCAAGCTAACTATTTAATTTCTGAATTTTTTTCTTGTCTCTGTTATTTACTTAAATGATTATTCCATCTAAAATAAAATGATCAATTCTTGCAAAGAATGGTTTGAAATACAGAAAGAAGCACAATTTTTTGTAAATAATTGAGATCCCACTCTAAAAGAATGGAAAGTTGTGTCTTTTTCGTTAATTATATTACATAACTTAAGGTGTCGTTTTTACTAACTGAAAGAAGCTTGATTACTTGAAGAGGAAATATTTAATGTCGAAAATAATTAGAACAGTATTTGTGTGTCTTGTGCTTGGTTTTTTAATTGGAAACGTGCAGGCAGGGGAAACTGAAGGTAAAAAACAAAGTTTTAAAGTCATTATTAATGCTTATGACACTACTATCCCGGAGCTTAACGTAGAAGATGTGACTGTTAAAAATATTCGCGCTTTTAATGTATTAAATGAGCCAGAGGCATTGGCAGTCATGGAAGGAACAGCCGTAACAATCACAATTGAGAATAAATCTCCTATTAGTGAGGGATTTTCAATTGATGCTTATGATATTCAAGAAGTTATTCCAGCAGGAAAGACCAAAGTTGTTCGCTTTGTAGCTGACAAGGCTGGCGCTTTTACTATCTGGTGCCAGCTTCATCCTCAAAATATTCATCTTCCAGGCTCTTTAAACGTTATTCAGTAATATATATTGTTTTATTTGGTTTTATAAAACAATACTCCTCACGGAGTAATTACTGCCTCGCAACTTAAAGGTTGCGAGGTTTTATTATTTTAGGACGAAAGAAAAGTGTGCATTCTTTATAGAAAGCGGCCCACAATTGATCTGGATAATCCAGAATCAAATATTACTCTGAATATAATAAGGAAATTTATATCAAATTCTTGGTGAGATAGTTGAAAGGGCTGTATTTTTCCCAGAATTCAATTGCTAATTAATTAATTAATTGATTTATTGGCATATTACTAGCTTTTAACGTATAGATTTTTTTCTTGACGAAAAAAAAATGTCTGTCTAACATAACGGCAGGAAGCAGTACGATTTTATGGCTGTTTTCTGTGTAATTTCTTTAATTATTTTTTTAGGGATTCTTATGCCACAGATAAAAAAGACGTTATTAGGTGGTATTGCACCTTTATTGCTATCCGGTATGTTAGTAGCTCAGGTTGCACCAGTTGATGCTTCGGGAGCGAATCAAAAGCATTATGCTAGATTTACCCAAGACAACGAACTGCTTATGCCCAGAAATTATCGGGAATGGGTTTTCATTGGTGCATCTGTAACACCAGCAGATATGAATGATGGAAAACCGGCATTCCCTGAATTTCATAATGTTTATATTGATCCAGCAAGTTGGGAACACTGGAAAGAAACGGGTGAATTTCGTGATGGCACAATTATCGTCAAGGAATTGGTTGGCGTTGGCGGCAAACAAGCGGTTAGTGGTAACGGGTACTTTCCCGGTGAGTTTAATGGTATCGCTGCCACGGTGAAGGACTCAAAACGATTTGCTGAGCGTCCTGAGAACTGGGCCTATTTTGGGTTCGAATCCTATGAAGCAAAGAAAGGTGCTTTGCAAGCTGACGAGGCGTGTTCTGCTTGCCACAAAGCCAATGCTGAACAGGATATGATTTTCACCCAATACTATCCGGTTCTTCGTGCTGCTAAACCAGGCGAATAACACAGATGTATTGGTGAGCTGATTGAAAGAATTATAATAACGCTTGCCGATATTCATCCTGGTGTTGCTAAAAATGGGAAGTTTGTTCATGGCGTATTTATTACGTTGGCACAAATTTCCTGTTTTTTTATTGATTAAGGAATATCGGTTTTGTGCATTATTTAAGGTTGTTTTTCTTTTTTGTGTTTGTCGGCGCTTGCTTATTAATCATTGTTTCTTACGATGCCAAGTCAGATAATTGGCGGACGGCCAGCCGTGAACCGGTTGGTATTGCGCCGGATCCAGCGATAACACCAGAAGCAGTCATTCAGGTTTACGGTGCACGTGCGTTCAGCTGGCGAGGGTACTTTGGTATCCACACCTGGATTGCGGTTAAGCCGACGGATGCATTGGGTTATACAGTTTATGAGGTACTCGGTTGGCGTCAACGCTGGAACCAACCGGTATTGGCCAGTCATAATAGTTCACCGGATAGGCGTTGGTATGGCAATATGCCCGAAGTACTGGCAGAAAAACGGGGTCAAGGCGTTGATGCACTCATTGCGCGGATTGAAAAAGCCGTTCATGACTATCCCTACGCTTCGGAATATAAGGTATGGCCGGGCCCCAATTCAAATACCTTTACTGCCTGGGTTTCGCGCCTTATTCCTGAGCTTGAGCTTGATTTGCCACCAACTGCGATTGGCAAGGATTACCTGGGTAATAACATGATGGCGTTGGCGCCAAGTGGTGCCGGTTTGCAATTTTCTTTCTATGGACTGTTCGGTGTATTAGCCAGTGATATAGAGGGTGTTGAAATAAACCTGCTTGGTCTTGCATTTGGCATTGACCCAGATCCGCCGGCTATTAAATTGCCAATTTTTGGGCGTGTCAATTTAGCCACGCAGGAATAAAAAATAGTTGTTCGTCGATGGTCACTGCAATGATTATGTTTGAATGAATATTGTTTTCTCTTTTGTTTTTAAAAACTTGCTTCTTCCTAATGAAAAATGTTCCTGTGATTCTTTTATATCTGCCAGCATTAATTTAATTGATAATTGTTCTTATTTATAATATAGTTATTGTAATTTTTTGATTATTTGTGACGTTTTTTATGCCTAGAAGTTCTGTAAGGCCAAGATTAAATTTTAAATATTTTCTTGCGGCAATATCTTTTTTTATTTCCTTGTTGGTTATTAATTCTGCACATGCGGAACAGGTGGTTGTTTATTCGGCTAGAATAGAGCAACTGATTAAGCCGATGTTTGATGCCTTTACAAAAGATACCGGTATTCAGGTTAAATATACAACGGATCAAGAAGGCGCCCTATTAGCCCGGTTGAAAGCGGAAGGAAAAAACACGCCAGCCGATATATTGATTACCACAGATGCTGGCAATTTGTGGGAAGCCGCGCGGGCTGATTTGTTTAGACCGGTCAATTCGGAAACATTGGAAAAAAATATATCGCCACATTTACGTGACCCTCAGAACCGTTGGTTTGGCTTGTCCGTGAGAGCCCGCACGCTGGTTTACAATATCCGCAATGTTAACGTTGCCGATCTTTCAACTTATGAAGACTTGGCGAGTCCTAAATGGAAGGCGCGGTTGTGTTTGCGCACTTCGAAGAAGGTATATAACCAGTCGCTGGTGGCGATGATGATTGCCGAGCATGGTGAAGCTGAAACCGAGAAGATTGTGCGTGGTTGGATTGCCAACCTTGCTACCGACCCATTGTCAGACGATACTCGGGCAATGGAGTTCGTTGCTGCAGGCCGATGTGATGTAACGCTGGTTAATAGCTATTATTATGGGCGCTTAATGAAGAAATCCCCTGAACTACCATTGGCAATTTTCTGGCCAAATCAAAATAACAGTGGTGTACACGTAAACATTTCTGGTGCTGGTGTTACTAAACACAGCAAAAATCCTCAAACAGCGATAAAACTGTTGGAATATCTGTCTTCAGAAAAAGCGCAAAACTTATTTGCCGATGTGAATATGGAATATCCGGCAAATCCAGAAGTTAAGTCAGATGTGACGGTGGCTTCATGGGGAGACTTTAAGCAAAATCCAATGAATCTGGCGAAGGCGGGAGAGTTACAGGCGGCTGCTATTAAACTCATGGATCGCGCAGGTTACCGGTAATAATGTAAGGCCCATGTGAAAAATGAGGCAGTTGATGCAGCAATAAAAAATAACACAGCAAAAGCTGGTATTTTTCGTGCCAGCTTATCTAACCGTTATCGGTTGATAACAGGTTGGCAATTCGTTGTTTTTTTTATTGCTGTAGTGGTTTTGATTCCTGTCGGTGTAGTAATTTCGTCTTTGTTTTCACCTGCCGGTGATATCTGGCAGCATTTGTTGGAAACAACGCTTCCTAGATTGCTTAACAATACCTTTTGGCTTGCGTTTGGGGTGGTTGCGGGTACTGCCTTATTGGGCGTGAGCCTCGCCTGGTTCACTGCGGTATACGAATTTCCAGGACGTAAATTTTTCTCCTGGGCATTATTGCTGCCATTTGCGATTCCTGCCTATGTAACGGCATTTGTTATGCTGGGCATCTTCGATTTTACAGGCCCGATACAAACAACGCTTCGTGCCTGGTCAGGTTCCGATCTTCTTTGGTTTCCAGATATACGGGGCAGGCTGGGCGTCATCATTGTCATGACCTTGGCATTTTATCCCTATGTTTATTTATTGGCTCGTAACGCTTTTCTTACGCAAGGAAAACGGTCGTTGGAGGCTGCACAATCATTGGGTTTTAACCGCAGACAGGGCTTCTTTTACGTTACGTTACCTATGGCGCGTCCTTGGATTGCTGGCGGCATCATGTTGGTATTAATGGAAACGCTGGCTGATTTTGGTACAGTCGCAGTGTTTAATTACGATACGTTTACAACTGCGATCTACAAAGCCTGGTTCAGTATGTTTTCTTTGTCTGCCGCGTCACAGCTTGCTTCCCTGCTAATAATCATTGTTTTTATATTGATTCTGTTGGAGCAACAATTCCGTTCGCACATGCGTTATGCCGAATCAAAGAGAAGTCAGTATGCTAGCCGGATTAAATTAACGGGTTGGCGCACCTGGGCTGTGATGAGTTTTATCATGATGGTGTTGTTTTGCGCGTTTATCTCCAGTGTCACAATTGATTTTTTGGGCGATGCAAACTTTTTCA
>Ga0224496_10001918_pt1 | contig 12621 bp, 11 predicted proteins | sample SF_Jul11_sed_USG_2_FD_168127 | JGI IMG/M metagenome (GOLD analysis project Ga0224496, IMG submission 168127) | Sediment microbial communities from San Francisco Bay, California, United States - SF_Jul11_sed_USGS_8_1 | ecosystem: Environmental > Aquatic > Marine > Sediment | place: USA... | reverse complement strand
TGAATCCCGGTCGCCAGCATCATTATCCAGCTGGTCATCACTGTGCTGAACGCTTAAATCGAGAGAAGGGTAGTGTCCCGACTGTTCTATATCGACCTGTTTCTGTGCTGCTTCAAATGCAAGCTGCGCTGCCTGTAATGTCAGGTTGTTGGCTATTGCTGTGTCTGTCCACTGCCGGATGTCATTAGGCTGGGGGATAACTAATGGCACATTATCACTGAGTGGTGATACGTTTTGGTCAAGCGGTCCGATTAAACTACGCAGAGCTTCTTTGCTGATGTCGAGTTTATTATCGGCACTGATCTGTTGCGCCACGGCGATGTCGTATTGTGCCTGTGATTCCTTGACATCGGTAATGGCAATCAGGCCCACTTCAAAACGCTTCCGTGTCTGTTCAAGCTGTCGTGCAATGGCCTGTTTTTCGGCTACTGCAAATTTCACATTATCAGCGGCGGCCAGCACATTGTAATAGACATTGGCTACACGCAGGATCAGTGCCTGTCGTGCCGCTTCAATTTCTGCCTTTGCCGTTGCGATATTGATATCGGTTTGCTGTAGTAGCTTGTAGTTGCTGTGGTTATAAATGGACTGGGTCAGTGACAGTGTATAGCCCTGGGTATCGCTATCCGACGAGCCATTGGGGATGGATGCAATGGTGCTATTACTGATGTCCTGCTGGTTTTGCGTGGTATATACGGCGAGCGAGATATTGGGCAGTAGTGCCGCCTCACTCAGGCCACGGCTTTGCAGTACCGCCTGGTAGCTATATTCTGCGGCCTGTATTTCCGGGTCATTGGTTTTTGCCCGTTGCAGTGCTTCAGCAAAATCCAGTGCAATGGCAGTTTGACTGATGACAGTGAGTAAAAAAAAACTGATCAGGTGTTTTTTGCGTAGCATTAGTGCGTTTACCTAGAAGTTGAATGTGGCGGGTGTTTCTGCGTGGCATAGCGCCTTGATAGAGGTTTCGAACAGGTACTGGCTGGCCCATGCATTGTCATCGGTACGCGTGACCAGGTAGGCAACCATCACCGGGTCTGTGCCGGTGATAACGAATAATCGACCATCGGGTTTTAGTGCCTGCTTATAAGCCTGTGGGATATCGGCCATTGAGCCGGTGATGGCAATTACATCATATTTTTTATTTAGTTCAGCAGGTTCCGTGGCATCGGCTACGCTCAGGCTGATATTGAATACACCCTGGGAGACCAGGCTTTCGGCTGCACGGGTGGCAATGGCCTGGTTAATCTCAATACTGTCGACATGGGCACCGAGGCTGGCCAGGCAGGCGGTAATAAAACCACTGCCGGTACCGATCTCGAGGATTTCATCTTCGGGCCGTATATCGAGTGCCTGTAGCATGCGTCCCTCGACCACGGGGTGCATCATCACCTCGCCATCCCCCAGTGGAATGGCGGTATCGGCATAGGCCAGGTTTTTGTAGGTCTCGGGGACGAAGTCTTCGCGGTGTATGGCTTCCAGGAGTTGGAGGATTCTGGGATCCAGTACATCCCAGGGGCGAACCTGCTGTTCAACCATGTTGTGACGCGCCTCATGCAGATTGACTGTACTCATATTTAATTCCCCGAAAAGCCTGCGGTTAATGATGTTCTTTTGTCTGATTCTAACCTGTGCGTGCAATCAAGGGTAGGTTTGTTAGTTGATTAGGGATAAACTAGTGAGCGATTTTATCAAGAGGCTAGGGGTGCCGTAATGGCTGAGAGAAACCCTTAGAACCTGAACCGGTTAATACCGGCGTAGGAAAGCTTCGGTGTCCCCCCTGTATATCCGTTGCTGCCTCATCAATACCCTGAGGAACAGTTTAATGAGTGCAATTCCAGAAGATTTCATTAGCAGGACGGCGAAGCTGTCTGAAGAAGTGACCCGCCCGTTCAGTAATTCCAGGAAGATTTATGTACAGGGCTCACGGCCCGATATCCGTGTCGGCATGCGTGAAATCCAGCAGACCGATACCTCGGCAGAGCTGGGCTTTGAAGTGAATCCTCCGATCACGGTTTATGATACCTCCGGTCCCTTTACGGACCCGGATATGGATATTGACCTGATGAAGGGCATGCCCGATGTGCGTGCTGGCTGGATAGAAGAGCGTGGCGACACGGAACTGCTCGATGGCCCGACCTCAGAATTTGGTACCCAGCGACAGAATGACCCGGAGCTGTCGCATCTACGCTTCGAGCATATCCGCCAGCCCCGTCGCGCCAAGGCCGGTAAAAATGTGTCGCAGATGCACTATGCGCGCCAGGGTATCATCACTCCGGAGATGGAATACGTGGCGATCCGTGAAAACATGCGCCTTTCCGAGCAGCGCAAGGATCCCGCTTACAGTAAATTGCTGCGCCAGCACAAGGGTGAAAACTTCGGTGCCAGTACCCCGGATGAAGTGACGCCGGAGTTCGTGCGTGATGAAATTGCCCGTGGCCGTGCCATTATCCCCTGTAATATCAATCACCCTGAGCTGGAACCGATGATTATCGGCCGCAACTTCCTGGTGAAGATCAATACCAATATCGGTAATTCCGCTGTCACCTCATCGATCGAGGAAGAAGTGGAAAAAATGGCCTGGTCGGCACGCTGGGGTGGCGATACCCTGATGGACCTGTCCACCGGTAAGAATATCCACGAAACCCGCGAGTGGATCTTGCGTAATGCGCCTATGCCGATTGGTACCGTGCCGATTTACCAGGCACTGGAAAAGGTCAACGGCAAGGCCGAGGACCTGAGCTGGGAAATCTTCCGCGATACGCTGATCGAGCAGGCCGAGCAGGGCGTGGATTACTTTACCATCCATGCCGGTGTGCGCCTGCAGTATGTGCCATTAACCGCTGATCGCGTCACCGGTATCGTCTCCCGCGGCGGCTCGATCATGGCCAAGTGGTGCCTGGCGCATCACCAGGAAAATTTCCTCTACACCCATTTTGAAGACATCTGTGAAATCATGAAGGCCTACGATGTCGCCTTCTCCCTTGGTGATGGCCTGCGTCCCGGCTCACTGGCCGATGCCAATGATGCGGCCCAGTTCGGTGAACTGGAGACCCTGGGCGAGCTTACAAAAATTGCCTGGCAGCACGATGTGCAGGTAATGATCGAGGGCCCCGGCCACGTGCCGATGCAGATGATCAAGGAAAATATGGAGAAGGAACTGGAAGACTGCTTTGAAGCGCCTTTCTATACCCTCGGCCCGCTGACCACCGACATAGCGCCGGGTTATGACCATATTACCTCCGGTATAGGAGCGGCCAATATCGGCTGGTACGGCTGTGCCATGCTCTGCTACGTGACCCCCAAGGAACACCTGGGGCTGCCGAACAAGGCGGACGTGCGAGAAGGTATTATCACCTACAAGATTGCCGCCCATGCCGCGGATCTGGCCAAGGGGCACCCCGGCGCGCAGATCCGTGACAATGCCATGTCCAAGGCGCGTTTTGAATTCCGCTGGGAGGACCAGTTCAACCTCGGCCTGGATCCTGAAAAGGCCCGTGAATTCCATGACGAGACCCTGCCCAAGGACTCCGCCAAGGTGGCCCACTTCTGCTCCATGTGCGGTCCTCACTTCTGTTCCATGAAAATCAGCCAGGATGTGCGTGAATATGCCAAAGAACACGGTATAGATGAACAGGCTGCGCTACAGAAGGGCATGGAAGAAAAGTCCATCGAGTTTGTTCGCAAGGGCGCGGAAATTTACAGCAAGAGTTGATGCCCGTGGTGCAGGTCGGTCTTGCTCCGGCCTGCGCTATTTAGTTTTGTATACACATTTCGACTGATGCTCATTCAGTCCGTTGTTTTCCAGTATCAATATTTGCCTCCAGCCTCTGCAGATACTGGATTTAACTGCTAAATTCATTGTAATACTATTAGTTATGGCTCCCCCGCTGAAAATTTATGTCTGATTATTCCCATATCCTTAAAAAACAGATTGCTGATCACCTGCACAGTTTTGATGCAGAGGCGATACAGGGATTTATCAATGCCGTTAACGAGTCTTATAAAAAATTTGATATGGATCAGCGCACGCTTGAACACTCGCTGACTATGAGCGCCAGGGAACTGGTGCAGGCCAATGAGGAAATCAGCGCGGTATTCCAGGCTATACCTGATCAGTTATTTCACCTGGATAAAGAGGCCCGTATTATTAGTTATCAGTCGGGCCACTGTGAGCACTATTATATTCGTAGTGAACGATTGATAAACCAGTTGTTGTATGAGGTGATAGATCCGGAGGTTGTCGATAAGTTCAGTATTTGTATCAAACAGGTTTTGCATCGTGGCATGGCCGAAAATTTTGAATTTGTCATCGTCCACGACAGGAAAATTTATTATTACGAAGCCCGTTTAATGCCCCTCAAGGATGGGCAAATACTGGCCCTGGTGCGGGATATCACTGAACGCAAACTGGCCAGTGACCAGATTGCCTATCTTGCTTATCACGATAGCTTAACGGGGCTGCCAAATAATCGTTTATTTAAAGACCGACTGGGACAGGCTATTTCACATGCCAAAAGAAATAAAAAAATTCTTGCCGTCATGTTCCTTGATCTTGACCGTTTTAAACTAATCAATGACACCATGGGTCATGGTATTGGTGACCAGTTGCTACAGGTTACCTCAGACAGGCTGACAGAGAGTGTACGTGATACGGATTCAGTAGCATTCAATCGTATTGCCATGAGCTCGTCCGTGGCACGTCTCGGGGGTGATGAGTTCACGGTGCTACTGGAGGATATTGATGACATAGTCGCGGTTAACCGGGTAGCCAAACGAATCATTGATAATGTGAGTCGCCCCCTGTTTTTAAATAATCATGAACTCTATATTTCAACCAGTATTGGTATTGCGGTTTATCCCAATGATGGTGAAGATGTCGATGCCCTGTTAAGGAATGCAGATTCAGCGATGTATTATGCAAAGGACGAAGGGCGTAATAATTTCCAGTTTTTTACCGGCTCCATGAACAAGACATCCATGGAACAGCTGGTGCTGGAAAACAGCTTGCGTAAGGCGTTACAGAATAATGAACTGTTTTTACATTACCAGCCGCAGATTGACATAAAGAGCCAGAAAATTACCGGTGTCGAAGCACTGATTCGCTGGAAACATCCAGAGAAAGGCTTTATATCACCGGCTGTTTTTATACCGGTTGCGGAAGATACCGGGTTGATTATGGAGATTGGTGAATGGGTAATAACCGAGGCCTGTAAGCAGGGGGCGAAATGGGTAAAGGCAGGTTATAAACCGATTAAAATGTCTGTGAACCTGTCGGCGAAACAATTAAAGGCCGATCACCTGTGCGAATTTATTTCTAATATCCTGACCAATACGGGTATGCAGGCCGAATACCTGGGCGTTGAGCTCACGGAAACGGCGATTATCATGGAGCCTGAAATGGCCCTGGCACGATTAAAGGAAGTGAAGGCGCTGGGTGTTGAACTTTCCATGGATGATTTTGGAACCGGTTATTCTTCATTGAGTTACCTAAAGCGTTTCCCAATTGATGTTCTAAAAATAGACCAGAGTTTTATTCGAGATATAAAAGTAGATCAGGAAAGTGCCTTATTGGTAAAGGCCATTATTGCAATGGCGCACGGTATGGGTATGGAGGTCGTAGCTGAAGGTGTAGAACAGCAGGAACAACTGGAGTTTCTACGTGTAAATAATTGCGATACCATGCAGGGCTATTTCTTTAGTCGACCGGTGGCAGCTAATGAAATTGATGTGATGCTGGAAAAAAATTAATCGTCCTCGGGTAATTTTATTTTTTCCATTAAGTAACATAAACAGTCCTGGCGTATGGCCGTGGTGTTTACCGTCAGCATTGAAGGCATAACGGGCTTTCTCAATACAATTTCATTGTCCTTGTATTCAAAATAGTCTCGTCCCACCTCGCGCTCATGATCATCATATACCAGCAGGTAAGCCGTACTTTCAGGTTCGATATAGGCAAATGCCTTGCCCGGTTCCAGTTCGCAGAAATTATACATTTCAATTTCCGGATAAAGATTAATCGTCGCATCATCGGAAAAACCGAAAGAATAACTATCGGGTATAGTGACACGTGCTACGGTATGGAACAGCTTGATATGCTCGGGGACGTCACGGGGTATTGATTCAAGGCCAAGGCATTTATCAATATAGCTGTAGGCGTGATCAACACTACCGGCTTCACCGGACATGCCGCATTCCAGTGTGACCGCAGGGCACAGCTCAGCAAATGCGGCTGACTGTACGCCCTTTGGGGTGGTGAAATAAACCACGGTATTACTGAACATACCGGCCAGTGACATATATTGTTTGTCCAGCGTAGTAATGCAGGCATAGTGAGGATTGCGCCCGGTATTATTGTGTATGTCGATGCTGGCAAATACATTTTTCTGGCGCATGATGTCAGTGATGTTTTTCATCATGTGGGCCTCGGCCAGGAAGTCTTCATGGGTGCCGGGCCAGATGCGATTAAAATCAGTCTGTCTTTCCAGGCGCCGTTGATTTTCTTTTGCCGCCTCCGGATTGCCAATAAAAATTGACAGGCTACGCGGCAGTGCCTGTGTTTTATATTTCGCCAGTAATTTTTGTAGCGCAAGAAAACCAGTGGTTTCATTGCCATGCAGTAAGGTGCAAATAAACAGGGGTTGTTCATTGGTGCCCTGCAGGTGGATCAGGGTGGGTTTTTGCAGGAAGTCGAAGAGATCCTCAACCTTGATTGTGAGTAGTTCCTCAGGCAATTCAAACAGTTCATTAAACATGGTGGTCAGCTGTCCTGGTAATCCCAGCTATGTACAGGCATATTTGTTTGCTGGTTGCGGTAATAGTTTTCAGTCAGGCGTTGCATATCAAAGCCCTGGTGTTTAATAAATGCGCGTTGCCAGTCACTGCCGGTCTGGTTGTGTTCTGCACGGGCTTCAATAATTCCCAGGTAATAGTCAATATCTGCTTCATTAATGCCCAGGTCACGCAGGCCTGTTTCGGCTTCGTCGAGTAAACGGTTTAATAGTAAGTGGCGAATGCTGCAGCGTTCGCAGCCGGGCCAGTTTATACGGTCATTTATACCATGCTGGGCCGCGGTATAAAAATTATCCCTGGCCAATGCAAACTCAATTTGGGTTTCGGCGGGAATATCTCGTGTCGCATAAAAATGTACCAGTCCAAAGAATAGTGCCATGTTGGCAATATTATCCGGCACACTGGGCCCGCTGGACATAACGCGTTGTTCGATACGCAAATGGGGTGTGCCATCGGCATTAAATCCAATTAATGGACGATTCCAGCGCCAGATGGTGCCATTGTGTAAGCTAAGGTGTTTTAGTTCGTTTGCACCACTATCAAAAGGCATAGGTAGCAAAATAGGAAAGTGCTGCAAATTTTCTTCAAAGCATTCGAACAGGGAATGGCGCGCATAAGATGTGCCAAAACTAACCCTGTGCACAGGGCCCTGTGCGGCGCCGTTAAAGCCGCCCACATCCACTGATTGTTGAATACCGGGATGCGTGTTTCTGACCAGAGGTCTCTGCCAAACAGGAAGGGAGAATTGGCACCTATCGCAACCAGTGGTGCAGAAATGATAATCGAGGCATTGTAATAGCGTACGGCAAGATCCTGAGGCACCTGTAAATGAATTTGTAGCGAGGTGGCAGCCGCTTCCATCATGACATTTTTATGGATACTCTTTAGTGCTTCCCTGCCGGAGATGTTGAGCTGGAAATCCCTGCCCTGACGTTGCTGTATAACCTGTTCATTGAGCGCGCGATAACGCTCCAGTGGTGAAATGTTTTTCAGCGTAAGGTGCTCCGCTGTCAGTGTCGGCAGTATGCCGGTACTGATGAGATGGCATTGCAGTTCTGATGCAACGGACTGGCAATAGTGCCAGTGCTGCTGAAAGGTCTTCTCAAAGTCCGATAGCATCGTACGCGTGACGCGATGTGGTTCTGCATTGAGTTCAATATTAAATTGTGCCAGTTCATGAGTGAGCAGGGGCGAGTCGGCAGCCTCAAGAAAGGCCTGGTTGGATGGGCTGGGCTGAAAACGGGTATCGGTGAGCCAGGCCTCGAGTTCATAACCGGCCACCAGCTCGCTGTTATCGAAGCGATGCTCGTTGAACCAGTCACCGAGCAGCCGTGTCTCTTGCTCAAGGCATTGAGAAAAGTGCCTGGTATCGGCATGGCTAAAGTGGCTGGTTTTGATTTCCTGGCCCATTTCGATCTTCTTCTGACAGACTCCCATATATACTAGTAAATAGTGTAGTTGAACTCGCTTTAATTATTCTATTGCATTTTAAGTGATTGAAATTTAATGTTTATTTAAGAAGGTGCGTAAAAAATATAAGCTAGAAAAAAGACAAAAGCTTAATTAATCTATTAAGTTTGAGTGAAATATCACAAAAACATTGTACATGGTTGATTTTTATGAGGTATTATTTTAAATATCTGCTATGATCACTAACAATAACCAGAATTAACCGGCGACTGGCCAGGTATGAGGATGTGATAAATGAATTTTAAACAGACGATGCGAGTATTGCTTTCTACAACGCTAATCTGCGGATTTTCTGCAGTAAACGCGGCTGAAGGGGTCAGTTTTTATTATGGTGCCGGTTTGGGTGCGATGCAGCTCAAAGATAAACCTGCTGCGGGTGGTGAGTTTTCTACCGCAGGCGTGGGAGAAATTTTTGTTGGTTTTGAGGAGCGGGGCTGGGCATTTGAAATTAGCCGTATGGCTTCTATTGATGCAAGTACCACAATAGCACTGCTTGGTGATGTCGAAGACCGTGAATATAGTGCTTCTGGTGATCAGATGTCATTGTCTTACCGTACCGTTGAAAGAAACGGTATATATTACAAAATCAAGTATGGCAAGATGGAATCAGACACAACCCTGATTTCAAAAGATGTGGGTGGTACGGATCAAAAATTTACTGTTGATGATACCCTTTACGGTGTTGGCATGGGTATGCGAATAAATCGTGAAGACCGTCTGGAACTTGAGTATGCTTATTTTAAAGCAAGTACCGACTATAGCTCAGCGGCCCACATAATAAATCTACGTTATATATTTGGTGGCTCCAAGCCTTAATCGAATAAACACGTGAGTCTCTTGAAAAGCTGGTTTGTCTTTACAAGCCGGCTTTTTTTAGTGCTTCGAGTCGCTCATAGGTGCCAATATCCTGCCATTGGCCCGCATAATACTCGGCGCTAATCAGCCCTCGTTCCAGGTGTTGTCTAATTAATGGTGCAAGTGGAAATGCTGGTTCGGTCTGTCCGGAGAAAAATGCCTTTGTATAAATGCCAATGCCGCTGAAGGTGTATTTGCTATCGCCTGATGGCGACAATTTATTATTTTTTAAATAAAAATCCCCCGTTGTATTGTGTTCAGGGTTATCGACAAGAATTAAATGCGCCAAGTCTTCAGGCTGGTAATTATATAATTTTGTGTAGGGATAATCACAGAAGATATCACCATTGATGACCAGGAAGGGGGCGTCGCCGAGTAAGGGTAGCGCCTTAAAAATACCACCACCGGTTTCCAGTGCCTTTTCGCCTTCGTCAGAATACATAATATTGAGTCCGTAGGCTGAGCCGTCACCGAGTGTCTCTATAATCTGCTGGCCCAGCCATGCAACATTGATGACAATATCTTTAAAGCCTGCATTGGCCAGGTTATACAAATGATATTCAATTAAGCGGTGTTTCCCTGCCTGTAGTAATGGCTTCGGGGTGTGATCCGTCAGGGGGCGCATGCGTTCGCCGCGACCGGCAGCCAGGATCATTGCCTTCACTGGATCATTTCCAGTATTTTCTGGTCGGCATTAATATCCAGCTGGTGCAGTAGATCGAGGAAATCCTGTAATTCTTCGTAGCGGGAGCAGGCGTCAATGATATAAGTGAGTGTGCGTGGAATATCATCGAGGTAACCTGGTTTGCCATCACGATAATTAAGTCGTGCAAAAATACCGGTAGCCTTCAGGTGACGTTGCACCCCCATCAAATCAAACCAGTGAACAAATTGCTCTACGTCGATATTTTTTGTTAACGGATTGTGTTGCAGGAAATAATTCAACCAGTTAATGACCTTGTGTCGCGGCCAGGCGATGTAACAGTCTTTGAGTAGTGACACCAGGTCATAAGTAATCGGTCCCATTACGGCATCCTGGAAATCAATCACACCGGGATTGTCTGTATCGGTCAGCATCAGGTTTCTGGAATGAAAGTCACGGTGAACAAATACACAGGGTTGGGCCAGAGCATTTTGTGCCAGCAAGGCAAAACCCTGGTCCAGTATTTCCTGTTGCTGTGGTGTGAGCTGGATGTGTAAATGTGTGCCCAGGTACCAGTCACGAAACAGGTTCATCTCGTTGTGTAATAACGTGTCATTGTACGACGGTAAATGATTTTGCAGGGGCTGCATTTTTATAATGCTATCCATGGCATCCTGGTACATGGCATCGGCACTGACTTTATCGAGTAAATCCAGATAATCCCTTGTGCCAAGATCACTGATCAACATAAATCCTTGTTCCTGGTTCCAGTGATAGATGTGCGGTGCCTGTACACCAGAGGCCTCGATCATGGTGGCAATATGCACAAAGGGTTCGCAGTTTTCTTTTTCTGGTGGTGCATCCATGGCGATCCATGTCTGCTGCTCGGAAATTACCCTGAAATAGCGCCTGAAACTGGCATCAGCCGAGGCGACTTCAATTTGAAAGGGGGGTAAAGATAATTGGTTCTTCAGCCAGTCTTCGAGTTGTTCTAATCGATGATCGTTGGACATAAATGAATTTGGATTTTTTGTTATACTGTTCGTGGTAGTGTATCAGTGAAATAGCCTGTCTGCTATAGAGGGCATTGGCGAGGAGTTTAGGTAATGAAAAAACCAGTCGTGGTGATAGGTATGGGTGAAATGGGCAGTGTGTTTGCCCGTGGTTTTTTGCGCCTGGGACAGCCGGTGTATCCCGTGGTAAAAAGCAGTGATATGGCTGCAATCGCCAGGGAGATTCCTGAGCCTGAACTGGTGCTGGTGGCGGTGGCTGAGAATGACCTGCAAGATGTACTGAACTCGATACCCTGGAACTGGCGCGACTGTCTGGTACTGTTACAAAATGAGTTATTGCCCGCTGACTGGGAACAGCATGGGTTTGAAAATCCAACGGTTATCTCTGTCTGGTTTGAGAAGAAAAAAGGCCAGGATTCAAAAGTGATTATTGCCTCACCTGTGTACGGTCCCCATAGCCAGACTGTCGTCGATGCACTGGCAGCGATTGATATTGCCTGCAGGCCCCTGTCATCCGAAGATGAGTTGTTATTCGAACTGGTGGCAAAAAATGTGTATATCCTGACGACGAATATCGCTGGCCTGAAGACCGGTGGTACGGTGGGCGAGTTGTGGCGTGATCACCAGGCATTTGCCAAACAGGTCAGCCATGAGATTATCCAGATCCAGCAGGCGCTCACGGGTAAAACCTTTGATGCGGAACAGTTAATTGCTGCTATGGTTAAGGCCTTTGAAGGCGACCTGGAACACAGGTGTATGGGGCGTAGTGCGCCGGCGCGATTAAAGCGTGCACTGGAGCAGGCAAAGAGACTGGGTACCAGTGTGGAAAAACTGATCGATATTTCGGCAACCGCGAATACCTGAGTTGATTTCAAAGAAATGGGCTAACGCAAAGTCGCAAAGAGCACTAATAAGAAATAATTATAGATTATTTACAGCTATGGTCAGGATGGGGAGTAGTCGGCCGCACAGAGGATTAATATTTTGTGACCTTTGCGTGCTTTTTATCTCTGCGATTTCGCGTTAGTTTTTTTCTATTCAACTAGCTCGCGCCCAGTACCAGCAAAGGCTCCTTACCTTCTTCGATACGGGTATGCGCAATCGCGGCATATTCGACTTTCAGTTTGCTATACACATTGTCGAGTGACATGCCCAGTACCCTGCTGGCAATAGCGCGTATCACGCCTGCGTGGGCAACGATTAAAACATGCTGGCCATGGTGCTGTTGCAGGATGCGTTGATAGGTATCCCATACCCGTGCTGCAAATTCATCGAGGGGTTCTGCGCCCGGCGGACGATTATTGACCGGGTCCCTGAGGAAGCGTTCCAGTGCACTGCCATCATTGTGCCTGATGTCATCCGGGGTGCGGCCCTCCCAGCTACCAAAGCCGATTTCTTTTAGATTGTCTTCAGTCGTAAATTCAATACTCAGCGTATCGGCCAGTGCCTCGGCAAAACGGTGGCAGCGTGACAGGGGCGAGGTGATGATATGTTCCCAGCCGGGCTTATCCGGTACCGCATTCCACATCTGTTGCCAGCCGGTTTTGCTCAGGGGGTCATCAACGCTGTGGCCGCGGTAGCGGCGACCGCCCTCCGGTTCGCCGTGTCGAATAATATCGATGTAGGTGGTCATGTTGTCTGTATTTACCCGTTGTTATCTTATGCTGTCCAGCCCAGCAGGGTCAGTATAGCGATGACCGCCAGCCAGACGACCAGTGTCCTTAGCACCAGTGCACGGGTGGAATGGATACAGGACGTCTCTTCACCTGGCGTGCAATCTTTGAGCGCACCCAGGCCAGCCGTTACCAGCGTGTTGTAATTGCATTCAGCCAGTTCATCTGGGCTGCATTT
>Ga0224496_10001917_pt1 | contig 12626 bp, 17 predicted proteins | sample SF_Jul11_sed_USG_2_FD_168127 | JGI IMG/M metagenome (GOLD analysis project Ga0224496, IMG submission 168127) | Sediment microbial communities from San Francisco Bay, California, United States - SF_Jul11_sed_USGS_8_1 | ecosystem: Environmental > Aquatic > Marine > Sediment | place: USA... | reverse complement strand
CCAACGTGTCCGCGTCGTTGGGCGGGTCGAGCACGCGGAATACCAGGGCGACGTCGTTCTCGGCCACGGCTACTTCGATCTGCGGCAGACGCGCCCTGATCGACAGGCTGCCGATCATGTCGCTGAGATCGATCAGCATGCCGTCAAGCGGTGCCGCCAGAACCTCGCAACGCTGCATGTCCGCGATATACGGCGCGTGGCGCTCACGAAATCCGACCAGCGTGCGACCCTTGCCGTGGACATCCTTGACGGCCAGCCGGGCCCTGCGTCGGTAGTTCCAGGCGGGTCCGGTCATGGGGTCGAGCCAGGTATCGGGCGTAACGCGACCGATGCGCTCCAGGTTGTCCCGCAGCGTCTGTCCCTTGATCTCTCGCTGATGCTCGGGCGTGATGTGCTGCAGCGAACAACCGCCACAAATACCATAGGCCGCACATTTCGCCTCGATTCTTTCCGGCGATGCCGTGTGTACGTCCAGCAATTCGGCTTCATCGAAGCTGCGCCGGAACTTGCGGCGCTTGAAGGTTACGGTTTCACCGTCGAGCGCGCCGGCAACAAAGACCTTCTTGCCCTCGCAGTCGGCGATCCCGCGACCGTCGTGCGTGACGCCACGGATCGTGGCGGTTTCCGGCTCGCGCCGTTTCTTCCGTGCCACTATTGGCTCGACTCTGGCCAGGCCTCTAGGAACTCATTGAGATGCGGCTGTTGCATGCCGGCCAAGGTGCTGCGCACGAGTGCGTACTCGCGCCGCAGGTCCTTGTCGTCCAGGTTGCCACGCATGTACTCGAACCTGAGGTACACGAGCCACGTATTCAGCACGTCGGTTTCACAGTAGTCGCGAATCTCCTTGATACCGCCTTCGAGGTACTTGTCCCAAACCTTCGCGCCACTCATCCCGAGCTTGCCCGGAAAACCCAGCATCACCGCGATTTCATCCAGCTTGGCGAATGCCCGGTTATTGAAATTGGCCAGCACGTCCATCAGGTCGACATGTCGCCAGTGATAGCGACTCAGGTAATTGTTCCACTTGAAGTCGCGATCCGATTCGCCGTTTTCCCAGTAGCGCGGCGCCCGGACTCCGTGCTTCAGCGCTCGGTAGTGAAGGACCGGCAGATCGAAGCCGCCGCCGTTCCAGGAAACCAGGTCGGGCGTATAACGCTCGATGCCATCGAAGAAGCGTTGCACAAGTTCCGCCTCCCCCGAACCCTCGTCACCCAGGCTCCAGACTTTGAACGTGTCGCCCGTCCGGAAGCTTACGGAGATAGCGACCACACGGTGCTGGTGCAACGGCAGGAAGTCATGCCCGACCGCCTGCTGGCGTTTGAACAACATCGCCGTCGCGACGTCTTCGTCAGAGAGGCCGTCGAGTGCGAGGAGTTGCCGCCCGGCTTCAACGTCGGGAACGGTCTCAATATCGAATGAAAAACAATGCATAGATTTGCCTAGTTCTTGTGTTCTGCATACTCAACGACCGCGAAGGCCATAACCAGTCCGGCGTCATCGGTAAGGCTCAGGTGTCCACTGCCGATGCCAAGGCGCGCACAGACGCGACTGCCACGCTCGGACCAGACGATAACCGGCCGACCCCAGTCGTTGTTCAACACGCCGACATCGCGCAGCCATACGCCATGAGCAAATCCCGTCCCCATCGCCTTGACCGTCGCTTCCTTGCCGGCGAAGCGCATGGCCAGAAAGCGCACCGGGTCCTTGCTGCGCGCATACAGCTCCATCTCCTCGTCCATGAGGATACGCCGGGCGAAACGGTCGCCATACTGATCGTGGATTTGCCCGATACGACTCAGCTCGACGATGTCCGTGCCAATCCCGAATATCACTGCTTACCCGCCGCACGTGCTGTGTCCATCAGGCGCTTCATCTCGCTGACGGCTGTCCGCAGACCATCGAAGACAGCCCGTGCAATGATGGCGTGACCGATATTGAGTTCGACAATCTCCGGGATTTGCGCGATCGGCCCTACGTTCTCATAGTGCAGTCCATGGCCCGCATTGATCACAAGCCCGAGGCGGTTCCCGACCCGCGCCGCCTCGGTAATACGCGCCAGCTCGGCATCCCGCACGTCGCCATCCGTATCCGCATACTTCCCGGTATGAAGTTCGACCACGGGCGCACCAGCAGCGACCGCGGCTTCGAGTTGCGCGGGTTCCGGGTCGATGAATAAAGACACGCGCATACCGGCCTCGCCGAGTTGCTCGCAGGCACGTTGCACCTTGTCGAGCTGCCCGGCGACATCGAGCCCGCCCTCCGTCGTCAGCTCCTGGCGTTTTTCGGGGACCAGGCATACGTCCGTCGGTCTGACACGTTTGGCGATGGCGATCATCTCGTCCGTCACCGCCATTTCGAGATTCATGTGCGTACGCATCACCGCGTTGATCTCATCGAGATCGTGGTCCTGTATATGCCGGCGGTCCTCCCGCAGATGGACGGTGATACTGTCCGCGCCACCCCGCTCCGCAATATGCGCGGCTTCTGCCGGACGTGGGTAGGTTGTACCGCGCGCCTGCCTCAGCGTCGCAATATGGTCGATGTTGACGCCCAGGTGAATCCGGTTTTTTTCGCTCATGTGTCGTTGTCTGGTTTTTCGTGTGGCGCAATTCTACCCCGTCGGACTTCCAGCAGCACCTTGCGGCTCTGAAGTTCCTTGCCGCCAAGGTGGTGGCCAATCACGTCGCGCAGCAATCGATTGGCCGCGCGCAGGACGTCCTTATCGTCAAACTGCCCCGCGGCGATGGCCAGCAACGTGGCGCCGCTGAAAACCAGGGGTCCATCCGGACGCTCCACGGGAACGGGGCCGTCCTCCACCCGGTAGTCGTAATTGCGGTCCGGATCGATGTCATGGTGCGTCCCCGCCTCACGGTCGAGGTTGACCGCGTAACCCAGCAGCCCCAGGAACTCGAGCTCGAAACCGCGCAGGCAGGCCGCGACATCCACGCGCGCGCATAATGCCCGGATGCACTGCTCGTAGAGCTGATAGATCTCCGGCTGGGGGTCGTGACGGTGCAGGAAGTGCAGCATCAACTCGTTGACGTAGTACGCCGACAGCAGCGCCTCACCGCGCAATCCCGAGGGCGCGCCGGCCGCTTCCGCGCCCGTCAGCGTCCCCAGGTCCGACCTGGCTACCCACGAGACACGCAACGGCAGGAACGGGCGCAAAACGCCCGCCAGCCGGGACTTTGAGCCTCGGCTGCCACGCGCTACCACGGCGACCTTGCCGTGATCGCGGGTGAGGAGATCCAGAATCTGGCTGGAATCACGAAACGGCCGGTGGTGCAGGACATACCCCGGCTGTTGCTGAACGCGTCTGCTCATCGGCGACCGGGGCTACGGCGCCTCGTAACCGAGGTTCATGAGGTCCTTCTCATTGTCCGCCCAGTTCGACTTCACCTTGACCCACAACTCCAGGTGAACGTTGCAACCCAGTTTCTCCTTCAGCTCGAGCCGCGCGGACCTGCCGACCTTCTTGAGCACACCACCATTCTTCCCGACGACGATTCCCTTCTGGCTGTCGCGCTCGACCCAGACAATGGCATTGATCGTGATCCCGCCGTCTTCCTCCAGGTAGCGTTCAACCTGCACGGTCAGTCCGTAGGGTAGCTCCTGGTGCAACAGCAGCGTCAACTTCTCGCGGATCACCTCGGCGGCCTGGAATTCCGGGCTACGATCCGTGTGCATGTTTTCCGGGAAAAGCGGCGGCGATTCGGGAAGAAAGCCCGGCAGCATCGCCATGAGCTTCTCGAGATTGTCGTGTTTGTGCGCGGAGATCGGAATGATCTCGGCAAAGTCATGCCGTGCCGCCATCAGGCCAAGGGCGTCCAGGAGCTTCTCTCTCGGATGTACCTTGTCGATCTTGTTCAATGCGGCAATGACCGGCGCATCAACCTGCCGGAGCCGCCTGAGCACGTCGTCGTCCTCGGTGGTCCAGTGCGTCGCATCGCTGACGAACAGGATGACGTCCGCGTCGGCAAGCGCGTTGGCCGCGGTGCGATTCATCAGCTTGTTCATGGCCTTGCCCGCCTTGCGGTGCAAACCCGGGGTATCGACGAATATGATCTGGGCATCGTCATCCGTGTGCACGGCCAATATGCGATGACGGGTCGTCTGCGGTTTCGCCGTGACGATACTGATCTTGCGCCCCATCACGGCGTTGATAAGCGTCGACTTGCCGACATTGGGCCGCCCGATGACGGCGACCATACCGCAGCGATACGCACTCATGGATGTTCCCCGGCGAAGATTGCCAGCATGCGTCGCGCCGCCTTCTGTTCGGCCTTGCGGCGCGTCGTCGCTTCGCCTTCCGTAGTCTGGGATAGCTCACTCACGGTACACGACACCGAGAACCGTTGCTGGTGCGCTTTGCCGGTGACGCCTACCAGTTCGTAGTCCGGCAAGGACAGCTTGCGTGCCTGTAGCCACTCCTGCAACCGGGTCTTGGCATCGCGCAGGTCCTCCCCGTCCGGCAGTTCTTCCAGCCTCTGTGCGAAAACTCCCTCGATGATTTCTTTCGCCGCCGCGAAACCCGAATCGAGAAATACGGCCCCGAAAATCGCTTCCAGTGCGTCCGCCAGTATCGACTCACGGCGATGCCCGCCGGTCTTGCGCTCGCCGCTGCCCAGCACCAGGTGTTCGCCGATACCGAGACTGGCGGCCAGTTCAGCGAGCGAGGTGTCTTTTACTAGTGAGGCGCGCAGCTTGCTGAGGTCGCCTTCGTCCGCCTCGGGACGCCGTTTGAATACGGCATCGGAAATGACGAAGTCGAGAATGGCGTCGCCCAGGAACTCAAGGCGCTCGTTATTGCGTCCCGTGGCGCTGCGGTGTGTCAGCGCCTGGGTCAACAGGCTGGAATCCTGAAAGCGATAGTGCAGCGTTTTGTCGAGCCAGCTCTCGGCCTTGTCCAATGTTATCGCTCTCAATTGCCAGGCCGCAGGTCGGCCCGAAGGATCTAGCGGCGGATAATCACTCTCTTGTCGAAATCAACCACGAATGAGATGTTGGCAATGAATGGCGCCTTGTGGGGATACGTGGCTGCAACTTCAAAGCCGCCGTCGACCGCAGTGACCTTGACGTCTTTGGCGGTAATGACACCGACGCTCTCGATATCGAAACGCCGAGAGATGGAATTGCGAATCTCGCTACGCGATGCGCCGGCACCGTCAAATTCCTTGTGGACCCCGTCCACCACGCCGATGACTTTCATGTAGTTCAGGTATACAGGCGTCAGGCGAATACCGGCAAACGCAAACAGTCCGACGAAGAGCACGAGGATTATCAGGCCCAGCGTGGTCATGCCGGCCTGGCGGCGTTTGTCTCGCCCTTTTTCCAGGTAATTCAAAGACATACTTCCTTCTCCGTTCATTGTGCTGCGTTCGTCCGCGCTACATTGCTTAACGTAACGCGATTTTACCGGTCAATTCAGTGACTGGCACCACATTATTGTATTTTTGTACCAATTCGGTCCCAGACCGGCATATTCCAGGGTACAAAGTGCATCCAGATACGCACGGCCTCGCCCACCAGGAACTCCTCGGGAATCGAGCCGATAAAACGGCTGTCCTTGCTGCGGTCCCGGTTGTCACCCATCACGAAGAAGTGGCCCTCGGGAACCCGGTAGGTGTTGTCGCGCGTCGAAAAGCCCGGGCTGGTGATCAGGATGTCATGCACCCGACCGTCGAGGTCTTCCACGAACAGCGGCACATTCCCGGCGCCGTCGTCGCCGCGTTTCAGATCGACCAGGTGGCCGTTAATCGTCAGACGATGCCGCTCGTACACGACCGTGTCGCCTGGCAGACCAATCACGCGCTTGATGTAGTTGACGCTCGGATCCGATGGCAGGCGAAACACGACGACATCGCCCCGCTCCGGAGTGCCGGTCTCGATAACCTTGGTTTCGGTGACCGGCAGGCGCAGGCCGTAGGCGTACTTCTTGACGAAGATGAAATCACCCTCGAGCAAGGTCGGCATCATGGAGCCCGATGGAATACGAAAAGGTTCGAAAATGAATGAACGAATAACGAGCACGAACAACAGCACCGGAAAAAACGAGCGCGCGTATTCGACAAGAACCCGCTGCGCGCCAGGGGCCTGTCGGCTGTCATCGAGGTCTGTCTTCCAGACCAGTTTGTCCATCGCCACGACAGCGCCCGCAATAGCTGTCAGGAGCGTCAGAATCAGTGCCAGGTTAATAGTCAATATTCGTTCTCACTTGTCTGTGCGCAATACCGCGAGAAAGGCTTCCTGGGGAATCTCCACCGAGCCAACCTGCTTCATGCGTTTCTTGCCGGCTTTCTGTTTTTCCAGCAACTTGCGTTTGCGCGACACGTCGCCGCCATAGCACTTGGCCGTCACGTTCTTGCGCAATGCCTTGACCGTGCTGCGCGCGATGATCTGGCTGCCAACGGCAGCCTGGATCGCAACATCGAACATCTGCCGCGGAATCAATTCTCTCATTTTTTCGACCAGTTCGCGGCCACGAGTTCTCACTTTTTCCTTATGGACGATGATCGAAAGCGCGTCGACCCGTTCGCTGTTGATGAGCACATCCAGGCGCACCAGCTGCGCGGGCTGAAAACGCAGGAAATGATAGTCAAACGACGCAAAGCCGCGGCTAACCGATTTTAGACGGTCGAAGAAGTCCAATACCACTTCGGCCAGCGGCAGCTCGTACTCGATTGCGACCTGCCCACCGAGATACCGCATCTGCTTTTGCACGCCGCGCTTCTCGATGCAGAGCTTGATCACCGATCCGACATGCCCCTCGGGCACCAGTATGTTGGCGGAGATAATCGGCTCGCGCAGCTCCGCTACCTCGTTGGCCGACGGCAGCTTGGAAGGATTGTCGACGTGTAACACGTTGCCACTCGTATCGATCACTTCGAACACGACCGTTGGTGCCGTCGTGATCAATTCGAGGTCGTACTCCCGTTCGAGGCGTTCCTGAACGATTTCCATATGCAGCATGCCCAGGAAACCGCAGCGGAAACCGAATCCCAGCGCGGCCGACGTTTCGGGTTCGAAGTGCAGTGCTGCGTCGTTCAGGCGCAGCTTCTGCAGCGCCTCTCGAAAACTCTCGTAGTCATCCGAGCTCAGCGGGAACAAGCCGGCGAATACCCGCGGCTGCACCTGTTTGAATCCCGGCAACGGCTTTTCGCAGGGATTCCTGGTCGTCGTCAGCGTATCGCCAACCGGCGCGCCGTAGATGTCCCTGATCGCGGCGATCACGAAGCCGACCTCGCCGGCCCTGAGTTCGGTCCGGTCCTCCATCTTTGGCGTGTACACGCCAACACGGTCCGCGTTGTAGGACACGCCGGTCGACATGACCTTGATCTTCTCGCCCTTGACGAGCTTGCCGTTCATGACGCGTACCAGGGAAACAACCCCGACATAGTTGTCGAACCATGAGTCGATGATCAGTGCCTGCAATGGCCCGTCCGGCTCGCCCCTGGGTGCGGGAATAAGCTCGACGATCTGCTCCAGCAGCTCGGGAATGCCTTGCCCTGTCTTGGCGCTGACATGGATAGCGTCCTGAGCATCGATACCGATGATGTCCTCAATCTCCGCGACAACCTTTTCCGGCTCGGCGGCCGGCAGGTCGATCTTGTTGAGCACCGGCAGAACTTCGAGTCCCTGGTCGATCGCCGTAATGCAGTTGGCAACGCTCTGCGCTTCGACGCCCTGTGCAGCATCCACTACGAGCAAGGCCCCTTCGCAGGCGGCCAGCGAGCGCGATACTTCGTAAGAGAAGTCCACGTGGCCTGGCGTGTCGATGAAGTTCAGCTGGTAGGTCTGACCATCACGCGCCTTGTAGTTGAGTGAGACACTCTGGGCCTTGATCGTGATACCGCGTTCGCGCTCCAGCTCCATTGAATCGAGAACCTGCTCCGCCATCTCCCGGTCCGCAAGGCCACCGCATATCTGGATAAACCGGTCCGCAAGCGTCGACTTGCCGTGGTCGATATGCGCGATGATCGAGAAGTTGCGTATCTGCTTCATTGAGGGGGAGAACCTGGTGCCAACGGCCTGCCAGCGGGCTATGTGCGGCGCAATCGCCGGAAAATTCAGCCGCGAAGTATACCTGTAATCGCGTCCGGATCGAGAAAATGCATGCAGACAACAGTGCCCTCGTGCTCCACCACCGGGATGTCCATGAACCAGCGTTCATGCCATTCGGGGTTGGTATCGATATCCCGCACATCGATCCTGAGCTGGTCGCCCACGAGGGCCCGGAGCTCGTCGATCAGGACCGCGCAAAGGTGGCAACCCGCCCTGCTGTAAACCTGCAAGGACTTCATGGGCTGCCTGCCGCACGCCCATCGATGTGCCCGGTGATCGCCGGTGTAAACCGCCGCAGGCAGTTGGCACGCCGCAGCCGCCGGCGACCGAGTAGCACGCCCGCAGCAAGGCCCGCAATAGCGGCGAGCGCGGCCCGGAAGTCGGGCAGGCCGACGAAGAATGCGAGCCCCGTCGCTGCCAGGGCCGTCACCAGGGGGATGCCATACACGATGAGAGCCGCATGCAGCACGCTTTTCGGCGCCAGTTCCATGCGCACCTCATCGCCCTCGTGAAGCCTGATGTTTCCAACCACTGGGGCGGCGAACCGCCGCGGTCGATCGTCACTGCCAAAGACACCGGCGCCACAGCCCTTGCCCGACGCACAACGCGAGCAGAATACGGCCGTATCCACCTCGACGGTCGCGCTCAGCTTATCTTGTGCAACAGAGATGATGCGGCCGCGGCTGAGTTCCATGACGGCAGTGTACCGGACGATACCCTCAGGGACGGCTCATTGTTGTCGCGATTTGCTCGACCGTCAGCGCCGGCACTTCGCCAACGGCCGTCACGCGATGCCCGTCGATCATCGCACTGTAGGAGTTCGTGCCACCGACCTTCGACGGCCCTTCGAAAATCGCCTCGCCCTGGGGCTCAACGAATACCGACACGCTCGCGAGGCCATCGCTGTACATGATGTGCGTCACTACCTTGTCGCTGCCCGGCATCGTCTCCCCGTGCGTGGCAACCGCCCGGAATCCCTGCGGCAGGTTACTGCTGACCCACTCCGTTTCCAGCGCATGGCTGATGTGACGTGACGGCTGTGTCAGCCAGCGAAAATCTTTGGTGCTGTAGGACGGCGCAAGCGCACTGGCGTGAATCGTCTTGTTCAGGCTGATGTCGGCGAACTTGACCTGCTCGAGTGCGGATCCGTCGTCGGCAATGAGCTGGGTCTGTAACGGAAAAGCCGTCTCGGTATCGAGCCAGATCCGGTGTCCGTAGCGATAGCCGTCATGTGGTCGTATGGCGAGGAGGATCGCCTGGCGCCCGGCCACCCGGTCTTCACGGACGACGGACACGTCGTACTCGCTGCCAAAGCGTACTTCGCTGGTCGGCAGTGTCGAGAACAGCGTGGACTGGTCATCCCACTCCTCGATCAGGACGGACTTGCGGTCCGGGAGGATGCAGTGCACCTCGTTGCCGTTGCGAATGATCTCGAGGCCGTTGCCTTCCTGCGCCACGACTTTTTCGCGAATGACGCCGTCGCTCACGGTATGTACAACCTTGAGCGCTTCCGCCTTGCCGTCCTGGATACGAATAACGGTGCCTTCGTAACTGGTCGACTGCACCGCCGCTCCCATGCGGCTCAGCCACTCACTGGGTGCGATACGCTCTGCAACCGCGGTCGCGCTGCAGGCAAGCTGCCCCACGGCGAGCAAGGGCCAAACCAGGTTCTTCATGCCCGATGTCCGCATTACGGCTGCGTCGGGCTCTCTGTTGCGGCGTCTTCGTCGACCGCATCGTCCGGAAGCTCGTCTTCGATCAACGCTTCTTCGCTGAGCCGCAGGGTGACGAGTCGGGTATTCATGTTATTGCCACCGAGCTCCGATGCCGAGGCGCCATGGCTCAGGACATACTGGCGCAACTGATCGTCAACCGGTTGCGGCACCGTGTATCCGGACTCCTCGACCGTGTCCGCGACGGCGTCGTCGGCAGCCACATCCGTCGTCGTGTCGATTCCGGGGCTGTATTGCAGACCAACGATGGCCAGTAAGGCAACCGAGGCGGCAACGGCGATTCCAACCAGCGGGCGAATCGAGCGACCGACGGGCGTCACAGGCGGGATTTGTTCAGCCACCAGCGGCTTGTCGTCCAGTTCCGCACTGATGCGTTCCTGGAGGCGCTCAACCCCGGGTACGCCGGGCTCACCGCGCATGGCGCGGCCGATCTCAAGAAACTCGGCGGCCTGCTTCCTGAGGGCGGCATCCTGACTCATTCTTCGCAGCAGGAGGTCTGCCTCGGCGTCCGGCAATTCACCGTCGACAAAAGCGGAAATCTGCATTCTTATCGCGTCATTCATAGTTCACTCACATGGGCTCTTGCGCCCTTAATACTATCGGGTCAACGGACCGACTTTCTTTGCAATCGCGTCTCGTGCCCTGAAAATTCTCGACCTGACCGTGCCCACGGGGCACTCCATAGTCTGTGCTATTTCCTCGTAGCTCATGCCTTCCAGTTCGCGCAGGATGATCGCTGTTCGCAGATCCTCTGGCAGCGCCGCGATGGCACGCTCCACGATTTCCCTTAGTTCGTTGCTGAGCGTCACCCCCTCGGGAGTGTCCGTCTCCTTGAGCTTGGCGTGCAGATCGAATTGCTCCGGATCCTGCAGGTCCAACTCCACGTCCATCGGCCTTCTCCGTTGTGCCGCAAGATGGTTCTTTGCCGTGTTCACTGCGATGCGATACATCCATGTGTAGAAAGCACTATCGCCCCGAAACCGCGGCAAAGCCCTGTATGCCTTGATGAACGCTTCCTGGGTGATATCGAGCGCCAGCTCAGGATCGCGCACATAACGCATGACCAGGTTGACTATCTTGTGCTGGTACTTGAGCACCAGCAGGTCAAACGCACCTTTGTCACCCTTCTGGACACGCTTGACCAGCTTCTTGTCAGACGACTGATTTGACATTCAGACCCGCTCGCCGGAATTTCCATACAGCCTGTCGACACCGGGATAGACCGGTGCCAGGGAGATTAGTTCTCGGATTTCTGCCTTATTCATCTATGTTCTGTGACGCCGTTCGTCCTTGGCTAGGCAGATCGCCCCGAAACCGCCGCTATTGTTATTTTTCCCTGTTCGATGAGCATGTTAGCAGCTTCACCCTCCAGCTCCAATGTGGCGCCAGATGGCCTGTAGCCGGCGCCAGTCCGGGCTCTGCCGGGCATCGCCGACGAGTAGCTCGCCAAACACCCGGCCGCGGCTGTTCTGCAGGCGCAACCAGAGCGCTTTCCCGAGCAGGACACCGCCGGACTTGCGACGCGCGGGTCGCCAGGTGCCGTCGGCGCCCAGCAGCGCAATGGTCCCGTCTGCGCTGAACCGCAATGCACGGCAATCGACCCAGCCGCGGCGGAGTAGCCGGTGTTCCCGGACCGAACTGCCGACCCACAGGCCGCAGGCCAGCAATCTGACCCACAGATCGAGCGGTAGCAACAGAATGACGGGCACCCCGGCGGCGCCCAGCAGTACCCCGGTCCAGGCGACGAGCCGGCGCAGGCGGGGATCAGGTTCGAGTTCGGCGAAGTATGCGGTTGATGACACGCGCGATCGGCTCTGGTGACGGCATCTGCCGTTGCAACAGATAAGCATTCAGCTCCGGATCGGCAAGCTCCAATACTTGCCGAAACGCGTCCTTATCGGCCTCGTTATCCCCCGGATAGATCTCGTCCAGGTAACGGAGCAGCAGCTCATCGAGCTCGCGCATGCCGCGCCTGCATTGCCAGCGAAGGCGCGATTCCTCGCTCAATACTTCCTTTCCGCCAGCATCTTCTTGGTCTCTGCAATGGCCAGCGCCGGGTTGAGACCCTTCGGGCAGGTTTGCGTGCAGTTCATGATCGTGTGGCAACGATACAGGCGGAACGGATCCTCGAGTTCGTCAAGACGCTCGCCCGTCGCGTCATCGCGCGTGTCGACCAGCCAGCGATAGGCTGCGAGCAATGCGGCCGGGCCGAGGTAGCGATCGGAGTTCCACCAGTAGCTCGGGCAACTCGTCGAGCAACAGGCACAGAGGATACAGGCAGACGGCTCGTTGATAAGCTCCTGGTCTTCCTTGGACTGCAGGCGCTCGGAGTCCGGCGGGGGCGGCGTACGCGCCTGCAGCCACGGCTTGATCGAGGCGTACTGGGCGTAGAAATTGGTCAGGTCCGTCACGAGGTCTTTCACGACCGGCATGTGCGGCAACGGGTAAATCTTCACATCGCCCTTCACTTCGTCGTTGGCCCTCGTGCAGGCCAGCGTGTTGCCGCCGTCGATATTCATCGCGCAGGAACCACAGATGCCCTCGCGGCAAGAGCGTCGGAAGGTCAGTGTCGGGTCAATCTCGTTCTTGATCTTGATCAGCGCGTCGAGAACCATCGGACCGCAGCTGTCCATGTCGATCTCGTAGGTGTCGACGCGCGGGTTCTCGCCGCTGTCGGGGTCGTAGCGATAGACGGCAAATGTGCGCGTATTGCTCGAGCCGTTGGCGGCATCGAAATGCTTGCCCTTCGTGATTCGCGAGTGTTTCGGGAGCCTGAATTCAGCCATCAGTACACCCTCGCTTTCGGCTCAACGTAGTCAACCTCGTCGGTCA
>Ga0224496_10001916_pt1 | contig 12627 bp, 13 predicted proteins | sample SF_Jul11_sed_USG_2_FD_168127 | JGI IMG/M metagenome (GOLD analysis project Ga0224496, IMG submission 168127) | Sediment microbial communities from San Francisco Bay, California, United States - SF_Jul11_sed_USGS_8_1 | ecosystem: Environmental > Aquatic > Marine > Sediment | place: USA... | reverse complement strand
AGCGGTGAAATCCGTAGCTGGCGATCACGTCACTCGGGCGCTCGCCCTCGCGCACACGCTCGACGGCCATCGTGCGGATGGTTTCCAGGGTGCCGTGATCCAGGGTTCGTCCGTCTCGCGTCATGGCAGAACGGATTATGACACACTCAACATGTGTTGTCTAACTTACTGACTGCTGAGTAAGGACGCCTCATATGTGTCCGATAGAGATGATGAAGACTGCGGTTGCCCATCCGCTAGGGTAGCCATCAAACAGTTTTTCGAACGAGACAATCTATGAACGCCCCCCATTCCGTTGCGCCAACGACTCCTTTGACAGTGGCCAAGATCATGTCGCGTCGAGTCATCACCGTCACGATGGATGACTCACTCGGAAGGATTCGAGAGCTCTTCCACGAGCACCGTTTTCACCACCTCCTGGTCTTAGAGCAACGAACGCTGGTCGGGGTCATCTCCGATCGTGACCTGTTGAAGGCCCTTAGCCCCAACATCGGAACTTGGTCAGAGACCGAACGTGATCGAGCCACTCTCCACAAGCGGGCCCATCAGATCATGAGCCGGAACCCAGTTGCAGCCCACGCCAACACCTCTATCGAGGCGGCAGCCCAATTGATGATCGAGAAGAATATCTCTTGCCTCCCCGTCACGACAAATGAGGGAATACTCGAAGGCATTCTGAGCTGGAAAGACATTCTGAAAGCGTTGCTGGCGGCGCGACACACGAACAGCTAATCCTGTGTAACGACAACCTTCCGACACCGTGCAAATCCCCTCATCCTCAGTCACCTCGCCGGACCCAAGCTTGCATCGACTACCCACAGCGCAGACTGCGGACATTTTCGGTACAACATGCCGAATAAGCGGGCCGGGCACTGGGATTCACCTGCCACGCCCGCCCCCCATGCTGAATTGCAAGACGCGACCCCCACCGACTCTTGGAGGGAATATGGAAATTCTGCTTAGCTCGTGTTGGCTTGACACCTACAAGGGTGAAACGTACTCTGGCCCCGCTTTCTGTCCGGTGGCCCGTACAAAGCGACTCTCAATTTGGAGAAAAGCACGTGGATCCTGAAATCACGTACTTGGCATCCGACGGTCTTCACTACGGCACCGAAGAAGCCCAGTTCGATCTGTATAATTTCCAGCCGTCTCACATCATAGACGAGCTGATTGAGTTCGCGCATAGCCCCTGTCCTCACGGCCACCTCGTCGAACTCCGAGGGCCTCACGGCATCGGCAAACAGTACCTTCTCCGCGCGACCGCATACAGAGGATCCGAACAAGGAAAACCAACGCTTTGCACAGTGCTTCAGTTCCCCAATAAATATGATCCGGCGACATGCTCCGACTCAGCCCTGTTTATTGAACAACTAAAAGAAACGCACCCGTATCTTCACAGCCCATCGTATTCGGAACGACTGACGAGGATAAAGGAGACCTTTCACAAGCACCAGAATTCCATCGTGAACGCCACAGCCGCCACCCTGATGGCAACTATGAACATCCCTGACTTGCTCGGCAGTGCTGTACTGAACAGTATGCTATCGCTGTGGTCTGACACACGCCCAGGAGATCATCTCACCTTCACGCCTGCAGAACAGTTTTATCGCTTCCTTAAACGCATTACGGACAATCATCGGCTGCTCCTCTATGTGCCGGATGGCGGAAGGAACTCTCTGGAAGTCTTTCATTGGGCTCTTGATTGCCTAGTACGACTTCCCAGCCTTGCCATGGTGGTGGGACTGGAGCCAGACACAGCCTCTCCTCCGTATCGAGGAAAGACCCCCCACACGATCACGTTATCTCCCTATCAAGAATCTGACATTGCGACCCTCTTGAAGCAGAAGGTACCGCACGCAACGCTCTCTCTCACTTTCATTCGGGCGTTTACACAACACACCGGGGGATACCCTGGGCACATGGCCCTGCTCTTTGCCCAATGCACACAGCTGGATTTATTCTCCCGTGAAGGAAGCGAACACATCTTGTTTGCGGAGACAGACGCCGCATCTGAAGATGAGCTGGGTGCCATATTCATCCACGGGGGACTCTACGCGCCGATCAGCAAGCTGCGGAAGACGGTTTACGACACAATGGGAGATGAACGAGGCCAGGTGTTCGACACATTCCTGCGTCTTGCCACCGCCTGTGGTGAATACATTCCCTTCGATTGGATAGTCGATTGCTTACAATTATCCGACGAAGATGCGGACTGGCTTGAAGATCGCTTAACTGATGAACTCAAAGAGTGCTTTACCTATCGAGGCGTTGAACTGAAGGCCTTCCCTAATTGCGAAATCTACCAGCCCATTAATCCCTGGCTCTCCGCGACGATCATACAGGCGCTGGGGAAAGACCTGGTTCAACAATCGGCGAGAAAGTTTTCGCTCTACCTCTCCGCACAAGTCCGTCCCACATCGGAAGAAGTTGCCAAACTATTTGCGGCCGTATTTCAGGCTACAGGCCAAGAGGCTGAATCGGTCCAAATGAACTAGCTTCTGGACTGCTGGATTGGGCACTGGAATGCCTCCGCACTCAAGGAGCGCCTGATCGCGCAGCTTGGCGAGCAACGCCTGGACCCAGACCGGTTGTGGAGCATCATTAAGGCCACCGATGGAACGTGGCCTTCTTGGCGCCGACTGGTTCTCCTCGAAGCCTATGGTGAATATCCCGGCAACATGCCCGATGACCGGCGCGTTCCCTGGAAATCTGACATGGGGATCTGTCTACTAGAATCCGGGCAATATGAAGATGCACGACAGGTATTTCAGGAGCTCCTCAACTCATATACTGCTACCAGTAATGATGAGTATCTCGTTAAAGCCTCGTTCCTCTCGTGTCTTGGATCGGTTGAAATATACCTAGACCAAGCACATTTCGCTCTTCCCTATTTGCAGGAAGCTGAAACCATTCAGCGAACTGCCTTACCACCCCTGCATCCCGCCTTAGCAGCGTCTCTCAACAGCCTTGGCGACTGCTTACGCGAGCTGGGCCGCCCTCAGGAGGCGTTGGAGAAACTGGAAGAAGCCGAAACGATTCGGCGGACCGTCTTACCGCCGCTGCACCCCAACTTAGCGCTGACGCTCTATCACCTAGCTAGCTGTCTACGCGACCTGGACCACCCGCTGGAGGCGTTGGGGAGATTGGAAGAAGCTGAGACCATTCTGCGCACTAGCCTCCCGCCCCTGCATCCCGACTTAGGGACGACCCTCATTAACTTGGGCGGCTGCCTACGCGAGCTGGATCGAGCACAGGAGACGTTGGAAAAGTGGGAGGAGGCAAGAACAATCTTCCAGTCACACGGGAGTCGCTTTGAAAGTCACATTCAGCGGCTTACCCAGCAGATTGATCAAATCAAAGGGAATGTTTGATTATTACGCGGGTCCTGATTAGCGGGGGGAACCTCTGAAGCGTTGTCGATGCACGCCATCGCCTTGCTCGCAGACGTGAAGCAAAACCTTCCAGCCCTTTCGTACCTGCCTCACATTAGTGCAGCGAACACACCCTACAGTGGGTCAACAATTGGGGTCACGTTTTGTCTTGTGCACGACAGCACCACAGACCACACAACATGACACGCCCGCTGCCTCAGAATGCCTCGATTCATGATTGAACAAATCGGTCACGTTCTGCCTGAGTCGGGACACGACAGGTCGCCCTTCGGCCCATCCACCGGTACCGGTGCCGCGCCACAAAATCATAGACCACATCGCGGAGGGGAGCTGGCACCAGCACACAGGCGTAATACAGCGGCCACCACCGGGAGAGCTGTCGGATCACCCTCAGGGCCGCTGCGGACTTGGTATAGACATGGCCCTCTTCCAGCAAGAGGAAGGTCTGATAGTCATGAGCGGGTAAGTTCAGAGCACGGAGGATGCGTTGCGCCTGCTCGGACTGTAGGGTCCCAAACTTGAACTGCCCATCTGGATCATGGGCAATCGCAACAGTCACCCAGGCATTGCACCAATTGCAGACCCCGTCGAAGAGAATCAGCCGCTCGTACTTGGTCCATTCATGCACGGAGGGATCGAGCTGGTCGTTCATCAACCGCCTTGCGTAGGACCTCTGGACGAGAAGCTGCTTCAGTACCGATACCCAATCGAGACCACGCCGAAGTGGAACCAACCGAACGCGAACCGCTCGTCGTTATCAACACCGCCTTCAAACATTCGATATCCCGCAGAGACAGACCAATGATCGGTGAGATCATGGCGGATCTTCGCGGCGGCATCGAAGGCACGCCCCTGTGGAGCCACCAGCCCATCAAGATCCACCACGGCCATCCAACGTGGCGCAAAGCGATATTCTGCATTGAAGCTAAGGAGCGGTACGAAGCCTACGTTACTATCAGTCGCTGTCGAGCCGGCTTGCCTCAACTCAACTTTGGCGTCGCGAATGAAGGCTGTTGCACCGGCACTCAACCGCCACGTTGATGATTCGTAGAAGAGATAGCGATAGGTCACTCGGTAGGAATCGAACTTGTAGTCCGATTCCACGGGAGCGCCGGGCGTAAAGGTGCCTCCCGCGAACAGCACCGGCGTGGTGAAAGACCCGGCCCCGGAGAATCCGAGTGGCTGATAGACGAAGCGGAGCGCATGCCGGCGGCCTGGGTGCCATGTCGCTTCCACCCGTCGTTGTACGATCGGAGTGCTGTCCTGAATGTCGGCGAGCGAGAAGCGCGTCCCTGCCGCTGAGTCAGGAATGTGAATCTCGTTCCGGCCCTGCCAGATCGCTCCGGTTTCAAATTCGATCTGAAACCGTCGCGCATCTGTCTCGGGGTCTGCCGATGCACGTGGAACCTCAATCCCGAAGATACATACCAAGACTGCCGACAATGCAACGGCCCGTCTTACAATGGCTTTGAGCATCGGGAAGGGCCTCCGTTGAATATCCGCACATAGATTGTGTGCTCATGCGATTACATAATGGCAACAGCCGGGCGTCCGGCTCTCTGGTTTTTACACTAACACCTCCTCACTCTCCTTACCACTCGGCTTCCAGATGGTTGGGGAGGGTGTTCATGAACCTAGGACTGGGAACCGGAGATGCTGTTCAGCAAAGAGGTTATGAAGATAATGGGGTGTGCGTTTTATCTTGATCGTCAGATACATCACACGGACTGCACCGAGTATCAGTGGAAGCAGCTGGCCTATGAATCGCCCGCTTTCGTCGCCAGCCATGCAATCATCGCGGCACTGAGGAGCATGAGCGAGGCGAGGATGAACGGCGCCCGGGAAATTCCCCGACCGTGCTGAGACTTGAGTGCTGAGTGCTGAGAGTGGCGTCGGATCGGATGAAGTAGGCGAAGGTCTGCGTGAAGAGGGTCGGCCCGATGAGGCCGGTGACGCCGTTGATGCTAGCGATGGCACCCTGCAGCTGGCCCTGTTCCGTACTGTTGACGCGTCGGGTCATGAGCGACTGGTTCGCGGGACCGACCAGGCCCCAGAAGGCCATCACGGGAATCCCGAGACAAAAAATCCAGCCTTCCGGCGCAAGGCCGTAGACGATGAGTTAAGGGGTGGTCTACCTTTATTTCTGCTAACTTCGCGGTAACCAAAGTCTTGATTGCCGCCTTGAACGCTTATGCAGTTAGCGTTTTGAGGAACGCCCAATAGGACGCTTGAGTATCTCGCTGATCTGTTTCTTTAGGACCGGCACATCCCGCTCGACCACCGCCCACACCTCTCCCAGGTCGATACCCAGATAATCATGGACCAAGACATGTCGCATCTTGATGATCTGTGGCCACGGGACTTGCTGGTGAGTCTTTCGAAAAGTGAGACTCAATTGGCTGGCCGCTTCACCGATGATTTGGATATGATGAATCATCCACGTATGGATCAGCTCGTCTTCTTCAAAAGCACGACGGCCGCGTTTCGCATACCGTTCGATTCGCTTGATGGCGTCCAGGATATCGTGCAAGCGACCGTGATCGTCCCTCATAGGGCGATCGCGTCTTTGAGAATTTCTTTTCGAATTGGGGGACGAAGGCCTCGTTCCGACGCCACGTCGACAGGCCTTTTGAGCAACCGCTCTAACTCCAAAATCAACGCGGAATGGTCGAGCAAGCTTCGCCCCTCATCCATCTCGACCAGGAAGTCGATGTCGCTCCCTCGCCGAGCTTGTCCCCTCGCGACCGACCCAAATACACGCACCTTCCGTGCGCCATGACGTTCGGCTATTTTGAGGATTTGTCGTCGCTTTGACCGTAGGAGCTGGTGGATACTCATCCTGATGACCTCTCCGCGCAGTCTAGCCAATTTCTGTGGGGAACGCCAGTAACCTGGCCTTTGTCCGTCGAACCCCATCTTCATCACCGACTTGACGACCTCCATGGTTTCGAGGCTTCGATGATGCGTTGCAGGAGCAGACAGAGCCACGGTCCGATTGCATCCAGATCCACGTATTCTTCATGCGACGCATGAAACCGGAGCCGACTAAACCGAAGCTGTCCTCAATGGTTGACCGCCGAATGGTGAGAGCGTCGGATTATCCGACTTTTCAATCGTGAGTCCTCCTCACATCCTCCATTGCCAAAGGATCAGTGGGTTCACCCTGTCTTGGACCCATCAGCTTTCGTCGCCCGCCATGCAATCGCGGCAGCAGCGAAGAGCATGAGGGAGGCGAGGATGAATGGTGCGCCGGGAAATTCGAACGATGGGCTGGGAACGGAATCAGACCGGATGAAGGAGGCAAATGCTTGCGTGAAGAGGGTCGGCCCGATCAGGCCGGTCACGCCGTTGATGCTGGCGATGGCGCCCTGCAGTTGGCCCTGTTCCGCACTGTTGACGCGTCGGGTCATGAGCGACTGGTTCGCGGGACCGACCAGGCCCCAGAAGGCCATCACGGGAATCCCGAGACAAAAAATCCAGCCTTCCGGCGCGATGCCATAGACGAAAAAGCCGACCGATCCGCAGACCAACCCCATCAGCACTGTCCTACGTTCGCCGAACCGGTTAGTTATGGGACCGATCAGTCCGCCTTGCACGATCATCGCAGCCACACCAACGCCCGCCATCATCAACCCGACCGCGGCAGGTCCCCATCCATAGCGATAGCCCATGTACAGAACCGACACACTCGGAAGCACAGCATGGGCGAGATACCCGAAGAACGCCACGGTCGCGAGGCCGAAGAGTTCATGGTGCGAGCGAAGCAGCGCAAGCAAGCCGATCGGATTGGCCCGCGCCCATGCGAAGGGCATTCGTTTGTCAGACGGCAGGGATTCGGGGAGCACGAAGAAGCCATAACAGGCATTTAGGAGGCTGAGCGCCGCCGCGCCCCAGAACGGCAGCCGTGGATCGATCGCGCCGAGCCAGCCACCCAAGGCGGGACCAAAGATAAAGCCGAGACCGAAGGCCATGCCGATCTTCCCAAATGCCGCCGCCCGCTGCTCTGGCGGCGTGACATCGGCAATGTAGGCGCCGGCGGTGCTGAAGCTGGAAGAGGCCATTCCGGAGATGACGCGGCCCGCCACGAGCCAGGCCACGTTCGGCGCGAGCGCCATCACGATGTAGTCCAAGCCCAATCCGAAGTTGGACAGCAGCACGATCGGGCGACGACCGAATCGATCGGACAGGGCACCCTGGATCGGCGAGCAAACGAACTGCATGAAGGCCCAAGCCGTCCCCATCAGCCCGTAGAGCACCGCCGCCTGTGCTGTATCGCCGGAGAAAAAATCTTCGACCAGTTTCGGCAGCACCGGAATGATGATGCCGAACGACAACATATCCAGCAGGACAGTGACGAGAATGAAGAGCATTGCCGCTCGGCGCGGGTCGGTTGATGGTGGCGGATAGCGTATCACCGCCGCATCCTAACAGACTTTTCCCCACGCAGCGTTTCATCGCATGGCGCACCGGTCATCCTTCATGCCTGCCGGCTTCGAATCCGATTGATTTCGATCCAACAGGCTGATGTCTACTCGCTACGACATCTCAAGGGTGTGTGGGTTCGGAAGCAAACCGGTGAAGCAATCAGTTCTGGGTCAGATGCACCCACTTCGAGATCGATGGAACGCCGTTTACGTCGACGAGGAACAGCATGTACCAGCCGGGTGGGGCGATATTGGGCTCGTTGGTCACCTTCGCGCTGATCAACCCGGCGCGCTGGGAGAGGATGTCGAGGTCCACCAACCGTTGCCCCGAGTCGAACGAGTGGGTGGTCACACCATTCTTGATGAGGCTGGCCCAACGGATATTCCCCGCCTGTGGTGATGCAATGACGATGGTCTGACCGTACTTCCACTCGGTCGGCACGACACCGATCACCGGTCGCGGTCCTTTGAAAAGGTACGGTGGACTGAAGACTTCCAGCCGCAGTTCCTCTTCGGGATCGGGTGGCTCCCACGTGACCGAGTGACCACCTTCTGGGTTCCCGCCTGCGGCCACCACCCGCCCGTCCGGCAACAGCAGAGCGGTCGAGTGATAGAGCCGGGGAACCACTGCGCTCGCCATCAGCTTCCAGGTATCGGTAGCTGGATCGTAGAGTTCTGCTTGCAGTCGCGCGAACGGCTCGTCCTCCTGCTTGAGTGAGCCTCCGGTGACGAACACCGTGTGGTCTGGCAATAGTACGGTGTTGAGATGCATGCGCGGCAGCTTCATCGGAGCGGCGGCGACATACGTCGGGTTCGGGCTATTCAGATCAACAATGCTCACCATGCCTGTTGCATCGGTCTTGTCTGCCTTGCCGACCGGCCCGCCGCCCATAATCATGACTTTTTGTTCCTGCGCCGGTGGCAACATCACGCTCGCCGACTGGTTGCGCAGAACCGGATCAAGAAGATCCGGCACGGGCTTCGTGTGCACCGGGTTCGTGGCGAGATCGATGATGCAGGGATCGACCTGCAACGGGTCATCCATGCGGCCGCCGGAGAAAAAGACCTTGCCGTTCCTGAGGAGGAACAGGTGCGCATAGAGCGGCAACCCAGGGAAGCCCGGCGCGAAGTTCTGTCCAGCCCAGGTGTTCGTACTTGGCGAGTAGATCTCCAGCGTTTGGTTATGGTCGTTCCCTGCTTCATTCAGACCAGTGGTTGCCAGGATCCGCCCGGTGCCCAGGGTGATGAGCGTGGGATACCAGCGGCCATGCTGCATCTCCTTGACGAAGGCCCAGGTCCCGGTCTGTGGGTTGAACACCGTGGCATCGGGGCGCCCCTTGAACGGGTTGTAGCCGATCGTACCTCCGGCAGAGAGCATCCGCCCGTCGGCGAGAAACGCGTCGCCCCCGCAGAAGAAGTCGAAGGGTTTTCCGTGCGCATCACGGATCGTGGGCGGATGGGAGAAGTTGAGATTGCCCAGACCGGGTGCCACGTTTGGGTCCCACACGACACTGGTGAAGATACCTTTGCTTTCGTTGCCAAAGTCAGGGCTGTTGAAGCGAACCGCGCTGCTCCCGGAACCGGCGAAAAAAAGCACCTTCCCCGTGTGCAAGAGAGCGGCATGTACCGCCAGCACACCGGAATGGAATGGGAGCACCTCCCATGTGCCTTCTCGCACCGGGTCGGGATCGAGATCCAGCACTTCGTAGAGTCCGGCATTCTGCTGCACCGCGTTGTCCACGGTCAGTACGAACATCTTGTGTTTGCCACCCAGCTTCGTCACCGCGATCCCACCACCTTGGTTCTCCCACGAAAACCAGTCCGGGACGCCATGCCAGGTACTCCAGCCGCCTACCACTGTGCCGTCCGCCTTGAGATTCTTGGCGATGCGGAAGAAGGCTTGGTTCTGACCGATGGCGTTGTCGATCTGAAAGATGATCAGATCCTTTCTGCCGACGTTATCCAGATCTGCCAGTGCAACGCCCGCACCCTGGTTCTCCCATGAAAACCAGTCCGGTACTTGGGTCCATGGACTCCAGCCGCCTGTGACATTTCCATCGGCATCGAGCTTTTTGCCGACACGGTAGTAGCCCTGGTTCTTCCCGACTGGGTTATCGATCATGAAGACGATCAGCTCCGGCCGGCCGTCGCCATCCAGGTCAGACAACGCAATACTGCCATGCTGGTTCTCGAAGGGAAACCAGTCGGGCACGGCAATCCAGGGGCCCCACCCGCCGGTGACGTTGCCATCGGCATCGAGCGTCTTGCCGATGCGGTAGTAGCCTTGGTTCTTTCCTTCTGGATTGTCGATCATGAAGACGACCAACTCCGGCCGGCCGTCGCCATCCAAGTCGGCGAGCGCCACGCCTGCTCCTTGATTCTCGAAGGAGAACCAGTCGGGGATCTCGATCCAGTTTCCCCACCCCCCGCCGACCTTCCCCTCCGGATCTAGATTCTTGCCGATCCGATACAAGGCCTTGTTCTTGCCAGGCGGGCTGTCGACCATCAGCACGATCAGCGCTTGTTGACCGGTGTTGTTTAGATCACTAACCGCGACTCCAGCGCCCTGGTTGTCCCATGAAAACCAATCGGGGATGTTCCTGAATGGATTAGCCATGATGGATCCCTTTCCACTGGAAGCGCTCGTACAGAGCAGTGATGCTGTGCGCGCGACACGTTGGCCCATTGGGATTTAACATAATTCCGTTGGCATCGAATACGAGTGCGAACGGACTCTCTACGAGCAGAAAAGATCGAGGTGCTTCGACCGAATTGCCGTGCCTCAGTGGGCTTCGCCATGGCTATGCAGGCGACCTGCTTAGAAGAGTTTGGTATGAGTCCGAGAGCCGTCCAGTATCACGTGTGGCGAGTGCTAAAAAACATCTCGGTTCCATGTTGGGATTTTTAATTCTACGCTTGCGTCTGAAGAGTAAGCAAATGCGAGGTCAGCATGAGTATGGACTTAACTTCGGTCGCGAGGACCGTTCTTACCCTATTTTCATTCATGTATAATGGGATGACTCTGCACGCCATTCCACGAATCTGATTCGATCGTTACGCGAACCTGCCAAAGGAGGAACGCCATGAACACCACGACAGCTGAAATCCCGATGCATCAGCAAGTTCAAACCTTTCTCAGTGCACCACGGAAGATGTTGATCGGTGGCCGATGGATCGATGCTGCTTCTGGGAAGACATTCCCGACCTACAACCCGGCTACAGGTGACGTGCTGGCCAACGTCGCTGAGGGCACGCACACCGACGTTGATCGGGCCGTCTCTGCTGCGCGGAACGCGTTCGAGAATGGCCCGTGGCGAAAACTCACCGCCTCTGAACGTGGACGGCTCATCTGGAAGCTCGCGGACCTGCTCGAAGCTCACCTGGAAGAATTCGCCCAGCTGGAGTCGCTCGATAACGGAAAACCGGTTGGCGTGGCCCGCGTGGCAGACGTGCCGCTGGCCGTAGACCTCTTCCGTTACATGGCGGGGTGGGCCACAAAAATCGAGGGCAACACGATCCCCATTTCGGTACCCTATACGCCCGGCGCTCAATATCTCGCCTACACGCTGCGCGAGCCGGTCGGCGTCGTCGCGCAAATCATCCCGTGGAATTTTCCGTTGCTCATGGCAGCCTGGAAACTGGGGCCCGCCTTGGCCGCCGGTTGCACCATCGTGCTGAAACCGGCAGAACAGACACCGCTCTCCGCCTTGCGACTTGGTGAGCTCATCTGTGAAGCGGGATTCCCTGACGGGGTCGTCAACATTGTGCCCGGCTACGGAGAAACCGCCGGCGCGGCACTGGCCGCGCATCCCGACATAGACAAGGTGGCCTTTACGGGCTCCACCGAAGTGGGGAAGCTCATTCTTGGCGCAGCCACCGGGAATCTGAAAAAAGTGTCGCTTGAACTCGGTGGAAAATCGCCCAACATCGTCTGCAAGGATGCCGATGTCGCGGCGAGCATTCCCGGGGTATCCAGCGCAATTTTTTTCAACCACGGCCAGTGCTGCTGTGCAGGATCCCGCCTCTTCGTGGAGAAGGGTATTTTTGACAAAGTGGTCGACGGCGTGGCTGAGGACGCAAAGAAGATCAAGGTCGGACCCGGCATGGACCTCTCGACCCAAATGGGTCCCCTCGTGTCGGATGAACAGCAACGTCGGGTCCTCAGCTATCTCGACTCAGGCTTTTCCGAAGGAGCGAAGGCCGTGGTGGGAGGACGGAAGTTTGGCGACAAAGGCTATTTCGTGGAACCGACCGTGCTGGTCGACACCACCCAGAACATGAAAGTCATGCAGGAGGAAATTTTCGGGCCGGTCGTCTGCGCAGTCCCGTTCACGGACTTAGAGGAGGTGCTCCCGGCAGCCAACGATTCCGTTTACGGGTTGGCAGCGGCGGTCTGGACCCGCGATCTCAGCAAGGCTCACCGCATTGCAGCCCATCTGCGAGCAGGAACGGTGTGGATCAACTGCTACAACATCTTGGACGCGGCGCTGCCTTTCGGAGGGTACAAACAATCAGGATGGGGCCGTGAGATGGGCCACGATGCGCTGGAACTCTACACAGAAGTGAAAGCCGTCACCGTGCGGCTATGAAAGATTTCCGGAGGACGAAGGGATCGGTGGGGAACTTCCATCCCCTGCTTTTCATCAGAAGAGCTTCGCGGAGATTCCGATAAACGGCAGCAGATAATTGACCCCGCCGTTCGGATAATTGGTGCTAGGAGCCTGTCCGATATTGGCTTGAAGGAACCTGGATCGTGACCGAAGATTCCATTCGGGCGCCGCGAGCCCGTCCGCTCCCGCTATCGCGGTCCT
>Ga0224496_10001915_pt1 | contig 12638 bp, 9 predicted proteins | sample SF_Jul11_sed_USG_2_FD_168127 | JGI IMG/M metagenome (GOLD analysis project Ga0224496, IMG submission 168127) | Sediment microbial communities from San Francisco Bay, California, United States - SF_Jul11_sed_USGS_8_1 | ecosystem: Environmental > Aquatic > Marine > Sediment | place: USA... | reverse complement strand
TCCTGATCCCACTGTTGTCTGTACGGTAGGCGTTTTAATCCGTTCTGGGCATTCGGCACATAAGTATTGACGAGGAAGTAGTCTTTGAATTCTGCCGTCAACACTCGTCCTTCTTGATCGTGTTCCGGTATTCCGATGCCTCTGGTTACGCGAAGCGGTTCGGTTTTTGCCAGAATGGCTGTCCCCGCATACCCTTTTTTGTTGGCCGAGTTCGTATACATATGATAGTCGGACATATCTTGTAAAGCTTCCAAGACCTGATCGTCTTGGGCTTTGGTTTCCTGAAGGCAGAGCACCTCAGGGTTCATGGCTTCAAGCGAAACCGCAAATTCTTTTTTGATGATGGCCCGAATTCCGTTTACGTTCCAAGATATCAGTTTCATCGTTCTTCGTATTCCCAGTAGAAGGACAAAGTACAGGGCACGTCTGTTGTGAACGAGTAATTCGTCACGCGCTTATCTTTTGCCATTGTCATATTCGCCTACGTTGTCTTGATCAGGCGCGAAATGTGTTGACGAACTAACTCTCGGCCATGCTACCCATGCTATTGGAAAAAGTACAGAATTTTTGTTCATGAAAATTTCTCGCTGGGGTGGAGGGAGAGTGAAATTGGGTTTCTGCTAGAAACCTGGAGGAACGACGGAAGAGCGAAGCGTGTCGATGCGTGGGGTTGGCTGGGCTTAGATCCTTCCTTCCTCTCAGGATGACATATTGGGAAGGAGAACGAGGGAAAGAGTTGATGGAAGCGTGTAGGACTGAACTGGTGCCGCTACGTCCCCTTTCATTCCGCTTCGGAATGAAACCTCCTGACAAAGGAGGGGGGCGATGATGGGTGCCTGCGAACGATCTGCGGGGATGATGGATGAGGGGGAATGATTTGGTGGAGGAAAAGGCATGTAACTATCTGGCTGAGGTAAACAGTGCCAGATTCGAGCCCTGCGCGGGTAAATGGGAATTATGATGGAGCGGGAAGGTCGTTGAGGAAAAGCGTCAAGTCGGAAGGCCTGTCACGAACACCATGGCTTAGGCGAGGGTCGTCACTTCCACTTGCCGCCGCTTTTGTTTGGCTTCGTTGACGATCAATTCCAAACGAGCCGCGATATCATCTTGAATCCAGTCTGCGCCACACATCGAACAGCGTAAAGCCGGCACACTTCGGACCACGACCACGCCAAATTCCAACTCGGCCGTAAAGGTGGTCGTGCCGGGTTTTTTTGTCCCACCACAGAGTGGGCATTGAGAGGGTAGGTGATTTCGTGTCAACGATTCCTCCGTGTCCTAAAATCAGGATTGAAATGCTCTAGGTCCGGCCGATACACAGTAATAATGTATCCCTGTTGACCGATTGAATCAAGGGCCACGACGACATGAATCGGCTCATGACCCTTCCAGCCGAAGAGTAAGGCACTGGGGAATGGGGTGTCATTGGGGTAATCTTCGATCTCTTCACCTGTGAGAAGCACGTTGAAGACATCCTGGCGAGAAATGCCGCGCTCCATGATGCGCTCCAAGGCGTGGCGTTGCCATTCGATCCGGCCATTCTGGATTGCCGACTGAAGGATCTCTCGGTTCAGAGGGTTTTCCTTAATTTATGACACAAAAGCGTTTTATGTTGCTTTAGCAATCCTCTTCTATCCCTCATGATTGATCTAGGAAATGAGGAAGTCGTTTTTCTTTTCTGACCGCATGCTACCCAACTCCTTGATTAAAGTACAGAATTTTTGTTGCGGACGTTTTGTGGGAAATAAGGGCAATGGAAGATGGATCCCTGCCAAAAACCTGCAGGGATGACGGAGGGGCTGAGGTGTCGATGCGTGGGGTTGGCTGGGCTCAGAACCTTCGTTCCTCTGAGGATGGAAAGTTGGGAGGGGTACTGTATTTTTCGAAGCTTTTCCCAAGGTTCTGCTCTTGGATAAAGGCTCTAACACACCAAAGCCCGACCCCCTGTGTGGGTCGGGCTTTGGCGTGAGACAGGCGAAGCTCCTGTCTCTTTCTTTGTTAAATTTGTTTATGCGATTGTCAGGTCCCCAGGCCTATTTGTGGCTGTGGCCATCAGGGGCGAGTCGCACGTGAAAGATCCACAGGCCGCCATCGGGTCGGCCTTTGACCCAGGTTTCTTCGTGCGGTCCGCGATGCATCCGAACCGCCCCGGGTGGCACTCCGTTTGGCAGATCAAACCCCGTGCAGCCCGGTTTCTTGGGGTTGCAAGGCTTGACGTCGCCGCCGGTTTCGCCCCCACTTCCGGAACCGGTGTCATAGCTGTTGTAGGTATCTATATGCGAATAGATCTGTGCGAGCAGATCGTAGTCGTGCTGGTTGGGCGAAATGCTCATGGGATCGGAGGAGTAATCCATGCAAGTTTTTTGGCTGGACCTGTCTTCGCTGGTGTGGCCCAGGCCGAAGAGGTGGCCAATTTCCTGGCACATGACGTGCCGTTTTTCATCCGGGATGGTCCAATAGGAGGAGTAGCTGTCGTTCATCTTCGCTGAGCCCTGGTCGATGTGTCCGTTGGGATCGAGGCCGATTGTGGCCAGACCGAGCCAGCCATTGAAGCCGTAGGTGGCATTGCAGACGCGTATTTGCCCTGGCTGCATTTTGCATTGCTTGCGGGTTCGGCCTGAGTCATTCGAGGAGGCCACATTCATATCGAGAGCACCTGAGAGGTTCCACTCAGTCAGAGCCATGTCGAACTCGAATTGCCAATTCCCATCGACGCTATCCACAACTTTGAGCGGCATCGGGTTGGATGTTCTTGCCCAGTGGTAATTGTTCCAACCATGCGTGGCCCAGCTGGATACGGATCCCCCCACAAGGATTACTATGGCCAGCAAGCCAATTGTGAATACCCCTCGAAACGATCTTGTCATGTTTATGCTCCTTTTTTTTGAGGTTTTCCACTGATGAAGGAAGTGCCTCTGGTGGTTCTTTGAGCGTTGCCGTGCTCAGGTTTTGTGACGAATATGATCTATTATCGGTTATGTGAGAAAAGATATATACACTTGATGCCATTTTTCAATAAACCTCTCGCCAACAAAAAAGACACCGTTGTTGCCGGCAAAGAAGTTCATGCATGCTCCGATTTCTTTCCCTATCGGTTCGTGCCAATTTTTGATGGTTGTCAGGTTTTGTATTGCGGTGGCGAGTATGATGCATTCACACTGGCTACTGGTGGGAATACGGAGAGGGGATAGGTTTGTGCTGCGTTGAACTGATGACGCGACCTCCCCTGGCCCCTCCTTACAAAGGAAGGGGAGGGAGGGAAGGACGTCTGTCGGAAGGATGCAGGAATGATGGAAGGGGCGGAGGGTGTCGATGCGTGGGGTTGAGTTGGGCTCAACTCAGATCATTTGATTCTCTCAGTATGACATATTCTGAGGGAGAAGGAGGGGGGAGGGAGCGTGGATCCCTGCCAGAAACATGTAGGGATGACCGAAGGGTGGAGCGTGTTGATGTGTGGGGGTTGGTTGGACTGAGCCTCCTTCGCGGAGCCTCGGGATGACAAATTAGGGGGAAGCCGGAAATTGCATTGAAGGTTGCTTGGCGCACAGGTATTGTTGTTGGTCACGAAAGGATGAGGTTTCTTGTGTTCCTGAATGGGAGTGTTGGTCTCGCCGGAGAGGTTATTTTTGATCAGGCTCTTTCGGTACGACCGCAATAAGCCGTTGTCTCATGATTCCTTTCGACTCATGGGATATCCTGTTTTAACGGCTCTATCTCTACCTCACAATGTATACACTCATGCGTTTGGAATAGAGAACGCGTGTTCTCTCGGAGCTTTTCTGTAAAATAAGGAAAAATGTCCTGCGCAGAAAATTTGCCAATTCCTGGGTGGGGGGAAACTGGCGATACTTCAACGAAACCGATGTTAGTGCGTAGTGGCGAAGCCATTTTTGATTTCTTTACAGAATATGAATGTTCATCATGCCTGATTTTGCCATCGGCCAACGCTGGGTGAGTGACAACGATGCCGCGCTGGGGTTGGGCATCGTCGAATCTGTCGATGTTCGCACGGTGCACATGAACTTTCCTGCCGCCAATGAAACGCGCACCTATGCAAAAAATACAGCTCCGCTGACGCGTGTTGAATTTACTGTCGGTGATTCCATTACCAGTCTCGATGGTTGGTCCCTGTCGATCACGAGCATAGAGCCTGTCGACGGCACTGTGCGCTACCACGGTACCCGGGACACTGGTGAACCGGCCACCATGCACGAATGTGAATTATCCGATGCCATGGTTTTTAATTTACCGCAAGACAAGTTGCTTGCCGGGCAGGTTGACAGCAATACCTGGTTTGAGTTGCGGGCAGCCACGCTGCAACATCTTGCCACGCAACACACCTCAGCAAGCTTTGGTTTTCATGGACCACGTGTCAGTCTGATTCCCCATCAACTGTATATTGCCCATGAAGTCTCCAAGAGAACCGCTGCGCGTGTGCTGCTCGCCGATGAAGTGGGCCTGGGTAAAACCATTGAGGCCGGATTAATTCTGCACCGTCTGACGCTGACCGGAACAATCCAGCGTGCCTTAATTATCGTGCCAGAACCACTCCTGCATCAGTGGCTGGTGGAATTGCTCCGGCGCTTTAATTTACGCTTCACCTTAATCGATGACCTGTATTTTTCACATGACGATCAGGCCGTCGACGAACTTGAGGCCATGGCCCCGGTTGAAAACTATTTCGATCAATTCCCCTTTGTGTTATGCGGATTGGACTTTGCCTGCCGGGATGATATCGCTCCGCTCATTGCCGCGTGTGATTGGGATATCTTGGTCGTCGATGAAGCGCACCATCTTGAGTGGACTCCGCGTGGGAGCAGTCGTGAGTATCGACACATCGAACGATTCGCTCAGCAGGCCGTTTCAGTCTTGTTATTAACCGCCACACCCGAGCAATTCGGCACGGCAGGGCATTTTGCCCGCTTGCGACTGCTCGATCCGGCGCGGTTCCACTCCCTCGAAAGCTATCTAGCCGAGGAGAAACACCATGCGGCGACGGTCGAGTTGGTGAATCTCCTGCTCGATGATCAGGCCATGCCCGAAGAGGATCTGGCGCGATTACGTGCACTCATGGATGATCGCGACGCCATCGACATCGCCGCCATTCATGACGGCAATGAGGATGCACGCACCATTCGACGGCAGATCATCGACCGTTTAATTGACCAATATGGCACGGGTCGCATGTTGTTCAGAAACACGCGTGCAACGGTCAGGGGGTTTCCGCAGCGTCATTTTCTTCCTGCCATACTCGAGAATGACCGAGAGGAGATGCGTGTACGCTGGCTTTCCGAGGCACTCCGAGCACTCCTGCCGCACAAAGTCTTGCTGATTTGCGGGACAGTAGAGTGTGCGGTTTCCACGTCAAACATACTCTTGCACAAGTATGGTCTCCCATCCAGCGTGTTTCACGAACACATGAGTCTTCTCGAGCGAGACCGTGCTGCCGCTGGGTTTGCCGATGCCGAAGACGGTACGCAAATATTGATTTGTTCAGAGATTGGTGGCGAAGGCCGAAATTTTCAATTTCTCCACCATCTCGTGTTGTTCGATTTACCCGATAACCCTGATTTGCTTGAGCAGCGCATTGGCCGCCTGGATAGAATCGGACAGCAGCACGATATCACGATTCATGTGCCTGTCGCGGCCGGTTCACGAGACGCACGGCTGAGCCACTGGTACCATCATGCACTCAACGCGTTTGAGCAGAGTTGCGTCACCGGTCAACACATCAAAGCCGAGATGCAGGAAGAATTTTCCGCCTATCTGATCGGCGATCATCTCGATGAAGACAGGTTTATTCGGGAGTGCAAGCATCTCCACGAGCAAAAGACCAAGCAACTCGACCTCGGTCGAAACCGGTTGCTCGAACTCAGTAGTTGCCGTCGAGAAATCGCCGACCAGTTGATTCAAACTATCAATCACAACGAACAGGCGGGTGTGTTATCACGATACCTCGAACAGGCATTTGATTGTTTTGGGGTTGAAATTGAAGATCATTCGCTCAACTGTTGGATTCTACGACCGGGTGCTCATTTAGAGGTCGACCAATTTCCTGAGTTGCCCGAAGACGGCATGACCGTGACGACCAATCGCGAGACGGCGTTGGCGCGGGAAGACATGCATTTTCTCAGCTGGGAGCACCCATTGGTCCGTGCGACCATCGACCTGATTGTCAACGGAGAAAAAGGTCGTGTGAGCGTCTGCGCGTTACGCCTGCCACCACTTCCACCACGCAGTATTCTGATCGAAGCCCTATTCGAATCGAATTGCCCTGCACCCGCCGCGTTAGACATCGGTCGCTACCTTCCCTGTCAGGCGTTGCGCTTGCTGGTCAACCAGGAGGGGAACAACGTTGCCCCACAGCTACCACCGGAACGCTATGAACCGCTCCTGGAAAAAATCGATCAGGAGATGGCCCGGCAAATGATTGCTAGGACACGGGCCACGTTAAAAAAACAGGTGCATCACATTGAGGCCATGGCCTCGCAACAGCTCCCCGCTCTTCGCCAGGCTGCCATCGCCTCCATGCACGCCGAATTAGATGGCGAGCTCCAGCGATTGATTTCTTTGCAAACGCGAAATCCAACCATTCGCGATGAAGAGGTCGGCGCACTGCGCACCAAAATTTCCGATCTACAAACACGGTTGCAAGGCAGTACCCTCAAACTGTCCGCACTGCGGGTCATGTATGCCTATTAGCCCGTTGCATGAAATGACGATACCGTTTCTCAATGGAAAACTGGTCAGATCTGCAAGCAAAACCCCTTTGGATCGTATCCCCTGGGCTCCATGATTGTCGTACGCGAAATTGTCTGCGGATGGGTGGCATACCGTCTGCGACTCACACCCTCCAAACTAGGAGGCAACTCTGTTAGTGCATGATGATGGCATGGCAGGAGAGGATTCTGGTCATCTCAAATTGAACGCGCGCGCGCTCTATCTTTTAGACGTCTTCCGTTATCGAAGGGCTCTCCGCACCCCATTCGTTTCCCGTCACCATTTTTCACCAGCCAATGGCACTTCTGGTTCAAGGTCCTGAGGCCAAAATGCCTGTAGTGTTTCACTGGCTTATATGGACTCTCTTGTCATGAATTCGCGATCCCATTGAATCGTTTGCTATGATTTTACATCATATTTGTGTGGAGACGACACGTTTCTCAATGCTGACCATGCCTGTGCTAAGAAATCTGTTCATCAGTCTTCTTCTTGTGTTGTCGGGTTGCAGTACCTATCAACCTGGGAATCCCGATAATATTTGCCATATTTTTTTCGGTGAGCCGGACTGGTATGAAGCGGCTCGGGAGGCGGAGCGTCAATGGGGGACACCCATCTATGTGATGATGGCCATCATGCATCAGGAGTCTCGATTTGTCGATGATGCGCAGCCAGATCGTCCCTGGTTGTTAGGGATCATCCCATTACCCAGAGATTCTTCCGCCTATGGGTATGCGCAAGCGCAGGATCCTGCGTGGGAGGACTATCAAGATGAGAGCGACAACTCGGGTGCCGATCGTGATGATTTCCAGGACGCGATTGATTTTATTGGCTGGTACACCGATGGTACGCAGAAACGACTCAAAATTTCCAAGTGGGATGCCTATGGGCAATATTTAGCCTATCATGAAGGACGTGGTGGGTATGAGAGAAAAACCTATCGCGGGAAACCTTGGCTGAAAAATGTTGCCAAGAAAGTGAAGCTGCGCGCGACGTATTATCACCAACAATTGAACACCTGTGAGGCTGAGCTGGATGATCAGGTTGATGGGTGGTTTTAATATACGTCGATCATGGTTGTAGAACCGATGGGCACTATGCTCAGAGTGGAATGATTCCATTTCTGGGTCTGTTGAAAAAAGCCGCCAGCGGCGTTCTCGCCAGTTTTCTGTGCTCACGTAATACCAGTACGCTCCGCGCGCAAAGCTGGCTGCGGCCTTGCTGAACGGACTTTTTTGAACAGACCCGAAGCTACGGATCGCATAGGCTTTCCTGACCAAATGTGCCCTTTGATATCTTCATTATTCAACACTCCTTTCTTCTTCTCACTCGTCGCCAACTTTTCTCATAAAGCTGCGCAGTCTTGGGTGGCAGGCATCCTTTATGCTAACCGACATTGACCCTCCGTGATTTCCTTGGTACTTTTCTGGTCGCGTTACCAAGACTCTTTATCTATTTCTCATCTCTCAATGACAGGAGATCTAATATGAGCAACGACAAACCTCAAGGTCTGGGCACGATGGCGGTCCACGCCGGTCAAGTGCCTGACCCGACGACAAATGCACGTGCGGTTCCGATCTATGCGACCACGTCCTATGTCTTCAATGACACCGACCATGCCGCCAATCTTTTTTCCTTGGCTGAGTTTGGCAATGTCTATTCTCGGATTATGAATCCGACGAATGATGTGCTTGAGAAACGTCTGGCCGCGATGGATGGCGGAGCCGCAGCCTTGAGCTTTGCGTCGGGCCAGTCTGCGACGATGGCGGCGTTGCTGACGATTTGCCACTCTGGCCAGAATTTCATTTCTTCAACCAGCCTCTATGGTGGGACATGGACGCTCTTCACGCAGACCCTCAAGAATCTTGGGGTTGAAGTCCGGTTCTTTGAAAAGCCTGAGCAGATTGCTGAACTGGCTGATGCCAATACGCGCTGTGTGTTTTTCGAAAGTATCGGTAACCCGAAAAATGATGTGCCTGACTTCAAGAAGATTACGGACGCGGCCCATGCGCAAGGGCTCCCGGCTCTCTGTGACAACACAGTGATGACTCCGATTCTCCTGCGGCCCATTGAGCATGGTGTGGACATCGTGATTTATTCCACGACCAAGTTCATCGGCGGCCACGGAGTGCATGTTGGGGGTGCAGTCATTGATAGTGCGAAATTTCCGTGGGCTGAGAATCCTGAGCGCTGGCCAGAATTTTGCTCGCCTTCACCGTCGTATCACGGAATCGTGTTCGAAGAGGCCTTACGTCCAATGGGTAACATTGCCTACATCCTGCACATGCGGACGCATTGGCTCCGCGATACCGGCGCGGCCATGAGCCCGTTTGCTTCTTTCCTGACTCTGCAAGGGCTGGAGACCCTTCATTTGCGCATGCCGCGTCATTGCGACAATGCCTTAGCGGTCGCAACGTTTCTCGAAGCCCATGATCGTGTGGAGTGGGTCAATTATCCAGGTCTTGCGAGCCATTCCCATCATGAGATGGCCAAGCAGTATTTGCGCTCAGGGTCCGGGGCCATTCTTGGTTTTGGCATCAAAGGTGGAGAAGCGGCTGGCAAGAAGTTTATCAATCACGTCAAGCTGGCCAGCCACCTTGCCAATATCGGTGATGCCAAAACACTCGTGATCCATCCAGCCTCCACGACTCACCAACAATTGACCCCAGAAGAACAGGCAAAAGCCGGCGTCTCGCCTGAATACATTCGTGTCTCAGTCGGGATCGAAGATGTCGCTGATATCATCGCCGATTTGGACCAAGCCCTCCAAGCCAGTCGGTAAGCCGTGCGCAGGCGCTGAGGAAAAATTGTGAGTGTGTCCTCTCGTTCCGATCCCACGCGCTATGGCGACTGTCCGCGATTGGCCCAGACGTGGATATCCCATGATCCACTGAGGCTCGAAGATGGGGGCTGCCTGGAACACATCACCATTTGCTATGAGACCTGGGGTAAATTGAACGATGAGGGCAGCAATGCCGTTCTTATTTGCCATGCGTTAAGTGGTGATTCTCATGTCGCTCGACATGATGAGGATGACACCCCAGGTTGGTGGGAGATCGTCGTCGGGCCCGGAAAGCCGATTGATACGGATCGGTACTTCGTCATCTGCTCTAATGTTCTTGGTGGGTGTCGAGGAACGACGGGTCCAAACTTCGTCAATCCAAAGAACGGTCAGCCCTACGGTGCCGAGTTCCCGGTTATTACCGTGCGGGATATGGTGGAAGTTCAGCGCCGCCTTGTTACCCAACTTGGCATTTCTCGATTGCGCTCGGTGATCGGAGGATCGTTGGGTGGATTACAGGTGTTGACTTGGGCAATCGATCATCCTGAAATGGTCACGTCGAGTATCGTGCTTGCGGCCTCGGCGCGGTTGAGCTCACAGGGGATTGCCTTTGATGTGGTCGGTCGGAACGCCATCCGCCATGACCCGTATTTCGCAGGAGGGCAGTATTATGATGGGCCTGCCCCTGAGGGAGGGCTGGCTCTGGCTCGCATGCTGGCGCATATCACCTACCTTTCCGATGAATCCATGCGTGCCAAGTTCGACCCCACCCGGTTGCAGCCGCGAGTCGTTGATTCCGCGTTCGAAAGCACCTTCTCGGTTGGTTCGTATTTGGCTCACCAAGGGGATCGGTTCGTGGAGCGTTTCGATGCGAATAGCTATGTCACGCTTTCGACGGCCATGGATCTCTTTGATCTTGGTGATCATGTGGAGAAGCTGGCGAAGACTCTCGCACCTTCTACCTGCCGTTGGCTGTTCCTGAGTTTCTCGAGTGATTGGTTGTATCCACCCTCGGCATCGCGTCAACTCGTTGATGCGCTCATCGGGCAGTCCAAAACCGTCAGCAGTTGTGAGATCGAAAGCTCGGCCGGCCACGACTCTTTTCTGTTGGCCAGTTCCATGGACGATGGTGGACGGATGATTCGCGCGTTCTTAGCGACAGAAGATGTGCACATTCTGCCAACGCATGTGTCCAAAGAATCTTCTATCGATGAACCCACCAGCATCTTCTACGCGCAGCGTCTGGACTACGACATGATCCTTCGTTTGATGCCCAAGGATGCCAGTGTCGTGGACCTCGGATCTGGGAATGGAGAGCTCCTCTCAATCTTGCGTGATCGAGGCTATGCACCCCTTCTGGGCGTCGAGCGGGATCAGGGGCAGGTTGTGCATTGCGTGGAACGGGGACTGCCCGTGATTCATGCGGATCTTGATAACGGTGTCTCGGCCATTCCCGACCAGAGCTTTGAGGTGGCGCTCTTGTCTCAGACGCTCCAGTCGATTGTCGATGTGGCTGGTGTCCTTGATGAAGTGATCAGAATCGGGCGTCGGGGAATTGTCAGTTTCCCCAATTTTGCGCATGGGCCTTTGCGGGAAATTTTCATGCGGGAAGGGCGACTGCCCAAAGAGGAAGGTCCCTATGCCTATGATTGGCACGACACCCCGAATCGCCGGTTCCCATCAATATTAGATTTCCAAGAACTCTGTGCGAAACGGGGAATCTGCATCCTGGAAGCCATCTATTTCAACTTCGCTACGGGCGAAGAGATCGTTGACGATCCAAACCTGAACGCCGATGTTGCTGTCGTGGCTCTCGCACGTGCAGTGCCATGAGTCGCGCCCCACTGCCAGGGCCCACCGAAAAAACTTTCTTTCAGAACATAAGAAGCTCCACAAAAATTTTATCCAAATAGGATAGAGAAAGGTTCAGGATGGACGCGGAATTTTGGCTGACACGTTGGGCAAAGCGTGAGATTGGCTTTCACCAACATGACATCAATCGGTTTCTGGAGCAGTATTGGCCAAGCCTGAAGTTGGCGAGAGAGAGCACAGTCCTGGTGCCACTCTGTGGTAAATCCAAAGATATGCGGTGGTTAGCTCAGCAAGGCCATCATGTGCTGGGCGTTGAATTAAGTGAAATAGGGGTGCAGGATTTTTTTGAGGAATGGGAGGTGCAGCCAACGGTAGATCGACAGGGTCCGTTTACACGCTATTCCGGAAAAAATGTGGAGCTTTTGGTGGGAGATGTTTTTGCTCTCAGGGCTGAAGATGTGCAGGAAGTTGCAGGTGTGTATGATCGGGCGGCTTTGGTTGCTCTGCCACCGGACATGCGGCGTGAGTATGTTCATTCGTTGACAAAGCTCTTGCCATCAAACGCGCAAACACTCCTCATTACCTTCGAATACCGCCTGGGTGACCGAGAGGGTCCACCGTTTTCCATTCCTATCGATGCTGTGAAGGATCTTTATAAGAGTACATGTGCGATACACACGCTCGAGAGTGGACCTTTTGATTTGCGTGGTGTCGCTGCCATTGAACATGCTTTTCGGCTTGAATACTTTTAAGTTTCTCTCTTCCTTTCTTTTTTAAGGAAGAACGCGCTGGCATTCCTGTTTGATTAATCCGGTGGTTAAGCAAAATTATCTTACCAGGCGTAGGCTTCCGGAGCCGGACCCCCGGGGCCGGGGAAGATGTGGTCGAGCTGTTGTAAGAGGTCTTTGGAGAGGGTCAATTCAAGGGTGCGCATCGTGCCATTCAATTGATCGAGCGTTCGTGGCCCGATGATAGGGGCGGTCACGGCTGGTTGCTGGAGGAGCCAGGCTAAGGCCATATGCGCGGGGGCTTCACCGGCTTCTCGACAAAGTTTTTCATAGGCTTGCAAGCGTGGGCGGTATTTCTCGATGGTTTTTTGCAGATCTTCATCGGCGCGTCGCCCACTCGCTGTTGGTTGTAGCGCTCCAGCTAACAGTCCCCTCGCGACGGGACTCCAGGGAATGAGGCCAATGCCATAGGCTTCGCAGGCTGGGATGACTTCCAGCTCGATCATGCGATCGTTTAAATTGTAGAGACTTTGTTCAGAGACCAGTCCGAGGAAATGTCGTTGCTTGGCCATTTCCTGGGCCTGAGCCAGATGCCATCC
>Ga0224496_10001914_pt1 | contig 12645 bp, 16 predicted proteins | sample SF_Jul11_sed_USG_2_FD_168127 | JGI IMG/M metagenome (GOLD analysis project Ga0224496, IMG submission 168127) | Sediment microbial communities from San Francisco Bay, California, United States - SF_Jul11_sed_USGS_8_1 | ecosystem: Environmental > Aquatic > Marine > Sediment | place: USA... | reverse complement strand
TTTTATATTTACTTCACTTTTTCTTATATTTATGCTTGACATCTTTAATTTAATCTGTATAATATTGATAGATTAGTAAGCAACTATCAGGTTTTCTTAACTGGAGCTAAAGATGACCCAAGGACAAATAGACCCCGTGGACCAGCTCGAAACTATGGCTGAAGACACCGCGCAATCTACCCAACGGCCGCCAATATTCAAAGCCTCCACCAAGGCGATAAAACGCCTGAGCCAGCGCATTTTTGGCTATGCCAAAATGGGCAGCGATAAATTACCCACCGTTTCGAATATCCGCTTAGATCAATAGGACGAAGAATACGCCATGTACCCCTTGCTGCATGAATGCCCAGTCTGCCACAACGAACTGATCGCCACACGCCTGTACTGCCGCGAGTGCGACACCAGCATCGAAGGCCGGTTTATCACTGGGCCCTTTGCCGGGTTAGACCCAGAACAATTGGAGTTCGTTGAACTGTTCGTGCGCAATGAAGGCAAGATCACCCGCATGGAAGCCGAACTGAACCTCTCCTACCCCACCATCCGCAACCGGCTGCACGCCGTGATCCGCGCCTTGGGCTACGAACCCGGCGAAGAAGAGTTAAGCGGCCCATCCGAAGAAGAACGCAAACGCATCCTGGAATCACTGGAACAGGGCGAAATCAATTACGCAGAAGCCATGCGCTTACTCCAAGAAAGCGAGGTATAGAACCCGTGGAAAGAATCCAAGTTGAAACCTCCGAAGACCCCAAGATCACCATCGAAAATATGGCCGCCAGCTTGAGCTTGAAAGGCTGGGACAAATCCGAAGTGCGGGTAGACGCCGATGGCAAAAAGAGCATTTCGCTGCGCGAGGAAAACGACACCGTTTGGATCAGCTGCGAACGCGACTGTGTAGTGCGCGTTCCGGTTGGCAGCACATTGGAGATCCACACGATCGGTTCGGATGCTTTGGTAAAGGCCGTTGAAGGCGAGATCAGCATCGAGCATGTAGCCCACAACCTGATGCTCAAGAATGCCGGGCCAGCTACGATTGGCAAGGTAGGCGGCAACTTGACCGCCAAACGGATCGAGGGCGACCTGGAGATCGAAACGGCGGCGGGAAATGTTTCCATTAGCGATATCGAGGGGCAAGCCAGCATCCAATCTGTGGCCGGCAACCTGAGCGCCAAACGCGTCGAGGGCGATCTTGAGGTCACCTCAGCCGAATCCAACGTTTCCTTGGCCGACATTGATGGCCAAGCCAGCTTGCAGCATGTTGGCGGCAACCTCGGCCTGCGCGGCATGATCTTGGGGATAGACGCGGTAGTTTCGGGCAATGCCGATCTGCGCTTTGACCCCGACACGGATGGCAGCTACGACATCAAGGCCGACGGCAATATCAGCTGCCGGGTTTCGATCGATGCCAGCGTAGCGGCGGAGATGACCAGCGGCGCCAGCAATATCCGCGTAAAAACGGCGGAAATGTCTGAGACGATCCAGGAAGAGCACTTCCAGCTGACACTGGGAGATGGAGAAAGCAGCCTGCGGCTGGATGCCGGCGGGGCGGTTGAATTCCACAGCCTGCCTGGGTTGGTTGAATTAAGCAGTTCACTTGAGTTTGATGTGGATATGGACGAATTCCACGGCTTGGCGGAGGAAATTTCGCAGCAAGTCAGCGGGCAGATCGAAGCCCAGATGGAATCACTCTCGGAGCATCTGGCCGGGTTGACCGCCAACCTGGGCGACTTTTCTAACGAAAAGGCGCAGGCCGCCATCCGCCGGGCAGAAAGCAAAGTGGCCGCCGCCCAGCGGCGGATCGAGCACAAAATGGCTGCCGCCGCCCGGCGCGCCGAGCAACAATCACGCCATGCGCAGCGGGCAATGCGCTACCAAAAGCGAGGCCGCAGCACAGCCCCCGCCGGAGACCCGGTGACGGATGAAGAGCGCCGCATGGTGCTTGAAATGATCCAAGAAAAGAAGATCTCCGTAGAAGAGGGCGAGATCTTGCTGGCAGCCCTGGAAGGGAAAAGCCCGGTGGGGTCCGTGGAAGCCACGCCTGCCGTGCCGCCTACTCCGCCGATCCCACCCATCCCACCCATCCCGCCGCTAGCGCCGCTCGAAGACCCCGAAATGGTGGAAAGCCCTGAAGAACCCGAGACCCCGGAAGAAGAATAGGGCAGCCCTCGAACCATGGCGATAAAAGAGGCAAACATGACCCAAAATAATGAGCGCATGGATATATTGAACAAGATCGAGTCCGGTGAAATCAGCCCGCAAGAAGGCGCCCGGCGCTTGAAAGAACTGCCCGGTGAAGACGAAAAATCCACCGCCAAAGCGGCCACCCCGCGGCAGTCCCGGATGGAGATCCTCGAATTGATCGAGAAAGGCGAGGTCAGCCCGGAGGAAGCCGCCGAACGGCTGAAAACAGCCGAAGCGCCAAGCAACCCCCACGACCGCGCCGGTCAGGCGCACCAGGCCACCGGGATCAGCGAGGCCGATATGGAAAAATGGAAGCGCTGGTGGCAGCTGCCCATGTGGCTGGGGATTGGGGTGACCATTTTGGCTGGGCTGTGGATGAACAACGCCTTCCAGGCCTCCGGGACGGGATTGTGGTTCTACTGCAGTTGGCTGCCCCTGCTGGCCGGCATGGCGTTGATCATGATCGGCGGGATGAGCCAGAATTCCCGCTGGCTGCATGTGCGCATCAACCAGAAACCCGGCGAAAGCCCGCAGCGCATTGCGCTGAGCTTCCCGCTGCCGCTGGGCATCTCCGCCTGGGCGCTGCGCAATTTTGGCAGCTATATCCCTTCCCTGGACGAGACCGCCTTGGACGAGATCATCCTGGCTTTAGGCACCGAAACCGCCGACCACCCGCTGTACATCCAAGTGGAAGATGACGATGACGGCGAGCAAGTAGAAGTATACATTGGCTGAATAAGGAGAATCCCATGATGGCAACCACCGAAGAACGACTCAAAATCTTGCAAATGATCCAGGACGGCAAGATCAGCCCCGAGGATGGGGCAAAACTGCTGGCCGCGCTGCAAGAAAGCGGCGGGCGGGCTCGCATGGCCAAATCGCAGCACGAAGCGCGCTATATTCGTGTGCGGGTGACGGATAATTTCAGCGGTAAGACCAAGGTGAGCGTCAACCTGCCTCTCGGCCTGGTGGATGCTGGGTTGAACATCGCATCCAGCTTTGTACCCAACATGGGCATTGAGGACGTTTCAGAAGCGATCCGCACCGGGATGACCGGAAAGATCGTGGATATTGTCGACGAGGAAGATGGCGAACACGTCGAGATCTTCATCGAATAGCAGCGCGGAGGGCGTGCAATGTTTAATAAGAACACTGAAGATACACAAATCAGTGAAACCGATGGAAGCATTGAAAACTATGAGCAAGTCTTCACCGTCGCGCAACCAGCCAAGCTGACGGTCCAAAACGTACGCGGCAAGGTCACCGTCAGAGCCGGGCAGCCCGGCAGCATCCGCGTGCGCGTGAGTAAATATTTACACAGCGGCAGCGCCGAAAACACCCTGGTCTCGCTAACCCAGCAAGACGACGGCAGCGTGCTGGCCAAGTGCAGCGGCCCCGAAAAGATCGGCTTTTACCTGCTTGGGGCGCAGCCCTGCCGCGTAGATTTCGATATCGAAACCCCGCCAGACTGCTCGGTGGAACTGCAAACGGTGAGCGCGGCAGCCCAGCTGCACGGGCTGACCGGAGAATTCCACCTCAACACGGTCAGCGGCGCGCTGCAGCTTGGCGAGCTGACCGGCAAGCTGGCGGCGAAAACTGTGAGCGGCAAGATCTACGGCGAGCAGCTTGCCGGCAGGGGTAAGGTCGAAAGCGTCTCCGGAGCGGTTGAGCTGCGCGGCACACAGTTCGATGAACTGGCCTGCAAGACGGTCAGCGGGCAGATTTTGGCCGAGACCAGCCTGGCAGAAGGGCCGTACAGCTTGGACAGCGTGTCCGGCAAGGTGAGGCTGATCATCCCGCCCGACAGCAGCTGCACGGTGCGCGCCAGGAGCGTGAGCGGCAACTTCAAGACATCGCTGCACGCCAGCGCCTACCACCGCCATGGCGGCCGCAGCAATGTGGAGATTAACGGCGGCGGCGCCAGCATCCGCTTCAAGAGCGTTTCCGGTAATTTATACCTGCTGGGCAACGAGAACGACCACGCCAGCGCGCCGCATGTGCACCGCAAGACGACTGAAGAACGTCTGCAAATCCTCGACCAGGTGGGCAGCGGCGAAATGAGCGTGGATGAAGCCATGCTCAAGCTGGCCTAGACGGCCGCAAATCCCCCAAGCTTTCCTTTGAAAGACCGCCATTTCATCCCACGAATTGGCGGTCTTTTGTTTTAAGCAGGCATCGAAAGACCTCAGCGGCGGGCATGTTATACTAAAGCGCAAATGAACGCAGCCCACAACCCCAGCAGCTTTGCCAACCCGCAGGAGATCGCCAAAGCCTGCCGCGGCGCGCTGCCCGCGGCTGCCGAGAAAGGCGTGGAGCTGTTCAACGCCGGCGAATACTGGCTGGCCCACGAAGCGCTGGAAGCAGCCTGGTTGGCCGAACCCGGGCCGGCGCGTCACTTGTATAAAGGCATCCTGCAAGCCGGGGTGGCCTATTTACATGTGCAGCGCGGCAATTTCATCGGGCTGGTAAAAATGTATGAGCGCAGCCGGGTATGGCTGGCGCCATGGCCGCCCATCTGCCGCACTTTGGATATCGGCCAGCTGCGCCAAGACATTGCTGCGGTGGTTGCCGCCGCCGGGAGGCTGGGGCCGGCGCGCCTCGCCGAGTTCGACCCGGCGCTGCTCAAACCGCTGAGACGGGTGTGAGCAGCTACCCAAGCCAAAACCGAGGAGACAGAATGGCAGCAAACCAAGAATTCAAAGACAAGGTCGCCCTGGTCACCGGCTCTGGGCGCGGCATCGGCCGGGCCATTGCCCTGCACTTCGCCGAGCGCGGCGCCGATGTGGTGATCAATTTCTTCCGCAACCGGGCGCCCGCCGAAGAGACCGCCGCGGCGGTGCGCGCCGCAGGCAGGCAGGCCTTGGTGGTCAAGGCCAATATGGGCGAGATCGCCGATATTGAGCGCCTCTTCGAGGAGACCGCGGCGCATTACGGCGGGCTGGACATCCTGGTGAGCAATGCGGCCTCCGGCGCCAACCTGCCGGTGATGGACCAAAAGCCCAAGGGTTGGAACTGGACGATGAACATTAACGCCCGCGCTTTCTTGTTCGCCGCTCAGCTGGCCGTCCCGCTGATGGAAAAACGCGGCGGCGGCGCCATCGTCAGCCTCAGCAGCCCCGGCGCGACGCGGGTCTTGCCCGAATACGTCGTTGTGGGCGCCAGCAAAGCGGCGCTGGAAGCGCTGACCCGCTACCTGGCCATCGAGCTGGCCCCCAAGAATATCATCGTCAACGGGGTTTCCCCGGGCTTGGTCGATACCGACGCGCTGCGGAACTTCTCGCTGACCCAGGATGGGAAAATGCTGCAGAAGCTGGCTGCCAGCAACCCCACCGGGCGGCTGGTGACCACCCAGGATGTCGCCAACGTGGTGGCCTTCTTATGCTCGCCGCAGGCCGCCATGATCCGCGGTCAGGTGGTGGTGGTAGATGGCGGCCGCTCGCTGCCGTTCAGCGAGGCGGGGTGACTTAACTTAAATTTGTATGATCGCGCTAGCGATGGAGGGAGATCAAACGCCTACGAGGATGGCACGCGCCGGGGCGCCATCGGCATGGGCCAGTTTGAGCGGCAGGCAGTACAAAGTATAGCGGCCTTGGGAAACTTCGGCCAAATTCAATCCTTCAACGATCACAATACCAGCCTTCAGTAAAATCTTGTGCGTTTGGACAAGGTCATCGAACGGCGCCACGGATAGGTAATCCACCCCAACCAACTTAACCCCGCGGTCCACCAAAGCCTGGGCGGCTTCTGCGTTGATGGCAACATAATCGGTTTGGAAAGCCTTGGGATGTTTGGCCCACAGGTCGGAATTGCGCGTCTTGAACAGCACCCGGCGGGTGCGCGGCGGGATACCGGCATTCTTCACATGCTCGGCGGTGATCACGTCCACGTTGGGCAGATGGAGCACATAAGCCCGGCCGACCAGCAGCTTCAGCGGGACCTTTTCAACGGTTTTACCTTTGGCGATAAAATGGTAGGGCGCATCGATATGCGTGCCCGTATGCACGCTGATCGCTAAGCGGGAGACGTTGGCATCGGCGCCATCTTCGATTTTAGAAACACGGGCTAACTCGACCGGAGGATCTTCCGGCCAAACGACCAGGTCTGGTGAAATTGTCAGGGAGATGTCATAAGTCCGCATGCCCGGTTACATCCTCTAGTGAGTGGTTGATCTCCAGTCAGTATATAGGAGGGCTGGCGAAAATGCAAACGGGGAAGCGGGGGAATTTTTTTAGGCGGGCAAACTCAGGCTTTTAAGCGTGGCGCGCTGGCGGGCTGCCTGGTTGATGTGGATGCCCAAACCAGGTCCATCGGGCACGGTGATCGTGCTGTCCGGGTTGAGGCTGAACATTTCCTCGGTGATATCCTCGGCGTAATATCGCTCGCTGGCGGAAATATCGCCAGGCAGGGCAAAATTGGGCAGGCTGGCCAACGCCAAGTTGGCGGCGCGCCCTACCCCGGTCTCGAGCATCCCGCCGCACCACACGGGGACGCCCTGCGCTTGGCACAGGTCGTGGATCGTCTGCGAAGCCAGCAGGCCGCCGACGCGCCCGGCCTTGATATTGACCACCCGGCAGGCCTGTAATTCCAGGGCCTGGCGGGCGTGGCGCGGCGAGACGATGCTCTCATCCAAGCACAGCGGCGTGACGAACTGCTGCTGCAGCCGGCTGTGGTCCCACAGGTCGTCCTCGGAAAGCGGCTGCTCGATCAACAGCAAGTTAAGCTCGTCGAGGGGCATGAGTGCGGCGGCGCTTTCCAGCGTGTAGGCCGAGTTGGCGTCCACCTGCAAGGCCAAGTCGGGGAAAGCCTGGCGCATGGCCTGCACTTCGGCGATGTCGCGGCCCGGTTTGATCTTGACCTTGACCCGGCGGTAGCCATCCGCCAGGTAGCCGGCGGCGGTCTCAACCAAGGCCTGCACGGAGGGTTGGATGCCGATCGAAACGCCGACCTGCACCTGAGGGTGCACGCCGCCAAGCATCTGGCGCAGCGAGGTGGCGCTGCGCTTGCCCTGCAAGTCGAGCAAGGCCATTTCCAGCCCGGCCTTGGCCAGGTGATGGCCGCGCACATAGGCAACCCGGTCAAGGAAATCCGCGGCACCGGCAATGTCCTGCCCCAAAATGGCGGGGACCAGATACGTTTCGAGGATATGCCAGGCGGTACCGGCATTCTCGTATGAATACAGCGGGTCGCGGTCGGCAACACACTCGCCATAGGCGGTCAATCCCTCGCTTTGCACCTCCAGCAGGATGCAGTCGCGGGTATCAATGCGGCCGAAGGAGGTCTCGAATGGCCTGCGCAGGGTCATACGCAGATGGTGCATGGTGACGCGGTCGATCTTCATGGTTAGCCTCCAAGGGTGCTGCTGCCGCGGCTGAGCACGTAATAACTGCGCGGGTGTTTGCCGGGTAAGAAGACAAAGTCGGTGACAAAATATTCCAAGGAAAAGAGCTGCTCGAAAATTTTTCGGGTATGCAGGCGCCAATTGAGGGCCAGCTGGCGGTCGGTGGAGCGCATCGCTTGGAAATCGGTGGGGATCTCAACGAGCAGCAGCGGCGGTTGGTCCTCCGGGGAGTCGGGCAGCGCCAAAACCTCGCCGGACGGCAGGGCCAGCCCGTCCGCTCGCAGACTGGTGGGGTTGAGCGTATAGGCGCCGCCGGCCAAGAAGTGAGCCAGATCGAGCTTGGGGCGCGGTTGGCTGCTCAAGCGTTTTTCGGCGCGCGCCGAATTCACCCACCAGTCTACCTGGAAGCGGTCGGAGGGCAAACCGGCATTGAGGGCGTCCTGCATTTCGCCATATTCTTCGCGTTTATAGGTACTGCACACCGCACCCAATTTGGCGATGTTAAAGTAAGCATTGCGGCTCTCTAAAGGATCAAAGGTCCAGGTGACCAAGTCCAAGCCCTGCTGGCGCACCATCTGCCACTGGGCGCGCTTGAGTTTGAAGCCGATGCCGGCATCACGGTAATCGGGGTGCACACCGAGCATATGCGAGCAGTGCTTGAAGGCCGGTTTACCCGGCCCGGAGGGGATGCCCACAAAGCCAAACGCGAAACCGACCAGGGTTTGCTCATCATAGCAGCCGATCACCAAGCCGCCATTGTGGGCTGCGGTGAGCAAGACATGCCCCGGCACAACACGAACGCCAGGCCACACTTGGGCCTCGAGGGCCTCCACCTGGGCGATCTCCTGCGGGGTTTCAAGTATTTTCAGGGTGTAGTTGGCGGCAGTGTTCATTTGCGGGGCACTCCGGGGCCAGGCCTGGGGCGGATAAATAAATCACGGAGCAAAGCCCGGCGCCAATTGGTTTCTTTGAGGTAATCCAAATTATGCGAAAAGAGCGCCGGCATCACCCCAAAATCACGCGGCAGTGAATCGATCGCACAGGTGCGGTGGGCGGCCAAATAATCCAGCCAGTGCACCGATATCGGTAGGCGGGGGAAAAGATACTCGAGGATGATCCCGCCGATGCGCATGTAGGCGGGGCGCATGCTCAACAGCGTGCGGTTGAGGCCCAAGGCATGCATCACCTCAACGACCACGTCGTCAATCGACAGATATTCCGGGCCGCCGACTTGATAGGTCTGCCCGATGGTCTTGTCGTTCTCCAACGACCAAGCCAGGCAGGTAACCAAGTCTTCCACCCGGATGGGCTGCAGCAGCGAATCGCCCTCCCCGGGAGTGGGGAATAAAAAGGGGAAGAAATGGAATAACCGCGCCAACACCGTGGTGAAGTTATCATCGGGGCCAAACACCAAGGCAGAGCGTATGATGGTGTAATCGATACCGCTGCGGCGGATATGCTCTTCGGCGATGCCTTTGGCCTTGAGCATGGCATACGCCGAAGCCCGGTCTGCGCCGAGATGGCTGAGATAGAAGAGGCGTTTTACCCCGGCGTCCTGGGCAACCTTGACCAAGGTCTGCGTACCGACGATCTCGATCTCATGCAGGTCGCCAGAAGCGCCGTACCACTCGCCGCCGACGAGGTGAAAGACGGTATCGATGCCCACCATGGCGGCGCGCAAACTGCGCTCGTCGCTGATGCTGCTGATCGAGGCTGCCACCGGAACGCCAAGTGGCAGTTCGGGGGTGTGCGCCGAGGGCCGGATCAGGGTGCGGACTTGTTTGCCATCTTCAACCAAATGGCGGATCAATGCCTGGCCGATAAAGCCAGTGCCACCGGTAACCAATATCATTGCGAGGGTCACTTCTCCCGGCTGGTGGTCGTGTCCAGCCAGTTCCATAGAGGTATTTCAAGGGGGAAATTATAGCACGGGACCACACGCGAAAATTATCCTTAACCGGCAACTCATGTCCCCCACAAAGCCGTTAGGCTTTCGGCTGGCATATCTCTTGCAACATGGGGAACAGACTTATAAGGACAAGACGATGATGACAATGACCAGCGCACCCCACAACCGAATCGGCCTGCATTATTTCCCCGACACGCTGCACTACCGCGAGAGCGACCTGGCCGCCTGGCTGCCGGAGCTGCAAGCCCTGAACGCCGCGTGGCTGGTGCTTGCCGCGCCGGCCGACCGGGCTATCCCGGAAAACTTTATCCGCGGGCTGGCTGCCGCTGGAATCCAACCGGTGCTGCATTTCGACCTCCCCCTGACCGCCCCGCCAAAGGCCGAAGACCTGAGCGTGCTGCTGCACACCTATGCCCAATGGGGGGTGCAGTATGCCGTGTTCTTTGACCGGCCCAACAGCCGAAAAAAATGGCCGGGGTCTGCCTGGGCGCAAGACGACCTGGTTGAGCGCTTCCTGGACATTTTCCTGCCATTGGCGCAGGCCAGTATGCAGGCCGGGTTGAAACCGGTCTTCCCGCCGCTGGAACCAGGCGGAGATTATTGGGATACCGCCTTCCTGCGGGCGGCGCTCGAATCGCTGCAAGCCCGCAGCGCGCAGCCCATTTTGGACAGTTTGGTGCTGGGCGCATCGGCGTGGGCCGGCAGCCTGCCGCTGGATTGGGGCGCCGGCGGCCCCGAACGCTGGTCCGGCGCACGGCCGTATTTCACCCCGCCGGGCGAACAAGACCAGCGCGGTTTTCGCATCTATGAATGGTACACCGCCATTTCCCAGGCAGCCGCCTCACGGGCGCTGCCGATCTTGCTGATGGGCGCAGGCTGCGAAGCGCAGCAGCCCAACGGCACGCAGCCTGCCAGCAGCCAAACCGAACGCACCCTGCAAATGGTCGCCATGCTGGAAAACACCGCCGGAGAGCCAGACAGCCAAGACAGCGTACCGCCGCATGTGCTGGCGGGCACATTCCGTATGCTGGCCGCCAATCCCGGGGACCCGCATGCTCACCTGGCCTGGTATCAGGCGGATGGCCGCGCCAAACCAATGGCGCAGGCGCTCAAAGCGCGCCGCCTTGCCAACCCGGGCATCAAAGCGGCGGCGCCCAGCAAAACCAGCGCGGCGCCGGCTGCCCCGATGGCCGCCCCGCCAACCTCCGGCGGCAGAGCGATCGAGCATTATTTGCTGCTGCCGGTATATGAATGGGGCGTCGCCGATTGGCATTTGGACGTCATCCGGCCGTTCGTCAAAAAGCACCGCCCAACCATCGGCTTTTCCGTGGCCGAAGCCTCCCGGGCCGCCAAAGTGACCGTGGTGGGCGGGGTACAGTCTTTCCCCCCTGAGATCATCGCCAACCTAAGGACGGCCGGCTGCCTGATCAACCAGATTGACGGGGATGGCACAAGTATTGCATCACAATTAGAAAGTCTATAAACGAGGAAAACTATGGCAGATCGAGCAGAGAGCGTTCAAAATGATATGCGCAAACCGGTGCTGAAGGTGCTGGGTTTGGGCGGCGGGGGCAGCAATGCAGTCAACCGCATGATCGAACTGGGTGTGCGCGGCGTGGAATACATCGTCGCCAACACCGACCGGCAGGCGCTGCACGCCAGCTTGGCGCCGGTCACCCTGCAGCTTGGCCCCAGCCTGACCCGCGGCATGGGCGCCGGCGGAGATCCCAAGATCGGTTACAAAGCCGCCGAGGAAAGCCGCGCCGACCTGGCGGCAGCGCTGGAAGGCGCCGACATGGTCTTCCTGACTGCCGGGATGGGCGGCGGCACAGGCACCGGCGCAATATCCGTGGCCGCCGAAGTGGCCCGCTCCGTTGGGGCGGTGACCATTGCCATCGTCACCACGCCGTTCAGCTTCGAGATGGGCCACCGCCAGAAGAGCGCCCAAGAAGGGCTGGACTGGCTGCGGCCGCACACCGACACGCTCATCGCCATCCCCAACGACCGCTTGCTCTTTGTTGCCCCGCAGGACCTGCCGATTGAAGTCGCTTTCCGCCTGGCAGATGATGTACTGCGCCAGGCCGTGCAGGGCATTGCCGAACTGGTCACCGAACCCGGCTTGATCAATGTGGATTTCTCGCATATCCGCGGGATGATGAAACTGGGCGGCGGCGCGCTGATGGCCATCGGCCACGGCCAAGGCGAAGGCAAGGTGGTCATGGCCATCGACCAGGCGCTGCACCACCCGCTGCTGGAAAGCGTTTCGCTGCAAGATGCCGCCGGTATCATTGCCAATTTCAGCGGCAGCAAAGACCTGTCCCTATTTGAGGTCGGCGAAGCCCTGGGACATATCCAGGAATTGTCCAAGAAAGATGTGGATATTGTATTGGGGATTAGCAATGACGAACGCCTGGAAGACCGCGCCCAAGTTATCCTGGTGATCACCGGGCTGGGTGCGGAAACCCTAGAGGACCTGCTGCCCGGCGCCGAGAGGCTGAGCATGCCGTCCGCAGCAAAAGCCGCAGCCGCGGCCGCAGCAGTGCCAGCCAGCCAACCCACTCTGGCCGCCGTGCAGTCCGACTTGGACATGCCCGCCTTCCTACGCCGCAGGGTGCAAAGCGCATAGCGCCGCGGCTTTCGCAATATTGGTTATTGAGCCACAACCATGAATGGAGCAAATCAAATGGATGCAAAAACATTAAAAAGCGTATCCGATAAAGTCCACCGCCAATTCCCCGAAGTTTCGGCAGCACGGCCCAAGGTTGAGCTGCAGAAGACGCCGGCGGTTGCCAAAGGGATGGCCCCGGCAGCCACCTATCTGCTGACCTATACCGGCAAGGCAACCAACGCCGCCGGGAAAGCGATCCCGCGGCTTGTGCGGGTGACGGCCAACGCCGACGGCAAGATCCTCAAGATATCGACTTCGCGTTAGGCAGGATGGCCGCTGCAATGTCCCCAAAACAGATCATCAACTGGGTTGAGCTAAATTTCTGGAATACCGCCATCCCGCTGCTCAAGCGTTCCCCGGCGGTGGGCAAGGCGGTCAATTGGGGATATACCGCCCTGCAGGGCTACCAGCTGATGCCGCTGCACCTCAAAGCGCTGTTCCTGGGCGGCCTCGGTCTGGTCAGCGGCCTGCTGCTCGGCACATTGGGGGCGGCTCTCTTTTAGGTTGGGGAGGCGCGCATGGAAGACCATTTTGGGGGGAAACGACGCATTT
>Ga0224496_10001911_pt1 | contig 12664 bp, 8 predicted proteins | sample SF_Jul11_sed_USG_2_FD_168127 | JGI IMG/M metagenome (GOLD analysis project Ga0224496, IMG submission 168127) | Sediment microbial communities from San Francisco Bay, California, United States - SF_Jul11_sed_USGS_8_1 | ecosystem: Environmental > Aquatic > Marine > Sediment | place: USA... | reverse complement strand
GCGGGATCAACGGCCTGATCAACGTCGATACCGACCTGAAGGTCAACAAACCGGAGCTGACGATCACTTACGACCGCGATCGTGCCGAAGACCTCGGTGTTGGAATCGCCGACATTTCGAGTACGCTGCAGACCATGCTCGGCGGCCAGCGGATTGGCACGTTCACACGGGCCAACAAGCTCTACTACGTCATCGCGCAACTGGCACCGGCCGAGCGTGCGACCCCGGGCGACATGACCGGTCTGTACCTGCGAGGCGTCGATCGCCAGCTCGTGCAGCTGTCCGCCGTGGCCCGTATCGAGGAGGGGGTGGGACCGCGTCAGCTGAGCCACTTCAATCGGGTGCGCTCGGCGACCCTCACCGGCAACCTCGCACCAGGTTTCACCCTGGGCGAGGCCCTGGACTCGCTGTACGCTGCCAGCGACGAAGTCCTGCCACTGGGCAGCAGCATCGCGTTGTCCGGGGAGAGCCGGGAACTGCAAGAGAGCGGCAATGCGCTCTACTTCGCGTTCCTCCTGGCACTCGTGGTTGTGTTCATGGTGCTCGCCGCACAGTTCGAGTCGCTCCTGCATCCGTTCACTGTGATCCTGGCAGTGCCGCTGGCGGTGACCGGCGCGCTCGTGACCCTACTGATCACCGGGTCGACGCTCAACCTGTTCAGTCAGATCGGCATGATCCTGCTGATCGGCCTAGTGACCAAGAACTCCATTCTGTTGGTGGAATACGCCAACCAACTCAAGCGCACCGGCCTCGACGCCGCACAGGCCATGCTTCGCTCGGGCGCGATCCGGCTGCGACCGATCGTCATGACCTCGGTCGCCACGATCGTGGGCGCCATGCCGATCGCGCTCGGTCTCGGAGCGGGATCGGCTAGTCGCCGGCCACTGGGCTATGCCATCGTGGGCGGCATGATCTTCTCGACGCTGCTAACGCTGTTCCTCGTCCCCGTGGTGTACGTCCTGCTCGACGCCGTTCAGGAACGGATCAGCTTGCGACGACGGGCACCCGACCTTGCGACGGCGGAGGCCGGTTGATGTTGTTTCTGGTTGCCATCGCCCATCTCGCGGTCATGCCGGCCCCACTCCCCACCGGCTTTCAGGACTCGCTCCCGCGCATCACATTGGCCGAGGCGCTGGAGCGGGCCACGCAGCTCGACCCGAACTACGTGTCGGCGGTGCGTCAGATTGTCGATGCGGCGTGGGGACGACGTGCGGCGATCGCGGCCTTCATCGTGCCGTCGGTCACCGCCCAGCTCTCGGCAACCCAGTACTCGAGCGCGTTTTTCAATATCGGGACCGGCGAGCCGGCGTCCACGATCGTCGATGCCCGGCTCGATGGGCGGCTCAACCTGTTCTCCGGTCTCAGCAAGGTGGCGGAACTCCAGCGCACCTCGGCGGAGCTAGAGGGCGCGCGTGCCGGTGAGCTCGAAGCCCGATTCACCACGGCGCTCCTCACCGAGTCCGACTACTACGACGTCATCGCCCAGCGGGAGCTCGCGGGAGTTGCCACCGAGCGCGTACGTCGGGCACAGGAGCAACTGGCGGTAGCGCGAGCGCGAGTACTCTCGGGCGCCGCCGTGCAGACGGACTCACTCCAGCTCCTGCTCGAGCTGACGGAAGCACGCGTCGCCCTTCTCCGGCAACAGGCTCGGCTCACGGTGGCACGCTACCAGCTTGCCCGCCGGGTTGGGGCACCGGGCCCGGTTGATGCCGTGCTCGACGTGACGCTGACCCCACTGGCGCTGCCGCTCACACTGGACGACGCCATTCAAGAGGGAGTGGAGTCGAGCCCGGAGGCGCTCGGGGTCCGCGCCTCCGAACGGGCTGCCGAGGCGCTCGTACGCTCGGCGCGCGGTGCATACGCACCACGAATCGATCTGTTCGGTCTCGTCACCGCCACCGACGAAACCTTCTTCCCGAGCGCCGTGACGCGATCGTCAGTCGGCGTGGCAGTGAGTTTTCCAATTTGGAACGGCGCGCAGCGGGAAATCGCGCTCTCGCGGGCGACCACTACGCGTGAGGTGGCACGGGCATATCGTGCCGACATCGAACTGGCGTTGCGTCGAGACGTGGTGGAAGCGTACGAAGCCTATGAAGCGGCGCGTGCCACCTCCGAGCTTGCCGCGCAGGCCGTTGTCGTCGCCAGCGAAAACCTGCGCGTCCAGCAGGAACGGTACCGCGCGGGAGCAACCACCATCATCGAACTCATCACGGCTCAGGTGAGTCTGTCCGAGGCGGAAGCCGGGCTGGTGCAGGCGCGATACGGAACGCGGCTGGCCCTTTCCGGTCTCGAGGCAATCCTCGGCCGCCGCCTTTTCTAGCGGAACGTATCCCATGACAATGCGCACCTCGACTGCTGCTGCCCTTACGTCACTCGCTCTCGCTGCCTGCGGCGGCGGAGCGTCCGGGGACGGTCCCGGCGGCGGAGGTGGTCCTCCACCCACGCCCGTCGAGGTCGCTGCCGCTCGCACCGACACGGTCGTCGACGCGATCCTCGCCACCGGAACCATCGAAGCGGTCCAATCAATCGAACTCCGTCCCGAGGTTCAGGGTCGTCTCACCGAAATCCTCGTTCGCGAGGGCCGCGAAGTTACGGCCGGCACACCGCTGTTCAAGGTCGATGACGCGGAACTCACCGCGCTGGTGGCTCAACTCACCGCAGAGCGCGACCGCGCCGTCCAGGCGCTGGAGCGCACCAAAGGACTGCTCGCAGAGAACGCCTCGTCGGAGGCCGACCTGGAGGAAGCAGAAGCGAACGCGCGGAGCCGGCAGGCGCAGCTCGAACTCCAGCAGGTGCGCCTCGAGCGCACCGTCGTGCGGGCGCCGTTCTCCGGCGTGGTCGGCGCCCGGTTCGTGAGCCTCGGCGACTACGTGACGACGTCCACCCGCCTCACCACCCTCCACACCGTCGACCCGCAGCGGGTGGCGTTCCAGGTCCCGGAGCGCTATGCCGAGCGGCTGGCGGTGGGGCAAGAGATCACGTTCCGGGTCGCCGCGATCGACCGGCAGTCCACCGGCACCGTGGACTTCGTCGACCCAGTTGTCCAGGTCCCTGCCCGCACCATTCTCGTCAAAGCGCGGGCGGCGAACCGTGACCGGCTCTTCAAGCCCGGCATGTTCGTCGAGGTGCGTCTCGCTTCCGACGTGCGACCCAATGCGATCGTTGTGCCGGAAGACGCGATCCTTCCGCTCGAGGGTGTCGATTTCGTATGGGTGGCCAAGGACGGCACCGTGTCCCGCCGACAAGTGACCCTCGGCGTGCGTACGCCGGGATTCGTGGAGGTCAGCGATGGCCTCACATCGGGCGAACAGGTGGTGGTCGGCGGACTGCAGCGCCTGTTCGAAGGCGCGCCGGTCGTGCCCACGGTCGTGGAGCGGTAGCCGCTCCGGAACACCTGGCAACGATGGCCGGAACCAGATGTCGCGTCGCGATCGTCGGTGGGGGATTCGGCGGACTGTACACGGCCAAGCGACTCCGCCGAGCACCGGTCGATGTGACACTCGTCGATCGTCGCAACTTTCACGTGTTTCAGCCCCTGCTCTACCAGGTCGCCACCGGCGGCCTCTCGCCGGCGGACATCACGTCTGCCTTGCGGTGGACGCTCCGTCGCCTGCGGAACACTCGGGTGTGGCTCGGCGAGGCCGTCGACTTCGATCTCGCTGGCCAGAGGGTGCGGTTGGCAGACGGTGAACTGGAGTACGACGTGCTGGTGGTCGCAACTGGGGCCCGCCATCACTACTTCAGCCATGACGAGTGGGAGCAGGACGCGCCCGGGCTCAAGACGATCGAGGACGCGACCGAGATCCGTAGCCGAGTGCTCCGAGCGTTCGAGATGGCCGAGCGCCGGCCTGCGTCAGCGAAGCGTGACGGGTGGCTCACGTTCGCGGTCGTCGGGGGCGGACCAACCGGAGTCGAACTTGCCGGGGCGATTGCCGAGCTGGCACGGTACTCGATGGCAAAGGACTTCCGCGCCATCGATACACGCGGTGCCCGCGTCCTGCTGGTCGAGGGCGCGGATCGCGTGCTCCCAAGCTATCCGAGGAGTCTCTCGCACCGGGCACAGCGCTCGCTCGAGCGGCTCGGCGTGACGGTGAGCACCAGCACGCTGGTCACCGACATCACGGGCGACGCCATCACCGTGCAGCGCGGTGAGGAGAGCGAGCGGATTCCGGCTCGAACGGTGCTCTGGGCGGCCGGTATCCACGCGTCACCGCTTGGCCGCCGCCTCGCGGACGCGTCGGGCGCCGAGTCGGACCGGACGGGGCGCGTCATCGTCGAGCCGGATCTGACCGTGCCCGGTCATCCGGAAGTGTTCGTGATCGGAGACCTCGCCCACTTCCCGCATCAGACCGGGGAACCCCTCCCCGGCATCGCGCCCGTCGCCATGCAACAGGGTCGTTACGTGGCAGATACCATTCTGCGACGCCTCGGCGGTCGGCCCGTACGGCCGTTCCGCTACTTCAACAAGGGGGAATTGGCTACGATCGGCCGAGCCGCAGCCGTCGCGAATTTCGGCCGGTTGCGGTTCTCGGGCTATCCCGCCTGGCTGCTCTGGCTATTTGTCCACCTCATGTATCTCGTGGAGTTCGAGAATCGCATCCTGGTGTTCTTTCAGTGGGCGTGGAATTACCTCACGTGGAATCGCGGGGCGCGTCTAATTGCCCACGGGACCGCCGCCGATCATGACGGCACGTGAGTTTGGAATCTTCATGCGGCGCCGGACGTTGGTACCACCAGACGACTCGTTCCGGATGAGTGTTCTCCCATGACCGATCATTCCACGACAGGCCCGTGGCAGCCCCTCGGCCGTGTATCCCCAACCGAGCTGATCGAGCCGCGCTTCCAGCTGCACCGGGCGGCACAAGTCGTGTCGGGCTTCGGCGCCACTTACGTCGAGCACGCCGAGGACTTCAGTCACACGAGCTTAGAGTGGCTCGGCGCGGAGCGGGTGCTGGCCGGACAGCCGACCCAGTCGAATCCCCCGGTGCGCCTGACCCTCGACCTCGGCGGATTTGCCCTCGGGGTGCTGGCACAGGAGACCGAGGTCGGCCGGTTCACGCTGGATGGTCATTCGCTCGACGACGCGTACGCATGGGTGGAGCAGATGATGCGCAACGTGTTCGGATCAGATGCGGTGAAGCGGCTCGAGAGACCGGAGGTGCCGACGCCGCCCGGGCCGGGACTCGACGGCACGCCGTTCGCGCTCGCTCCCTCGGAAGCCTTTGCCGAGTTATCGCGCTGGTTTGGCGACGCGGCGCTCGTGCTGCAAGGGGTGGCCTCGAAAGAGCCCACGGCCTCGCCGTTCCGGTGCTGGCCACACCACTTCGACATCGCGGTGCTGATCCCCCTGGACGTCCGCGAGCACGGGGAGACGGCACGGTCCATCGGCGTCGGGATGACGCCGGGTGACGACTCGTACCCGGAACCCTATTGGTATGTCCTACCCTGGCCGCAGCCAGACGGGACGCCGCCGCCACTCCCGGTCGGGAGTTGGCACACGGAGGGGTGGTACGGGGCCGTGCTCACCGCTCGGGACCTCGTCAGTCAGCCCGGCGGAGATCGGCAGCACTCGACGGTCGAGGAATTCGTGCGTCACGCGATCGCGGCGTCGCGCCGGCTACTTGGCGAGAAGATCTAGTCCCGCAACTCGTTCCTCATTCGATCACCACTCGCTCTTCGGCGCAGACCCATAACACGTCGGGGAGTCCCTCGTGTCGCTCAAGCAGCTCGCCGCCCTTCTCCTTGAGACGCGCTTGGGTAAACCCAAAGATCACGAGGTCGGCCCCCGCCGAGCGGCTCAGGACAAGCTGCGCGAAGTCCGATTTCTCATCCGTGCCGATGACCTGGAGATTCTTGGTGCTGATCGGCAGACGGCCCGACGTGACCATCTCCTGGAGCCGGGTGCGCTGCTCCTGCACTTCGCCTCGCGGAAAGGCAGCGAAAATCCTGATGCTCCCCCGCCTCCAATCCGGATGCCCGAGCAGAATGTACGAGAGCAGGATCATCAGGTTGGCATTGCGGTAGTCGTGCCAGGTGAGCCAGACGTGGATCGTGGACCGATCGCCAAAGAAGTGAGGACCGTGTCGGAGCACCAGACTGCTGACCCGGGCCGCGCTCGCCATGTGGCTCGCCTCGACCACCTCCCGGAGAACGTCCTCGCCGTCGTCGCGCGTGAACTCCGTCAGAATGCAGTTGTTCTCCGCACCCGACACCCCTGGGAACTGCAGGGCCTGTCCGAGCGCCGACCGCATCGATGGCGAGATCATGGTATCCACGTAGATCGCGCTTCCCCGCGCTCGTATCATCTTGATGAGACGCGCCTGGAGGCGTCGGCTCTCCTTGAACGTCTCCGGATCCAGATGCCCACGGATGTAGTGCAAGTACGTCCCGACTCCGTATCGATGACAGAGCCACGCCAGCAACTGCTGCGGCGCCGTGCGGTCGAATGTGCGCGCGTCCACCATGATGATGCTGGGTCGCCATTCGTCTCCCTCCTGCCGAAGCGCACTCGCCTGGAGCCGGGTCTGGAAGTACCGTGACACCTGCGTCATGACCCCCTTGAAGATCGCCGCCAGATCGTCGGTTCCGCGCCCGGCCCGGAGCACATAGTAGATCCCTACCATCGTGAGAATCGCCACCAAGGCGTAGAACGGCTCCATCTGGAACATGAGGAAGACGCTCATCACGGAGCCCAGCAGGCTCAGGTACCAGCGGGAGCGGAACGCCGGCCGATAACTCGGGCGAGCGGCAAAGTGTTCCAGGAAACTGATGGCACACAGCGACCCGTACGTCACCATGAAGAACATGGAGATGACCCGGGCAACCATGTTCACATTCCCGGCCGCCACCATCACAAAGGCGATGCCGGAGGTGATCAGCGTCGCGTTCCACGGCTCGTTGGCCTCGCCGTGCCCCCTGGCGAGGAACGCGTTGGCCCGTCTCGCTGGCGCGATACCGTCAGCCGCAATGGCCTGCAGCGTCCGGGGGGCCACCAGGATCGATCCAATGGCTGACGACAGCGTGGCACACGCCAATCCCACCGGGATGATGGGACCCCACACGGCGATGCGCGACATTGCGAACTGGTCCTGGTCCAGAAGGTCTGGGGTCGCTGAGGTCGTCAGCTTCACCGCAATGAGCACGTACACGAGCGCGCCAACGAGCGTCGCCGACATCACGCCCAACGGAATCGACTTCCCAGGGTTGCTGAGATCCCCGGACAGGCCCACACCCGCCGTCATGCCCGTGAACGCCGGAAACACGATGGCGAATACGAGCATGAACCGGTCGTGCCCCGCCACCCGGTCGAACAGTCCGGGCTCGCCGACGTCCAGACCCTCAGGCGGCCCGCCGAGAAAGAACATCAGCAGAGAGACGCCGAGGATCGCCACCACAACCCACAATGCCTTCACGCCGATGTTGGCCCCGCGGGTGAGCATGAGCGCCGCCAGCCCCACCGTCGCCGGCAGGGAGAACATGCGCGGGTCGAATCCGAACGGAAGCACCGCCTCGATGTAACCTGCCAGCGGCCGGAATGCCTCGGCGAACGCGATCATGTAGAACGCCACCGAAATCGCCTGCGACAGATACAGCGAGAGTCCGATGGCACCGCCGATGGTGGTGCCGAACGACCGGGAGATGATGAAGTACTCGCCACCGCCTTCGACCCGGCGGTTGGTGGCGATTTCCGCGATCGCGAGTGCCGTTGGAATGGTGACGAGGTGCCCGAGGAGGATGATGAGCAGCACCCCCAACAGCCCCGTGTGGCCGACCGCGTAGCCGAATCGCAGGAAGAGGACTGCGCCGAGGATGGTGCTGATGCTGGCGAGGAACACGGGCGCCGTGCCGAACCCATGACCCGTGGGAGCACGGGATGCCGTCGTTGGGACGGTCATCGATCCTCCGCGATCGGAGCGCTACGGGAGATCTGCACGGAAATCATCTCCTGAACGCCAGCACACATGATCATCCCCTCGGTGAACCGCGTTCACGGCACCAATACCACGCGACCAATCGAGCTGCCCTCCTTGAGCGCGCGGTATCCCTCCTCCCACCGTTGGAGTGGCAGGGCCTGATCGACGATAGTGCGAACCCGTCCGTCGGCCACGAGCCGGACGGCGTGTTCCAGCTCGGCAAGCGTATTGCCCACCGAGGCGGTCACGATCGTCTCGCCGAGCACGAGTTGGATGGGATGCACCGAATAGGCGTCTTCAGAATACCCAATGAACACCAACCGGCCTCTCTTGGCCAGCATTCGGGACGCCTGTTCCATGGTCTCCGCAGTCGCCACCAACTCGAACACAACATCGGCCCCACGCCCCCCCGTGGCTTCCCGCACCGCTCCCGCGACGTCCGTCTGGCCCGATGCATCGATCACATCCGCTGCGCCAAGCTCGCGTGCCAGGCGGAGCTTCGCCGGCGTACGTCCCACCCCAATGACCCGCGCCCCAGCCAGCCCGGCCACCTGGATCAGCCCATAGCCGACCGTCCCTACGCCATAGACAGCCACAGTGTGGCCCGCCTTGACCTCCGCAAGCCGGCAGGCGTGCACCGCGGTCGTCACGCCGCACCCGATAGGCGCTGCGGCTTCGAAGCTCACCGCGTCGGGGAGTGTGACCGCATTGCGTTCCGGGATTGTGATGTATGGCGCGTACCCGCCGTCATTGAAGAACCCGTACTCCGCCTTCAGACTGCCGCAGAGGTTCTCGTCTCCTCCTTGGCACCACTCGCACGATCCGCATCCAGCGTAGTAGTAGACGAGCACTCGGTCACCGATCCGCACCTCGTCCACCCCGGCCCCCACGGCATCGATGGTACCGGCGATCTCATGCCCCATCGTGAGAGGAGCGACACCGAGGTTCAAGAGACCGGACTCGAAGTGCAGTTCGGTATGGCACATGCCGGCCGCCCGGATACTCACCCGAACCTCGCCTGTCTGGGGATCGGGTTTGGGCACCTCGACCAGCCGGAACGGCTGACCGGGCCCGAAGTAGCGAACGGCCTTCATGCCTCCTCTTTCCATTCTTCACCCGTGCGCAAGACGGCGGCGCCCGCCAGTCCCGCGTGGCCGGTGGGCGCCGTCGAGGTCGACTCCCCACGCCAGCATTACCTGGTTCGGGTTCAAGGGATCTGCGGCGTGTTCGCCCGCACTCTCAGCCCGGCCACGACCCGAGCTCTCCCGTCCACACCACAATGGCTTTTCCGACCCGCGGCGGCAAGGAGCGGGGTGGCGCTTTCGGCTGTTCACAGATTCTTCACACCTCCTTTAGGTGTCGCGGCGTACGCATTCCATTTGAGGGACCAAGCCCATCGGGAATCGGGTTCCCCAGGCTACGGGGATCACCATGAACCAAGATCTCGCCAAGTTCTTCGAGTTCACGCCGGATGCCTGCTGCGTGCTGGACGCCCGTGGCGTCGTCAAGCATGCGAACCCCGCGTTCAAACGAGTCATGGCCGACACGTCGACCGATCTCATCGGTCGACGGCTGGTAGACCTGGTCCATGTCGATGATGCTGCCGCAACGCGTGAACGGCTCGCGGAGACCTCGCCTGATACCTCGCCGACCACGTTCGCGAGCCGCCTCCCATCGACGACGGATCGGGGACGCGTGCTCCTGTGGTCGGTGCGGGCCGAGCCGTCCAACGGTCTGTTGTACGCCTCGGCTCGCGACATCACGGACCTCGAGCGCGAGCGGGACAGTCTCAGGCAGATCATCGATGCGTCGCCGGGCGCCATGGTGCTGGTGGATGAGCACGGCTCGATCTCGATGGTGAATCGGGCGCTGGAGCGGATCTTCGGCTACGAGCGGGACGAGCTGTTGGGCCAGGCGATCGAAGTGCTGGTTCCGAGAGCCGATCGGGACACCCACCGATCGCACCGCCAGGCATTCACCGCACAACCCCGAGCCCGACCCATGGGGGAGCGTCGTGACCTGGTGGGGGTGCACAAGGACGGCACCGAGGTGCCGATCGAAATCGGCCTCAACCCCATCCCGACCCCTCGGGGCATCAACGTCCTCGGAGCCCTCGTGGATCTCACCGAGCGGCGCCTGGCGGAGCAGATGATCGCGGCCCAGGCGCAGGAGCTGGCCAAGGTGAACGAGCGGCTGTCCGAAATGGCCTCGACGGACAGCCTCACCAGGCTCTGGAACCGCCGCGCGTTCCTGGATCAGTTGGGCATCCAGATGGAGCTGGCCAGGCGCACGGGCCGGCCCATGTCGGTCATGATCCTCGACGTCGATCACTTCAAGCCCTATAACGACGAGTTCGGGCATCTCGCCGGTGACGAAGTGCTCCGATCGGTGTCACGGATCCTGACCGAGGTGGCGCGGCGCAGCGACTACGTGGCCCGCATCGGCGGGGAGGAGTTTGCCTTCATCCTGCCGGAAACGGACCAGCGTGGCGCCGAACATCTCGGGGAGCGCTTTCGTCTTGCGATCGCCGAGGCCGAATGGTCTCTTCGGGCTATCACGGCGAGCATCGGAGCCACGACCGTCACTCTCCAGCGTGACAATGGCGATCCCCCTGACGACTGGCGTTCCCAACTACTGAGCGAAGCGGACAAAGCACTGTACCACTCCAAGGAGCAGGGACGAAACCGCTTCACCCACGTCAAGGAGATCCTCGAATCGTGACCCCCCTCCCTTCCCGGACGCGTAATTGACTAACAAGTTGTCGGTGTCTCGCGCCGCGATGAGCGGACGATCCGCTCAGAGTCCTGGCTGGCCGTCCGGACGTGACACATGGAGGGTGTGATGAGAGCCACCGAAATATTGATGCAGGAGCACCGCGTGATCGAGCGGGTCCTCGATGCGTTGGAGGCGGCCGCGCACCGTGCGGAACGTGGCGAGCCCATGCGGCCAATGTTCTTTGCCGACGCTGCCGACTTCATTCGCGGCTTTGCCGACGGCTGCCACCACCAGAAAGAAGAGGGAGTGTTGTTCAAGGCCATGGAGTCTGCCGGCATGCCGACCCAGGCTGGACCGATCGCGGTCATGCTCACCGAGCACGAGCAGGGCCGAGCCTTCACCAGATCGATGCTCGCAGCGGCCGAACGCTGGGAGAATGGAGACGAGTCCGCTCGCTCCGATGCGGCCAAGGCAGCAAAAGGCTACGTCGCGCTCCTCCGCGACCACATCCTCAAAGAAGACAACGTGCTCTTCCCGATGGCGGCCCAGGTGATCCCGAGCGGCAAGCATGGCGAGGTGACGGCCGAAGTCGAGCGCGTGGAGGAGGAAGAAACCGGCGCCGGCGTTCACGAGAAGTATCTCGCGTTGGCCCAGAAGCTCGAAGACGAGGTCAAGGTCTAGCGCTGGGACCCGCACCACCTGCCTAGTGCACCGAGGGCCGCCCAGGATCGGGCGGCCCTCAGTGCTTCCGGACCTGCCGTCGTCACACGGTGTATCCGTCAGCCTCGATGAGGCGGGCCGCGATGGCATCGTGGAGCTTCGCTCGGTTCACTGGCACGTGCTTTCCGAGCCGCCGAAGCCCGGCCATCATCGTGCGGAGCTCGTCGCCTTCGGCACTTTGCGCCAGCACATTCCTCCCCCATCGGGCAACACGATCCATGGCATCGTGCACATAGAGGGTCACCATGTCCGCCATGAGGCGGGCGCTCTCTTCCCCACCCCGTTCGGCCTGCTTGCGCGCCCGCAGCACTCCGCTCCCGCAGGCGTACGTCTCCATCACCATATCGGCGGTGTCAGAGAGTATCTCCTGCTGATCTTTGATGTGCTCCCCATGCTTCTGGGCGGCAAAGCCCAGGGCTGCGACGCAGGCCTTCTTCATGGCCGCAACGAGCTTGGATTCCTCCTCGAGGAACCCGGGCTCGCCCGCTTCCTCGAACGCCGGTGGCCCCAGCAGCTCCTCGGCGACCTGTTTGGCAGCACTGAAAAAGGGTAGCTCCTTCTTCAGCGCCTTCTTGAGGATCATCCCGGGGATCAGCATCCGGTTGATCTCGTTGGTGCCCTCGAAGATCCGGTTGATCCGCTCGTCGCGGTAGATCTGCTCCAGCGGATAGTCCTCGCAGAAGCCGTACCCACCGAGCATCTGGAGCCCTTCCTCGGCGGCCAGAGCCAGCGACTCGCTCGAGAAGACCTTGATCATCGAACACTCGATCGTGAAGTCCTCGACCTTGTCGATCGTCTGCCGGTGGAAGTCCTCCGCGTTGGGGTCGAGCGTCGCGATCGCTCGATCCATCAATCCCGCAGTCCGGTACACCATGGATTCGGCCACGAAGGTCCGCGCGGCGATGTCGGCGATCTTGGCCCGGATCAGGCCGAAGTCGCTCAACGGCCGACCGAATTGATGCCGCTGCTTCACATAGGGCACGGCGTGCTCGAGGGTGACTTTACAGCCGCCCAGGGTGCCGGCACCGAGCTTGAAACGCCCCACGTTGAGAATGTTGAACGCCACCACATGCCCACGGCCGATCTCGCCCACCACGTGGTCCACGGGGACCTTCACGTCTTCCAAAATCACCGCACGGGTGGAGGACCCACGGATACCCATCTTCCGCTCTTCGGGGCCGAAGCTCAGGCCCGGGGTATCGCGATCCACGATGAACGCCGTGAACTGCTCACCGTCCACTTTGGCGAAGAGGATGAAGACATCGGCGAACCCCGCGTTGGTGATGTACTGCTTGGTGCCGTTGAGGAGATAGTGC
>Ga0224496_10001910_pt1 | contig 12664 bp, 11 predicted proteins | sample SF_Jul11_sed_USG_2_FD_168127 | JGI IMG/M metagenome (GOLD analysis project Ga0224496, IMG submission 168127) | Sediment microbial communities from San Francisco Bay, California, United States - SF_Jul11_sed_USGS_8_1 | ecosystem: Environmental > Aquatic > Marine > Sediment | place: USA... | reverse complement strand
GGCAACTGCCGCGGTCGGGGCGATATCACCGGGGCTGGCGATCTTTTGAAAGTAAGTCTTGAGCGCAAAGGCTAGGGCGAAGAACAGATGGTCAACCACGTAAAGCCCGGCAGCGACGGCAACGCCCCAGCCAAAGAAATAAATGCCACCATAGGCAAGAAAGACGCAAATCAGACCAATGTATTCAAAGACCAGCGCATTGCGTTCGCCAAATCTCGCCACGGCCCGCCCCATGAAGGGGGCGGCAAACATATTGGCAAGATAGTTGATCAGGAACAAGGCCGTGACCTCATGCACCTCGAAGCCGAACCGTTCGACCATCATGAAGGCGGCGAATACGATGAATATCTGGCGCCGGGCGCCGGACATGAACTGCAGCGCATAATAAAGCCAGTAGCGGCGGCGCAGAACGAAATGCTTCAGTTGTGGTTCAGGGGCTTCGAATTGCGGATAGGCAAAGGCCACGAATACCGCGATGGCTACCGTCAGCCCCCCCGAAATCGCGTAAACGATCCCATAGCTCAGATCAAAGGTCTTCCATGTCAGCATGATCAGACCGTAGGCCACGAGGGACGCACCCGACCCGATTGAGATAATCCAGCCAAGGGTTTGCGGCGCGTGCTTTTTTTCGATCCACTGCAACTGCAGCGACTGGTTGACGGTTTCGAAATAATGAAACCCGATCGACGAGAGGAGCGTGATCGACAGAATGCCGCCAAGACTGGGGAACATCGCCGTCATGGCCGTCGTAGCCCCCAACAACCCCAGCGCCAACACCGCCAGCACCTGTTCGCGCATCACCCAGAGAATTACGATCACGCCGATGGCCAGAAATCCGGGAATTTCGCGCACCGTATGCAGCCAGCCGATTTCGACGCCGGTAAACCCGGCGGCCTCTTTCACGAAATTGTTCAAAAGCGCGGACCAGGTCGAAAAGGCAATCGGCATGGCCGCAGCCATCAAAAACAGCATGAATGCGGGCTGGCGCCAGCGAGGCAAGCCTTTGGCTTCGGCAATGGTAATGGTCGGGATGCGCCAAGTCATGGGTTTGGCTTACGCCGCTTTCGCTGCCTTGACGAGGCCATTTTGCACCCAAACCGAGTGGGGCTGATCCTCTTTCGCGACCAGCGACAAGCTGACGCATGGATGATCTGGGTCAAGGCGCATGTATTCAGTTTTATGAATACATGCGCCGCGAAGCCATCTCAGGAGCGTGGTAATGGATGTTCTGGCAATCATTGAAAGGATCGGCGAGGCCCCTTCAGCCGCGCTTTTCGGGCTAATCACCGGTATCGTTTTTGGCGTCGCAGCACAGCGATCGAACTTCTGCTTGCGTGCCGCAACTGTAGAATTCGCCCGAGGATCGCTCGGGCCACGTGTTTCTGTATGGCTATTGGCTTTTTCCACTGCACTGGTTTGGGTGCAGGGCGCCGAGTTTCTGGGTTTGATGCGCAGTGCTGACGCAAGGATGATGGCTGTCACCGGATCGTGGTCGGGCGCTGCGATCGGGGGGTTGATTTTCGGGGTCGGCATGGTTCTGGCACGCGGCTGTTCGGGGCGGCTTTTGGTATTGGCGGCAACCGGAAATCTGCGCGCGATCGTATCGGGGCTGATTTTTGCCGTCGTGGCACAGATGAGCCTCAAGGGCATACTCGCACCGCTTCGCGACCGCCTGGCCGCGATTTGGGTTACATCGGGCGGACGCAATCTGGACCTGATTGAGCAAAGCGGATTGCCACGGCAGAGCGGGTTTGTGCTGGGGCTCGCCATTGCCTTGCTGGCGCTGTATCTCGCATACCGCAACAGAATGGGTGCCCGCGCCCTGATCTTCGCCTCCGGGGTTGGATTTGCCGTTGCCCTTGGGTGGGTTTCAACCTTCGCGCTGGCTCAGGTCAGCTTTGACCCGGTGGCGATCAGTTCGGCCACATTCACCGGCCCTTCGGCGAAAACATTGATGTTCTTTCTGGAACCACAGCGCGTATTGGAGTTCGATATAGGCCTGATACCGGGGGTGTTTTTTGGTGCCTTCATCGCGGCCTTGCTAACCGGAGAATTGCAATTTCAGGGATTTGAGGGGGAACGCAACATGCGCCGGGCCATGTTCGGTGCGGTTTTGATGGGATTTGGCGGCATGCTGGCGGGGGGCTGTGCAATTGGCGCGGGCGTCACCGGCGGGTCAATCTTTGTCGGCACGGCCTGGCTCGCACTTACATGCATGTGGATTGGCGCAGTTCTGACCGACTTCCTTGTCGATCAACAACATAATCGGGCAATGGCCTGATCGGCCATATCCACGGTTCAGTAGAAACTCTGCGGATCGATATCGATTGATAGGCGCAGATTGTTTGGCAATTTGAACTGGCCCACCCATTCCGCCAAAGCCGGTTGCAGGGCAACGCCCTTGGCTGCCTTGACCAGCAGCCTGACCCGGTGTCGCCCGCGCACCCGCGCAACAGGCGCAGGGGCGGGTCCGAAAACCTGTGCCCCCACCCGCCGCAACGGCGCATCGCGACGCGCAAGTTCTGCGCCAAAGTCAAAGACCTGCGCCACATCCGGCGAAGACAGCACAATTCCGGCCAACCGCCCGTAAGGTGGCACACCCGCCGCACGGCGTTCCTCGGCCTCGGCGCGCCAGAACGCTTCTTCGTCACCCGACAGGATTGCCCGGATCACGCCGTGTTCCGGCTGATAGGTCTGCAACAGCGCCACCCCGGGTTTGTCTGCCCGCCCAGCCCGGCCAGAAACCTGCCGGATCAGCTGAAAGGTACGTTCTGCCGCGCGCAGGTCTGACCCTTGCAGACCCAGATCGGCATCAATGACGCCCACAAGTGTCAGCAGCGGAAAGTTGTGCCCCTTGGCAACCAGTTGTGTGCCGATGATGATATCAGCACCGCCTGCCGCAATTTCGCGGATCTTTTCCTTTAGCGCCCGCGCCGATCCGAAAAGATCCGATGACAGAACCGCAACCCGCGCCTCCGGGAACCGTGCCGCGACTTCCTCGGCCAACCTTTCGACCCCCGGACCAACCGGGGCGAGCCTGTCCTTCGCGTCACAAGACGGGCAAACCTCGGGCATGGGCTTTGTCTCACCGCATTGATGGCACATGAGGCGTTTGAGAAACCTGTGCTCAACCATACGCGCGTCACACTGATCACAGCCGATCTGATGGCCACAGGCACGGCAGATGGTAACCGGCGCAAATCCCCGCCTGTTCAGGAACAAGAGCGCCTGTTCACTGCGCCCGATGCGGTCACTGATGCCCGCAGCAAGGGTTTGGCCGATCCAGCGATTGGGGGCCAGCGTTTCGCCCCGCATGTCAACCGCACGCATTTCCGGCAATTCAGCCACCCCAAAGCGAGAAGTAAGATCAATGCGGCCATATTTGCCCGCCTCAGCATTGGCCCACGTTTCTAGGCAAGGGGTCGCCGAGGCCAGCACCACCTGCGCATCGCATAAAGACGCCCGCAGAACCGCCATATCGCGGGCGTTATAAAGCACACCGTCCTCTTGCTTGTAGGCGGTGTCATGTTCTTCATCGACGACAATCAACCCCAGATCACGGAAAGGCAGGAACAGTGCCGAACGTGCACCGACAACCAGCCCGACATTGCCTTCGCCTGCCATCCGCCACAGCCTGCGGCGTTCGGTCTGGGTCACGCCGGAATGCCATTCGCCGGGGTGACCGCCAAAGCGTTCCTCAACCCGGCTCAGAAATTCCGCCGTCAAGGCAATTTCGGGCAATAGAACCAATGCTTGCCGACCCTTGGCCAGACATTCGGCAACCGCCTCAAGATAAACTTCGGTCTTGCCCGATCCTGTCACACCCTTCAGCAAGGTTGTGCCATAGCGGCCTGACGCCACGCCTGCGCGCAACTGGGCAGCCGCCGCAGCCTGATCATCGGCAAGATCCTTACCCCCCAGATCAGGGTTCAACGGAGGAAAGGGCAGATCGCGCGGCGCCTCTTCCTCGGCCAGGGCGCCCAGCTTGGCCAATCCCTTGATGACGCTGGTTGTAACACCTGACAGGGCAGCCAGTTCGCTCATCGTGAAGGCTGCCCCCCCGTATTCATCAAGAATATCCAGAACCCGCCCGCGCGCATCGGTTATCCTATCAGGCTCGGCCCATCCCTTGCGATAGACCCGCCTTGGGCCCGGCGGGTCGCCCAAACCCGGCGCACGCGTCGCCAGGCGCAGCATCGCCGGCATGGGTGTCAGTGTGTAGTCAGCCACGCGGATCAGGAAACTGCGCATATCCTCGCGCATGGGGGCGGCATCCAGCACCCTGATCACTGGCCGAATTTTGGCTAGGTCATACCCGCCCTCACCCGGCCCCCAAACCACACCCAGAACCTTGCGCGGCCCCAGCGGCACTTCGACGAAGGCGCCGCTCATGCAGCCGCCCTCCGGGGCCTTATAGTCAAGACAGCGGCCCAAAGGTTCCGTCGTCAGTACCGAAACCAACACACCTGCGTCGAAAAACTCAATCTCCGGCACGGCATTCCCCATTTGCGGGTTCCGGTGCTGTGGCCCTTGCGCTATCAACACGGCCAACCGTAGCTGCCACCCTAAGGACACCCGCCATGAAATTCTTTGTCGATACCGCCGATACCGCCGCCATCAAGGAACTTAACGATCTTGGCATGGTGGACGGGGTTACCACCAATCCCTCGCTTATCCTGAAATCAGGACGCGATATCATCGAAGTCACCAAGGAAATCTGCGACATGGTTTCGGGTCCTGTATCCGCCGAAGTTGTGGCAACCGAGGCCAAGGCGATGATTGCCGAAGGATTGAAGCTTGCCAAGATTGCACCGAACATCGCGATCAAGGTGCCGTTGACATGGGACGGCCTGACCGCCTGCAAGGCTTTCGCATCCGAAGGCCACAAGGTCAACGTGACGTTGTGCTTTTCACCGGCGCAGGCCATTTTGGCTGCAAAGGCCGGAGCATCGTTCATTTCGCCCTTCATCGGCCGGCTTGATGACATCCATCTCGACGGGATGGAAGTGATCGAAGACATCCGTCAGATCTACGACAACTATGATTTCCGCACCGAAATCCTGGCCGCCTCGATCCGGTCCGTCAGCCATATCATCGATTGCGCGCGCATCGGCGCCGATGTTGTCACAGCACCTCCATCGGTGATCAAAGCAATGGCCAATCATGTGCTGACCGACAAGGGGCTGGACCAGTTTTTGAAGGACTGGGCAAAAACGGGGCAGAAAATCCTTTAAGAACGTGTATAGTCGACCAAAACGAAGCAGTCAGACATGGGGGCAACCATGGCAGAAACAGCAACCATCGCAGGTGAATTGCGCGACAGGCTTTTAGCCGCGCCGGAGGTCATTTTAGAAGACCGTGACCTGATGCGCGCATTGATCGCCGCAAATGAACGCGCCATGGGTGCCAATATCGTCGATCTACGTGGCATTGCCATGGAACGGCTCGAGGCGCGGCTCGACCGTCTGGAGGATACGCATCGCTCCGTCATCGCGGCAGCATATGACAATCTGGCAGGCACAAATCAGGTGCACCGCGCCATTCTTCGGATGCTTGATCCCATTGAGTTCGAAGATTTTCTGAACAATCTGGGCGGTGAAGTTGCCCAGATCCTGCAGGTTGACAGCGCGCGCCTGGTTCTTGAATCGATTCAGTCGGACGAAGACCCGGTTCTGGAACGGCTTGGGGATGTTTTATGTGTGGTCAAGCCGGGCTTTGTTGAAAACTATATGCTCGGCAGTCGTTCTGCACCAACGCGCGCGGTTATTCTGCGCCAGACCCAGCCAGATGCCGAGAATATCTATGGCAGCTCCGGTGCTTGGGTCCGGTCGGAGGCCGTGCTCAAACTTGACCTTGGTCTGGGGCGTTTGCCCGGCATGCTTGCCCTCGGGGCCGAAGACCCGCACCATTTCCGAGCCAATCAGGGGACCGATCTTCTGACTTTCTTCGCGGGCGTTTTTGAACGCGCAATGCGGCGCTGGCTGGCCTGAGGGGCCGGCGATGAATCTTGTCCTGTCCCCTGCCTTGCGTGATGCGCTTGCGACATGGCTTGAACAGATCGTGGCATTGGACGGGGCATCGGCCCACACGGTCAAAGCCTATCGCGCGGATGTTTCGGCCTTCATCTCATTCATGACGCAGCATCTGGTTGGCAGCCTTGGGTCAGGACAGATCGCCAAGATCACCCAAAGTGACATGCGTGCATTCATGGCCCATGAACGCAGCCGCGGAACCAGTGCACGGTCACTCGCCCGGACGCTATCGGCCATCAAAAGCTTTGTGCGCTGGCTGGCCGAGCGCGAAGGTTTTGAACCGACCGCCATTCTTGCCGCCCGCAGCCCGAAATTCCAACGCAAACTGCCGCGCCCCCTGTCAGAGGACGCCGCCCGCGATGTCATCAGCAGCGTCGGTGAATTTGCCCGTGAGGAATGGGTGGCCGCGCGCGATACGGCGGTGATCACCCTCCTTTACGGATGCGGATTGCGCATATCCGAGGCGCTTGGGCTGACCGGCGCCTCCAGCCCGCTGCCGCAGGTGCTGCGCATCCGGGGCAAGGGGGACAAAGAGCGCATGGTCCCGGTTCTGCCCGCCGCACGCGATGCCGTCGCCGCCTATGTGGAGCTTTGCCCCTTTCCGGTTGAGGATGAACCTGCCGCCGCGTTGTTCCGCGGGGCAAGGGGCGGCCCGCTCAATCCGCGGCTGATCGCGCGGGCGATGGAAATGACCCGCAGCGGTCTTGGCTTGCCTGCCTCCGCCACGCCACATGCTATGCGCCACAGCTTTGCTACACATCTTTTGTCGGCCGGGGGTGATCTGCGGGCTATTCAGGAGCTTCTGGGCCACGCCTCGCTTTCAACCACGCAAGGGTATACGGCTGTCGACACCACACGCCTGATGGAAATCTACGCCAAAGCGCACCCGCGCGCTTGACCGGTTCAACGGGCTGCAAACGGCCTGAAAGGAAAACATGACCCCTGCGATCAAAGCCTTATTGGTGCACCTTCTTACTGGCACCGGCGCGGTTCTCGCAATGCTGGCCATGTTGGCCGCGGTCGAGGAACAGTGGAGCCTGATGTTTCTTTGGCTTGTTGTCGCACTGATCGTGGACGGGGTCGATGGCCCCCTTGCCCGGCATTATCACGTCAAGACCAACTGGCCGACCTATGACGGGGTTCTGCTGGACCTGATCATTGACTATCTTACCTATGTCTTCATCCCGGCCTTTGCCCTTTTCCAGTCTGGCCTACTGCCCGGCTGGACCGGGTGGCTGGCCATTATCGTAATCACCTATGCAAGCGTGATTTACTTCGTCGATACCCGGATGAAGACCACCGACAATTCCTTTGCCGGCTTTCCGGCCTGCTGGAACATGGTGGTTCTGGTTCTCTTTGCGCTTGAACCGAATTTCTACGTAATGCTGGCGATCATCGTGGCGCTTGCCGCATCGATGTTCACCAACCTCAAATTCGTGCACCCGGTCAGGACCGAACGCTGGCGCTGGATCACACTGCCAGTCGCATTGGCCTGGGTCATTTTCGCCGGGCGTGCCGCCTGGGTCGATTTCGCACCCGGCGAGCTGGCACATTGGGGGCTGGCTGTCACTTCCATCTACCTGCTCGTTGCCGGGATCATACAAGAAATGTTCCCCAATACGGGTCGGCAATCATAACCGCGTCAGCACGACACCCGTCGCAATCAAGGCAACCGAAATCGCCTTGGCGCGTGTCATCCGTTCGCCAAAGGTGATCCAGCCGATCACCACCGCAAACAAGATCGAGGTTTCGCGCAATGCCGCGACCAGCGCGATCGGGGCCAGGGTCATCGCCCAGACAGCGACGGCATAGGATGCGTATGATGCTGCCGCCCCAAGGCTGCCCAGCAGCCAGATCCGGCCTTTTCCCGGCAATGCGCCCCGCCCCCTCAGCCCCAGCATTGCAGCGGCAAAGATGATCCCGTCGAGAACGAAGAGCCAGCCCACGAACTGCGTGGCATTCCCCGCCACCCGCGCGCCGAGCCCGTCAACCAGCGTATAACCTGCCGTGGCACAGGCAGCCCCAAAGGCAAAGGGCAGCATCTTGCGGCTTTCACCGCTGGTCCAGACCCCGCGCGCCAGCATCAGGATGCCAAGACCCAGCACCAGAATGCCCAGCGCCTCGGAAGTCCTCACAACCTCGCCCAGCCACAATGCACCCACAATGAGCGTGATCATCGGCGCTGTACCGCGCGCCAGCGGATAGACCCGGCTCAGGTCGCCATGTTCATAAGCAAAGGTCAGAAACAGCTTATAGGCCGAATGGATCACGCCCGAAGCGATCAGCCAGGGCCAGACGGCTGCTGCGGGCATCGCTTGCGTCGCCACGACCGCCAGCCCGATCAGCCCCTGCACCCCCGACAGCACCATCATCGTGCCAACCCGGTTCGTGCCGACCTTTACCAACGCATTCCATGTCGCGTGAAGAAGTGCTGCACCCAGTACCGCCAGAAATACGAAAATGCTCATGACGGTTCCTCTGCCCCCGGTGATTGGTAGCGATGAGGCCCTGCGAAAACAAGCTACGAGAAGGTCGGATTGCGTCGCTCGAAATTCCGCTTTGAACCCAAAACAGATTTGCCAGAGATCGACCGCATGCTTTAACCGCAGGAGATTCGCTGCCGACACGCAATCTCTATGGTCTCAATGCGAAGCAGATCGTCCTGGCAGCGTGTTTCCTGAAAGAAGCTGCCCGTGATAAAGTTAAGCTACTTGTTACTGGGCTCGAATTTCATGCCTCAAATCTTCGTAGCTCTCCAAACCGAACCGGCTGGCTATCTGCGCCTGCCATATATTATCCAGCTCCTGTTCGTGTGCCGCTGTGAGTTTATATTTCGGGTCTTCGCGCACGCCAGACGTGACCTTATAGGCGTTACCATCAAAAGGCAGACCCATCCGCTGAGACATCAGACGCCGAAAAGGGGCTTCGCCAAACTGGTCCTTATGCTCCAACATGAACTGCCGCGAGGCTTGCCGTACCACACGGGCGAACAGTTCGTCGTCAAGCGCAATATCCATGAACGACGCAATGCGCCGCACTGTTTCGGGAAGATCTGCCCTCATATCTTCGTAACAGAGTATTAGGACATCGGGATTGTTTCGTTGCTCCCACCATGAAGCCAAGTGGTGCCAGTACCCTCGCTCGCCCATCTCGGCAGGCGGATTGCGCCATCGGAATAATGTGTCCAAATCTATCTTGCCCGGCTCAAAGAAGAAGTCTTCGAAAAATCGGTAAAGCGATATGAAGGCATCCGATGGAGCGCGGAATGCGACGATGTAGCGCCCGCCCTTGGGCACATCCCGCCAGCTGAGGTGACTCTTGAAGACCCGCGGTTCAGCGACTTGGGAAGCATCTAGATCGATGCCAAGGTCCAATGCGACCTCGATCCAAGGTGTTACATTACTAATCTCTTCGAAATCCATGTTTCCCCGCGTCCGCAAGCCGTGGGCGATCTGTTGCAACCAAGTAGTCCCGCACTTGGCAAAGGGAGTGATGATTATGTCTGTGGGATTCGGTTGAAAGGCTAACCCATGTTCCCTGCACTCCTTTGAAAAAACCTTTGCAAAAAGTGTATCAAGTTCTTCAAGTGTGGTTGGGCGCGAAGTTCGTTTCATGTTCATGTCAATAAATGCTCCTCGCTCCAACAATACATGTTCTTCCGTCGGCTCCGAGAGATTTCTCAGTGTGCATTAGGCGCGTCGCAAACGACGGCTTCGTCCCGCAAAGCAGAAACTCAAACCCAGGCACTAATGAAAGTCAGATCAGCAGTGACGCTGCCCCTTCATGTTTCAGCAGCGCCACCTTGGTTTCCACTCCGCCCGGTGCGGAAAACCCGCCAAGACCATGCGCGCCCAATATCCGGTGGCAGGGCACGATGACCGGAACCGGATTGGCCCCGCAGGCCTGGCCGACGGCCTGGGCCGGTACGCCCAGTTCCTTGGCAAGGTCGCCATAGGTCCGGGTTTCGCCAAAAGGAATGGCGCACATCGCGCGCTGCACATCGCCTGTCAGGCCGGGACGAAAGGCAATCGGCAGATCGAAGATTGTCAACCTTCGGTCAAAATACAGCGCCAGTTGATCCCCGGCCGCGTGCAAGACCGGGGTGTCGTCTTGTGCCCGCCCGCCCCATTCAAGCCGGATGATGGCGCCGCCTTCCTCAACAACGGTGACGGGGCCGAACGGGCTTGGAAAAGTGGCTTGCCGTGTCACAGACTGACCCCTGTCGCAAAGACACCGGGGCGAAAGGCCGCGCGTATCCCCGCCGCCAGTTCTTCGATCGCAGGCGAAGTCCCGCGTGGATTTTGGTGCAGCACGACCGCCGATGTGTCGATCGTCGGGAACCCGTCTGCCAATGTCAGTTCGCGGCATCCTTCCGGGATGGTACTGCGCGACAGTCCCACCACCGCCAGCCCGGAACGAACGGCGGAAAGGAACCCCCCCACCGTGTCGCATTCAAAAGCCACCCGGTAAGCGATGCCATGCCGGTCAAGCGATGTGATCAGATGTTCCTGACACCAGTCGGAGTTGAAGTAGGTCGCAATCGGCAACGGTTTTTGCAGGTGCTGATCATGTTTCTCGGATGTGACCCAGACCGACGGTTCGACACAGAGCACTTCGCCCTTTGACTTGTTCCTTTCCCATTCAAAAACCACCGCCAGATCAAGTTCGCCCGCCTTCATCGCCGCCAGTTGCGGCACCGAATAGTCGCAGCGGACAGTAACCTCAACCGCCGGATAGCGCTTTGCAAAGTCGGCCAGAATCTGGGGCAGTACCCTTTCGCTGTAATCCTGCGGGATACCGATCCGCACGGGACCGTCCAGCGGCCGCGACCGCAGGGCTGTCGCGGCCTCTTCCATCAGGCGCACCACCCGTCGCGCATAAGGGATCAGCTGCGCGCCGCGCGCAGTCAGGGCCACACCACGCGGCAAGCGGTCAAAAAGGCGCTGGCCAAGGCAGTCCTCCAACCGTGCAATCTGCATACTGACGGCTGACTGGGTGCGCCCGATGGCATCTGCCGCTGCCGTGACCGATCCCTTATCGGCCACTGCGAGAAAGCTGCGCATCAGATCGCTGTCAATCGGAAGGGTCATGGACTGCCATCATAATAATAGATGGCACCAATCAAACCTATTCGTTTGTTTGATGTCAATGCACCAGCAACAATCAGTCCATAGCTGATTGGAAACTTGCCCATGCACTTGCTGAAAACCCTCTTCGCCGCCTTTATCCCTTGGCTGAAAAACCTCCGGGCGCGCGGGCAGATCCGCCGCCTGCTGAGCCGCCCCGATGATCATCTGATCCGCGACATCGGCATGACGCGTGATGAATTGCGCCGCCGGTTTGGCGTTTTCTGATGACTGAATGGGCAGGGTCTGATGCCCTGCCCGCAGTTCAAGCCAATACGCTGTCGCAGCGCTGGCAAGTGCCGGCCTGCTTGTGCGTCCCGACATCGGGCAGGATCTTCCAGCAGCGCTGGCATTTGTCACCCGGCGCCAGTTCGAACACGACCCCCACGCCCGGCACTTCGGGCAGGCGGAAGGCTTCCGCCGGGGCCGGATCGCCGGTCAGGACCACACCCGAAGTGATGCAGATATCGGCGAAATCCACCGATTTCAGGGCCACCAGCGCGTCCTTGTCGTCGATATGCACAACCGGGGCCGCTTCGAGGCTGGACCCGATAACCTTGGCCGTGCGCTGCACTTCCAAGGCCGCCGTCACCACACGACGGACACGGCGGACCGCCTCCCATTTCTGGGCAAGGGGCGCATCAAGCCAATCGGCAGGTGCGGCCGGCATATCTTCCAGATGCACCGAATTCCCTTCACCGGGGAACCGCGACAGCCAGACATCTTCCATGGTGAAGACAAGGATCGGCGCCAGCCATGTGGTCAGCCGGTGAAAGAGAATATCCAGCACTGTCCGCGCCGCGCGGCGGGTCGCACTATCAGCCCCGTCACAATAAAGCACATCCTTGCGGATATCGAAGTAAACCGCCGAAAGATCCACGGTGCAGAAGGTGAAGAGGGTCTGGAACACCCCCTGAAAATCATACTTCGCATAGCCCTTGCGCACCATGTGGTCGAGTTCGGCCAACCGGTGCAGAACCCAGCGTTCCAGTTCCGGCATGTCGGCGGGCGCGACCTTTTCCGCATCCGAAAACCCGGCGAGGTTGCCGAGCAGGAAGCGCATCGTGTTGCGCAGGCGGCGATAGCTGTCCGCCGTCCCCTTCAGGATTTCCTTCCCGATGCGCAGGTCGACCGTATAGTCCGACTGCGCCACCCAGAGCCGCAGGATATCGGCGCCGTATTCGTCGATCACCGCCTGGGGGGCGACGGTATTGCCAAGCGATTTGGACATCTTCATGCCCTTCTCGTCGAGCGTGAAGCCATGGGTCAGCACACCGTGATAGGGTGCCCGGCCCTTGGTGCCGCAGGCCTGCAGCATCGAGGAATGGAACCAGCCGCGGTGCTGGTCGGTACCCTCAAGGTAAAGGTCGGCGATGCCGTCCGCTGCCCCGTCCTTTCGGTCGCGCAACACGAATGCATGGGTTGATCCGCTGTCGAACCACACATCCAGCACGTCCATCACCTGATCGTAAGCGGCAGGATCGACGATACCCGTCAGTATCTTTT
>Ga0224496_10001909_pt1 | contig 12666 bp, 15 predicted proteins | sample SF_Jul11_sed_USG_2_FD_168127 | JGI IMG/M metagenome (GOLD analysis project Ga0224496, IMG submission 168127) | Sediment microbial communities from San Francisco Bay, California, United States - SF_Jul11_sed_USGS_8_1 | ecosystem: Environmental > Aquatic > Marine > Sediment | place: USA... | reverse complement strand
ATTTAGTGTGGGTGGTTTCTCTGGCGGGTGTGGATTTTTTGTGTGGTACACATATAGCGCTTTCCATTCTTCTTTGCGAAAGAATATCTTGCAGGGAACATCAGGTACGTTACGGCCCAACATGGTCAAGCGAAATATTCGCCACGCCACCACCAAATCAATGGCTAGGCAAGCTTGCAAGGTTTCAGCGTTTCCAAGACGACGATCTTCTATTCGGCAGCCACTTTTGAGTACCCGATGATAGACTTCAATATTCCAACGAACAGCGTACCATGAGAGACGCTCGCAGGCTTGTTCAAAGTTAACGGTTTTAACCGTGGTTAGTAGCAACCATTCTACGGCGTCGGCGCCGACCGGTGGGTTAGGTTCATGGCCGTAGATGGCCCAAAGCTTGATCGGCGCGTTGCCCTGCAATCTTTTGGGTGGCATGACTTCGACCTCGGCATGGCGGATTTCAAGCAATGCGGTTCTGGCCTTGCGACCCCCTTTCCCAGGGATATAAAGGTCAAGCTCACCTGCTAATGGTTGATTGGAGAGATGCTGCCAAAGGTGGTGCTGTTCGGTGGTTTTGCGCCGACAGGCGTGGTTGGCCCGTACCAACAGATCCGGGTGATTAGGCTCTTTTTCCGCTTCCTGGAACAATTCATAAATATCCGCTTCACGGTCGCCAACACTAACCAGACGAGTATCAGGGCACAGTGACTGGATTTCGCCGACCCGCTGATAGCTTTGCAGCCAACGATAGCTTTCTTTTTCTTCAATCGGCAACGTTTTGCGCTCATTGGTACGCTCGTGATCTCGCGCCCAGCATTCAATGTGCAATACTCCCAAAGGAGTGCCGTCAGGCGTAAAGGCCAGGGTGTCGTGCAGCTTGAGACCCTGCGCATTGTCCTTGCGGGTGTTAATTGGCCCAAGCCCATTCATCGCATGGTGCGTGCTGTAATTGAGGCTGGTGGTGTCTTGCACCGCCAGTACAACTTCCTCATCCTGAATGCGGCGGGCGGTCGCTTCGATATGGGGCTTCAGTAGGGTATCCATGTTCACTTGAGCATTCTTAAAAAAACGATAGGCACCTTTGATTTTACCTTGATCACCATTACATGCCTGGTTGATTGGCGCAAGCGGACGCGCATAGAAATCCCGCGCCAATCCAAGCAAGCGTTGCCGCAAACGACCATCAGAAAGTTCCGCACGGCCAAATTCGCTTATCTCCCAATCTTTGTCGTCGTCGCGCGCTGCTCCCGGCAAGCAAAATATCCGATCAGGCTGTATGCATAGCTGTTCCTGCCATTCCTGGTCCAGCGGGTAAACATAGATACCTTTACATCCAATGTCCGCCACACCCCTGGCATCGCTACGCCCACGTCCACTTGTCTCACCCAACCGCTGCCAGTTGGCAGCCCGGTAGCAAACACCAGAATATTTTGTCTCGTCTACAAAGGTCTCGAGCAAAACCGGCGCATAGCCATAGCGCTCAACCCAATCCGCCTTAATGCGTCGCGCAGACATTCCAAGGATATGAGATGCCAGGTGGGGTACTTTGACCGTTGGTAAAATCAGGAACCGACTATTGTTTACTACCTTCGATAAATTCTGTGATCGGGCCAGAGGAGACCAGCCTATCCATTTGTCCCGAGCAGCCAGGTGCCAAGCCGCTGCACTGAAAGATAAACCACCCAGCCAGCCAATTTGTTCGGAGCGGATCAAGTAGCGTTGTTGCGCGCCGCACAACGGACCGCTCTTGAGTGGATGATGCCGATCAAACATCTCCCGCCATTGTTGCGACACCATGGTTTTGGCTTCAACCGGCACCAATTCAATTCGCCCAAGCTCAGCCAATGTACCCACAAACCTTGTTGCAACAAATGGTGTATCCAATGCTAACGGCTCAGCGCTCCTTTCGCCTGGCAATCCCCGCGAAGCAGGCAAACGTATCTTGCCTAGCGCCTCCAGCTTTAGCAATCCCTTGCGACAGCTCATTTCCCGCAATGCTCCGCTGGGTGAGCGCCAATCCAACCATTCACATACCTGGCGCGATAAACCGCTTCGCGTCAGCCCCTCATCAGCAGCAATGGCGCTACAAATTCGCTCCACCATCCCCGCTTCAAAATCTTGTCCATATAATCGCATGGACTTAGCTTAGCAATTTTTAGTCGCCGTGTCCAGTGTGGATAATAGTCAGCACCTAACCACAGGGTGCACCGGACTGACGAAACGCCTGGTTGCCTCGCTTCGCTCGATGAGGTCCGGTGGCGCCAGCCGGTGACCCTGAACGTAACGGTGTCCGCAGTAAATACCTTTTCTCTCCTTGAGTAATCGTTGTGAGTAGGTGTCAGTCATTGCATAGTGCATGTAATGCCTTTATGGTATGCAATCATAACCGAATATAGAAACGAACGATTTTATGGCGCGCCCGATCAGACTGGAATTTCCGAATGCTTTATATCATGTGATGTCCAGAGGTAACGGTGGCGAGTCAATTTTTGTCGATGATTCGGACAGGCAGCAGTTTCTTGATTTATTGGCAGCGCTCATAACACGCTATGACGCAATATGTTACAACATTAGGGTCAGGTCTATATTCGGAGCCGTCATCTTTGGCGCCAAACTATCCCCCTCTTTTTTTACCATTATTTGCTTTTGCTTCTCGAACAACGTTACCAACAGTTGTGAAATGCATGTTTAAGAACGCAGCAATCTGTGAGTAACTATATTCGCCAGTCGTATACATTGCCACAATGGCTTCATTACGATTGGCATGGGCCTGCGCTAGTTTTTCCAGCGGCGGTTCAGGTGGGCGGCGCTGGGCTTTGGGTATATTGAGATCTTCAGATAATGCTTTGGTTTTTTGTTGCATCTGTTGCACGAAATGATCATCACCAAGAAACACCTGCCGGTTTAAATATCGCCATATTGATTCTTGTCCAATGCCTTGCGCAACAAATTGACTATATCCTTGCACTGCTTCATTTCGTTTACCTGCAAATTGTGCAAGTAATTTGTCTGTTGTCGACCATGGCAGCGCTGAAGTTTCCCCTACCACTGCATTATAGCTGCTCCATGGCCACTTCCCGGGTTGATTCTCCATCCCCGCCCTTACCGGATTGAGGACAATATAACGCATCAATTCCAGCAGATAAGTGTCCGAATCAACCAAAATTGCCTTGTATCGCCCCTGCAACAAATGACCACTGCGCTGATGGCGACGATTCGATGCCTGGGTAAACACGCCATTCAATTGACGCATACCCTTCGACAGAGTACGTGCAGGGTCGGGTCTAGATAAGTAGCATACTTATCTAGACCCGACCCTAGAGTTACGGAGGAGAGGCAGTGAGTGCGGTTTACAGAGCTGGACATTACACAATGTTTGACATTGCAGCGTATTTTAATGTTCATTTTCAGCACTGTGAGCCGGACAATCCGTTTGCACTGCAAGATGCAATGACACCTTTATATACACCATACCCGTCGCAGCGATGCTGTTCCCTGCCGAATCGGCGGCGGTCACATTATCATCAATCGTAGTATAGAGCCAATCGAGGTGCCTATTCCATAACTTCTCTCATCTGTCGCAGTGATGCTGTTCTCTGCCGAATCGGTAGTGGTCACACTAGCATCAATCATTGTATCAAGATCAGCAATCAGATCACTGCCGGCTACAGAAATACTGAAGATGTTACCAGCCTGCACCAGTCCGGTGATAGCAATCCCATTGACGGTCAGGGTGACTGTGTCACCAACTTCTACATCACCACCCACGCTGCCGGTGATCGCAACAGATCCCCCTGCTTCAACCGCGTCGAGAATGTCATCCGCAGTGATGTTGGCATCCAAAGTGATGCTTGCCGCAATCGCGGTGTCTACTGTATAACTTTTGGTAGTCGTAGTGGTGATTGAGGTATTGCCTGCTATATCTGTTTGTCTCACTTGAATATCATCAGTAGCATAGGTTGTGTTTTCTATCAGTTCAAATGAGGTGCCACTACCAGAGTTCCAGGTGATGCCAGCAAAGGTATTGCCCTCAGTGTCCGTGATGACTCCACTGGCTAGTTGTACTTTATAGGTGGTGTTTGGATTCAGATCGAGTGTTGGATTAATAGTAACCGTATTGCTACTGAAACTGACCTGAGTTGTATCGGTTACCGCAATGATTCGTATGTCAGTACCATCACTGATCACAATATTACCCGTTCCTGCAATGACATCTTCACTGTAAGTAAGCTCCACATCACTGCCCACTAAAACAACGTTGGAATCATCACTTGGAGTGCTGCTGACAAGTTGAATAATTGGTTTTATTTTCATGGCACATCCACAATTAATAGTAATTCTTAAAAGTTACTTAATTAAGGTTCATCCGGGAAGTGCGTACATGTTAGTTTAAAATGAAAGCACAAGAGAGTGGAAAAGAAGTTGAAATTGCCACTAAATTGGCTCTTCCTGAAATTGCGTACTTAGCAGGTTGGGGGTTGAAAAGATAGAGTGCTAGTGATTGAAATCACTTTTGAATTTTAACCGTGAGGTATTTCCAGCATGTCTACCAGTTTGCTGTATCACGCCTTTGGCATAATCGGATATTTTTATCAAAGTACGAGTTACATTTCGGGTGCCGTAATTGTTGCCATACGGGATGATTCCTGGCGACCTAGATGTCCAGTTTGTCGGAGCCGTAAAGAGATTGAAAGGTGTTGTCAGTCAGGATCATGTACATGTTTTGGTGTCTGCGCCACCCAACATGGCACCGAGCGAAATAATGAGGCGCATTAAAGGAAGAAGTTCGGCGAAATTGTTTGTAAAGCTTCCCGGACTTGAGGAAGCGCGACTGGAAGCGCCATTTTTGGGCTCGAGGATACTTCTGCGTAACGTCAAGGGAGCTGACAGAAGAAATAATTCAAAATTATTTGGACCATCATTTTGAGCCTAGAGGTGATGATAATTTCAGAACGGAGGATTAGACGGGTCTTAGGACCCGTATCCTGAGTTTAGTCATTGTCTCTAACCCACCAGCTTTAGCTGGTGGTTATTTAGTTTAGGATAAAAGCAGTTCTTCTCGGATCACTTGCCGTATCGTTTCCTTATCTTGTAGAGACATCTCAATTTCCGGCAACACATGTTTGAAAGTGAACATGTAGTAGTGGTAACCAATTACAATCAAATCAATGGCCCTACCAAGGTGTTCTGGACGTTCGATTATTACTCTGAATGCAAACTTTGATGCTTCCAGGCGATACCCTAAGGGAAACTTCTTAAGCAGCGGCAATAGCAATTTAATCCTTTGCCAGAGATTTATGATCATCCAATTGGAAGCTACTTGTTCTTTATTGTTTGAGGAAAATGACAACTTTTGATCAGTAAGTTTATCTATTTGCCTCAACGCTCCTAACGAGCGTTTAAAATAGTTTTTAGGTGTGTATAAATTTTTGACAATATCTGCATATCCAGACAATAGTGTTCGAAGAGGCATTTTAGTATCGATATTAGTAAAACCCGACGCGACTGTTCTTTGCTCGTCTAAATCATCTTCGAGCAACCTACCTTCTTTTTTAATCCTTTTAAAGAGGGGCGTTCCAGGAAGAGCAACTAAGGGACCAATCATGGCACTCGGAATAGCCGTTTCATTGATGAAATTAATTTGCCGCTCAAAAATATCATGAGGATCAGTATCGAAGCCTAAAATAAACCCACCACTAACAGTGAAACCGGATTTTTGGATTATTTTGATTTTATCTAACAGGCTTCCCTTAAGATTTTGTGTCTTTCTGATTTCCTTCAAACTATCTTCAACAGGTGATTCCAAACCAATGAATACACGCACCAGTCCAGCTTCCCTCATGCTTTTCATAAGAGCTTCGTCGTCTGCTAGATTGATGGAGGCTTCGGTACTGTAATGATAAGGGTGGTTGTGTGCTTCGTTCCATGCCTTTAACTCAGGGAGAAATTCCTTTGCTCTTTTCTTATTGCCAATAAAATTATCATCGACGATAAATACTAGGCCTCGATAACCAAGTTCGTAAATTGTGTCCAACTCTTTGAGGACTTGGGCCGACGTTTTTGTTCTCGGCACACGCCCGTACATGACGATAATATCGCAGAATTCGCAAAGGAAAGGGCAGCCTCGTGAGAACTGGATCGGAATTACTGCATAATACGAATAATTTAGCAAATCATAGCGTGGGCAGGGACTCTTGGTTATATCTGGCTTTTCTTCACTAGTGTATACATCACTGTAGCTTCCTTTTTCCAGATCCTTAAGAAACATGGGCCATGTAATCTCTCCTTCATTCATCACTAGAACGTCGAAATGCGGTTTACATTCCTCTGGGCAAGCAGTTGGGTAGGGACCGCCAAAAACCACGAGTTTTCCCGCGCGCCTTGCTCGGTCAGCGGCCTTAAAAGAGGTTGCTTTTTGTGGGATCATCGCAGAAATGAGCACAATGTCAGCCCATTCAAGGTCGCTATTCAGGAGAGGTTCGCAATTCATGTCTACCAGCTTAAATTCATAGTCCCCAGGTGTAAGTGCCGCTATCGTAATGAGTCCGAGAGGAGGCATGACGGCTTTGCGCTCAATGAAAGGCAATGAGTATTGAAGCCCCCAGTAAGTTGGTGAAAATTCTGGATAAACGAGCAGCATGTTTCGGAATTTCTTCGGCATAATTGTGCTCCTATGGTAACTACTAACCCCTAAAAAATTAATAAACACTTGACAGGTTTTTAGGTGGTAAAAATTTGATTTTGCGCCATGGCAATAAACTTCGGTTCATCCAGCAAGTGCGTATGTTAGTTAAAAATAAATGCGTAAAAGAGTGGAAAAGAGGTTGGAGTTGCCACTAAATTGGCTCTTCCGGAAATTGCATACATGTTAGATAAAATGAATTATGCGAGGCAGCAAAAAAGAATTTGAAGTCGTCATCGGATTTTAATGACGAGGCTTTTTTAACATGTCTACCAGTTTGCTGTATCACCCCTTTGGCCTAATCGGGTATTTTTACCAGAGTACGAGTTATATTGCAGGCGTCGTAATTGTAGCCATACGAGATGATTACTGGCGACTTAGATGTCCAGTTTGTCGAAGCCGCAATTTGAAAGGGGTCGTTTCTGAAAGGGGTCGAGTCTATTTTTTAATCATATTTCTAACTTTTCAAATTAGTCAGAAATGACCATATATGACCCTTCCTTAGATTGACCCTTCCTTCTCTCAGAGTTATCCTGCCAAAAACAAAACTCACTGCCAAACGGAGAACATTCCATTCATGTCATGCGCTCGCAAGCTAATCATCAATGCGCTGATGGTAATTCTAGCTCTTCCAGCACTACTAGCAGCGCACGAGACAAGTGCCGAGGAGCTGGGAGAACTGGTCTCTCATCGCCTTAGCTACATGAAAGCTGTTGCAGCTTACAAATGGCTGAATCAATTGCCGATAGAGAACCTGACAAGAGAGCAGTTGGTACTGAGTCGCGCCGTAAGGCAGGGCTTACGGCATAAGCTGACCCGCTCGAGCAGCGAGCATTTCTTTAAGCTTCAAATTGAGGCAGCCAAGGAAGTGCAGTCGCACTGGTTTGAAAAGTGGCAACATGATCCAGCCTCCGTTGCGGCGACCGTTGCGGACCTCGATGGTGAAATACGTCCTGCCCTGCTACGTCTGGGTGAAGACATCACAGCAGCTCTGGCAACCTCGCCAACTAAACTGGATATTGACTCCGTGGAGGGACTCTCCCAGAACACACTCACCCGACTTTCTTTGGCAGCGCAGGCCATTGAGGTTTATCCCAATCAATTGGAACAAGTGTTGGATTCGGGCGTTCTTCGAGTGGGAACTACAGGCGACTATGCGCCATTTTCATTACAGGCAGGCCCATTAGGCCGGCACGGAGCACGCAGCGGTATAGATATAGATCTGGCAAAAAATCTCGCCAATTCACTAGGAGTTGAGATCGAGTGGGTACAAACTAGCTGGCCGGACTTAATGGCCGATTTGCACCGCGGTCGATTTGACATCGGCATGAGTGGAATCTCTGTTAACGCGCGCCGACAACAAACCGCTTTTTCTCCAGGGCCTATCACCGAGGTGGAAAGTCCGCACTAGTCCGCTGCAGCGACAAAAACTCTTATACGTCACTTAAGTCGATTGATAAACCATCTACTCGGCTTATCGTCAATCCCGGCGGAACCAACCAGGCTTTCGTCAATGCGAATATCCGACAAGCGATGATCACGGTACACGATGACAATCGGACCATATTTGAAGAAATCATCCGGCATAGGGCAGATGTAATGATCACTGACCAGATCGAAGTGCGCCTACAGATATCACGGCACCCGCAACTGTGCGCTGCACTCGGAAGTGAGACGTTGACAACTTTGGAAAAGGCTTTTCTGATGCCACAGGATATTGTATGGAAGGCGTACGTTGATACCTGGCTAAGCCAGCACCTGGATGACGGCCTGGTTGATGCGGTTTTTGACAAACACACCAGAAATTAACGCCTAAACCAGGGTCATGTCGCTTACGGTCTTGCTCGTGGCGGAACCGGCCATGTTTGGATACCACGGAACACATACGCTCCAGTAAATTACCGGAGAGATATTGAGACGTTCGATTTATACTAAAGAAAGCACATGACATACTTATATTTAGCAATAGCAATTTTTGCAGAAGTTGCAGCAACAAGTGCATTAAAAGCATCAGAAGAATTTACTCAGTTAATCCCGAGCATAATTGTCGTTGTTGGGTATGGTATTGCGTTCTATTTATTGACGCTTGTACTAAGAGTGATGCCAATAGGGATTACTTATGCGATTTGGTCTGGATTTGGTATCGTTTTAGTTGCCGTCGTTGGCTTTTTCTTATATAAGCAAACACCTGATATTCCAGCAATATTGGGTATGTGTTTAATTATTTCAGGCGTGGTAGTAATACATGTATTTTCAAAGACGATTAGCCATTAAACCTAAAATCCTCAGTTGGCCGCTGATGCAGGTTGTCTATAAGCACATCTCGATAGCGCAATGAAAAAAAAACGATTAGAAGATTATAGTAATGCCTGGAATGAGCATGATATTGATAAAATCATGGAATTCATGACAGCGGATTGTGTATTTGAAACTGGAAGCGGTACTGAAAAGTTTGGCACTCGATACGAAGGCTATGAAGCAGTGCGAGAGAGATTCATCGAGGTATGGACGGATTTCCCTGATGTTAAATTTGAAAATGCAATCCACTTTTCGCAAGGAAATTACGGCTGTTCCGAATGGACCTTTGTTGGGACATCGAAAAACGGCACAAAGATAGAACTAGATGGTTGTGATCTATTTACATTCGAAAATGGGAAAATAAAGTCGAAAAGGTCTTATGTTAAAAATCGTCAAGAGCGCTCATAATAAGGTGCTGCATACTGGCATAATGACCGCGTATCGGGCATTATGCCCCTGAGTACAGCGTCTGTGTCGGAAAACTAGAGGGGGAAGGTTCTCTTCATGTGTGAACAATCATTTTGTAAAGCCGAAATGGCGGATGTTAGGGGTAAGTTGAATAGTTGCCGCTAATTTTTTTCTTTTTCGCTTCCAGTTTCTTTTGATTCTTTGTTTCCATCTTCAGATTGCGGTGTCAGGGCAGATTTAGCTGCTTTGTCACGTTGTTTCATGGTGAAAGCCGCAATGAATATCCCTAGTTCATAAAGCAGGTATAGCGGAATAGCCAGCAAGAATTGTGATATGACGTCAGGGGGCGTGAAAATCGCGCCAATGACAAATGCGCCAACTAGTACATAATGGCGTATTTCCCGCAGCTTAGCGATGGATATAATACCGGTTCTTACACATACCATGACAAATACTGGAACTTCGAAGGTGATGCCAAACGCCAAGAACATGGATAAAACAAAACTGAGGTATTTGTCTATATCAGTCATGACAGCGACATCTTCTGGCGCAATGAATGTGATAAATTCAAATACCAACGGCATAACAGCAAAATAGGCAAATGACATTCCAAGAAGGAATAGCAGGCTGCTGGTGAATACTAATGGCAAGGCCAGGCGTTTTTCATGAGAATACAAGCCGGGCGCGACAAATGCCCAGATTTGATAGAGGGTATGTGGTAATGTGATTAGGAAAGCCATCATCATGGCGACTTTCATTGGTACAAAAAAAGGCGTGGTGACTTCGGTGGCAATCATTTGTCCACCTTGCGGAAGCTTTTCAAGTAGTGGCTGTGCCAGCAGGTTATATAGCTCGCGCGCAAAATAAGCGCAGGGCAGGAAGCCGAGCATGAGTCCACCCAGTATGCGTATCATTCGCGTGCGCAGTTCCAGCAAATGCGAAATAAACGTACTTTCAGTGCTCATTGGCTGGAAATCGGTGAAGATATAATTTAGCAGACATAAATATACCGGCGGTTATTTGTTTTCGTTTTTAGCAACGTGATGTTGTTGCTCTTCTGGATTTGTTGTCTGCGATTGTGGTTTATTGGACGAATCAGCTGTGTTTGCCTGGGATTTTGTGTCGGCACTGGTTTCACTGGGAGTCGGAGAGGATGGGGGGGCCGTGTTGTCAGTTTCGGCCATTGATTTTAATTGGTCAATTTCCTGCCGTACCGAACTTTCAATAGAATCCGTCGTTTCTTTTATTGAAGTGTGCATATTTTTTAACTCGTCCAGTCTTATTTCATTCTGGATGTCATTCTTAACGCTGCTGACATAGCGCCGCAGTCGCCCCAACAGATGGCCTGCGGTACGAGCCACATGGGGGAGCCGTTCCGGTCCAATCACAATCAATGCGACCATTGAAACGATCATTATTTCGATAAAGCCGATATCAAACATGCGGTCAGATAGGTTTTGCGTGATTAATAGTAACCATTGATCGCATTTTAATCTCCGTGGTTACCAGGAATCACATTTGGTCGACGATTCAATGCTCTAAAACCGGGCTTATGCCTAGGACTGGATTTTCTCCTTAGTTTCTTCCGTTGTTTTTGCTTTCCGGGCTTCACCTTCAATTGTTTGGCCCTTTACTTGTGGCGGTGGGGATGCTGTCTTTTCATCCTCGGATTCTTTCATGCCTTCCTTGAAGCCCTTTATTGCACTACCCAGATCACCACCTAGATTGCGCAGCTTTTTGGTGCCAAATACCAGAACAACAATCGCCAAAACGACAAGCCAGTGCCAAATACTAAATGTACCCATCATTTACTCCTTAAAATGAAATACTTGAACATTTTTCAAGCTAACCATGATGAATCATACTTGGTAAGCGTTCTTTTCCACCGATGATATGAATATGCAGATGGAAAACTTCTTGCCCGCCCGCATGTCCGGTATTAATAATTGTGCGAAAACCATTGGTGCAACCCTGCTCTTTTGCCAGACGTGGTGCAAGTAGCAACATTTTGCCGAGTAATTGTTGATGTGTGTCGTTAACGTCGGATAATGATGCAATATGAAGCTTGGGTATCAGCATAAAATGAACAGGTGCTGCTGGATGAATGTCATTGAAAGCAAATACGTCTTCATCTTCGTAGACTTTGCTGGCAGGTATTTCACCGCGTGCAATTTTACAGAATAGGCAATCGTCCATTATCTTAGTTATCCCGTTTTTCTTGTTGCTTTTTCATCGATTCCTGAAATGCCTTCACGCCGCTGCAGTTCATTCAGTACATCGTCAGGTTTTAACCCGTGATGAGACAACAGCACCAGGCAATGAAACCACAGATCGGCAGTTTCTCTAATCACATGCTGCGCATCGCCATCTTTTGACGCCATTAGCGTTTCTGCCGATTCTTCGGCGATTTTTTTTAGTATTTTGTCCTGGCCATCATGTAACAACTTGGCAACATAGGAGCTGGCCGGATCGGCGTGCTTGCGCGTTTCAATGGTTTGCGCCAGACGATGTAAAATGGATTTATCTGTCATTTATGGTAAATTTCTTTTGGATCTTTAATAACCGGAGTGGTGACCACCCATTGTCCATTTTCAAGTTTGTTGAAGAAACAGTTGTGTCTACCAGTGTGACAGGCAATGCCGCCGGCTTGTTCTACTGTCAGTAATAATACGTCCTCATCGCAGTCCAAATAAATATCCTTTACTTTCTGGACGTGACCGGATTCTTCGCCTTTGTGCCAGAGTTTTTTTCGGGAACGTGACCAGTAGACCGCCCGGCCGGTATCGACGGTAAGCTTGACGGCTTCCCGGTTCATCCAGGCGACCATCAGTACTTTACCACTGCCAGCTTCTTGCGCAATGGCCGGCACGAGTCCATCATCAGACCAATTAATTTTACTGAGCCAAGTATCAGGCATAAAACCAGTTTTGAATGTTGTAAAACTCACATTTTGCATGAGTAACGTGGTTACATTCTGTACTTCTCATGTTCGAGAGTAACCGCTCAAAGCGTGTTGCTCCTGGTGAAAGGCTATTCTACTGCAATGTTTTGCAACAACGCTAATTTTCTGGAGCGATGCGCGATATGTGGGGACTCCTGAGCATGAGCAGTATAACATTACAGCCGTACCTCAATGCCATGTTCCGCCATATATTTTTTTGCCTGATGGACGGTATATTCTCCATAGTGAAATATACTTGCCGCCAGCACCGCATCGGCATGACCTTTTAAAATACCGTCGACTAGATGATCCAGGTTACCAACGCCGCCACTGGCAATGATGG
>Ga0224496_10001907_pt1 | contig 12667 bp, 8 predicted proteins | sample SF_Jul11_sed_USG_2_FD_168127 | JGI IMG/M metagenome (GOLD analysis project Ga0224496, IMG submission 168127) | Sediment microbial communities from San Francisco Bay, California, United States - SF_Jul11_sed_USGS_8_1 | ecosystem: Environmental > Aquatic > Marine > Sediment | place: USA... | reverse complement strand
TTTTCTTTTACTTTAAAAGAGATATTAAAAACAAGCTTGAGGATGAAAGTACCGGACAAAAACCGGACATGAAGGCGACCGCCAATGAGATATTCATTAACGATGCCTTAAAAATAATGATTCTTCACGGCGATGTTGTCATGGATCATCAGCAAGAAAACGCGAAATTTTTCGCTGATCGAACAGAAATACATTATAACCCTGATAACCAGTTTAAGGAATTGGTGGCTACAGGCAATTTTATTTTGGAACAAAAGGGAAGACATTCTTCCGCTGATAGGGCAGTTTACGATATGATTAAAGAAGTCGTCACTTTGCTTGGTAACGCTGAGGTTAGAGAAAAAGGTCAGGGTGCCGTCCGGTCATCGAAGATCGTAATGAATATCGATATTGCGAAAGGGATTTTGAAGGGGGAGGAAGATATTCCGGTCCGCTTTGAAATCCCCCTTGATTGATCTTTATTGATGGCTTCTTTCCTAAAAAACCCATCCCAAGCCAACGAACTCTTCCGCCATTGGAAAGTCTCCTTGCAGTTTGAAGAAGCGTTACAAAAAACCTTGCTCCCTGTACATGAAAAAGTCGCTCAAAAGGAAGGACGCAATTATCTGAAGCTTGAGTTGCTAGCGGGCGACAAGAACCTCGATGCGTTTTTGTTTTTCGATCAAAAGTGCCTTAGCCTTGATGTCGATCAAGAGAGCCTCCCCTTCTTGAAATTTTTGAATCATTCAGATCAGATCAGTAAAAAATACCACCAGCCGATTGAGCATGATGTTATGGTCGGTTTCCCTGTTTTCTTTATAAAAACCCAAAACTGCGGCGAGAAATTAGCGACTCTGTTTAAGTTTCCTCTCCAAAAGATTGACTATCCTCAAAATTCGCAGATCCTACAGGACGATGTTACCTTGAGCCTTTTAAGCGCTAACAAACCTTTAAGGTTTTTCAGTGAAGAAGATAAAAGCTCAGACGCAGAGTCTTCTTCTCGTTTTTATTTGGATGAGTTTTTATTGACCGAGGAGTTGGGGGTTAGCGATGAGGAACTTATTCAATTCCGCAAGGATTTCTATAGAGAAAATCAAGAGCCTTATAAATATATTTTACTTTTCTGCGAGGAGATTTTAAAGGCCGGACCCTTTGAACCCAAAGACCGAAAGAAGGAAGATGTCCTAAAGATTTTGATGGCATCGCTTCAGGAGTTTATGGAATCTGAAGATGGAGATTCTGCCAGAAAAGGGAAACAAAGGCTTTATCCCTATGCGTTGATTTATGACCTGGAGAAGAAACAACCCACAATGCAGTTGCAAAACGATCTTAATGATTTAATGGAAGATGATCTGTTCAGTTATGTGGACACGGATCATCCCGCGAGTCGCTTTTTGTTAGGAGGCAACCAGGAAAAAAAACTGGCAGAGAGGTTGAATGCTCATTATCAGCCGGGAAAACCGACTCAGAGCCAAACAAGGGCGATCAGAGCCGCATTGGAGAGAAATTTCACGGTGGTGCATGGACCGCCTGGAACCGGAAAGACTTTCGTGATCAGAAATATTCTGGCCGAGCGAATCCTTAAGGTCGCTTTCCAGCTTAAAAGCCCGGATGATCAGCTAAACTCACTGGACGCGGTTTCTCTCGTATCCAGTACGAACAACAGGGCGGTGGATAACGCGCTGGAAGGATTAAACTTAGAGGGAGAACTACCCGTTGCCTTGAGGGTTGGTAGCCGAATCGTTTTTTCAACCCAGACACTTTTTTTCTTAAAAACCTACCTCCATGCATTAAAAAGGTTAAATCCTTCCAAATCTCATGGGGAGTTTGTTCAAGCCAGAAAGGAATTGGAGGCGCTACTTAAGGATATGGATCCGCCAAAAACAGGTAAGAGGAAAAAGCTCAACCCAAAAAGCGCCGAGTTTGAATTTAAAATCTATCAGACCGCCAGGAAAGTGCTTACGGCTTGGGCCGGATATAATCAAGAGCAATTAATAAGGATCATATCTGGCTTGATGAAGGATATCGAAGAAAAAAAAGGGTTTCGCGTTTTAAGAAATCACAATAAATGGATGTTTTTATTAACCGCGTTTCCTTTGGTCGGAAGCACCTTGCTTTCCATCCGCAATTTTTTCCCCATGGAGGAAAATGAGATCGGTCTGATCATCATCGATGAGGCCGGTCAGTGTGCTATCCCTTATTTGATGCCGGCATTGATCAGGGCAAAAAGAGCAGCGATATTGGGAGACATCTATCAACTTGAACCCATCTGCGGTTTGACGGGGCAGGATGTTCTAAGCCTCGCCTTGAAAAGAAATATCAAGCTTTCGGGAGAAATACTCTCGTATTTTTCTTCTGAGGGGGATAATCTGAGGTCGGCTCATCATGTCGCCATGGAATCGGTTTCCGATATCATCACGTTGAAGGAGCATTTCCGCTGCCGAAAACCCATCATCCAGATCAGTATGGATCTATGCGGTTATCCGTTGCTCGTCAAAACCCCGACCGAAAAAACGGACATTGAAAATGAAGCTCTGTTTTTTGTCGATGTGATGGGAGAGGAAAAAAGATACGGAAATTCATGGGAAAACCCTCTGGAAGTTCTACGGCTTATTTCCTTGGTAAAATATATATATAAACAGGGTGTTGAGTATAAAAATATAGCTATATTAACACCTTTTCGTGGGCAGCTTCTTCAGATCAATGCTGCTTTGAAAAGGGAAAAAATCCCTTTCGGTATTGCTGAAGAGGATGGACAGGAAAAAAATAAGATCGCCACCGGTACGGTTCATCGGTTTCAGGGAGGCGAAAGAGACCTCGTTTTGTTTTCCCATGTTATTTCAAAGGGTGAGCCCCGGTTTTTAAACAGCCGCGTTAATCTTTTGAACGTGGCGGTATCCAGAGCGAAAAAGCAGTTTATTTTCGTGGGGACAATGGCGGCTTTATCAAGGGGGGACTATACTTCCGTGTTAAAGGAGCATCTGATTAAAAATGGGAAAGCGCTTCATTTCTAACCGTTAATAACGATCCCATCATTTCAAATTCTATGGACCTTTTCCCTTATTGTTTAAAAAGAGCTTTTCGCTTTTGGTTACTTTTGAAATGAGATAATAGCAGAATATCAAAATCAAAACGATCAGGGCGTAGACGACTAAAACAGTGACCCCCTCCTTGAAATCAATCTCATGGGTCGTTAGTTTCATCTGGGTGATCAGAATACCTCGAACGCTGGCGATAACACCGATGAAAATCAAAGGATTTAAAGAAAATGGTTCGGAATTTAACTGTCTGATGGTTTGTCTGAAAAGCTCCATAGCGATCAGAACGAACATCAATTCACTTATGTAGTGGGGAATGGTGTGGTTCTCGTGCTCGAAGAAATCAAGCCCGATATCCCAGAGAAGCAAAAAAGTGACATAAAGAATTCCGATGCTGACGAGCAGTAAAACCACATGATCAAACAAACGAAAACCTCGGTTGATGCTTTCCATGATGGGGTATTTTTGTAAATCCATTTTGAAAATCTTTGGAAAGGGTTGCTCCCCCTGTGACTTTGGGAAATATATTTTGTTAAGACTTAATATTTAAAATAATGGAATTGAAGATACGAATCAATCTTTATTTAATATCTTAACAATATTTCATTTTAATTAGTTTCTAATCTTGGGTTCGGTGGTTTTGATTCGGTGAAACGTCAGGTTTTGATCTTGGACCCGGATTTCTATAAAATCATCGGGTTTGATCGTACCGTCCAGGATTTTATAAGCCAGGACATCCTCGAGTTCTTTTTGGATGACTCTTTTTAGGGGTCTGGCACCGAATTCGCGGTCAAATCCGATTTGAGCTAAATGCTTCTGGGCTTCTTGGGTGACTTTGAAAAAAGTGTTGGTCTGCTTTAATCTCTGGGTTAAGGCATCGACCTGGATTTTAACCAGCTGTTCGATGTCTTCCATGGATAAGGGATTAAAAATAATAATTTCATCCAGCCGGTTTAACAACTCGGGTCGAAAGCGAGTCAACAGGATTTTCCTGGACATAGTCCCGGTCGTCCTTTTGTTTTCCTCATGAAGTTTTAAGATCATCTCACTACCCATATTGGTCGTCAAGATGATGATCGTGTTCTTGAAATCCACCTTGATCCCCCTGGAGTCGGTCAAGATGCCGTCATCGAGGATTTGGAGCAGGATATGAAAAATTTCGGGGTGTCCCTTTTCGATTTCATCGAACAGGATGACCGAATAGGGTTTACGGTGGACCGCTTCGGTCAGGATACCCCCTTCGTCGAAACCGACATAACCCGGAGGCGCTCCCAAAAGTCTCGAAACCGTATGCTTTTCCATATATTCGGTCATATCAAGCCGGATCATCGCCTTTTCGTCGTCAAATAAAAACGAGGCCAGCACTTTCGCGAGTTCGGTCTTGCCAACGCCTGTAGGACCCATAAAAACGAAGGAGCCCAGGGGGCGGTTTGGGTCCTGGATGCCGGTTCTGGATCGCCTTATAGCGTTGGAAACCGATGAAAGGGCGTATTTTTGTCCTACCAGTTTTTCCGAGAGAACCTTTTCCATGTTCAAAAGTTTCTCCTGTTCTTTCATCAGCATTTTGGTCACGGGAATGCCGGTCCACTTGGAAACCGCCCTAGCGATGTCTTCTTCGTCCACTTCTTCTTTTAAAAGACGCTGTTTGGAGGATTTGTTCATAAGTTCATTTGCCGCTTGAAGTTCCTTTTCCAGCTTGTCCTGAGTGCCGTATTTCAGTTTTGCCGCCAGTTCCAGGTTGCCAGAGCGTTGAGCATCCAGTTCGTTGGCCTTCGTTTTTTCGATTTCCTCTTTTAGTTTTTGGATTTTTTGAATGGCTTCCCTTTCGGCCTTCCATTGTATTTTCAGCTTGTTGTTCTCAGTTTTCAAGCGGTCTAACTCCTGATCTTGCTGCCACAGTCTTTTTTTTGATTCCTCATCCTCCTCCTTGACCAGCACTTTTCTCTCGATTTCCAGTTGAAGCATTTTCCGGCTTATCTGATCAAGGGCGGTGGGCATCGAATCGATTTCAATACGGATGGTCGAGGCCGCCTCGTCGATCAGGTCGATGGCCTTATCGGGCAGATAGCGGTCCGTGATATAACGGTTGGCGAGTTTGGCTGAGGCGATGATGGCTGAATCCTTAATACGCACTCCATGGTGAACTTCGTATTTCCCCTTAAGGCCTCTTAAAATTCCGATACAATCCTCGACGCTGGGTTCTGGGACATAGACCTGCTGGAAACGGCGCTCCAAGGCGGAGTCTCGCTCAATGTATTTTTTAAACTCATTGATGGTGGTCGCGCCGACACAATGCAGGAACCCCCTGGCAAGGGCTGGTTTAAGCATATTGGAAGCATCGAGCGTACCCTCGCTGGCTCCGGCTCCGATTAGGGTATGAAGCTCATCGATAAAAAGGATGATATTTTTGGGAGAGTTTTCGATCGCTTTTAGAAGATTTTTCAGACGGTCTTCGAACTCACCTCGGTATTTGGCTCCAGCGACCATACTGGCTAGATCAAGCGATAGTAATGAGCTTTCTTTTAAGGTCTCCGGGATATCGCCCAGGTAGATCCTCTGGGCCAGACCTTCGATGATGGCGGTTTTCCCGACTCCAGGCTCTCCGATTAAAACTGGGTTGTTTTTGGTTCTGCGCGATAAGACCTGAATGACTCTTCTGACTTCCTCGTCTCTGCCGATGACCGGGTCGAAACGGTTGTTTTTTGCCATATTCACCAAGTCCTGGCAGTATTCCAGGATGACCTCGCTTTCTTTTATTTCTCCCCGGCTGGTAATTCTTTTGCCTTCACGTTCTTGGGTGATGATGGCACTGATCTGATCGTTGGATACGTTATAATTTTTTAAATATCGGGATGCCTCTGTGCCACTGTGAGCCAAAATTCCAAGGAGGATATGCTCTGGACCGACAAATTCGTCCCGCATGCGATCGGCTTCGTGTTCGGCTTTGCGGATGATCTGTTCGCTGCTGTAGGAAAGGTAGACATCCTTATTCTCTGATTGGGATTTTTCCAGCTTTTGAATGTAGGTCAAAAGCTCTTCCCCCAACTGTTTTATTTTGATATGGAGCCGCTCAAGCAAAACCGGCATCATCCCGTCTTTGAGCTCCACCAAGGCTAAAAGCAGGTGCTCGGCTTCCATCCTTTGCTGTTGTTGATCTGAGACAAGCCTGTGCGCCGTATAGATGCATTCTTCGGCGAGCTTAGTAAAGCGCTCCATGTTCAGGCTCAAGGCATTTCTCCTTTTATTGTGGCGGGTTTGGTCCTAAGCTTGGGTAAAGACGATTCGAGAGTCTATATCATTTTTAGATCAAAATCCTTCTGATTTCTATTTAAAAATGAATCAATTTATCCCGCTCGTCAATATTGGATCGTTTAATCCATAAGGTTTTTTTGAATAGTACATTTTACCGTGCTTGACGATTAAGGCATGGTATTCCTGATACAGCGCAACATCCGGTTCCAGGGCCGACTCAAAAAGCTTTTTCGCACAAGCGTATTTTGTCTTTGATGTGATCAACCCAAGATGGATTAAGATCCTTTTGGTATAGGCATCGATGACGAAGCTGGGTTTTTTAAAGGCGTAAAGCAAAATGCTGTCGGCGGTTTCCTCTCCAATGCCTTTGATTTTAATGAGTTCCTCGCGCAGAAATCCGGCCTCTTTATTCTTTAGTTCGTTATATGGATTTTCATGGATAAAGCGAATGAAATTTTTCAGATAATCGGCTTTCTGGTTAAAATATCCCGCGCTTTTAATGAACAGTGCCAGTTGATCTTGCGGAATTTCAAGCAGATTATTCACTGAAATCCCCATCTCCTCATCCAGGCGCTTTAAGGCGGACAATACATTATTCCAGTTGGTATTTTGGGTTAAAATCGCCCCTAAGCAGATCTCCAAGGCCTGATTCTCGTTTTTTGGGTAAGCGTAATCCCCTGGGTGATAACCCATCCCGTCAGTCTTTTTTGGCGGGTTATTTCGCTTAAGAGTGATCGGCCACCAGCCTTGAGGACCATAGTTTCGAAAAAGTGATTCGTAGATCGTAGCGAGTATTTTATTTTTTTTTCTCAATGCAATACTTTCTGGAATATTCTAACTTATTATAGTGGTATGATTGATTCATCCATTGAGATGAAAAAACTGATTGGACTAACAATATCATTAAAGCTAAATCGGGAAACATTATCAGTAGTTCATATCTAAGCATAGATAAAATGAGGCAAAATGACAAAGACGATTTTCATTACCGGTGGAACGGGGTTTATCGGACAAAAATTAGTGACTGAACTGCTTGATAAAGGCTATAGCCTCATTGTCTTAACGAGAGATAAAAACCAGCCAAATCTCGTGCGAAACGAGAGTCTCCGGTTTATCGAAAATGTCAACGAGATCAGAAGCGATGAGCAGATCGCCACAGTGATCAATCTGGCGGGAGTCCCGATCGCTGATAAAAAATGGGATGCGAAAAGGAAAAAGGCGATCTTGGATAGCCGCGTCGGTATCACTCAAAAAACCGTGGAGTTGATCAAGCGTCTTAAGAGCAAGCCCGAGATTTTCATTAGTGCTTCGGCGGTCGGCTATTACGGGTTTTGCGGTGACGAGATTTTAACGGAAAAGGACGCGCCTAAAAAAGATTTTTTATCCAGTGTTTGCCAAAGATGGGAAGAAGAAGCTAAAAAAGCCGAAAATGAGGTGGGAAGAATTTGTCTTTTAAGAATCGGCGTGGTTTTGGGAAAGGGCGGGGGTGCTTTGTCCAGGATGGTTTTGCCTTACCGTTTTTTCTTGGGAGGGCCGGTTGGTTCAGGCAATCAATGGTTACCCTGGATTCATCAAGCGGATTTACTCGGGATCATCCGTTTCTTGCTATTAAATAAGCGGTTATCCGGGGCGGTTAACGCCGTTTCTCCTGAGACAACGAGGAATAGGGATTTCAGCTGGGAATTGGGTTTGGTATTAAAAAGACCTGCTTTAATCACAACTCCGGGGTTTGCTTTAAGGTTCGCTTTGGGTGAGTTGTCCGACATGCTTTTAAAAGGGCAACGTGTCACTCCACAAGTGCTTTTAAATCAAGGGTATGAGTTTCGCTATCCCACTTTAAAAGAAGCTTTAGAGGATATATTTTCAAATCAACGTTAATCAAGTTTTATATTAGATTGAATCATGACAAATCAAGCGGCATTGAAGGCCTTATCACCCCTGGATGGGAGATACCTAGACAAGGTGACGTCCCTTTGCGATTATTTTAGCGAGTATGGCCTGATCAAATACAGAACCAAAATCGAGATCGAATGGCTGATCATGCTGGCAGGGGAAAAAGCAATCGAGACGTTAAAACCCTTTAGCTCAGATGAAGCCCAAAAGCTTAGGGAAATCTATTTAAACCTCACGCCGACAGAGGCCCAAAAGGTCAAGGACATCGAAAAAGTAACCAATCACGATGTCAAGGCTATCGAGTATTACCTCAACCAAAAACTCACCGGAATGGGTTTTGATGACCGCTTGACCTTTATACATTTCGCCTGCACCAGTGAGGATATCAACAATCTGGCTTACGCTTTGATGATCAAGGATGCCTTGGAAAATGAAATGTTGCCTTTATGTGAAGATGTTTTTGACGCCATCAAAATAAAGTCTGAGGAATACCGCGATTTCGCCATGATGTCTAAGACCCACGGACAGCCAGCATCCCCAACGACCATGGGTAAGGAGTTTTTCAACGTTCATCAAAGATTAACAAGGCAGTTTGGCCAGATGAAAAAGCAGGAAATATTAGGAAAAATCAACGGCGCTGTTGGTAATTTTAACGCTCATGTGGTGAGTTTTCCGGATCTGGACTGGAGAGCTTTATCAAAAAGATTTGTCCTAGGTTTGGGGATAACCTATAATCCGGCCACGACCCAGATCGAGCCGCATGATTATCTGGCTGAGGTATTTCATCTATTTTGCCGGTTTAACAATATCCTGGTGGACTTTAGCCGGGATATCTGGCTTTATATCTCCTTTGATTATTTTAAGCAGAAAGCGGTTAAAGGACAGGTGGGGAGCTCGACCATGCCCCATAAGATCAACCCGATTGATTTTGAAAACGCGGAAGGGAATCTGGGGCTGGCTAACGCCATGTTTGAATTTCTGGCCAGAAAACTACCTCGCTCACGTCTGCAAAGGGATTTGACCGACAGCACGGTTTTAAGGAATATCGGTGTTGGATTCGGTTACTCAATGATCGCTTACCGCTCATTTCTAAAAGGAGTCGATAAGCTGGTCATTAACAGGGAAAGGATGGAAAAAGAACTTTCCGAGGCTTGGAGCCTGTTGGGTGAAGCGCTCCAGACCGTTATGCGAAAACACGAGGTTCCCAATTCTTACGAAAAACTTAAGGATTTGACCCGTGGAAAAGCGATCGACCAAGATTCTTTAAGCCGGTTCATCGATGGATTAGGTTTGCCTGAGAACGAAAAACAACGTCTTAAAAAACTGACTCCTCTTGAGTATCTGGGGTTGGCAAAAAAATACTGACCTAGGAAACTGACTTACAAAAAGTATAAAACTCAGCCCTTGCTTTCTTGATGAGATTTTTTTGGTTGCCGGAATAAAAATCAAGGGTTGCTTTGATTTTTTTAAGCCTTATTCTCGCAAAGTCCATTATCTCAACTTGGTTTGAAGATTCTTTGATCACTTCGATTAATTCCAAGGTCTGGGATAACAGTACCTTATTTTTTTCCAACCCTTGAAGATGAAGCGGGGTAAATCGCAGTTTTTTAAGCAAAATTTGTTTGGTTAGATTATCGATCATCAGCCCTCCTTGGCGATTGATATGACAATTGGATTAACTCAACGATCTGTTTAGGACCGGGTCAGTTGTTTTAAATTTCATTTAAAACGTTAAGTCCAATTTTTAATTCGAAAATTATGCCAGAAAGTCCCCGCTGAGCGATGTGTTTTAAAAAATCCGATTATCACTTCGATTTGCCAGATCACTTGATCGCCAAAAAACCGGCAGAGCCTAGAGACTCTTCCCTACTTTTGGTGGTTAACCGTCAGGATAATTCCATTGAGCCAAAGGGATTTACCGATCTTTTGGAAAATCTTGAGGAGGATTCTTTATTGGTGATCAACAATACAAAGGTGATCCCGGCAAGATTGCCCGGCAGAAGGACGACCGGTGGTCAGGTTGAAGCACTGTTGATTAGGGAACTGCAGCTTGGCAAGTGGAGTTGTCTGCTGAAAAATTCGGCTAAAGTAAAACTCGGAGAGCGGCTTATTTTTTGTGAGGGTCAAATCAAGGCTATTTTGGTGGGAAAGACTCCTCAAGGAGAGTGTCTGCTTGAATTTGAAGGCAAGAATAAATTACTGAAACAACTGGAAGAGCATGCTTACGCACCCCTACCGCCTTACATTTTAAAAAGTAGAAACGATCAGGAAAAAAGGTCCAGCGACGTTCAAAGCTACCAGACTATTTTTGCTCGTGAATCTGGAGCGATCGCTGCTCCTACTGCCGGGCTTCATTTGACCGAATCTTTGCTGGAGCGGTTAAAAAATAAGCTACGCCTGATCGAAATCACTCTTCATGTCGGTATCGGAACCTTTGAGCCGATCAGGGAGACGGATATTCGACGGCACCAGATGCACCGGGAGCATTATTTCATATCTGAAGGCGCAAAAATCGAGGTCGAGGAAGCGATGAAGGAAAACAGAAAAATCATTGCCCTAGGGACGACCACTGCCAGAGCGCTTGAGTCTTCTTTTGACGGTGGGTCCATTAGAAGCGGTCCTAGCAGTACCGATATTTTTATCTATCCGCCTTACCGATTTCAAGTTGTTGATCAGTTGATCACTAATTTTCATCTCCCCGAATCAAGCCTTTTGATGCTGGTATCCGCCTTCGCGGGCAGAGAACTCATTCTCAAGGCCTACGAAAAGGCGGTCAGACTCGGCTTCCGTTTTTACAGCTACGGCGATGCCATGCTGATTTTATAAGTCAAACATTGAGCTCATTTTAAAATGGTGTTTGTTTTGATTTCAGTTAAAGTTTTAGCCCGCCTCTCCGATAAGGAGATAGTGTTTTAATCAAACAAAAGCAGGCTAGAGTGCGAAGAATCAGCTTAAAAAAATCTCGTCCAGGAAACAACTCATCCTTCAAAACCATTTTAGAGGAATTTGAGACTTCCTCTGGGAATTTCAAGCAACATCGAAAACAGAGCCCCACCCGATTTAGATCCGAATTACTATCAGTGATGATGGATGCGGTCTCTCAGTCTAGCAGAATGGATTGCCAGACAGAACCCGTTCTAAAGGATACCGTTAAATTCACCAGTCCTTGAAGTGCCAGACGAACTTCGTTGACGGCCAGAATTAATCCATAGCACAGACCTTCACATCCACCAATCTATGGTTCAGTTCTGACTTCCTGACGAAATGACCGTCGAGATCGGTCTGAATGCCAGATTATTTCATAGGCTAAGACTGTCGTATGCAGCAGTCTTAGCTTCATTTTATCCCTTGCAGAGGTCTTTGTTAGGTTATTCAATTGACGCAAATCAGTATTAATCCGCTTCCTCATTAACAAAGGGTTACCTGTAGATCGATTTAATAATGCTTGACAAGACTACCTTAAATTTAGTTTATTATTGATAAGCGGTTTTAATCCTCTTTGTTTCCGTTTTTTTAATCACTGAATTGTTAAAGTTGTACCGAAAAAGAATGATATTTATTCACCCCACAAATCGAAAAAGACTCATCCAGTTTAAAAAAATCAAAAGGGGCTACTACTCATTAATCTTGATCTTCCTGTTGGTTTTCGCGGCGCTTTTTTTTGAACTATTGATCAATAACCGTGCAGTGGTGGTTTCATACAATGGAAATCTCTATTTTCCGACCTACAGTGATATCAAACCGGGAAAAACCTTTGGTCTTGATTATCACTACGAGACCAATTACAGACAATTAAAAGAAAGCTTTAATAATTCTCCAAACAACTGGCTGATGATGCCTTTGATTCCCTATAATCCCTATGAAAACGATTTCAGTCTCAAGGGCAATCCGCCGAATCCTCCTGATTACCGGAGTTTACACCTTCTCGGAACCGACAACAGCGGGCGGGATATTTTGGCGAGGCTTTTATATGGTTTCAGGGTAGCGATCTTTTTTTCATTCGCGCTATATGTTTTCAATTCCATCTTCGGAATTTTTGTCGGTTGTTTGATGGGTTATTTCTCAGGTAAATTCGATATTATTATGCAGAGAATTGTTGAAGTCTGGACATCCATCCCGATTTTGTACCTGATCATTATCATGGCCGCCCTGATCACGCCGAGTCCGATCATGCTCCTGGCCATCTTGATTTTCGCCGGATGGACGGACATGACATGGCTGATGCGCGCAGAGGTCTACAGGGAGAAAAGCCGACAATACTGTGAGGCAGCAAGATCCATGGGCGCCGGACATCTCCGCATCATAGTCAAGCACCTCCTTCCAAACTCAATGGTGCCGATCATCGCAAGGTTTCCTTTCCAAATGGTCGGTGGAATAGGGGCATTGACCAGCCTTGATTATCTGGGTTACGGTTTGCCTATTCCGACGCCGAGTTGGGGAGAGTTATTAAACCAGGGTCAAAAAACATTTGATTACGCCCCCTGGATCTTATTATCACCCGCAGT
>Ga0224496_10001906_pt1 | contig 12673 bp, 8 predicted proteins | sample SF_Jul11_sed_USG_2_FD_168127 | JGI IMG/M metagenome (GOLD analysis project Ga0224496, IMG submission 168127) | Sediment microbial communities from San Francisco Bay, California, United States - SF_Jul11_sed_USGS_8_1 | ecosystem: Environmental > Aquatic > Marine > Sediment | place: USA... | reverse complement strand
GCATTCATCTAAGGGACATACAATGGCAGCTCCAGACAAAAGGACTTCTTTTGAAGGACTCCATTGATTTCGTGTCGGTTTTTCTATGGAATGGGGGATGGGCTGGTTTATCAGATACAACGATAAAACACCTGAAAGCTGATATTCTCTCGTGATCAAGTATTTTGGGACTTTGATGAAATGACGGTTGAAGACATCTTCGATTTGTCTTGCTGTCATATCCCATCCGATGACTTTGTTGAAAGGGGATTTGGTATGTTGAACAGGAACGATGTTGGAATAAATTTGAATGAGAACAAAAATAATCAAAAGGTAATTAATACCGTACGCAAAGCTAAAAAGTTTAACTATTGATTTTGATTTGTTTTTTTCGACCTGGTTAAAAATGAATTTCGACAAAAGCAGAAATAAGGAAAAATATGCTACATTCACCCAATGGGGATCGGATCCTTTACCTAAAAAACTGGTTAGAGAAAAAAAGACGATGGGTACTAAACCCATGATGATTAAAAACCGCCATTTGATAATGGGAAAATTATTTTCTGGAAAAATATCGGTATTCAGCTTTTTTGAGAACAGTCTATACCAAAACAAGATACTTAAAACTGGTGAAAACAACATGAATTGAGAAAAGATAAAAATAAGAAAATGCTTTCCGAAAGACGCCCCCATAAGCCCCTTTTTGAAATTATAGGTAAAAGTTACCCATTCGTGCTGATAATTCCAATATATGTTTGGTAACAAGATCAATAAAGCTAATACAGCACCGAGATAGGTCTGCCAACGAGTAAAAATGAACTTTGTCTGCTTTGTCCAAAAACACCAAATCAAAAACCCAACAGGAAAAAGAATCATGATGTATTTCGATACGGCTCCAAAACCAGAAATCAAACCCAAAAGAATTAGCAGGTTGGGGTCTTGGCTCTTAAAATAATAACCCATAGTTATTAAACCCAACAACCAAAATACCATGTAGGGCTGATCAATGTGCCAAAATACCGAAGCCCCTGAAAAATAAGGAGTAGCCTCCAGGATTAGGACTAAAACCAGAGCTGTTTTTCTGTCGAAAAAAACGATTCCTAACCAATAACTTAAATATAAGATTAGAACAGAGAATAAAATTGAGCCAATTTTTAATGCCAAGAAATTATTTCCACCGATCAGTGTGGCTAACTTCATCGTATAGGCAACCATTGGCGGATGTTCGAAATAACCAAAATCTAAAAACCGGGACCAAACCCAGTGATCCGCCATGTCGGGATGGATATCTAAAAATAAAGACATCCCCATCCAAAGGACAAAATGATATCCTAGAATCCACCAGATTGTCTTACTGAAATAAAGCCATTTGGTTACACGGTTCATCTTGTCAGTTCTCAAATAATTTATGGGATTTGTTTATCTGGTTAAACGGGCTATGTTGAATTCTCAAAGAAAGGAAATTAATACTTTGGGTTGTATAATTGGGACTACAAAAAGTTTTCCACTTTGACGGAAATTAAAAAACAATGTCATTTGTTGTGAAACCGATGCATGGATAAGAATTCTACTAAAAAACGGTTAATCCTTTTTTTTAAATTGAATTTTGATCAACGCTTCGATATTCTGATGAGTCTTGGAGTATTGCCCTGTCTCTTTCAATTTTGATAAATAGTTTAAAAGCAGTTCCTTTTCAGCAAAAGTGATTGATGAAAGAATTTTTTTATCCTCTTTTATCATCACGATCAGTTCTCCTGGCATTTTAGTTCTTGTGACGTCTATTTTGCCGACGGTCTTTTTTAATGTCGGCTCAATCCTTTTGGCAGCTGCCGGGTTTTTTGATATTTCAGATTTTATTGACGAGATATTCGACAAAGTGCTCGCGGTATAGCTTTTACTCTCAAGTACCCTGTTGATTAACATCATGGCCGTGTTTTGCTCTGAGACATTGCATTTCCCATCCAGGACGACATAGGCCTTTCGCAATTTTTGATCGTTGGTAATAAGGTTTTTAAGGAGTTTTTGATGAATCTCAATCACCTTGGTTCCCTTGGGGAATTCCTTCCAGTTGTCCTGAAAGTGCCAAATGTCTTTATTTCCGCCGCTTTGAATCTGTTTGTGTCTGATTTTACCTTTCAAATCTTCAAAAGTACTCAGTTTCATTTTTAAAATGGATTTAAGTTCATCCGGCAGGTTTTTTCTTTTTCTTTTGATAAAGACTTCCTTTTTAACGTTGGAGCCAAAGAATCCCTTTTTCGTGTTGCTTGCGATTGAGATGTAGTACCATTTTTTAAGCAATAGATAGTGAATTGCGTCAAGGGCTTTGTCCCAGTCGCGGTTAACAGGCAGATCATGGTTAAAACCCTGACCGCTGGTAGATTTATGGAGATTATCCGCTTTTGGTTTGATAAAATCTTGATTCATGTGACCTATTTTTATTGTTTACGTATTTAACTATGAAATCTAACAAAATTAATTGAAACTGACTAGTCAAATTTAGATCATGTGTCCCTGCGTACATACAGTGGATGACGCAGTTAATTTGGATAGTATTTTGATTTTTTTAGAAATTAACAAAATTTACATTATTTTATTTTGATTTTGACCGGAGTTTGTTTAAAATAGTTCAAATGACGTACTCATAGAATTTATTACTCTGCCGGAAAGGGAGCAAAGTTGATTAAACTAACACCTGTTATATCCTTGCTGGGAAAGCGGATATTTTTATTTAGAGCTATGGTTTTATGGATAGGATTGGTCTTATTTGGCAGTGGTCTTTATGCTAGCCAATACGTGTTTTCGGTAGGCACAACACTTACGCTTAAGAACGTCCCGCTGATAGGGATTAGCGGAAGCGTGGCCATCCTCTCTGAGCCAAATGACAGAACAATTTATGAATACCAGTTGTTGAGCCATGTATTAAGAGGGATTGTTTTCAACGCACCAGGTGGTGATGGTTTTGAATCAGGGGTTTTAATCGAAATGGAAACCTATGAATTCGGATTTTACCATCTATTCTTGGAAGATAACTATTATTGGGGTCCCGGTGTTGGCTATGGTATAGCTCAAACAAGAGAGGTCAATCAGGCAGAAAGCAGGATTGGCCAACAGGATCCCAGCCCTTTTTTTTCTGCGAAAGACATTCACTATGGTGTTTTGCTTTTGAAAATTGGCAAGACCTTTGGTAAGTACATTTGTGAATTGAATGTCAGCTCGTTTGGGGGACTTATCGGAGGTAGCGCATTATGCGGCATCACGTATTAAGAATTATGTTGGTTATCATGGCTGGATTAATGGTCCTGTCCATTGGTGGTTGTAGGGATCTGTTAACCAAACATAATATCGATCTGGATGGGGCCAAGCATGGAAAGAAACTTTATTCTGGTGCTAAAAACTGTACTTCCTGCCACGGCATCAATCTCGATGGGAACGGTTTTATTCCAAGCTGCTATTCTTGTCATGACCAATTATGGAATAAGGACGACCACACGGTTTATGTCAGTGGGGTTCCACACCTGTTGGGAGTCTCGTCGGTGGATGCCTGCAGAAAATGTCACGGACAGGATCTCAAGGGTTCCAAGATTCGTGATGGTAAACAAGCCCTCCCATCTTGCTATGAATGCCATGACGACCTTTGGACGGGCTATGCCTTTCATTCGATCAATGAAGAGGGTTATATGCATGCGCCTGGGTGGGAATCTCCTATGACCAGCGGTTGTACGGATTGTCATGGGCCGACCCTACAAGGAGGAACAGCCCGCTCATGCTATAGCTGTCATGGGGATGAGTGGAACGAAGGGCATGACTGATCAATGTTCAGATAAGTAGCTGGTACCAGATGATTCCAGATTAAACCCCTTAGATATAATATTCCAGAACCATCTGATCGCTGAGCAACTGATAGATCTGGTCCAGGTGCAATTCGATGTCGCCGTCTGTTTCCAAGATTAAATCTGGCTTGAAGTGGTTGAAATGGTTTTTACCGACGTTGATTACCAGGAACTCGTTGGGAGCGGTTAAAAGCCTGATTTTTTCCAGATCAAAATCATCGAAATTTGCCGAAGTGGTTAGGAATATCAATCCCGCGTCAGTCATTATTCTGGCGACACTACCAATACGGCGGATCAGTTTGCTGCGTTCCTGGAAGGGGTAGCCGTCACGGCTATCCATTTCTAGGTTGAGATTCAGGTTGGAAAAGACCAGATAATAGGCTTTCAATCCGTGATCAAAAAGCTTCTTCTCCAACGATTTGGCGATTATTCTCTTTCCGACTCCATGCTCACCAGTAAAAAGGATAAACTTAGGTTTATGACGGTAGGTCGCTGAACGTTCCTTGGCAGAGATTAAACCACTTTCCCAAGTCAGTTCTCTCTTTTCGATCTGTTTCTTAAAATTCGTTTCGGTATCGGAAAGTTTCTCAAGAATAACACCCCCGCCGGCGATATCATAATGATCAACAATCACGAATCTACCAGTGTATTCGTTTTCGTTCAAAAGATCAAAAGCAATTGGCTTTGAGGTTTCAAAGACACATTCGCCGACATCATGTTTGTCAACTTGCTGTTTGTTCTTGATGGAACTTAAGTTTGAAGCGTCCAACACGTTGATAATTTCTACAAGTTTTACCGGAATGCGCTTGGAACCAAGTTTCAGCTTATAGGCTTTTTCCTGAATCAGAGGTGAATTTCCCATCCAGAAAATGTTCGCTCGAAAGCGGGAGCTGATGTTGGGTAAAGGCTGATCCGTCCTGGCCATCAGCTCTCCCGGTTCAATATAAACCTGTGTATCGAGTGTAAAACCAAGTGCCTGACCCGCGGTGGCGCGACTTTGCACTGGAACGTTAAATTCCTCAATCGTTTTGATGGATGATTTTTTCCCAGATGGTAAAAAGACGACTTCCTGGCCTATTTCGACCGAACCTGTTTCGATGGTTCCAGCGAAATTCCTGCGGTCATCGCCAAGGGCGGTAAATTTATAAATATCTTGCACTGGAAAACGAAAGGGCATATTCAGTTTGTCATCACTGTTGGGCTTTTTCATCTTGTCGATCTGTTCTAGAACGGATGGTCCCTTGTACCAGGGAATGTTTTTTGAAGCCGATACGATATTATCACCCTCAAAAGCGCTGATAGGGATAAAGGATAGAGGTTTGACGTTGAGATGCTCCAGAAAAGCAAGATATTCGGTTCTGGTTTTCTCGAAAACCTCCTGGCTGTAATCCACAAGATCCATTTTGTTAACAAGGACGGTGACTTGTTTTACCCCTAACATGGAAATCAGGTATCCGTGCCGCTTGGTGTTTTCCTGAATACCCTCAAAAGCGTCGATGACGATCAAAGCGGAATCAGCTCTGGCCGCGCCTGTCACCATGTTTTTTAAGAATTCGATGTGTCCTGGGGCATCCATCACGATATAATATCTTTTTTGAGTCTCAAAAAAGCAGCGCGCGCTGTCGATGGTTATACCTTGAGCCTGTTCGTCCTTAAGCGCGTCAAGCAAAAAAGCATATTCAAAAGGTCTGGCGTTTTTCGCACAGGTGGCCTTAACCTGATCCAGTTTTCCTTGTGGCAAAGAACCGGTATCCGCCAGTAACCTTCCAATTACTGTGCTTTTTCCATGATCGACATGGCCAACGATGACTAAATTTAAGCGTTCTTTTTCCATGGTGTTAACTTGATAGTATTTAATGGTGATGGGTCTAAATACAGGTTTCTTAAAGTAGAATAAATTTACAGTTGTTTATTTGATTGTTATTACATGTAGCCTTCTTTTCTGAGCGTCTCAAGACCGCCGCCATCTTCTTTGTCTTGTGCCCTGCCTGATCTTTCGGCTATATTTGCGAATTTACCAGTCTTGAGTTCTTCTATGATTTCAGGAATATTTACGGAAGTGGATTCAACTGGAGTAGTACAGGGTTGACATCCCAGCGAGCGATAGCGTTTTCCTTCACCCTGATCGAAATAAAGGGGGATGATTGGAATTTTTTCACGGTGGATGTATTCCCATATATTAAGTTCCGTCCAGTCTAGGAGAGGGTGGATGCGAAGATGTGTCCCAGGAGCGAAGTCTGTTTTGTATTGGTTCCAAAGCTCCGGCGGTTGGTCGCCCACATCCCAGTCGTTTTCTTTGTCTCTAGGTGAAAAGGCTCTTTCCTTTGATCGGCTGCCCTCTTCGTCCGCCCTGACTCCCACGATGACACCCGTATAAGCTTCCTTGTCCTCATCGACATCGTAACGACCCAGTTGGTGGTTAAATTTATACCTTGGCCACTCACCAGACAGTGTGTGTCTTAATGCCTCCGTCTTTAAATTTTTACAGCAGTTGATGCGGTCCAAATTGCCATCTGGATAGGTATTCTTGTATTTAAGAGCCTCTGAATTCTCGCCATAGATGATATTGAGGTTCCATTCCTTGGCCGCTCTGTCTCTGTATTGAATCATTTCAGGAATCTTGTAATGGGTGTCGATATGCAATAACGGCAATGGCACATGTCCAAAGAAAGCCTTTCTGGCCAGCCATAAAAGTACAGTGCTGTCTTTCCCGATCGACCAGAGCATCACCAGGTTTTTAAAGTCGCGGTAAGCTTCTCTAAGAATAAAGATGCTTTGCGCTTCGATTTTTTTTAAATGATCCATAACTTATTATATTTAATTAAAACAATTTAGATTATGTTTGATTAGACTCAAACATAAGGAAGCCCTGTTTCGCCGATTAAGGAAAAGAAAGTTTTGTCTGTATTTTACTGCCAATTATATACCAAACTTAAGACCCGCCGCCTTTAGTGAGCTGAACTAGGTTTTTTGAATCAGAACCGACCATGAAGTATCCTTAAGCTGGTTCTCAAAAAGCACTTCGTGGCCCTCTAAACGGACGGATACCGGAACGTTTTCCTTCGGAGCGCCATCGTCGATCAGAATTTCCAATAATTGGCCCGGTCTCATCGGATTGAGCGCGATTTTCGTCTTGACGAAGTTCATGGGACATTTAATATTTCGTAAATCCTTAAAAACGTCAACTTGGTATTCATTACCGTTGATGATTTTAATATGCTCTACTACCTTATCCTTAGAGCTCGCCTTAGAGTCTGTAGCTTGGACTTCTTTTCCCTGATGTTTTTTGTTTTTTGGAACCTGAAACCTTAAAGAATCATCCATACTGGCATAAAGCTTTCTCATGTGTTTGCTGAGTTTTTGCGCTTCGCTTTGCCGTTCAATCAGTTTACCTCTCTCGCCTTTTTCACAAAGACGAATCAGATCCAAAAAGCTTTCCGGTACCAAACCATCAAAGACGAAAAGCTCGTAAAACTGAACAAAAATGTCCCTCTCGTTTTTAGGTTCAACACCTTTGGCGATCAACAAAGAACGGCATGAGTGCATAACAAGCTTGTAGATGCTCTCGATCTGATCTTCAAAAAGCAATCCGCCCTCATAAAGCTTGGCATTTAATTCGCCCATTGCCGCAAAATCAACATCGATCATATCGAATAGCCCAGCTGAGCACTCCGAAATTTGGCCCTTTAATATGGTAAAGGGCTTTTGCTCGCCAAAATCGTAATAAAATGTCTCATCTTCATCGTAGGACGGTATCTGTTTGAGGAATTCCTGTCGCTGTTGACAGATATAAGATTTACAGCTTTCCGATTTTAAATAATCTTTAAATGAACCAATCTCAGTTTGATCTTGAAATTCTCTAAACAACCCTACGATAACATCAGGGATAAACTTGGCTGGCAGTTCCTCTCTTTTTTCGGAATAAACCGTACCTTTTTCTGTGATTTCAAGACCAGTCATCAAAACGTAGGAGGGAAACTGATGCTGGTTTTTTTTGCCTACTCTACCAAAAAGACCAATGTCTCCGATAAAATGACTGCCGCAGGCATTTGGACAGCCTGAAATATTAATATTGGTGTCATTAAACTGCTCCAAATCGATTGAACTACTCAAAAGCTTTCTTTGAATTTCCTTGGTGAGTCCTCTGGATAGACAGATCCCCAAAGTGCAGGTGTCAGCGCCCGTACAGGCAATCATATTGCCGATGATTTCCGGTTTCTCAGAAAAAGTCTTGAGTTCGCTGATAAAATTAAAGACATTGCCCAGATAGGCATCAGGTATGTTTCTGAGATACAGATTCTGCTGAATGGAAAGACGGATGCAATTCTGTCCAAAATTCTCCAAAAAATCAGCTAACTTATCTCCATCTTCGTTGATGATGTCACCCTCAATCAAGGGAACTCGTATTTGGACCAGTCCGTATTGCTTCTGCTTGGTTGTATTGCGTTTTTTCCAGATCTCAAAATTCAATTTATTCTTGGGTACTTCGGGCAAATAGCCTTTTTTGACTTCGGCTTTGTTAACAATTTTGGGCAATCGCAACTCAAGATCGTCCGTTTTTCTTAATTCATCATAGTATTGTTGGAAAAGTTTTTTAAACTCTTCTTCGCCCAGTTTCTCCCAAAGAAATTTCAAGCGGTTTCGATGTTTGTTACGGCGGTTGCCATGTTGGTCGAAAAGTTCCTTCATTGCTCTGACAATATAGTAAACTTGGTCTTCATCGACAAACTCAAAAAGAATTTTACCAACTCTGGGGATCGCCCCCATGCTACCGGCGCAAAAGACCTTAAAGCCCTTTTTGCCGTTCTTGATCTTGGCGATAAACCCGACATCGGTTATGGTGGCAGTGATTTTATCCAGCGGAGTGTTGGAAAAAGCGATCTTGAATTTCCTAGGTAACATCCATGAATCTTTTTCGGCTATCAGTCGCGTTGTTAAAGCCATGGCGTAAGGAGCCACGTCAAAGACTTCCCCATGCAAAACTCCCGAATCATAAGAAGCGATAATGTTTCTGACTGTATTGCCTCCGCCACCTCTGCTAGAAAGGTTAACTTTCCGAAGTTCACTGTAGATTTCGATAAGGTTATCCAGACTCACATACTGAAGTTGAGTTTCCTGACGCGTGGTGATATGAAAAAAATCTGCGCCGAACTTCTTGGACAGTTGAGTGACCACCCTTAACTGCTTAGGTGTGATCGCGCCGGATGGGCACCTGATACGAAACATATAGGTGTTGGGTGTTCTCTGCTCATAAATACCGTGGGGTACTCTATTGCTTCTGAATTCGGCCGGATTTATTTTCGCGCCCTTAAATTTCTGTATATGTTCATCAAAATTCTTAATATCGCTGTCCAAAGAATCGGGTAATTCATAAAAGCTCATATTGCCTTTCGTAGTCTGGGTTTTAAGATAACTAAAATGATCATAATACTAATGTAATAAAAAACATTAAAACTGTCAATAAAAAAACAATATGACTTAAATTTGGGGTAATAAATAAAAAGAAATTACTTGGTATTAAATTGAAATGAAAAACTTATTGTGATATTATTGAAAGAAGAGAAAGTCGGAAAAATTTAAGATTTAGATATGAAACATCATGTGCTTGTTTTTTTCCTGTTGCATGAGGATGATTTCGGAGAGGTTGATTTTTAAATAATCTTTCAATTTGTTTTCGGTAGATTGAAAAATACTGTCGACTGCGTTGGCGGGATCGCAGATTTCAGAAGTCAATTGAACACCACCTTCCAATATCTCTATCAGATTTAAAATCGTAATTTCTGAGGGCTCGAAAGCCAATTCGTAACCGCCCTTTTTTCCCCTGACACTTTTAATGGTACCAGCATTGACCAGAAGGTTAAAGATTTGTCCCAAGTATTGATGAGGGATATGTTTGATGCTGGCTATTTCTTTGATCTGCATGAGGCCATTGCCATAATTTTCGGCGAGAGCCAAGACAGCCGTTATTCCATATTTGCATTTACTGCTGATTGATAACATACAAAGGTTGTGGTTGAAGTCGAAAATATTTTATTAACTTGACTATATCACTTAAAAAATTAAGATTCAACAATAATTGTAAAAAAATAAAGTTCTAAAGGGCATTTGTCAAGATTATTATAAAAAACGGTTTGAGGGTTTGCATTTTGCAATTCATAGTGAAAACAAATTGATTTAAAAGAATTATATTTTTAACTTATTGCTCTTATACGTTTATTTTGTTATATTTTACTTAAATTAAACAAAATTCAAATTTTATTGTAGGAAAAACCGACTTAATTGTCATTTCATTTTGATGAATATTAACTATGTTGGATGATTTGTTTAAAAGCAGCGAAGAGAAAACTCGTTTGAAAGTTGAGGAGCATTTCAAACAAGGAATGCAGCATTTGCAGGATAAATTTTACAATCAGGCAATGATTGAGTTTAAGAAAGCAATGGAACTCAACCAAGCAGAGGTTTATCCGAGACTTCTCAAAGAACTCGATAACGCGATCAGCGGTGGGGAAATCGAAGCGGCTCTGGCGGTTGGATTGAATCTTCTTAAGGAAAAAAAGGATGATTTCATGCTGGCAAATAAATTAGGTAATTACGCGCGCGAAATGAAGGATTATAAACAAGCCGAAGGACTTTATAAAATGTCCCTTAAGATTAACAAGAATTTCGAGCCGGCTTTTTATAACCTCGCCGCATCAATGGCCAGAGTGGATATCTATGATGAAGCGGCCAAAGGAGCGGTTTCGAAGTTCGATAAATCAGGCAATTATATTCTGCCTGATTATAAGGGTGATTCCAACATAATAGAGAAAATGACCAACCAACTGGCCGAAAAAAAGAAACAGGAAGTTGACAATCGGATGCAGCAGTTGATTTCAAAGAAGAATGAAGCCGAGGCCAGTAGCAATACCATTGCCGCAAGCGAGATTAAACATGAGATAGATCTTTTGAAAGGGATCAAGGTTGAAATCAAAGTGGACGATATCTTAGAAGAATTCGACGCGATTATCCAGAAGGATCCTGAGAATCAGAAGGAAATGATTTATAATATGGCAATTTACGCTTTAAAGAATAACCGTCCGGAAGACGCCAGAAGGGCTATCAACGTCTTATCGACGCAGGATAATGAATATCTGGATCTTTTGACGGCCATTTGCTTAGATATCGAGGGTAAGGTCGATGAGGCTACAGATAAACTTATCCGTCTACTTGGGAAAAATGAATTTAACCGCTATAACAATGTCAATCTCGGATTGATGTATAAAAGGGCCGGCAAGAAGTTTCTTTCCGTGAAGTATCTGATTAGAACCGCGTATTTGTTGGAGAAATCAGGTGGATTGTATAGCATGAAAGAATTGGTCAAGGTGGCGAATCAGGTTTACGCGGAAGGAAAACTGAAAAAGGCTCTGGGATTTTATCTCATTGCGGTCACCGAGATTTTCGATCCGGAGCTATGGATTAAAATCGGCACGATCTATATCGAAATCAAAAACTTTGACGAAGCGGTCAATGCCTTTAAAGAGGTGCTTAAACTCGACCCTGAGTCCAATATCGGCGATGATAAACTCAATGAGATCCACAACTACTATATCGACAAGGGAGAGCAACTCGTTCATGCCAGGAAGTTTAAGGCAGCGGTCGATTACTATCAAAAAGCGCTGAAAGTTCTTAAAAAGCCGGAGACTTTCAAAGCCGCCGCTGGAATTTTCAAGGAGTTAGGTGATAAGGATAGCGAAAACGCGATGCTAGATGAGTGGAGAAAAATCCTTGAGGATGAAAAAAACAAGGAATTGGAGCGGGAAAGACAAGAACTGATCAAGACGGCCAAAGAGTTCATGCAGAAAAAGAACTATCTCAAGGCGATCCAGGTTTATGAACAGGTTTTTAGAATGAAGCTGGACAAGAATATCTTTTTGCAATTGGCGGCGCTCTACAAGGGATTGAAAAGGAACGATGACTTAAATTCACTGGTACAGCGCTGGTCGAAAATGGTCGAGCATGACGAGAAGATGCAGAGGTACGAAAAGGAAATGGCAAGGCAGCAAAGCACCGATTGACCTAACGCAAAAGCCCCGATGTCTGGCTTGAGCGTTATAAAGACTAGCGAACAGGTCAGGATAATATTCGCGGAACTCGACGGCTCTAGAGACAGCCGGCCCATCCGCCGCGCCACCCACCAGATCAGAGACAGTATACTAAGACAGGCTTAATCCGGATTCCAAGGTCTTGAACCCGGGTTGATCGCCTGGATTTCAAGTCGCCAAAACTACCCCTTTTTTCGGCTACCCGTTTCACCAACTAACTGATATAACAAGAAAACTAACCAAATTCCTTGCGGAAATCGAAGCTATAAAAATGTTTCACGGAAAGGATGGCTAAGAGGCGCTGTCACTACTGCGCTGATATAAAAGGGTAATGCGAAACGGATGGAGAGTGGCGCCACCTTGGCATCACCTGGGTTTGATAATCCCCGGCCGCCTATCGAACATCAAAGCGTATCGAATCCAAAAAGCTCTCTGGTTTTGTTAAATTCTTGATCAATTCTTGCGGTTCAGGTATCGTAATCTCTAATTTCATGGATATTTCTACCACAGGTCAATTTCTCACATAAATCTTTACACTACCTGTTAATAGGACCCTTAATTTTAGTTAATTCCCTCCTTTCAGGGTTGATTTATCTGGATTGTGAATTGTCTTAAATCTCAGTTTATGTAATGCTAATCGATTAGTAGAAAAGAATCTCAAAAATCATGATTCCTTCAACCTATTATCTTTAGTTAATCAAGAGATTGACTGTGTTCTGGGACTTTTTTAGAGATTCGAATGAAATTGGAAATTTTATTCTGATTTATTTTATTATGGATTAG
>Ga0224496_10001905_pt1 | contig 12683 bp, 10 predicted proteins | sample SF_Jul11_sed_USG_2_FD_168127 | JGI IMG/M metagenome (GOLD analysis project Ga0224496, IMG submission 168127) | Sediment microbial communities from San Francisco Bay, California, United States - SF_Jul11_sed_USGS_8_1 | ecosystem: Environmental > Aquatic > Marine > Sediment | place: USA... | reverse complement strand
GCTATGGTAATGCTCATGCCCGAGACGCCGAAAGAGAACAGGAATAAGGCAAATAATGAGACCAAGAAGCTGAGCGGGTTAACGGAGCCAAGGACGTACAATGATACGCCTATCAAAGGTCCAACATATATGAAAGATCTGAGTCCACCGCCTATTGATCTACCCAGCACCAGCTGCCTTCTCGAGACCGGTAAGCTGAGCAAGTATTCGAAGACGCCATGCTCTGCTTCCTCGTAAATGTCAAACCCGATGAATATGGCAGCAGAGTAAAGTGTCATTACGGAAAGCCCAGCCACGTAATAGCGGAAGTAGTCTTGAACAGCGTCAGTACTAATCATGCGTGAAGCAATAAGACCGAACAAGACTATCTGCGAAATAAACCAGATAGCCCGTATAATAATCAAAAACTTGTATTGAAAGAACAGGCGTATGTCTCTTTCAACCACTAAAAGAAGCTTGTTCGTCTTGACTTCACGCTCCGGTTTTCTGGGCTTCTTCTATGGTTAAACCTGTGTAGTGAATGAATACGTCGTCAAGGCTTGGTTCAGTTATGCGAATGGAAGAGATTGGCACGTCTTTCTTCATGAGCATGTTCATTATTTTTGGCACAACCTCTTCTGCTCTATTCAAATATACTCGCAGGTTGGAAGATTTAACTTGCAAAATGTTAACTACTTCCTTTAATTTTTTAAGTTCTTCAACAACTTGTTGTGGCGGGTCATTTTCAAGCTGGATTTCTACTATGTCCCCACCTATGATACTGTCCTTTAACTGCTTAGGCGTATCGCACACAAGTAGTTTGCCTTTATGCATTATTCCAACGCGGTCTGAAAGCATATCCGCCTCATAAAGCTCGTTTGTCGCAAGAATGATTGTGCTTCCTTCATTGCGAAATTCACGAAGCATTTTCCATATTTTATGTTTGCCAATAACATCAATTTGAGCAGTAGGCTCGTCAACAATAGCGATTTTAGGTCTTTGAATCAAAACTTTAGCTATTTCAACTCGTTTGCGCATGCCGCCTGAAAGTGCGTGAACGTTCTTGCGGCGGTAATCCCACATTTCTAACGCTTCCATCACCTCTCTGACTCTTCGCTTTCGCTCCTCTGTTGATAATCCGCAAACTTTTGCGTGCCAGTTCACTATGTCCCAGGGAGTGCTAACCCACAACATCTTAGGTTCTTGAAAAGCTATGCCCAAAAGACCTCGCGCTTTGTCAGGATTCTTTTGTATGTTGTATTCGCCGACGAAAGCAGTGCCTTCAGTTGGTTTAATAACCGTTGAAAGCATAAGAATAGCAGTCGTTTTGCCTGCGCCGTTGGGCCCCAGAAGCCCAAAGATTTCCCCTTCTTCAATCTCTAGGTTTAGACGGTCAACTGCCAAAAAGTTTCCAAATTTTTTCGTAAGATCCACAATCCGAATTATCGATGGCATTAGTATACCCGATGCTGAGACTTTCCTTCTTTTTCTATTGACTAACCACCCTTAATTCTCTTTTAGTTTTTTTCGCGCGCGCACGTTATTTCAGTAATGTGTAAATTTTAAATGAAAACCTTTGTCTATCCGGCCCCACCATTCGCGGGCCATAAACTTTTTGGAAAAAATCAACATGTCTAGCGAACGCACATGAGCGCGACTCAACACTATTTGGCAACTGAAATGCGTGCACAACCATATTCAAGGTTTTCTTGCGTAAACTATCAGTACCAGCGCGCGCTTACATCTCTTGAAGCACGTATTGATCATACTCTCTTTCAATTCTGTTTTTGTGTTTTAGTTCTTCTTGGGCGAGTTTGGAGAACAGTTTGCCAACTTCGTTCTCTTCAAATCTCTGTGAAAGTTCCTGATAATATTCATAGGTCTCCTTTTCACGTTTACCTGCAAATATCAGAATCTCTTGATAAGTGGCGTCTTCAGAAAGCTTCGTGTCTTCCAGCCAGCCGACTATTTTCAGATCCTCCACCTTCTCTACGCGTGAACCTATCTCTGAGATTCTTTCTCGATTTTTTAGAGCCTCGGATATCTTTTCTTTATGCCTAAGCTCATCTTCAGCCAGCTCCTTCAACAGCGTTTTCGCTTCAGGACTAAATGCCCTGTCTCTTGCCCAGACGTATAGACCATAGGACTGGTTTTCCATTGCGACGGCCCTATTCAAAACCATCTCAACTGTCCAAGTAGCCATCTCTTCCCCCTTCAATCAAACCGCGCATCAAACCAATAGACAGATCGAGATATTTTACTATTCTGCTCTTGCGCAAAGTACGGAGAGGAATCTAGAACAGAAATCCTGCGCCTCTAGAAGTGGGCTTAACGATCTTTGAATAGGCGGCTAAGATTCCCTTCTTAACTTTTGGTTCTGGAGGGCTCCATCGCTTCAATCGTTCCCGCAATTCTTCTTCTGAAATCTTCAAGTCGACCCTGCGGTTCAGTATGTCTATCGAAATGATGTCCCCCTCCCTTACCATCGCTATGGGTCCTCCATTCATAGCTTCCGGGGTCACATGCCCAATACAAGGCCCCCTAGTAGCACCCGAAAATCTGCCGTCTGTGACCAATGCAACCTCACTTCCAAGCCCTGTACCCATCAAAGCCGCGGTCGGCTTGAGCATCTCCTTCATCCCAGGCCCTCCCTTCGGCCCTTCATACCTTATCACGATGACCTCTCCGAGACTTATTTCCTGTTTCATGATTGCTCTTAACGCGTCTTCTTCGGCATCGAAGACCTTGGCAGGGCCTTCAAACTTCAGCATTTTCGAATCAACTGCAGACTGTTTAACTACTGCACCTTCAGGTGCTAGTGTTCCCTTTAAAATCGCAATTCCACCCTCTTTATGAACCGGTGTTTCTTTCGGCCTGACTACTTCTCTGTTTAACACAGTGGCATCTTTCAGGTTTTCTCCGACAGTTTTTCCAGTAACGGTTGCCAAATCTTGATGAATATGGTCTCCCAATTCTTTAAGCACCGCAGGTATTCCTCCAGCCTCGTCGAGGTCCTTCACCGTATAGGGTCCAGCGGGATCCATATCGCAAAGATGCGGCGTGTCCCTGCTGAGTTTATCCAACAACTCTAGAGGTAGTTCGATTTCTAACTGCGATGCAATGGCAGGGAGATGAAGGACCGTATTTGTAGATCCTCCTAACGCCATGTCCACGCGGATAGCGTTTTCGAACGCCTCATAAACCATGATGTCGTGAGGCCTGACATCTTCTTCTATCAGTTTCATTATTTGCATTCCCGACTGCTTAGCTACCCTCAATCTTCTTGCGTCAACTGCGGGAATCGTAGCGGATCCAGGTAATGACATCCCGAGCGCCTCGGTTATACATCCCATCGTATTCGCCGTGTACATGCCTTGACAAGATCCAGCACCGGGGCATATATAATTAGACAATTCCGTTGTTTCTTTCATCATTTCTTCCGATGGGAGCAACATAGCCAGAAACATGAGTTCTAACCCCTTTGACCCCGTTAATTTCTGTCCCTTGTAATATCCTGGAAGCATAGGTCCTCCATTGACGACAATTGTTGGAATGTTAAGATGAGCCGCTGCCATTAGCATCCCCGGAACTACCTTGTCACAGGAACCTATCAGAACCATGCCGTCAAGTTTGTGCGCTTCTACCATGATTTCTATCGAAGCTGTTATTATGTCCCTGCTCGGAAGAGGATATCTCATGCCCTCATGTCCCATCGCGATACCATCGCAAACTGCAATTGTGTGAAATTGAAGCGGTGTGCCCCCAGCAGTCCTTATTCCATCCTCGACAGCCCTCGCCACTTTGTCAAGATGCACGTGCCCAGGTACAATATTGGTCCAGCTGTTAACCACCGCCACCAGTGGTCGATTAATTTCTTCATCAGTAAAGCCGCATGCTTTCAGTAAGGTTCTTGCCATGTAGCCTTCTATTCCGCCGTATACTTTCCTACTTCTCAGTTCAGGAGCCATAAAGCAAAACACCCTTAGCCAATTTCTTCTAGTGCCTTTTAGAAGTTTACTGTTTTTTAGGTGCCTCCAAAAACGCACGCGCGCAAATGGGTGAATCTAGGATCGTCCCTTCCGAGTCAAGAATCCCTTTATTTTGAAAACATTCTTTGTTTTGAGTGGAGGATAGAAAGGTTATAAAACACAGGTTTATTCCATTACTGTTTCTTCGAAGTGGAAATCTATGACAGAAACCGATGTTTACAGGAAAATAAGGCGGAAGACTATATGGTGAAAAATGGGGACAATGAGTTAAGGTTTTTCTATGGTTGGGTAGTGGTAATAGCAGCGTTTCTCGTCACATTTATTTCCTTTAGCATTCGGTATTCCTTCGGCATTTTCTCGGATTCATTGTTAGAAGAGTTTGGATGGACTGAAACACTAATTTTCGGGGCTTCCTTTTCTTCCACGATTGTAGGCGGTTTATCTAACATCGTTATGGGGAGACTGAGTGATAGGTATGGCCCGAAAATAACGTTCGGAGTTAATGGATTTTTAGTCGGTTTAGGACTGGTTTTGTGCAGCCAGATTAGTGCTCTTTGGCAACTATACGTTTTTTCCAGTCTCTTAATAGGCGTGGGAATGGGCATCTCTTTCGCACCAACCATGGCCACAACATCAAGATGGTTCGATAAGAGAAGAGGGCTAGCACTGGGCATTGTCACATCAGGCATAGGAATAGGAACACTTGTTATGTCACCGGCAATCACTTACTTCATTTCTACCTACGGATGGCGAAGTGCTTATCTTATTGTGGGCTTCATGACCTGGATAATCCTAATTTCAGCCGCATCCATGTTGAAATCTGGTCCCGTAGAGAACCCCCCCTCGGCCCTTGACAAGAATAGAAAAGAAGGAGGAAACTCAAACGAAGGCTGGGGTGCCCTAGAAGCGGCGAAAACCAGAAGCTTCTGGCTTGTATTGCTCTCGAATTCCCTCTGGAATTTATGTTTACAAATGATAATGTTTCACATTTTTCTTTACGCAAGAAGGGGTATCGGAACATCGTCGATGGTTGCGGCGGGGGTCCTAAGTTTGATTGGTGTCGGCAGCATTTTTGGTAGAATAGCGGTTGGTGCTGCCTCAGATAGGGTTGGGACAAAACGTGTGTGGTTATTTTGTCTTGTATGTCAAGTAGCGACTATGTTTTTGCTTACAGAAGCGAAGAACGTCTGGATGCTCTACGTTTTTGCTCCATTTTTCGGCTTCTCATACGGGGGTCTTGTACCTCTCATACCCGCAATAGACGCAGAATTTTTCGGGACAAAAAATTTGGGTGCGATTATAGGGCTCATCGGTGTTGGAGCAACTATTGGCGGAGCCTTGGGGCCATTCCTCGGCGCATACATATTCGACTTGACTGATAGTTACTATCTTGCCTTCCTATTAGGCGCGGTAGCTACCGTTGTAGCGACCATCCTTGCCATACCTGCGAAAAAACCGAAAAGAGATTAAAGAGCGTTCTTTGAAAATCTTAAAAACTTCCTATTCTCTTTCAGCCTACTTAGTAGACGAGTCGTCTTTATGCTTTTCATGATATGTAACAAAGTTAGCCAAGGCTTTTGCTGCCCTTTCAACAGTTGGATACACAGGTATTCCAGCAGCTAGATAACAATCCTTAATCCTTCTCCACTCACCCTCCACTTCCAACATCTCAACTTCTGTGGGAGTAGCACACAACACCGTGACAACAGGCTTCCGTTGCCTCATACCAATTGTTATGGGGGCCTCAACAATCTGCTGAAAAAAATTCCACAGCAACTCTCGGCGAGCATAGAACAGAGGCAAATGCCACATGACAATGATTAACGCATCGATTTGAGGGTCTGAGGATGCAGCCTTTATGATCTGCCTGTAGGTGGAAGGAGAGGTCCAAGGGTTCCCTAGGTCAATCGGATTCTGAATTGAAGCGCCAATTGGAGGAACAAGCGTCCGTAGCTGCTCCACTGTTTTCATGTTAAAGGCAGGAACCCGTAGCCCAGCACGTTCGCAAGCGTCTGCTGCAGCTACTCCTGTGCCGCCACCAGTCCCTATAACAGCAACCCTTCGACCACAGAAACTGGAAAGGTGTTGAAAAATGAGGATCGTGTCTATCAGTTCATCAAGGCTATTAACACTGACAACGCCTGTTTGCCTAAAGAAAGCATCCCAAGTCTCCTTCCTTCCGCCAAGAGCACCTGTGTGACTCGCCACGGCTCTTACTCCGCCTTCGCTGAGCCCGCCTTTCCAGACGATCACGGGCTTCCTCTTGTTGATCTCTTGAACGGTTTGAAGAAAACGTTGTCCATTCTTCACTCCTTCGATGTACAATGTAATAATATTGGTGTCTGGATCTTCAGCGAGATATTCCATGAAGTCTGTTTCATTAAGGTCGCACGCGTTTCCATAACTCACCACCTTGCTGAAACGGATTCCCCAACCCTTGGCTTGTTGGCAGAATCTCTCAGCGTATCCGCCACTCTGGGAAAGGAAGGCTATATTCCCGCTTTCCTTGGGGAAGTTAGCGCCTGGAAGCAAGGTTAAACCGCTTGCAGGGCAATAGATGCCGAAACAGTTTGGACCAACAATCCTTACATCTCCTTCTTTGGAGATTTTCACAATTTCTTTTTCCAGCTTTTGACCTTCTTCCTTCCCCGTTTCGCCGAAGCCAGCAGTGAGTATCACAACCGCTCCTACATTCTTTGCTATGCAGTCTTTTAGAACCTTGGGTACAGCTGAGGCGGGAACAGTAATGAAGGCAAGGTCAACAGGGTCAGGGATGTCCTTCACGTTAGGATAGGTCTTCAAGCCTAAGATTTCCTTTGCTTGTGGATTGACGGGGTGAAGTCTTCCCTTAAATCCAAATTGGACCAAGGAATCTAGGAAGACGGTTCCAAATTTGGTAGTCTCGGTCGAAGCACCTATGATCGCTACTGACTTGGGATAAAAAACTGCCTCAAATTCCCTTAGTTTTTCCAACACAGGAACCTCCTCACTCCTATCCTCCGACAATTAAATATTTCTTTCAGTCAGCATACGCGTGAAAAATTTCAGAGTAATTTTCACCTAGATCTGCTCTGTAAATCTTAAATGAAAGCCTGTCTCTCTAAACTGCAAGGATGGTTAAAGGTGAAAAATTCCATTAATGAGGAGCTTAAACCCCTTTTTTATCCAAAATCCGTGGCGGTTATCGGAGCATCTAACAACCCTGCTAAATGGGGGTTCAGCATCTTCAACGATTTGCTAATAAAGGGATTCAAAGGAGACCTTTATCCTGTAAATAAGAATGAAGAAAGGATTTCTGGAATAACATGCTACAAAAGTGTAAAAGATGTCCCTAGATCAGTTGATTTAGCTGTCATAGCAGTTCCAGCCCAGATTGTGCCCACAGTAATGAAAGAGTGCGTAGAGAAAGGTGTTAAGACAGCCGTAATTATCAGCGCTGGCTTCAGAGAAGCTGGAGGAGGAGAAAAGTTAGAGGAAGAAGTTCTTAGAATCGCTAGGCAAGGCGGGATACGATTCGTGGGTCCAAACTGTTTCGGCATAATTAACCCGTTCTCAAATCTCTCTACAACCGGTCTTATGTCTCTTTACATTACGCCATACGTTCCAAAAGGATCTGTAGCAGTTATTACTCAAAGCGGCAATTTGGGCACGTTTATGCTTAAACTGGCCTTTGAAAGGGGTTTCGGAATCAGTAAGTTTGTCAGCAGCGGCAATGAGGCCGACCTGCATTTTGAAGATTATTTAGAGTATATGGCCGAGGACCCGGACACAAAGATTATCGTCGGATACGTGGAGGAATTAAGAGAGGGCCGCCGCTTTTCCGAGATGGCTAAGGAGATCACAGAGAAAAAGCCCATCGTGATTTTGAAAGCAGGTCGAACAAAAACAGGTCATAAAGCAGCGAAAGCGCACACAGGCGCCTTAGCTGGTTCGGACGATGCTTACGGTGCCTGTTTTAAGCAAGCAGGTGTTATACGGGTTAGGGAAATTCAAGATCTCTTCGATGTAGCCGTGACTCTCGTTAGTCAACCTCTCCCAAGAGGAAAAAGAGTGGGGATAGTAACCGGGGGAGGAGGCTTCGGAGTTGTGGCAGCTGACATGTGCGAGGAACTAGGCCTAGAAATACCTCAACTAACACAAGGGACGTTGCAAAAGTTGAACCAGCGTTTGCCTCCGCGCTGGTCTCATTCAAATCCGGTTGACATGGTCGGAACTATGGAGTATTCTTATGTGTGCATCGGAACACTCCTAAAAGACGAGAATGTCGATTCTGTGCTTGCGATTTCAAGCGTCGGTTCTCCTAGCAAAATTTTTGACCAATACCCTCCAGCCATTAGAAATCAACTCGCGGAATTTGCAGAGATGATGGTGGAGTGGGAGTCAACACGAGGAGTAACGGGGTTGATTGAGAGGATTAGAAAATATAAGAAGCCGGTTATCCTTGCGGCTCCTCCAACCTCCAGAGAAGAGTCAGAAGCCATAGGAGAATTTGAAAAGAACGGAATAGTGGTTCACCCCACCCCTGAAAGAGCAATCAGAATTCTTGCTTACGTAACAAAATATGCTGAGGACAGAAAGAGGAAAAGCGCCTAAAATTACAGCTTTTCTATGTACTCACCTTGATTAGTTGAGGAACTTGCCCAGCCTTCCCAACAATCCCTTTATACAGAATGAATGCTCCTCTAACTCCCTCTATGCCTAAGGCCTCTTTAATTCCCCGTTCAACTGCCTCGCGGCAATCATCGCCTTTTATCAGGTTTCCGACGGCAGTGGCCGCAGCGTCAGCTACTCCAGCATTTACGGCGAAAACTGTTACCGCCTCTGCTTCCCCAAAGCTTAGTGCATGACTAAATAGGCCTGAACTCGTGGCAACGCCTATGGGGAATTTTTCCAATCTGAAGCCGATTTGTTTTGAAAGGGGGGAATCTCCTGCTGAGAGGGCAATGTCGATGGGTTGATTTGAAAAAGCGGAAACTTCTCCTCCGTTTTCAACAACGGCTACCTCACTTCCAGCAAGAGCCATGTCTTCGACGGCGAGGTCAGCCAACACTCCAGCAACAGCAGCCATAGGTCCTACATTAGCTTTCTCAGAAGCCTCAGCCATCAACCTAACTATTCTAGGCCCCTTGTCCGCGGGAACTGGTTGAAGGGAGTAAAGAAATTTCGGATGAGTTTGGATGTATTTCTCAAGCTGTTTTCTGTGATGCTTAATCGAAAATACTGCCGTGTTGATGGCGCTTTCGTCGTCTGCTATTATGGTGCAGTTTGTTTCTTTTAACTGGAAAGCTTGTTTGAACAGATTTTTTGTTTTCATTGTATTAGACCAGAACTATACTGTTCAACAAGTCTGATGGCTCTAGCTGGACAGGCGTCAACGCATAAGCCACAGGGACTACCGATACATTTCTGTTCGTCGAAAACCACTGAAAAATCTTCTCTGAATGTGATGGCGCTTACGGGACAGAGGGAGACGCAGGCACCGCAGTTAAAACACTTTTCGCTGTCTACCTCGATTAATTTTGGAAACGTAACAATCACACCCTTCTCCCGAAAGGCGTCAACCACCTTCTCAACATGGGTGGAGGGCACCTCTGCTAGGATTTCCCCGCCGTGGGAATCGACATGGGCAGCTACGATGCTTATGGGAACTCCATGTTCAAGGATTACCCCCGCCGTTATGGGCTGTTCAACTATTTTCTCTGAGAATCTGAGTAGAATTCTAACCACGTTTTTCACCTTCCCAAAAGTTTAGCGATGTCTTCAGAGGTGATTATTCCTAGAACCTTTCTGTCTTGGTCAATCACGGGTAAAGCGGATATTTGATGTTGCGCCATTTTCCTCGAAGCCTCTTCCAGAGACTCATCCGGCTTCGTTGTCACCACTTTTCTGATGATTATGTCAACGAGTTTCCTTTTTCCTTTAGCGACTGCTTTGGTGATGTCCCATGAGGTCACTATCCCTCTGAGTTTTCCCTGCTCATCCGTCACAACCACATGATTAACTGAGCGGTTTATGATTCGTTCAGCCACCGCCTTCACTTCCTCATCTTCCGTGCAGGTGACAGCCGCGTGGGTCACGCTGTTGACAAAGGCCATTTCCTCGGTTTGTTTCATGGGCTTGCATACCGTGTCAGTGGGAAGGTTTTCAGCAGGGGTAGACTGGTAGAAGGAAGAGTTTTCGATCCAAGACTTGAGTATTTCCGCAATCTTCCTCGCTGTTTTCAAACTTGAGAGAGAACTGACTCTAACTTTCTTGTCATCTATGGTTATTGCGCCCGACTTCAATTCCTTATAACTCACCTTTCCAAGTTTGGGGCGTTCTCTGCGGGGGATTCCGTAGTCAACTATGTCGGTGACGATTTCTTCGTCCAGTATAGCCGTCTTTTTCGCTAACCCCTCGTTCAGTATGGGAATAGGTATGCCTATGCCAACGTAGAGGGTTGTGCCGTACTTGGTGAAGGCAGCTCCATGAATAAATTCTGAACTCATCTTTTTGCAGTCTCCTCGAACCATGAGCGTGCCAAAACGATTTCCGGGGTCATGTTGTGTGCCTTCTCCTATAACGTAGCCTTGACCTCCTCCCAAGAATATGCGAGTGCCTATGCCTATGGTTTCATAGTCTGGATCGTTCATTAAGGGGTTCAAGGCTCCGGAACCGGAGAAGGTTGCGTTTCTAAACTTGGGCAGAAGCTTGCCCATGTAGGTGTAGATGATTTCGTCGCGGCTGTTTGTCGCGCAAACATAACGTTGGTAGCAATTACGGAAATTTAGCAAATAGAACTGGTTCAAATCGTCTTTTGTAATCGTTGTTCTTAGCTTGGTTCTGGGATAACAGTCTGTTCCATAGGCGGTGGCTCTAACCTCAACTTCCTTCCCGTCGACCAGGTCTTCTATCACGTGGCCGCCGCCATACTCGAAGGGCCTCGTTTCAGACATTATTGTTGCGCCAATGTAAAGGTCTACAGCCGCGCCTGGGTGGCAGACCTCGACGTCGTTTATCCAAGCTCTTTGAATTTTGATCGGTGGGTCTGCGTGTCCAAGGTTTATGATAGCGCCTGAAGAGCACATGGCTCCGAAGGTTCCTGTTGTAACGACGTCAACCTCTTTGTACGCAACTTCTACACCGCTACTTTCCACTAATTTCTTCATTTCTTCGGCTGTTAAAACCTGAACGTCGCCTGTCTTTATTTTTTCGTTGATTTCAGCTATTGTTCGCTCGTTCTTCTTTTTCGAGATTTCTTTTTTCTTGAGCCCTGACGCCTCCTAGACGTGTTTGGAGCTTAGCAAACTGAATTCTAACTTTAATAATTTTCTGAAATTTTTATTCCAAAAGGAATATAAGACCAACACGCAAAACTTCAGGGTATGTTACCTTCCCTTGAAGAAGTTGCTAAGAAGAGAAGAATTTTGGGCTTAACCCAGAAACAACTGGCAAAATTAGCTGGTGTCAGCCAGTCCTTAATTGCAAAATTGGAATCGAGGAAAATTGATCCTTCCTACACCAAGGTTAAGGCCATATTTGACGTGATAGAGCGCTTGGAGATAAAAACGGAAGTCCGTGTCAGAGAGGTGCTTCACGACGAAGTTGTTGGTGTTCAAAAGAGCGATCCCGTGTCTAAAGCTGTGCGATTGATGGCGGATCGAGGATATTCTCAACTTCCAGTCTTCGATGGAAAACACGCAGTTGGAAGCATTTCGGAAAAAACTATGTTGGGGCAAGTCTCAGCTGGCAAAGATTTGGCTCAGGTACCCAAACTATCTGTTGGAGACATTATGGAGGAAGCTTTTCCACAGGTCGGAGAAGACGCTCCGTTGCCGCTGATCGCAGGTCTTCTGCAAGTTTATCCAGCTGTTTTGATATCTAAGAAGGGGAAGGTTGTTGGCATCGTGACGAAGGCAGATTTATTGAAGATGCTTCTGTAGTTGCGCGCACATTTCAATTTTTTAGTCATTCTGAGGGCATAACTATTTTGTTAGCATAAAATCTCGGATTGAGTCCATATGATTCTGTGATCGAAAAAAGTAAGTGATTGAGGCGGAAGCGGTACTTAAAACATAAATGGGTAAAGACGCGTGAAGGATTAATATTGCTGGTCAGAATTTGAGGAGGCTCAAGGGCATTCTTCGACTTGCGGGCCTAAGTCAGAGAGTGGATTCTTGGTTCAGAATCTCGCATCGCCGAGATAGAGCAGAGTTCTTTCGATGTGTTTTTGTGGTAATCTTGGTTGTTGCGCTCCTATTAGCGCTTATCATCGTTGGTACGTTTCGGAAAGAAAAGGTGGCTGACGTGTTTGTGGGTGTAGAAGTGGGATATGATAATGTTGACGATATTGTTAGGTTTGTTGACGAGGTCGGAGAATATGTTAATCTTGTCGTGATAGGCTCATTGAATGTCACGACAAACGCAACGAAGCTGACTACAGTTTGCGACTACTTGTACAATAAAGGTTTGTATTTTGTTCCTTTCATGTTTTTAACTGAATTTCTTGAAAAGGCTGATTTTTTTCAAGTGGCGAAGGAGAGGTGGGGAGAACGCTTTTTAGGAGTATACGTTTCCGATGAGCCAGGGGGGAGACAGTTTGACATGCCTGAACATAGGGTCGTTAATGAGGCTGAGAATTACAGTGACGCAGCTTCGAAGTACGTACGCGGTTTCAATGAGGGGTTGCAACAGTTTTTCGCCCGCTTCGTGCAGCCTGGTAACGTGACGACTTTT
>Ga0224496_10001904_pt1 | contig 12688 bp, 2 predicted proteins | sample SF_Jul11_sed_USG_2_FD_168127 | JGI IMG/M metagenome (GOLD analysis project Ga0224496, IMG submission 168127) | Sediment microbial communities from San Francisco Bay, California, United States - SF_Jul11_sed_USGS_8_1 | ecosystem: Environmental > Aquatic > Marine > Sediment | place: USA... | reverse complement strand
GCCCCGCACGGATCGGACGCCCCTCCCGGGCGCCGTCGGTTGGCCGGCGGATGATGACGCGCGGCCGGTCGTCGAGGCGACCCTCGCGGCCAGCGGCGGGCGCCTCTCGGAGGCCTCGGCGACGCTCCTCGCGAACACCTACGGGATGCGGGCGGCGGATCTCGCCCGCCGCTTCTGCGCCGAGGGGGATGGAAACGAGCCCCTGATCGAGGGCCGCCCCGAGGTGCTCGCGCAGGTGGATTGGGCGATCGAGGAGGAGCTCGCGGCCTCCGTCACCGATGTCCTGCTCCGCCGAACGCAGCTCTTCTTCCGCGATCGCGAGCAGGGCCTCGACGCGGCCCCGAAGATCGCCTCCCGGATGGCGCACCGCCTCGGCTGGGATGAGGCGCGCGAGCGGGAAGAGCTCGCGGGCTACGAGGCGGAGGTCGCGCGCTCGCGCGCCTGGCGAGCCGAGTAGCCCCGCGAGCGCCTCGGGCGCGGCGTGGGCCGGACCCCGCGTCCAGCCCCCCTCGAAGATCCGCGGCGGAGGTGGGGAGGCCCCCCTCGGGGCTCAGCTCCGGCGCCTCGTCCGGCGCTGGCGGCGCAAGAGCACGCCGCCCGCGAGCAGGAGGCCGAGGAGCGCGGACGATCCGCCGTTCGGAGCCGTCGCGGCCCCGATCCGGCAGCCACATCCACCCTCCGATGGAGGCGAGATCCCCGCATCGAGGGCGCCATCGGGAGCGAGCCCGGCGTCCATTGCAGACGCGAGGAGAGCGCAATCGAGGCCGCAGGAGGCCTCCCCATCGCATTCCTCGTCCCGATCGATCACGCCGTCGCCGCAGCGCGGCGCGCTGCAATCGAGGCGACACGCGTCCGGCGTGGTATCCGAGTTCAGATCGGAGTCGTCGCAATCCTCGCCCGTATCGGCGACGCCGTCGCCGCAGCGCGCGGGAAGACAGGAGAGCCGACAGGCATCCGGCGCGGTATCGGAGTTGGCCGCGCCCTCATCGCAGACCTCGAGCCCCACCTGGACGACGCCATCGCCACAGGTGGCGCTCACGCAGGTGCTCAGGCAGGCGTCGCCATCATCCGAGTTTCCATCGTCGCAGGCCTCACCGGCCGTCGCGTTCGTCTGGCCGTCGCCGCAGAGCGCCTCCGTGCAATCGGCGTCACAGCTCGCGCTCTCGCCTCCGTCGTCGCAGGTCTCCCCGGCCGTCGCGTTCGTCAGCCCGTCTCCGCAGACCGGCGCCGTGCAATCGACGTCACAGCTCGCGCTCTCGCCCCCATCGTCGCAGAGCTCCCCCGCCGTCGCGTTGGTCGTTCCATCTCCGCATAGGGCGGCCGTGCAATCGGCGTCGCAGCTCGCGCTCTCGGCCCCATCATCGCAGATCTCGCCAGGCTCCAGCACCCCGTTCGGGGCCCCCCCGACGCAACCATCCCAGTAGTAGAGATCGATCTCCACCGCGACGATGACGAAGTTCGGATTCCCGGGCCCCAGCGCGACCGTGTTGAGCCCACCGCGCACGTAGCCGACCGGATCCGCCGCGTAGGCTCGGGTGACGGTGTTGGAAATCTCGCAGCCGATGTTGTTGTCGCAGATGCATCCGCCACCCGAGTAAGAGACGCTGCCGAGCAGATCGCCCGCGACGTGAAGCTCCGTGGCCCGGCCCGTGCATTCACCGATCGCGCGAGCGCTCACGCGGGCGATTCGAGAGCCCGGCGGCAGCGGATCGAGGAAGGTGCGGACGCCGCCGGCCCAGGTCGAGGCGTCGGCCGGCCACGTCCAGTTCTGGCCGTCGCAGAGAAGAGGCCCCCCGCATGGATCGCTCGCCGTGGTGTTGAAGTCCACGGTCACGGTCGTGAGCAGCTGAGCCGACGTCCGCGAGGGAGCGAGGAGTCCGGCGATCGCCAAGCAGGCGATCGCGCCGAAGAGCCAGACGAGACGAGAACCACGCATCCGATCCCCCTTGATCATCGAACGCTCAGGCTACGAAAGCGACGCGGCAAACACAAGGGGCGGATGGGCTCGGGGGGCGGCGGACGGCGGAGCGGGAGGGCAGAGCGCAGAGCATCTCCACATGCGGGGCCGGGGCAGGTATAGTGCCGACTCCCCGGAGTTCGTATCCGGGCTTGGAGGTCCGCGCGTCCTGATGTCCGAGAGGAGCCCATCCACCGAACGGCGATCCGATCCCGCCCGCCACGCGCTCGTGCTGCGAATCGCCTCGCTTCGGGCCGAGCTCGACGCGTCGGAGGCGCCGGGACGCAAGGCCGCGCTGCACCATGAGCTCGGCGTGCTCCTCGAGGAGGAGTTCGGCAACCATGGGGCCGCCGTCAAGGAGTACCTGGCGGCGATCAACGCGGACGGCTCCTTCCGCCCGCCGCTCTTCGCGTTGATCCGCATCTTCGAGCGAAGGCGCTCCTTCAAGAACCTCGGACGCCTCTACGAGGCCGAGCTCCGATCGGCGAGCACCCGCTCCGAGCAGGTCACGGCGCTCCTCGATCTAGGCGTGCTCGCCGAGGATCGCCAGGGAGCGGACGCCCTCCCCTTCTTCGAGAAGGCGCTCGAGGCCGATCCGGAGTCGGCGGCCGCGGCGTTGATGCTCGAGCGAGACGCCCGCAAGGGCAATGAGCCCGAGCTGACGCTGCGCGCGATCGTCTCCCGCGCCACGGCCACCCGCGATCCGATCCTCAAGAACCTGCTCCTCTCGGAGCTCGCCGTCCTGCGGGAGGCCGAAGGCGACGTGGACGGCGCGATGGAGGCGCTGGGCGAGGCCCTCGCGCTCCCGGCGGCTCGCTTCCGCACGCTCGACCTCCTGATCCGCTTCGCGCGCCGTCATCAGCGCTGGAAGGAGCTCGCCGAGGGCCTCGAAGCCCAGGCCGAGATCGCCTACGACGCGGCCAAGGGAGGCGGGGCCACGGAGACCTCGGGGGCGTTCTCGATCCAGCGCTTCGCCGACACCGCGAGGGCCATGGCCAAGGCGGGCGCGCTCTACTACGAGGCGGGCCGCGTCCGCCGGGAGGGTCTGGCCGATCCAGAGGGTGCGCTTCGACTCCTCGACAAGGCCCTCTCCCTCTCTCCGGAGGATCCGCTCCTTCGCCAGGAGCATATGCTGGCCGCCGAGGCGGCCTCCTCCCCCGCGCTGGCAGAGGCCGACACCCTCAGGCTCCTGGGCCTCGAACCCAGCGGAGCCACGGCCGCGACGCTGCATTTCCGCCTCGCGGAGGCGGCGCAGGCCCGCGGGGAGCTCGACTCGGCGCGAGAGCATCTCGGGGCGGCCCTCGAGGCGGATCCGAGCTCCACGGTGGCCGCCGCCCTCCTCGACGATCTCCTCATCGATCGCGGCGAGCATGCCGAGCGCATCAGGCTGCTCCGAGAGCGCGCCGAGCGGATCAGCACGGAGGGTGGGGCGATCTGCCGGTGGCGGGCCGCGCAGATCGCGAGCGAGCGGCTCGGTGATTTCCCGCTGGCCTCGGGGCTCTACCGGCAGGCGGCCGAGGCGGCGGCCGATCGGCGACCGATCCTCCGCGAGCTGGCGGGGGCGGCCGAGCGGCACGGGGATCCAGGCACGGCGGCCGAGGCGATCACCTCGCTGCTCGAGTGTGAGCTCGAGCCCGACGAGCGCGCCGTGCTGCTCCGAGGGCTGATCTCGCTCCACCTCGGGGCCCTCGGGGATCGAGCCGGCGCCATCGAGGTGGCCCGACGCGCGCTCGGGGACGAGGCGGCCGAGCCCTTCGCCCCCGAGCTCGGGCGTCTGCTGGGCGCGCGAGCGCGCGACTACGAGCTGCTCGCCCAGGCGCATCGGGCGCTCGCGGCCCGCGCGGGGGACGACGCGACGATCGCCGCGCACCTCTGCGCGGCGGCGCGAGCGCTGTGGCGGGCGGAGCCCGAGGGATCCCTGGAGGCGCCGCTCGGGCTGCTGCGCGAGGCGCTCGAGCGGGTCCCGGGGCATCGCTACGCGACGGCGCTCCTCGAGGAGACCCTTCGGGCGCGCGGGGAGGCCGAGGAGGTCGTCGCCCTGCTCAAGGCCCGCGCCGAGGCCCAGGAGGGGGCGGAGGCCGCGGAGCTCTCCCTTCTGCTCGCGGCCGCCGCGGCCGAGGCCTCCGGCGATCGCGAGGGCGCCGCCAAGACCTACGAAGAGGCCGCGGATCACGATCCGACCTCGATGGCGCCGCTCTGGGGGCTGCGCCGGCTGGCCAAGAAGAGCGCCCAACCCGATCTGCTGCTGCGTGCCCTCGAGGCGCTCTCGCAGCGCGAGCTCGTCACGCAGGGCGTCGGCCGGGCGACCCTGGAGCTCGCCGAGCACTACGATCTCGTCTCCGGTAGCCCGACGCTCGCCGAGGCGCCGCTGCTCGAGCTCCTCGGGCTCGACCAAGGGCCGCTCTGCGCCCACGCGGCGCTACGCGCCTCGATGCTGCGGGTGGATCGGATCGAGCCCGCCCTCCGATCGGCGGCCGCGGCGAGTCTCCACGAGCTGGATCCGAGCGATCCGAGCACCCTCGGGCTGCGCGAGCAGCTCGCGCTCTGCCTCGAGCCCGGGGAGGCGCCCGAGCCGGCCAGGCTCGAGCAGGCCAGCTCCCTGCTGGGCTCGATCACGAGCGGGGCCCCCTGGGTCGATCATATGCGCCTGCGCCTCTCGACGCTCCGATCCGCGAGCCTGAGCGGCCGAGCCGACGCCTGGATGGCGCTCGGCGCCGGGAGCACGGACGCCGCGGTCGCCGAGGATCTCTTCCTGCACGGCCTGCGCACATCACTCCTGCACGGGGATCGGGAGGCGCTCGAGGACGCGCTCCTGCTGACAGGGGAGCTGCTCGAGCTCTCGCCGGGGAGCCTGCACGCGGCGGTGGCCCTGGACGAGACGCTGCAGGCCGGCGACGATCCCGATGGCCGCGCCGACGCGTTGGCGATCCGCGCCGCCCGCTGCCCCGAGCGGCTCCGCCCCCCGATCGACGCGGCGCTCGGGCGGGCGCTCACGCTCGCGCTCCGCTCCGAGGAGGCCGTCGAACAGCTGCGCGCGGTGATCGCCCGCTCGCCCGACGATCTCGCCAGCGTGGAGGCCCTGCGCGTCGCGGCGCGCAACGCGGGGGCGTGGGCGGAGGTCGTGCAGGCCTGCGATACGCTCGCCGAGCATGTGGACGGCGAGGTCCGGGTGCAGCTCCTCGAGGAGGCCGGAGCCGTCCTGATGGACCATCTCGGCAAGGACGCGGAGGCCGAGATGCGCCTGCGGGCGGCCCTCGACATCGACATGGAGCGACCGATCGCCTACGGCCGCCTGCACGATCTGCTCACGGAGCGGGACGATACGACCTCGCTCCTCAGCCTCGTCGATGGCCGCATCGACTCCTGCGACGAGCCCTCGCAGCTCGAGCGTCTCTTCTACGAGAAGGCTCGGCTCCTGCGGGCGGAGGGCCGGCTCGAGGACGCGCTGCGAGCGCTCGAGGGTGTCCTCGCCCTCGACGAGGAGCACGCGGGAGCGATCGCGCTCTCGATCGAGATCCACGTCGCGTTGGGGAGCTGGGAGGAGGCCGTGCGCAGCCTGCGCAGGCTGGCGCGATGCGATGTGCCGAGCGCCCAGAAGCGCGTCGCCCACCTCGGCGCCGCCGATTTCCTCGAGAAGCGCCTCGGCGATTCGAAGGCGGCGATTCGAGAGCTGGAGGCCGTGCACGCGCTCGGCCTCGGGGATCTCGAGCTGGATCTTCGAATCGCGGCGCTGGCCGAGCGAAGCGAGGATTTCGAGAGCTCCGTCCGCGCGCTGCTCCGAGCCGCGGCGACGAGCGAGCCGGAGGATCGCGCGCCCCGGATGAAGCATGTGGCCCGCCTGCAGCGCGATCGCCTCGGGCTCATGCAGGAGGCCGCGCTCCATTTCGAGGCGGCCCTCGCCTCGGCGCCGATGGACCTCGAGGCGGCCCAGGAGCTCGTCGATCTGCGCATCGATCCGATGGAGCGGCGGGCGATCGGGATCCGGGTCGAGACGACCATGCGCGGGGCGCTGGATCGGCTCGGCCCCGACGAGGAGGCCCTCCGCGGGCTGATGATGTCCTGCCTCTGGAAGGAGGAGGCGGACGCGGCCTCCCTCGCGCGCACCGCGCTCGTCTGCCTCGAGCTGGCGAACGAGGATGAGAAGGATGCCGATGATGAGCGCACGGCCGTCTTCCTGCGGGCCCAAGCCGGCCGGACGCTAGGGCCGGATGCCCTCGCGGCGCTTCGCGCGCGAGGCGATGAGGGGGCGGCAGCCGAGCTGCTCAGCCTCGCCTCCGAGAGCCTCTCGGAGGCGCTCGGGATCGACGCGGCGTTCCACGGCGTCGGTCGAAGCGATCTGCTCTCGGCCCGGACGCCGAGCCCCCTTCGCGACGAGCTCTTCGGCCTCGTCTCTCTCTTCGGGATCGAACCGACGGATCTCTATATCGGCGGCCCGGACGCCGCGCGGCTCGTGGGTTTGCACGGCAAGAAGGGGCGCTCGACCTGGGTGGTGGGGGGCGGCATCCGCGCCCCGCTCGACTCCCGGAGGAGGCTCGAAGCCGCGCGCTACGCCATGGGTCTGCGCACGGGCGCGCTACCCCTGCTAGGGCGAAGCGCGAGTGAGGGCGCCAAGATCCTGCTGGCCTGCTGCTTGGCGGCCGACCGCCCCCTGGCCGCGGGAGCGGCGCATCCCGATCTCGAAGCGCTCGCGAAGCGCATCGGCCGCGCGATGCCCCGGAAGGTCCGCAAGGCCGTCGCCGAGCTCGCGGGCGCCCTGCCGGGTGGAGGCGCCGGCCTCGAATCCTTCGTCCGCTCCGCCCAGCGCAGTTGCCTTCGGGCTGGGATGCTGGTCTGCGGTGATCTCGAGACGACTCTGGTCAGCGCCCTGCGGGGGCCCGTGGGCCTCGACGCCGTGCTCGCCTCGCCGACGGCCACGGATCTCCTCCTCTTCTGGGTCTCGACGACCCATCATGAGCTGCGACGCAGCCTCGGACTCTCCTCATGAGCGGCGATCAGAAGAACGAAAACGATTCGAGCCTCGACGAGGCCTTCGACGCGTGGGAGGAGGAATTCCACGCCCCGGCCGCGAGCCAGACCGAGGGCGAGGCCGGCGCTGCGCCGAAGCCGGAGGCCACGCCGGCCGAGGAGGCCGTCGATCCGGATCTGCTGGCCTCCGCTCCGGCGCCGTGGAGCCGGGAGGCGCGCGGCGGGGAACCGCGCGGCGGGGAGCCGCGGGGCGGAGAGGCCGGGCGAGGGCGCCCGCTCTACCGCCCTCCGACGAGCGATGAGCTCGCCAGGCCGGTCCCGCGGAGCAGCGCCCCCCTCCCGCTCACGGATTTCTTCGACGACGATGGGGAGGACGAGATGACGCGGGTCGGCGTCATCCCCGCGGATCTGATGGCCTCCCTGCGGGCTCCGCGGGAGCCGGTCGGCCGGGGCGGGGCGCCCGCTCGAGCCGCGAAGGCGGATGGCGAGGGGGATCGGGAGACGATCGAGCCACCCCCACCCGTGGGGCTGGATCTGGATCTGGACGAGCTCTTCGACGGCGATTACGGCGCCTCGGAGGCCCACGAGGCGCTCACGCTCGGCTCCGATACCCCGACCGCCGAGCCAACGCATGAGCAGGAGGCGGAGACCGCTCCGCCGCCCCCCATCAGCCTCGGCGACGACGCGTTCGCGCCCTTCGAGGATCTGCTCCCGCAGGCGGAGCGGGACGCGCTCGAGGCGGCGAGACAGATCACGAGGGGCGAGGCGGAGGCGATTGGAGAGCCACCGGTGCCCGAGCCCGAGTTCGAGCCCGAGCCCGAGGCGCCCGAGCCCGAGCCCGAAGCTCGGCTGGCCGCGCCGCTCGAGCCTCGGCCCTCAGGGCCCGACGCGCCTCTCGGAGATTCGAGCGAGGCCGGCGAGGCCGCCCGCGGAGGGCGCGCGCCGCGCCCTCCGGCCGGGGCTCCGCGGGGGGCGACGCCGGATCGCGCCCTGACGCCGCCGCCGCCACCGCCCGCCTTCGCGCCGCCCCCCGAGGCCGCCTCCGATCGCCCCACTCGCGAGGCGCCGATCCCGTCGGAGGCCGCGCTTCGGGGCTCCTTCGAAGCCGAGAGGGGCGGGGCTGCGGAGGCGCCGGGCAAGCGTCGCGTCCCCGCGGCGCTTCGACGCAAGAGCGGGATCTCCGCGCCCGAGGCGCCGCCTTCGGCGAGCACGACGCCCGCGGCCGAGGCGCCGCGGCTCCCCCTTCCCGCTCCGCCCGGGCTCGACGCCGTCCGGGCGGCGCCGCCTCCCCTCGCGCCGCCTCCCGCGCGCCCCCCCGCGCTTCCCGAGGCCGACGCCGCCGCCCCGAGCGCCGTCGCGCCCCCCGCCGCTCAGGATCAGGGGGCCGCGACGGCGCGTCGGACGGTTCGCTACCGCAAGCCGCGGCGCGAGCACTTCCCCCTGGTGGGCTCCGGGCCCGATGCCCTCCGCGCGCGCAAGGCGCTGATCCTCGATCTCGCCCACGCCTCGAGCACCCGGCCGAAGGCCCGGGCGAAGCTCCTGGTCTCCGCCGCCGAGATCGCCGAGCAGCTGGGAGAGCCGGCGGAGGCGAGCGAGCATCTGGTCGCGGCGCGCGCGGCCGATCCCTCGGATCTGATGGCCCTCCGAGGGCTGCGCCGACATCGGATGATCCAGCGCGATTGGCGGGAGTTCGCGGCGCTCTGCCAGGCCGAGGCCGCCCTGCCGCTCTCGGCCGAGGAGCGGGCCCTGGCCCTCACGCTCCTCACCGAGGTGCAGGCGCACGTCCTACGCGATCCCAAATCCGCGGAGCGGGCCGCCAAGAGCAGCCTGGTCGCGAGCCAGGACTCCGTGCTCGGCGGGATGCTCCTCGCAGAGGCCTGCGCCATGCAGGGACGCAGCGCCGAGCAATCGATGGCCCTCGAGCGCGCCGCCCGGGGCTGGCATGACGGAGCGCGCCGCGCCCCGCTCCTGATCGAGGTCGCGCGGATCGCGGAGCGCGCCGGGCAGCTCCGTCGCGCCGCGCCGCTCTACGACGAGGCGGCGCAGGCGGATCCAGAGGCGAGCGACGCGATCCTCGGCCAGGCGCGGACCCACCGCGCCCTCGGGGAGGTCCAGGGGGCGATCGAGGCGCTGGGGCGGCTGGCTGCCCTGGTGCAAGAGCCCCGCCTGCGGACGGCGTTCGTCCGCAGCGCCGCGCTGATCTCGCTGCGACTCGAGCAGGACGCCGCCGGGGCGCTCGCCGCGCTCAAGACGCTCGGAGAGAGCCGGGATCTGATGTGCCTCGAGACCCAGGCGGAGGCCGCCGAGGCCTGCGAGCCGAGCGCGCTCGAGTCGATCTATCGCGCCTGGGCCGAGGCCGCGGGGGGCACGGAGCGCGCGCTGGCGCTGGTCGCGCTGGCCGAGACCCTCGCCTCGAGAGGCGATCTCGAGGGCGCCGATCAGGCCCTGCGGGACGCGGCCCTGGCGGATGGGGAGCTCGGCACCGTGCGGGTCGTCCGTGAGCTGATCGCGCGCCGGGCGGGGGACGCCTCGCGCCTCTCGACCGCGGTCGCGGGCCGCAATGAGAGCAGCTCGCTGCAGGCGGCCGCGAAGCTCGTCGCGGATCCCGAGGGGACATCACAGGAGCTGCAGCTCCTCGAGGCGGCACGCCAGGCCGACGAGGCTCCCCTCGTCGCCGACGTGCTCGCGCTGGACGCGGCCGCGGCAAGCGGGGCCGAGGAGGCGACGACGGAAGGCCTGCGCCGCGAGATGAAGCGGAGCGCCCCCGAGCGACGCCTGGGCGGCCTGCTCTGCCTCGCGGAGCGTCTGCGCACGCTCGGCGCGCTCGCCGAGGCGCGGGAGGTGCTCGAGGAGGCCCGCGCGCTCGCGCCAGGCGAGCCGCTGGCCCTGCGCGCGCTCGCCGAGCTCGCCGAGGGGCCGGTGCAATCGGCGGCCCTCTGGCTGGAGGAGGCGTCGGGCGCGGGGGGACCCCGGGCCGCCTACGCCGCCGTTCGGGCCGGGAGGATCCTCCGCGCCGCCGGCCGGGACGAGGCGCAGGCCTTGCGCCGCGCCCTGGACGCGCTGCCCGGGTACCCGCCAGCGGCCTGGGCGCTCGAGCCGATCGCCCGAGAGCGCGGCGAGATCGTCACCCGGATCGAGATCCAGGAGGGGCTGGCGAACGCGATCCGGGATCCGCATGAGATCGCGGGCCGCCTCTGCCGCGCCGCGCTGCTGCGCAGCCAACAGGGGGAGCGCGCGGCGGCCGTGGCCCTGCTCGAGCGGGCCCGGGGGGCGAGGGGAGAGGACGCGCTCCTGCTCGATCTCCTCCTCCGGATGGGCGGGGATCTGCCCGCGGCTCGGCGCGCCGAGATCCTCGAAGCAAGCGCCCGCGGGATGGGCCCGCCCTGGGCACGGATCGCGCGGCTGCGCGCCGCCGGCAGCCATGAGGATGACGGCCAGCATTCGGCCGCCGCTCAGCTCTATCGGGGAGCCCTCGAGCAGGACGGCGGCGACGCCGTCGCCACGGCCGCGCTCGATCGCGCCGAGCTCGCGGCGGGGGAGTACGGGCGGGTCGCCCAGCGCCACCTCGAGGCCATCCGCCGCGCGGAGGGGACGGAGGCGCGCGTCTCGGCTCTCTCGGCGCTCGCGGATATCGACCTCTACGAGCGCCGCGACGCGGACGCCGCGGCGGAGTCCCTGCGCTCCATCCTCGAGCTGGCGCCGGGCCATCTGCCGAGCCTCCGCGCCATCGAGCGATACGCGATGGATCGGGGAGATGACGGCGCCCTCGTGCAGATCGAGGAGCGCCTCGCCACTCATCTCGGGGCCGTGGAGGACTCGGCGGCGCACGCCCGGCTGGCCTCCAGGCTCCTCCTGCAGCCCGAAGAGGCCGAGGGGAACGCCGCCGACGGGATCCTCCGGGCCGCGATCGAGGGAGATCGGCTCGACCTCTGGCTGGCCCGACGCGCGGAGGGCGCGGCCATGCAGGCCTCGGATGCCGAGGGGATCTGCAAGACGCGCCTTCGAATCGCGGAGGCGTTGGCTCATCCGGACGAGCGGGCGAGCGTGATCTCCCAAGCCAAGAGCGCGCTCCGCGGGGCGCGGGGCGCGAGGGCGACGGCCGAGGCGCTGCGCCTGGCGGCTGAGCAGGCGCCCGAGCATCCCACGGTCTGGGAGGCGCTCGGCCACGCGCTCTCGGACGCCGGGGAGCCCGAGGCCGCCGCGGAGGCGCTCGAGCACGCCGCCCGGAACGCGAAGGCTCCGCGGCACGCGGCCCTGCTCTGGTACGAGGCGGGGCGCATCCGCCAGGACGAGCTCGGGGATCCGAGCGGCGCCCTCGTAGCGCTGGGGCATGCGGGCGAGGCCGATCTCACCTTCCTCGATGTCTTCGATCGCCTGCGACGGATTCACTCCGAGCAGCAGGATACGGAGGCGCTCGACGCGCTGATCCGCAAGCGATTGGCGCTCGGTGGGGATGGAGAGGCGCTGCTCGAGCTGCATATGGCGCACGCGGATCTCTGCCGTCAGCGAGGCGAGGCCGCGGGGGTCAAGCAGGCGCTCCGCGCGGCCCTCGCGCTGCGCCCGGAGCACGTCGAGGCGCTGCGGGCCCTGGCCGAATGCTGCCTCAGCACGGACGATTGGCAGTCGGCCGCCGAGGCCCTGATCCGCTTCGCCCGGCTCCGGCGGGATCGCGACGAGCTGCGCTGGGTCTTCCTCACCCTCGGCGAGATCTACGACACGAATATGCCGGATCCGCTCCGCGCGGAGGCCGCCCTTCGCAGGGTCCTCAAGCTCATCCCGGACGATACCGAGGCCCTGAGCCGCCTCGCGGATCTGCTCCGCCGCAACGAGCAGCATGCGCAAGCCGCCGAGGCCGCGCGAGATCTGATCCGGGCCTCGAGAGACGCGCTGGAGCGCCGCGCGAATGGCCTGCTGCTCGCGGAGATCCTCGAGGAAGGCGGAGACACGAGAGAGAGCGAGAAGGTCCTCGAGGAGATGCGACGGCTCGAGCCGACCGAGATCGGCATCGTCACTCGGCTCGCGGAATTCTACCGCCGCCAGGACGCCCCCTCCGCGCTCTCGATGCACTTCAACCGCGCGCTCGGGGATTTCCGGCTCGCCGTCGAGGAGCGTCCGGGTGATGGCCGGCTCTGGCCGGGGTTCGTGGACGTCCTGGTCGCCAAGGGCTTGCCCGACGCCGCCCGCTCCGTCGCCTCTGCCGGCGCCGCGATAGGCATCGCCGACATCGAGATGTCGCGGCGCCTCGACGTGCGCGGGGGCATCCCCGGGGCGAGGAAGGCCGCCGCGGATCGGGCGCTCGACGAGCTCCTGGCGCCCAGCCCGCTGGCGCCAGCGACTCGCCGAGTGCTCGAGCTCGCTCATGACGCCCTCGCCAAGATCCTCCCCTTCGACGCCAAGGCCTGGCATGCCGAGAAGCTCGGCTCCAAGCACTCGGCCCGGCTCGAGGCGAAGGCGATCGGCGAGTGGTTCGGGTTCTCGGATGTCCACGTGCTGCTCACGCCGAACGCGCCGAGGGTCTGCGTTCCCGTGGCCGACTCGCCGCCGACGATCGTGCTCGGCAAGGAGCTGTTCGAGACGACGGATCGACACCAGCGGGCCTTCCTCTTCGCGCGAGCCTTGAAGATCGCCTCGAGCTGGCTCTCGGTGGCGATTCGAAGCCAACCGGCCGCGCTCAGCGCGTGCCTGGTCGCGCTCGTGCGCAGCTACCGGGAGGATTTCCCGGGCGACTCCGTGCCCGCGGCGGAGCTGGAGGAGATGATGCACCGC
>Ga0224496_10001903_pt1 | contig 12692 bp, 21 predicted proteins | sample SF_Jul11_sed_USG_2_FD_168127 | JGI IMG/M metagenome (GOLD analysis project Ga0224496, IMG submission 168127) | Sediment microbial communities from San Francisco Bay, California, United States - SF_Jul11_sed_USGS_8_1 | ecosystem: Environmental > Aquatic > Marine > Sediment | place: USA... | reverse complement strand
GTAGTTCTTCCTACTTACATCAAATGCCCGGATGTTAAAGGTGTAAGGCGGGTTTAGCTCCTTTCCCCGTGGGTGAGGAAGTCCGGGCACTCATGTCGGCATAGCTCAGTTGGTAGAGCGTTTCGTTGCCAACGAAAAGGTCGCGGGTTCGAACCCCGCTGTCGGCTCTTGACAAACACATTCATTTTAGGTATATTATGCCTGTTGTTAATAGACTTGGACGTATCTTAGCCAGTGCGGCACGTAACGCTAATGGCAGCATTACGGTGCCTCACTTTAAGCATGCTGAAGAAGTGGATTTGACGCTAGACGTTACTGCTCAATCCGGAACTACGCCAACTCTAAATGTGTCAGTAGATTATGTGGATCCCGCATCGGGTAAGACAGTGAATGTGGGAAGCTTTACTCAGGTGGGCGCGGCTACCGGAACTGAAACCATTAGCCTAACAGCCATCCCAGAGGAAGCGGTGATTAGTTGGACTTTAGGCGGGGTTACCCCCAATTATACTTTCTCTATTGGTGCCCGCATTAAAGACGTTGTACAATAACAGGACTTGACTACTCTCAAGTCCAAGAGACTTGGGATAACTGAATTCGACCCAGTCTCGCGCTGGGTCGTTTTCTTTATGGGGCTTTAGTTCAGTGGGAGAATGCTTGAGTGGCACTCAAGAGGTCGTGGGTTCGAATCCCACAAGCTCCACTCCCTACGGGGAATCTCCACAGATGAAGTAAAGGGTTGACGGATGGCCAGCCTGTCGTTAAATTAGTTGGCTCGGTTAGGAATCGAAGGCACAAGGGAGTGGAAACCCGGTTCGATCCTCTTGCTGAAATGCATGATAGGGGGCCTAACGCAGACGCAAGGTCTGTATTCCTAACCGTTACGGGGCCATAGTGCTAATGGGAACACCCTGCCCTTGCAAGGCAGTATTCCGGGTTCGAATCCCGGTGGCTCCATAGGGCGTGATGCCCACTTGACAAACCTAACACTAAGTGTTAGATTAGTTACGTTGATTGAAAACACAGGTGTTGGTGAAGCGGGAATGAACTTCGCAGGTGCGAGGCTAAGGGACGGCTAGTAGTCCGGACAGGTGCCGGTAGTCAGTGGGATCGTTGCCCACCATTCCCAAACGTTTAAATGGGCTCGTCATGGTTTCGACGTGTTTAGCGAAACGGAATCGATGTGTGCCGGGAAAGCTTGCTGTGGTCCCGTAAAACTGTAAGTAAACTATAACTGACGAAGTTACTACTTCTGAAGAGTCCGACGCTTGGGTGGAAGCTTTCATCGCAGACGCAATTGCTTCTTTCGAGAAGAATGCGCTCGTTGAGGAATTTGCTGTAGCGTAAGTTGACTGCTCTTTGTGGACACCGATAAAGCAGAGAGTCACGGATCGGTGCTAGGTTTGTTCATTCCTTAAAGATGAACTGGTGGAGGGCATCCTTGATGCCCCTAGGGTGAGGATGGTAGCACTCCTGAAGCAGCCCTGCCGAAAGGTAAAGTGTCAAAGAGCTACTACTGCACGCTGAATAAGAGGAAGCGTAACTATTTGCGGACGCGGGTTCGATTGTAATGGTCGCCCTACCTCGTGAGGGGTAGTGGAAAAGAGTGCTTGTACGGGGAACGCTAAGGCAAAAGCTATGCCAACCCCGTCCGGTGAATCCGAAAGGAGTAAGCTGGCTAGAGACTCATAGGCATCTAAGGCGAACGCTATGATGTACTAGGATGGAAGAAACGCTCTTGTAGATCCAGTTTCTGGGCTTTAATTTCGTCGGTATACTTTCCATTGCGAGGAGTAACCGAAGCCCACTCGGCCAGAAGTAGCTTAACACGAGCCTTCTTCTCCGGGTGGCGGATGAAAGGTACGAGTAAGCTCATAGCCTCTAAGGCTCTAGTATACTCTACTTTCCAGTGATAACTGGTCTTGTGGTTTTCTTGGTAGGTCTTCTTGGTACTGATTGCCCCACCGAACAATTCTCGGAAGGGTTCTAAGAGTACACGCTCTGTGTTAGAAACAGACAACAAGGGGTATCGGAATTCAGAATCTTTGGACACTTTCACAAGTGTTACGGTGCCTTCACCGTCAAAGATTCCTGCTAGGTAAGCCAACTGAGTTTCCATAAACGCACTCCATCTGGACTAAGGTTCAACTTGATACTGGTCCTACTAGTATTAAGTCTGTTTGAAACTTAGAAAACGCAGATGAAGAGATAGTCCTTCCCTTGGGGAAATCTAAGGATATGAAGTCCCGCCGAGTCCACTTATGCCTACGTAGTTTAACGGAGAATACCGTCCCCTACGGACGGAGACGTTGGTTAAAATCCAACCGTTGGCTCCGGCCCCATCGTCTAGAGGACTAGGACGCCAGCCTCTCAAGTTGGTAACGCGAGTTCGAATCTCGCTGGGGTCATGCTTTGCAAAGCTCTTCGATCTTTCTTTTTCTTTAAGGAGAGTATTATGACAGATCAGATTAACATGAATCAGTACCTTGTATTTTATCGGGATGCTGATAAGCGAAGTGAACGTATGCGTCATGTTGTGGCGCATCGTGTAGAGGGTTGGAAGGAGGATTATGCGTTCTTCGGACACTCTCATTTTCCGGGGATTGCAACACTGCTTATTCCCAGAGAACTGGTAGATGAAGTACAGTTGCTTACCGATCAGTTTGGTAATCCACCGTACGTTCCTGAAAACGATTACGCGGATAGTCCAGAAGCAATTATGCTTGATACTTTAATCCAGTTGAGTCAGGATGAAGACAACACACTTGCTCATGCAACAATGTCCAAGTTGATCGACATCGGGTATATCGGCGTGCCTCAGAGCAGGTAAAAGTTTGAGAAGATAATGCGAGGATTGATATCCCCTCGCAGGATGTGACGGAACAACGGGTGCCGCAAGACGCAGCCCGTAACGTGATCACGGTCAAGGACAGGGCTGCCCTAACGGCAAGTGCAGAAGGAGGCTCTTTGAGGTTGCGCTCAATTACTTGATCCGGCAGGAACGTGATGTAAGAGAGCACTCTAACCTATCGCAAGGTCTTGCCTCTCTTTGTGGGTGCAGTCCCACCATCTAATTCTTCTCGCCGTCTCTACCTTCGGGACGCTAAAATAGATGGGACGCCTTGGCGAGGGCTTAAAACTACGTGACGCAGGTATGGCGGAATTGGTAGACGCGCTAGACTTAGGATCTAGTACTAGTGATGGTGTGGGGGTTCGAGTCCCTCTACCTGCATGGCTCAATGATCGCAGCGGTGGCCCTATCGTGCCACTTAACTGCACGGACGGACAGACTGCCGTTGAAAGTGTCTGGCCCGAGGAGATGTTCCGGTGGAAAGCTGGTAACTTGGGAGCCAATCAATAAATACGTAGTAGAATCGAATGAGTCTCTAGTTATTGGAGGACGCTCTAGACTAGTGGCTGGTCGGAGTAGGGGTAGGACGCCATCGGGTTAAAATCCCGACAGCCGGAATGGCTGGCGTGTAAGACACGTTCCCCATGCGTCTGAGCCGAGGATCCCATTTGAAGGGCTTGGGACATTCGATTTCATCTAGGGGTAGCTCAGTTAGGTCAGAGTACGTGCTTTGGAAGCACGGGGTCGTGGGTTCGAATCCCACCCTCTAGACTGTGGTACCAAGAGGTATACATCTTGACAACCACGTTATGAGAAGTTATATTGTTTGAGAAAATGTTACTTTGATCCTGGCCATCATTAAGTAATGGCCGGGATCCCACGGGGATTGGCTCAGCCCGGTAGAGCGCTGCGTTCGGATCGCAGAGGCCAGAGGTTCAAATCCTCTATCCCCGACTGTACTGTATGGGATAATGAAGTCCGCCCGTACTTCAGACGGGAGATGGCGGTTCGACTCCGTCTACAGTATCTTTGCGGGGTGGAGCAGTCTGGTTGTGCTCGTCGGGCTCATAACCCGAAGGTCGTCGGTTCGAATCCGGCCCCCGCTTCTAAGAATCAAGACAAGACCGGATCGTTCCCGTGTTGAAAGCTTGGCGTCCTTTTGTCTGCGCAGACAGGTGGGCTTGGTTCTTTTGATTGTGAAGACTCTGGTTCTAACGACAGGATACGTGGAAGATCGGTGCTGTAACACCGTCATTGCAAGCCCTGTCTGATAATCTAATAACCGTCGTTACAGCGTCATCTTAGAGCAGACATCTTAGGTACAGTGCGTAGCAAAGCCTGTTAGTCTTCACTATTCATCCCTAGCTCAACGGTAGAGCAGCACCCTGTTAAGGTGATGGTTCTCGGTTCGAATCCGAGGGGATGAGTATCAGGTGGGTTCGAGTCCCACCCGATCAGCTTACTAATGCAGTGGGACAGCACTGAGTTGAGGATCTGAAGTCGTATAAACTAGTAAACTGTCCTTAAATACGATTGGTGGAGTTGGGTGGGGAATCCAACCATTAGTGTTTGATATTTTGAGTATGAACTTCGGGGCGTATCGCCGGGACGATAGGAACCTCTGGCAATGAGACCAGTAGCTACCGGATAACGAAGCCCGTTCCTGTAGTACTCAAAACAAAGATCCCGTAAAACGGATTAGTAGCCTGTGGCCACGGGCTGAAGTGTCTCCCAACGGGAGGGGCGTACGCAGGGTAGGATGAGCGGCTTGTCCCTGAGGGGTTGTGCTAGATTCCACCTGCGCTATGGTGCTCGTAGCTTAGCGGCCTAAAGCGGCTGACTGTGACTCAGCAGATCGTGGGTTCAAATCCCATCGAGCACCCTTATCTTGGATGGTACACCTTGCGGGTATCATAGGGGTTTGTTTGCTTGGACACTCCCGGATAGGGAGGTACGGAAGAGACCGCAAGCTCTCTGTACAGTCTAAGTATCTTAGTTATAGGAATGTTAAGTCGGTGCGGCTTAACCCAAGATATATGGGGGTGTGATCGTAACGGTAACGATCCGGACTTTTAATCCGGCCTATGGGGGTTCGACTCCCTCCACCCTCACTATGCCTCCGTGACCGTAATGGCTAACGGACCAGACTCTTAATCTGGGCATGCAGGTTCGAATCCTGCCGGGGGTACTAGTATAATAGAACTCTAGTCTCTTTTATATAGGCCCAAGGAGTTAAAGTATGCAGCCCTGGCCGACACTGAACCGGAAAGGTGTAGTGGTAAACCATCGCTAGAGTTACTATTCTTCTGTACCATTAGCTCAGTTGGGAGAGCGCTACCGTGACATGGTAGAGGTCGTTGGTTCGAGCCCAGCATGGTACATACGGCGGGGTAGCGCAATGGCTGTACGCGGCTGGTTTACATCCAGCGTCATATGTGGGTTCGAATCCCACCCCTGTCACTGTAGTAACCCTATCCAAAGGAGATTTAAATGGCAAGTACTACTATCACCGCCCAGAGGCTAAACAACCAGCTTATTGGTCTGGCCAAGAGGCGGAATACCAATATCGTTACGGTCGATGACGCGCATCGTGTGCTAGATCGTTTCGGAGTGGGAGCGCAGGAGCGCCGTAGCTTCATCAGCACTGTGTTTAACCGTAACAGCGAGACGTTTGTTCCGGTTGGAACCACGACTTCTGAGCGCGGCACCGGCACGATCACTCAGTGGAGTCTGGTCTAAGTAGCAACCGCCCGCCGGTGCGGTAAACCGGCATTTTGGCCTTGTCGTCTAGTGGACTAGGACGCTTCTCTTTCAAGGAAGAAACCGGGGTTCGATTCCCCGCAGGGCTGTTCAGACCTGAAGCATCCGAGGCATCGGTGTGAGTCTTATACGCCTACTTCCCGGCGCTTGCAGAATAGGGAGATAAGGATTGAGAATATGTAGTGCATTCTCACAGGTCTGTATTGGGATGTAGCTCAACTGGCAGAGCGCACGGTTGTTACCCGTGAGGTTGCAGGTTCGAAGCCTGCCATCCCAGTTTACCCAAAAGAAACAAACCGACAACTATTCAAGGCCACAGGTTGGGGAGCACCTACCTAAAATGGAGAAGTGTTGGCCGTATACTCTGAAATGAGGTGATTTCCCATGGCAAATGCCGTACAAATTCGTCGTAACGTACATCGTCCTGATCGTGCGAAGCAGGTAATGGCTGCGCAACCTGCACAAGCTCGTCGTCTAACTGGCGCACTAGCTAATGCTACAGCTATCGCGCAGAATGCTTCAGCATTCGAGCGTATTGATGTGACCGAGTACACCAAGATTGGTGTCGCTGTGCAGCTTCTAGCTACCGGCCAGGGTACTAGTTTACTAGATATCTTCCCGATGGATTCTGCTGCCTCTGGTGACGACACCGATGCGTCTGTACGTATCGCTGCTGCTGCAGCTACGCAGGACACGATGGCCGCTGCTACTGCCGCTTCTGGCTACGCTACGCTTGACGTAAGTGAGTTCAAGTATGTCGAGGTTGTAGTTACTTCTGGTGCTGTGGCCGCTGACAACACTAATATTGACTTTGTGGATATCTTCCTGTCGTAAGTGATTATGTGGCTCTTGCCGGGGGAGTCCAAATATAATTCCCGGCACTGTGGGTATGATGTTCAATGGCAGCATGTCAGTCTTCCAAACTGAAAGTCGGGGTTCGAATCCCCGTGCCCGCATTTTGTTGCATGTGATCTTGCGCAAGATCTAAACAAAGCGAAAGCTTTTACCTCTGTAGCTCAGATGGAAGAGCACCGGTCTACGAAACCGGGCGCACAGGTTCAAATCCTGTCAGGGGTACTACGGACATATAGCTCAGTTGGTAGAGCCCACGTCTGATAAGCGTGAGGCCGCAGGTTCGAGTCCTGCTATGTCCATTGACGGGAGTTTATCTACAGACCTGATGGTGATTGACACACCATCTAAGGCCTTATCACCCCTGAAAGGTCTGCCTGTAAACCTCGTCCATAGTCTGTGAAGAGGCTGGGTCATCGCGTATCCTGTCACGATATGAAGGCGGGTTCGATTCCCGTACAGACTGTTGAGCGGATTCTTTAGCGGGTAGGAGTTGCGTACTCTCTGCCGGGTAAGGAAATAGCTCTCTGGGGACATAGCTTAGTTGGTCCAAAGTGCCTGGCTGTCTACCAGGAGATCGGGGGTTCGAATCCCCCTGTCCTCGTTCCCTTGCAAAGGAAGTATGATGCAGCTAGAAAATCCTGAAAGGTTTTTAACTGATTCTGGGTTGCTATTCCACATCAATCGCCATGTATTACATCCTCTAGGATTGTCCATGGTGTTGGATGTGGCTGAAGAAGGCGGTTCGGTATTAAGCAGCCGCATTGAGATACATGAAACTGATACCCCTGTAGGGTTTACATTTAGTGAGGAAGATATGAGTCGTTGGTCCAAGGTAGCTGATGAGTTTATAAGTACGCGCAAGTCGCGTGTATTAACTCGTAGACAGCAATTAGGCTATCTGACCCAGCCTCTTTCTACAGAGTAATCCCCCATCTTGGGGGCGAAGTCCTCATGATAGGTGTATTGGCAGCACACGAGGGCTTCGGAGTAATCCGGAGCCTTTGTTTATACGGGATGTTCATTGTTCACGAACCTTGAACTTACGAATTACTCTTGACAAACAGACTTAATTATAGTATATTGATCCTTATGAATATTGCAATGCGTTGGGCCTGTGATATCCCACATGATCCTAGAAGTGAACAAATCGCACAAGCATTAGCCCGGATTGATACGGAGAATGGCGATTATTTCAATTTTAAGTTTGGTGGAGATGGGGATAATGGTGAAGAGTTGATGTATTTACTAGACATCTTCTTTGACGAACAGGGTACTGTAGCTGAGAATACGGATTAGCGCTGGGTTGAAGCCCCGGAGACGGCGGTTCGAATCCGTCCGGTACCATTTACCTCAACATCCGGCCTTGTAGCTCAGTTGGTAGAGCACGGGATTGAAGATCCCGGTGTCGTCGGTTCGATTCCGACCGAGGCCATTGGTTCCTTTAACTAAAGTACTATTATGCGAAGATTACTAATAATTGCTACCGTTACTATTTCTTTGCAATTGTTTGTGGGTATGGTAATGCCCAGCCCGTTAGAATACGGCTTTGAACCTAACCGGTTGTTCACCACTCTATTAGACGGCCTGTTGTGGACCCTCATAACCGTACCTACTGTACTGTTTATAGTACTGGTGGATCGAGCAATCGCATTAAAAGACACTGTGCAGAAGTTACTACAAGACGATTAACCCTAATATAAAGTAATGTAAGGAGCACCCAATGTCACTGGATACCTCTCGCCTAACGCGGGCAATGTTCGCCCAACTGGATGATGGATTCGCGCAACTTGATGCAGCTTTAAACAACATGGGCTTGGATACTGAAACTAAGCCGCAATTCAAATTGTTCGTATCTCCCGACACCGCAGTGGAGTTTTTTAATTACCCCAAGACCACCTACCAAGGTATGCCCATTGTGGTGACTAGAGAATTTCCTAGTAGGATTTGCCTGGCTATGCGCTCGACGGAATTTCTCAGCGACGAATAAGGATTAGGGCGGTGTATCCAAGCGGCCTAAGGAAGTCGTCTCATAAGCGACCGGCTCGTCCTTCGTGAGTTCGAATCTCACCACCGCTATCCTCTAACCTCGTGGAGATAGATATGAAACGTACCATAGTGGGATTAGCCTTGCTGTTTGCTTTGCTACTACCCGCACATGCACAGGAAGTGCCCGCACCAGAGTTACGCCCAGTATGTTCGCTGTATATCTTAAATGCTTCTAGCTATTCCGTGGAAGGACAATGGTATGTGCCTGAGTACGAAACGTTCGGACACATACCTGCTATCGCTCCTGGCACGCATCAAGACATGGTGGGACCTTGTCCGGTAGGATTGATCGGAATTCATCTGATCTCGACAGATCCACGAAAAACTGAAGGTGAGCAATTCATCATAGACTTTTCGTTAACTGCCGAGCATACTCACCAGTTTATTTTAATACTTGACCCGCAGCGGGGCACAGGAGCCCAAACCGATGAAGGTGCGCATAATAGGTTACTTCCCCGTACTGTCCACGATACTGATTGATCTGGCCAACATCGGGCATATCATTCGGATGTTTCAAGAAAAGAGTTCTGCAGGACAAAATCCGTACTCATATTTAATGGTGATTCTCGCCTTGGTTCTGTGGGCAGAATTCTACCGGGTACGAACTCCTGAAGAGAAGATTGCACGATGGACTGCATGGTTCGGAGTAATGTTCAATTTAGCCGTTCTGGGGGCGGTGTACTGGTATCAGTAATGATATATTAATCTGGGTGTAGCTTAGTACGGTAGAGCGCATGCATGGGGTGCATGAGGTCGTGGGTTCGAGTCCCACCACTCAGACTTTTGGGAAATCGTCTAACAAGCCGGAACAGATGCGGACCTCGCGATACGCCTCTCCTGTTCTGGGACATAAACAGGATCGCAACCTGTGGTCTAGGATATTGGGTCGTTCACCCAAAGATCCCGGTGCAAGTCCGGGTTTCCCAGTGTTCATCCACAAGGGCACATTCACTTTACAGAGGAAGATCATAATGACTCTAGGAAAGCTATTGCAGCAAGTTGCTTTGCAGGGACTTATTCGCTGGCTGGGTATTGCTGGAAATGCTCAACGTGCAGAAGTCGTAGCTGCTAATATTATCGAGATGTTCGTGGCATCGCAGGAAGCTGCTGCTGCTGCTGCTGCTGCCGTTTAACAGGCTCTAGTAAGTTAGCGCGTCCTTGTTTGGGGTTTGGTAGGCCCCACGCAACTGCGCACGTTCGAAACGTGCCCGGAGCACTTTTACCAAAGTGACAAGGACGCATCTGCTTAGGTGGTGGAATTGGTATACACGTAGCGTCGAGAGCGCTATGCCATAATTGGATTGCGGGTTCGAGTCCCGCCCTGAGCATATTGACCTGTGGTGTAACTGGTAACACGCTTGGCTCTGACCCAAGAAAGTCTAGGTTCGACTCCTAGCAGGTCAACTTGACATCTAAATAAAAAGGTGTTATCTTAGAACCCTTCACCTAGGAGGTGTTATTGAATGACTCGCTTTATCGTGACTCATTTAACCTAGGAGGTGATCCTGTATCTAGCCTACGAATTAGGAGTTATGCATGTCTGGAACTATACGACAAAAGTGCGAGTGTAAAAACGAGTATCAGGACAAACAGTATGGTACCGGCATTCGCATCATGAACAAGATGACCAAAACCGATGGGTACCGATGTACCTCTTGTGGTAAAGAGAAGAGTTCGTCTACTCGTCATAAATAAGGTAAGCTCGTCGGTCTCTCCGGGGCGAGGGAAGATTAGGATGCATCCACCGGGGAGATTCGGAAGGTACCGCTAAATGGTCGGCAACTCGCCTTGAAAGCGAGGGCGGCGTAAAGGCCGGGGGTTCGATTCCTCTACCTTCCTCTACACTCTACAGCAGGAGATAACTAGATGGCCAAGGCGTCGGCTAAGATACAGCTAACGGAATCATATCCGTATAGTGGGTTCTGGAGAGAACATTGGACTCTCACCCAATTAGTACATAACCTATCTGCTCGTGAGCCTGGATTGAAGATAGGAGATGATCTTCGGGTAATCCTGGTAAAAGATAAGGGACAAGAGACCCTATTCTTACAAGGTGAAGAGGTAGTGGTAGTTAGACATCTACTAGAGGGAGGAACACTAGACGACGAGTGGCAAGTAATTGCCGATAACATCTACAGTAAGTTGGCTGAGGATGGCGCGCCGTCGAAAGAGTGAGACCAGGGATGCTTTCAATGCTCGTATGGCAGAATACCAAAGAGCTAGGCGGGCAGAACGTTTGTGGGAAGGGCGGGTGTTTCTTGGGGAACATTGTGTTCGATGCCGCGTCCATATGGACGACACTGTTTTAGAGTTCGATCATATAGACCCTAGTACCAAAAAGTTCAACCTTGCTCGACAAGCCTCGCATGTGTCTGAAGATAGGTGGTGGGACGAAGTTCTGAAGTGCCAACTACTTTGCTTTGATTGTCATATGGAAAAGTGTTATGAGGATGGTACCAGAGGCACTGAAGGTAGATACCCAAACGATATGAGGACATAGTAAAATGAACATTGAAAAGCAGGCTAGTTGGATTGCCCGGTTGTTGTTGGGTTGGTTGGGAGCGATATGTATATACGCACTCTGGTGGAACCTCTGGCCTGCGTAAATAACAGTTTAGGAGTGATGACCGGAATTGGTAACGGCCTCGCCTGCTAAGCGAGTAACCCGAAAGGGCCTGTGGGTTCGAGTCCCACTCACTCCGTTGGAGAATACCTATGAGACTTACAGTAGAATTAGTACCACAGACTTCCTGGGGAACAAATGTCCGTTCTATGGTGGATAAGTCATCATGGGATCGTATTAGACGTAAGTGTTACAAGGCCGCAGATTATAGTTGTGAAATTTGTGGGGGTGTTGGCCCTCGGCATCCAGTGGAATGTCATGAGATCTGGCACTACAATGATGACACTAACGTTCAAACTTTGACCGGTTTTGTGGCTTTATGTCCAAACTGTCATAGAGTTAAGCACCTTGGCCGCACTTTCGCGGTCGGCCTCGGCCACGGGGCATTGAAGCACCTATCTCATGTTAATGAGATGACAATGAATGAGTCCGCTGATTACGTAGACAATGTATTCGAACAGTGGAAACAACGTAGTATACTACCCTGGACGGTAGATATTTCATTCATCGATTCTTATATTGAGGAGGTTAAGTATGTGGTGGCCGGAGGAAAAGCCTTTTGAAAACTTAAAAGGTAAGATACTGGTAGAGGTACGCGGACTAGTAGAAGGCAGTGACTCGGTGGAGTTTGAGTGTGCTGATGGAACCGAGTACCAAATGTACCATATTCAGGATTGTTGTGAGAGTGTGTATCTGGCAGATGTGCTTGGGTCTGTTGATGATTTGCTAGGTGAAGAAATTCTCAAGGCCGAAGAAAGTTGGCAAGATACCACAGGTATAGATTGTTCAGAGTCTTGTTCGTGGACATTTTATACCCTGAGAACAAACAAGGCGACGGTAACACTACGTTGGTTTGGGTCATCAAACGGATACTACAGTGAGAGGGTAGACTTCGTAGAACTGTCCGGTAGGGATCCTGCTAGTAGTACTGTAGAAGGATAGGTAGTATAGGAGACGTGACCGAGTGGCTAAGGGACACGCCTGGAAAGCGTGTAAGGAGGAAACTCCCCGTGGGTTCGAGTCCCACCGTCTCCGTTCACTCAACAAGGAGCACTACAAAAATGGCTATCCCTTTAGGGTCACGTATTCGTGACCGTGTAACTGGGTTGGAAGGTATCGCTACCGCCCGTGTGCATTATCTGAATGGCTGTATTCAGTATTGCTTGGCCCCTCAGATTTCGGGAGAGGACAAAACCAAGGTACCTGCAATACATTATATCGATATCGGACAATTAGAAGTACTAGATTCCGGCATAATTACAGATATCCCCGAAACTACCGGTATTACGGGTGGGCCGCAAAGGCATGCCCCGCGATGACAACGGCAGCGCAATTTTTTGAGTTAGTTCAGTTCGAGGCCCAGCGAGCCGAAGAGATCCACGGGCCTGCGGCAAGTATGCATGAAGCTTATGCCATTTTACTTGAAGAACTAGACGAGTTGTGGGATGAAGTTAAGAAAAAGCATCATGATTACCCAGCTATGACGGAAGAACTTATTCAACTTGCCGCTATGTGTTGGAAAGCACAAGAGGTTATAAACCGTAGGAGTACTAGTTTTGG
>Ga0224496_10001902_pt1 | contig 12693 bp, 9 predicted proteins | sample SF_Jul11_sed_USG_2_FD_168127 | JGI IMG/M metagenome (GOLD analysis project Ga0224496, IMG submission 168127) | Sediment microbial communities from San Francisco Bay, California, United States - SF_Jul11_sed_USGS_8_1 | ecosystem: Environmental > Aquatic > Marine > Sediment | place: USA... | reverse complement strand
CGGGAGTTCATCGACCAGGGGTTGGACATCACCATCATTCGCCCGACCGCGATCTACGGGCCCGGCGATCCGGGACGCTTCCTGATGCTGTACCGCCTCGCGCGCAAGGGTCGCTTCCTCATGTTCGGCGACGGCGAGACGACCTACCATCCCGTCTACATCGACAACCTGGTCGACCTCTTCGAGCTGGCCGAACAGGAGCCGGAAGCGAAAGGACGGGTCTACCTGGGTGCCGACGAGCACTACTACACGCTCAATGATCTGGTGCGGGCCGTGGGGCGCGCGATCGGCGTCGACGTTCGTATCGTTCACCTCCCTTTCCGGCCACTGTGGCTGGCCGCGGTCGCCGTGGAGATCGCGTGTATGCCTCTGCGCATCACGCCGCCCTTGTTCCGGCGTCGCGTGGACTGGTTCCGTCAGGTTCGCGCGTTCTCGATCGAGCGGGCGAAACGAGAGCTTGGCTTCACGCCACGGGTAGGGCTGGAAGAGGGACTGCGACTGACCGGTGAGTGGTACAAGGCAAATGGATACCTCTAGGCCTCGTCGCGAGAACACGACGAATCTCGCAGGCCCCTACAATGGACCGCGATTGCCCAGTCAGCGGCACCACATCGAAGGGCTGGAGCGCCAATTGCGTGAGGACGGCGCACCGATGCCCGGCAGCTGAGCAACAACGAAAAACAAAGGCGCATGGATGAGAGCGATACTGGCAATAACTGACGGGGATGACGGAGGAGCCGCACTGCTCCTCGATGGTCGGCTCGTTGCCGCGGTCAACGAGGAACGACTGAACCGCCTGAAGATGTCCATCGGCTTCCCCCGACTGGCGGTGCGGGAGGTGCTGCGGCTCGGGGGCATTGGCCCCGGCGATGTCGACCACGTCGCGATGGCGGCTCACACCGAGGTGCACGTGCCGGTAGCCAAACCCAACAAGGGCTGGTTCCAGAGGGCATCGGCCGTGGGGCGCATTCGCAACGAGATCGGGTCGGCACTCGCCCGGCCGCTCGGGAATTTTCCTCCGGCCTTCGCCGCATACCGGGCGCTCAAGCGCGTCACCATGGGCCGGCGGCGCAACGGCGTCCGGAGTGCCCTGCGCGAGCTCGGGGTGCGAGCCCCGATCACCTATCACGAACACCACCGGTGCCATACGCTGGCGTCGCATGAGGCTTCAGGCTTCGGCGATACGGTATCTATTTCGCTCGACGGGGGTGGAGATGGGTGCTGCTCGCACGTCTGGGTGCTGGAAGATGGCAGGGACGAGCTGCTGAACACGCTCGACAGCTTCCACTCGATTGGGAATTTCTACGCGTACGTCACCCATTTATGCGGGTACCGCGCCACGATACACGAGGGGAAGATCACCGGCCTCTCGGCGAGTGGCGAGCCACGCTATCTGGACATGTTCCGGCAGTTGATCACGTTCCGGGACGGCCAGATTCGCAACATCGGGCGCGTGTATCACACGTCTGCCATCGCGGCCATGCGCAACATGCTCCCTGCAGACTGGGAGCACGAAGACCTCGCGGCAAGCGTCCAGACCCACCTCGAGGACGTGGCCGTGGCATACGTGAGACACTGGATGCAGGTGTCGGGCAAGCGTCGTGTCTGTCTGTCGGGTGGCGTGTTCGCCAATGTCAGACTCAACCAGAAGATCACGGAGCTGCCAGAATGCGACGCCGCGTTCGTGTTCCCGGCCATGGGGGACGGCGGGTTGGCGGCCGGCGCAGCGTTCTGCGCCTGGCGTGACGCCAAGGGCCTCCGGACATCACGGGAGGACTCCTTCCTCCCACACGCCTATCTCGGCCCTTCCTTCGGAGACGAGGAGATCGAGGCAGCCCTCAGAAACGGGAGCGTCGAGTACTGGCGACCGGACGATATCGAGGTAGCCGCGGCCGAGTTCATCCACGACGGTCGCGTCGTCGCGCGGTTCAGCGGTGCGATGGAATTCGGGCCGCGCGCACTCGGGAATCGAACGATCATGTATCACACCAAGGACCCCGGTGTGAACGCCTGGCTCAACAAGCGTCTCCGGCGAACGGAGTTCATGCCCTTTGCACCGGCGTGTCTCGCCGGTCACGAGGAGCAGCTGTTCCACTGGAATCCAGCCTCGGAGAGGCCGGCCCGCTTCATGACGATCACGCTCGATTGCTCCGACTGGATGAAGGAGCGTTGTCCGGCGGTGGTACACGTCGACGGGACGGCTCGCCCCCAGATCGTCGATCCGGACACCAATCCCAGCTTCCACCGGATCATCAGCCACTATCACGGGCTCTCGGGCATTCCCGCTATCGTCAACACCAGTTTCAACATGCACGAGGAGCCAATCGTGTGTACGCCGGACGATGCCATTCGGGCGTTCGTGGCAGGGGAGCTGGACAATCTCGCCATAGGGCCCTTTATGGCCGGCAAACCGCCCGCGGCAGAGACCACCAGGGCGTGAGGCCGACATCGCGGGCCCGCGTTCTCTGAAGGCGGGCCAGCTGCAGCGATTACTACCCTCTTCTCGCAGCGAGGTGGATGAGTGGGTGCGATCTATGGTGTGGTCGGCGAATCCGACGCCACGGAGCTCACGGACATCGGGGCACGGCTCCGCCACCGCGGCTCCGAGGTGCGCGAGTGGTCACCGGGTGCAGGCTGCAGGCTGGGAGAGCGCTCGGCGCATGCTCCGGCTCGCGACGTCCCGCCGTCCATTGCCTTCGACGGCTACATCGACAACGTCGAGGAGGTGACGCAGCTGGTGGGTGGGGGCGATCTCGACGCCACCGCCGCCGATCCGCGCCGGCTCCTGGCCGCCCTGTTCAGCAAGCTCGGTCCCGTGGGGGCCCGGCACCTGGAAGGCCACTTCGCCATCGCGTTCTGGGATGACGACGCCGGCCGGCTCGTCCTGATCCGGGACCGCTACGGCGCCTCCCCGCTGTACTCCGTGCGCTCGCGCGGACGGCTGCTTTTTGCCAGTGAGTACAAGGCGCTGTTGGCGATCCCCGACATGCCGGCGGAGCCGAATCGCGTCGCGATGCGACACTTGCAGTGTACGCGCTACCCGATGGGTGACCAGACGCTTTTGGCCGGCGTGCACCCTGTGGCGCGCTCGGCCTGGACGACGCTGGAGCCCGAGGCCGAGTCTGTCCGGCGCTACTGGACGCCCCGGACGGCCGTCGCGCGCCGGTCCGATGCCGAGCACGTAGCGGCGCTGCGGCGCGCCCTTCTGGAGGCGACGCGGCGGCAGGTGGCCCGCTTCGACCCGATCGGCGTCCAGCTCAGCGGGGGGCTCGACTCCGCCATGGTGCTGGGCGGCATCCGGGAGGTGGCGCCGGAGTGCGCGGTCCACACCTTCACCGCGGGCTATGGCGCGGACGATCCCGAGGTCGAGGCCGCGGGCCGGCTGGCGCGGCACTTCGAGACCGTCCACCACCCGCTGGTGCTCGAGCCGGAGCGGATCCCGGAGCTGCTGCCGGCCACCGTGTGGCACATGGAGGACGTCTACGGCCGCGAGGAGATGGTGCAGCTGTACGTCCTCACGCGCGAGGCCGCGCGGCACGTGGAGATGCTGCTGGCCGGCTACGCGGCCGACATGCTTCTCGGCGGGATGCCCCGCCACCGGCTGGCGCACCTGGCCATGCGCTGGCCCTGGTCGCGAGGCCCGCTGGCGGACTTCTACCGCACCACCCAGACCGGGCTCCGGCCGCGCTCGCTCGCCGGCCGCGCCCTGGTGCGCCTCCACTACCGCGGGAAGCACGTTGACCCGCCGCGCGTGCTGGGCACCGCGTACGAGCCTGAGAGTGACCCGCTGCGGCGCGAGGGCGACCAACCGCTGGGAACCTTCCTGGCCCATGGCGTCCACGAGGATCTGGGCTGGGAGGCGATCCAGGGCTGCCACGCGGCCTGGGGGATTGACTTCAACGCGCCGTTCATGAGCCCCCGCTTCGCCGAGTGCGCCTTCACGATCCCCGACCACCTGAAGATCCGGGGGCGGACCCAGAAGGCGGTGCTGCGCCGCGTGGGAGCGGGACTCCTGCCCGCGGAGGTACTGCAGCGTGGCAAGACCTTTCAGCGCCTCCGGCACGACGAGCGCTTCAGCGCCGTCCTGGAGCGCCTTGCCGACGAGTTCCTCAACCCGGCGTCGCTCCGCGATCGCGGCCTCTTCGATCCCGGGGAGGTCGACGCCCTGCGCCGGCGTCGCTCGGCCGCTCCCTACCCCACGGAGCAGGCATATCGCCTCTGGACGCTGATCGAGAGCGAGCTCTGGTGCCGTCTCTTCGTGGACCGCCGAGGACGCCCGCTCGATCGGCCGGCGTGACGCGCCTCAATTTCTACGGCGACGTCTGCCTGCAGGGCATCGACGGCAGCCGCTTCGAGGTCGATCCCGCGCTCGTGGAGCTGGCGCGGAGGGCGGCCCTCAACGTGGCAAATCTCGAATCTCCCCTCACCCGCAGCACCGAGCCGATGCCCTACAAGTCGGTACACATCAAGGCGGAGCCGGAACGGAGTTGGTTGTTCGACCTGTTCGATACCTTTAGCCTCGCCAACAACCACGTACTGGACTACCGCGAGGACGGCCTGCTCGAGACGATGCGCTTCCTGGACAGCGCCGGGAAGGGCCACTTCGGCGCCGGCGCGAACCGCGCGAGCGCCGCTGAGCCCTTGCGGGTCGAACGGGACGGACAGCGCTTCGCCTTCTTTGGCTTCTGCCGCTGGCAGAACGCCGGGCGCGCCTCGCCGGGAACGGCGCCGGACCGCATCGGCCGCATCGCGCGAGCGGTACGTCGCGCCAGCGAGGACGGCTACTTCGTCGTGGTGTACCCGCACTGGAACTACGAGTACATCGACTATCCGGCCCCGGCGAACCGGCGGGTGGCGAAGCGCCTGATCGATGCCGGGGCGCACCTCGTCGTGGGCTCCCATCCCCACGTGGTCCAGGGCTTCGAACGCCATCGCGGCCGGATGATCTACCACAGCCTGGGCAACTTCGTGTTCGACTTCGGGCTCTACTCGGAGAAGGAGCGGCAGGACCCGCGCATCTTCGAGACCTTCGTGCTCTCCGTTGACGTGCGCCCCGACCGGACCTACGAGACGACGCTGGCCCCAGCGCGCACCTCCATTCACGGCGTCGAGCGGCTTCGGGGCGACGCGGCCGAGCGGCTGTTGGCCCGGCTGGAGACGATCTCCCGCGTGCTGGAGAACGACGCTCGGGCCACGCGCAGCTTCTACGAGAGCGCGACACGGGAGGCGAGCAAGGTGGAGCAAGAGATGGGCACGATGATTCGGAGCCAGGGCATCATGTACCTGCTGTCCCGCCTGCATCGCGTGCGCATGCAGGACCTCAAGATCAAGCTCCACACCATGAGAAAGCGCCGAAGAGAGCAGCGCGTGGACGTCTCCGCGGGGGGTCCGAGCTGCTGAAATCGCTCCGCAGTCTGGTGCTCTCGCCCACCAACCAGGCCGCCGCGATCTACGCGTTCACGGGGCTCGGCTTCTCGGGCGCGAACCTGATCCTGGCCAAGTTGTTGCCGCCGCGCGACTATGCCGAGCTCGCCCTGGTGGTCTCGATCCTGGGCGTGGCGGCGCCGCTGGCTCCGTTGGGAGCCGACGGCATCATCAACCGGCGCCTGCTGGGGCCGAGCCGCCGTCTGCTGGGGCGGGCCTGCGCTACCGCGGCGGTCGTGGCGGCGCTCGCTGCCCTGGCGAGCCGCACGCTCTACGGTCTCGATCTGGTGCTCCTCGGCGCGCTGGTTCCGGGCCTCTTCGCCGGGGGCGTCGTGATGGTGGCCGCGGCCGGCTTCCAACGCTTCCAGCGCTTCACGCCTGCGCTGCTCATCGACCAGAGCGCGAACCTCTTCCTGATCGGCGCCTCGCTGTTGATGATCCTGCCCGCCCTGCGCGTGGTGTGGTTTCCGGTCGCGCTGATCGCGATCGGCTATACGGCGACGGCGGCCCTCGGCTGGACGGCCCTGTTCCGCCAACATGCCGATCCGGGGGCACCCGAGCCGCCGTTTCCGTGGGGCGAAGCGCTTTACTACGCGGGAGTGAGCGGGGCGGGCCTGCTGCTGCTCCAGGCCGAGCGGCTGCTGATTCCGCGCGTGCTCTCGATGGAGGACCTCGCGTCGTTCGGCGTGCTCGCCGCCGTCGTGATCGCTCCGTACCGGACCCTCCAGATGGGCGCCACCTTCTCCGTGCTGCCGCGGCTGCGGGCGCTCGCATCGCCAGCGGAGCGCCGCCGGCTCCTCTGGCACGAGGTGCTGGGTCTCGGCCTGGCGGTGGCGGTCGGGAGCGCCGTCCTGATCCTCCTCGCCCCCTGGGTGTTCGAGCTGATCTTCGGCGACAAGTTCCGCTTCCCCTCCGAGCTGATCCTGGCGGCAGTGCTGGCGGGAATCGCGCGGGTCCTGGGCGGGCTCGCCAAGGGCGCGGCGACGGCGCTCTGCACCACGCGGGAGCTCGGGGTACTGAACGTCCTCACGTGGCTCTCCACCGCGGTGGCGTTCGTCGCCGGGAGCGTCGGCGCACGCTGGGGCCTGATCGGCCTGGTCTACGGCATCGCGATCGGCTGGATCACCCTGGCGGCCGTCTACGCCCACCGCGTACTGCCCCACTTGCGCACGGAGGACTGAGGGTGGGCTCGCGGCCTGGTCTCGAAGTGCGTGTCCCCGGAGCGCTGCGCCGCGTTTCGTTCGCTCGCACCGTGCGACCACCTGTGGTGCAGGACTCCCCGTTGACACTTGCCGTGCGCTGGTTCGTCAACGGCTCTTTCATCAAGCGCGAGGAGCCGATCGTGGGTACACCGGACGGTACCGTTCGGGGGACCTGAGGCCGATATGGCGGGCATCTACGGTATTCTCGGAGGAACCGAACCCGGTGAACTCGCAGCGATGCGGGAACGCCTGCAGCACCGGGGGACTGCCGTACGTGAGTGGTCGCCCCGCGCCGACATGCACCTCGGTCTGCGGAGTTCGGACGGCGAATCGGCCATGGACGCCGCCGTCGAGAACGAGGTCTTGTTCGATGGATTCCTGGACAACGCAGAGGCGCTGCTGGACCTCCTTGGCGTCCCTGCCCGGCACGGGAAACGGCCACACGATGCGTCGATTGTCCGAGGTGTGTTCGAGAAGTTCGGAGCCGATGGATTCGGCTACGTGGCGGGTCATTTTGCTCTCGTTCTGTGGGACAAGGCCCGAGACCGCCTCGTTCTCGCTCGAGATCGGTACGGGGCGCGACCACTCAACATCACGAACGTGCACGACCGATGTCTGTTTGCCAGCGAGTACAAGGCGCTTCTCGCGATCCCATCCGTCCCGGCTCGCCCCAACGCGGACGCGATTCAGTACCTGCAATGCACGAAGTTCGTCAAGCCCGATGTGACGTTTCTCCGCGATGTCCACCCGGTTCCATCGGGACAGTGGGTGCCAGTAAGCCTCCGAGATCTCCGACCGAGCCGGGGCACCGCGTATTGGAGCGTACAGGTGGACGTCGGTGACACGTCGGAAGCGGAGTTGGCGACACGCCTCCGGCAGAGCATTCTCGACGCCACGGAGCGACAGACGGCCGCGTATGATCCGATTGGCGTGTCGCTCAGCGGCGGCCTCGACTCCGCCATTACCCTGGCTGCATTGAAGCACGTCGCCCCGGCGAAGACCGTTCACACGTTCTCTGCCGGGTTTGGCGCTCGTGACCGTGAAATCGTCGACGCACAAGAGATGGCGGACCACTTCGGGACTCTCCACCATCAGCTCTTCCTGCAACCTGAAGAGCTGCCAGAGCTCCTTCCGCCTATCGTCTGGTACCTCGAGGATCCTGCAGGACGAGAAGAGACGGCGTTTCTCTACATCACCTCGCGTGAGGCAGCGAAGCACGTCTCCATGCTGATGGGAGGATACGGGGCCGATCTCCTGTTTGCGGGGATGGCTCGTCACCGCGTGATCAGCACGGCGTTGCGTTTTCCGCTGCTGCGACGCCCGCTGGAGGACTTCCTCACCTACACCCAGACCGGGTTGCCCCCGGTGTCGCTGGCCGGCAAGGTTCTCACGGCCCTCTACTACCGCGGGAAGCGATACCCGGTGCCTGCGGTGATCGGCGCGGAGAACTGGCCGTCGAGAATCGAGCTTCGGCCATCCAGCGAGCAACCACTCACCTCTTACCTACTCGACATACTGACCAAGGAACCTGGCGGGTCCAAGACCGAGCGCCTCCACTCCGCCTTCGGAATAGCGTACAATGCACCGTGCATGGACCCCAGCATCATCACGTGGGCAAGCCGGATTCCCGACCACATGAGGATTCGCGGACGGACGCAGAAGTACATCCTGCGACAGGCGTTTCGCGGGCTGCTTCCGGACCAGGTGCTGAAGACGAAGAAGACGCTTCAGAAGCTCCAGCACGACCAGGAGCTCTCGCGAGTGCTCGAGTCGCTGGCGGCACGGTACCTCTCCCGCGCCGACGTGTTGGCCCGAGGTCTCGTCGATCCTGCATATGTGGCTCGAGCCGTTCGGCGCAACCCACAGCACGCGTACTCGAGCGAGCGTGCCTATCGCATCTGGTCTCTGGTCATGACCGAACTGTGGTGCCGGACGTTTCTCGACGCGCGGGGCCGCCCGCCCGAGCTCAACCGGTGATTGCTAGGCGTTCGCCAGCCGGGACCTGTCATCCGGCGAAGCAGATTCCGGTACGTACCGATTCACACGGCATCTACCTCCCCACCGAGAGCAAAGAGCGGGCATCTATGCAGCGGTTGGACGAGCTGTCCAGAGGTCTCATGACTGATTGTGACTACAGGAAGGCCTGTTACCGGCAGGCTGCCGTGGTCGCCCGAGATTTCGGCGCCAGGATGGGCGAGGAAATCAAGCGACAGGTCCCCATGTATCTGGTGTCCCGGCTGCACTGAATCCGGTGGGAGGACCTGCGCATCAGCCTGCACCGTGTGTAGGGGAGCGTTCGCTACTGCGTCATCCGTGGGGCGCTCTCAAAGTGCGGCCACACCAGAACTCCGGCAGCGAGTACCCTCAAGACCCAGCCTCCCGTCGTACCGTAGATGAGCCCGACCAGGCCCCAGCGCGCGCCGATGGCGGCTCCTCCAATCGCCACACCAATCGACAGCCACGAGAGGGTGTTGAGCAGCGCCAGCTGTTTGGTTGTACAAAGCGCCGTCGCGACTCCCCTCGAGAAGCCAGCAAGCACTCGAAGCACCCCTGCGACGACAGCGGCCCATAGCAGCGGCAGCGAGACGTCGTACTTCTGATCGAAGATCAGGTCCAGTAGCGACGGAACCAGCAGCAGCACCGCCACGGATCCGAGCAGCGTGATTGCGCCGACAGTGCGCAGTTCACTGAGGCCCAACGCTCGTCGCTCCGAGACCGAGGGCGTCGCTCTTAGCCTCGGCAGCATGGAGAACGCGACCCCCATCTGAAGCATACGGAAGGGCGCGATGGCCACTGCCGCGAGAACGCCGAATGTTGCCAGGTCCTCGAGCGAAAGCAGTTTCGGTATCAGGAGCCGTTCCAACTGAAGAAAGAGAAGACCTGCTCCAATCACGCCAGCATAGTGCAACGCATCGCGCCAGGCAAAGGGACGAGGAAACGGCGACGCCTCCGTTGACAGGTGACGCAGGCCAACCCAGCCCACAAGGCCTGCAATTACATACCCGATGACCATCGCGGCAACGGGATAGCCGACCGCTCGAGCACCGAGAGCCGCCATCGCAGCGGCCGCCAGTGCGAGCGTGAAGTTGCCATTCTGGGCAAGCAACAATGAAACCGTGAACCGCTGATAACGTTGGAACACGGCCGCAGCCACCATCGCCACCCCACCCGCCGCAACGCCGGCAAGGACGAGGAGCGCGAGGTGATGCCCCATGTCGTACAGTCCGATCGCAAGACCGTACGACGCGACTCCTACGAACAGAGACGTTCCCACAGAATGGAACAGCAGTTGCCGGGTGGGGCCGAGTAACGACCGGTTCACCACGCCATCTATCCCAAGCGGTCCCAGTGGGACGGCAACTCCCATGATCGCCACCACGAGCGCGATCAGAGCGTAATCTTCAGGCGCGAGGATCTTCGCCAGTACGAGGTTGGCGCCAACGAACCCGACACCGGTGAGGCCAAACAGCGCGGATGTTTGGATTGACGGGGAGGACAGGACTCGGCGCAGTCCGGATACGGATCGGTAGCGGGGACCGTCGTCCCTCAAGGGATGTTCGTTCATTTGCACTGTGCGAGCACCTATGGTGCAGGACTCCCGGTTGACACCTACCCCGCGCTGGTGCAAGATGGACACCGCTCACACTGCAACAGTCCATGACGGGGCCGGGAACAGAGAGCGAGACAAACCCCGTCCGGAGGTTTCACTGCCAGGAACTGAAGGGTAGCTGGGCCACGTACTACCAGGTCGCCCCCATGGATGGTACGGCCTACTCCCACGGCGGTCGCCTGCCATTGCAGTAGACCTGTTGCTCCCCTTCGACTCAAACTGGCGCTCCATATGTAAGAGTCAGACCTGGAAAGCCCCACAGGACGACGACCAGAGATGCCCAATACCCTAGCGCACATTGGTGCCCAAGTGTTGATCACCCGCGGGGTGATCCGACGCGCCGACCTCAGATGGGCCCTCCTCGGCGCAATCGTGCCCGATGTGCCGTGGATTCTGGGACGCGCAACGCAAACCCTCACGCCTGCACTGCACGATCACCAGTTGTGGGCGTACCTGATTGCACAGTCATCTCTCCTGGTCTCTCTTATACTCTGCGCGGCGCTGGCGTCGGTGGCCGCTCACCCAGGGAAGGTGTTCGGCATTCTGTCGCTCAACGCGCTCTTGCACCTGGTCCTCGATGCACTACAGGCAAAGTGGGGGAATGGCGTCCATCTCTTCGCGCCGATCTCATGGCAAGATTGGAACGCTGGGTGGTTCGACCTGGAGTCGTGGCCCACCTTTGCGTTGACCGCTCTGGGGCTAGCCGTGGGCCTTTGGGTGATTGTCCGGTGCGCTCACTCGCACCTCGACCTCGTGCTCACGAGGCGTCGAATGCTCATCATGGCACTGTTGCTCGGTCTCTACCTCGCCGTTCCGATCCCGCTCCGGCACGGACCGCTCGTCTCGGACACGAACTCGGTTGGCACGCTCAGTGACCGACAGAATCGGCCCGGGCGTGACGTTCAGTTCGATAGGGTAAGGTATCTGGCGGAGGACGGAGTGCATTACCTTCGGACCTATGTTGGCGAGAAGCTGCGCATTGAGGGGCACATGCTCGACCAATCGAGCACCGTGTCCGCCCGTGCGACATTCGTTACCGATTCCACGCTCGTTGTACACGACCTGCGCCGTCATACGGGACGGCTGCGAGAGCTCTTGAGCTACCTTGGGCTTAGCCTCGTTGCGGCCGCCTGGGTGACACCTGCCGTCTCTGGCTGGACCACACTCGTTGGCGCGCGCTCGGAGCGGCTCACCGCGGACGGAAAGCTGACCGGCGGATGATATGTGCGCCCCTCGGCGATGAGAGGAGACGCCTTGACCAAGCTCGTGCGCCGGCCTCTCCGCGGAGCTGCCCGAAAGGCGCCCTGAGAAGAGCGCCAGCCGGGCAGACAGGTTAGCGACTGCAGTCCACGTTACGGAGTGATGTCAAACGCATTGCTCAGTGCATCAGCCAAGACCCCTGCAGTCGCCCTCAGAACATACCCACTAGCCGGGCCGTTGATCTGCAGATCACCGAAGCTCGCCAGACCGCCGACGGCCGGAACGGTCAGGGTGCCCGACAGGCGTGCGGGAATCCTGACAATCTCCTCGCCTGCCTGGTTGGGGGCGGCGGCGGTGCCCAGTTCGATGATCTGGTTCATGGCGCCAGTCGCCTTGTTGACGGACCACAGCCATGCTGGAAACGGCGCGGAGGTGTCGTCCGTAACCGCGAGCATCTCGCCGTTGGGCAGGAACGTGATTCCGCCGACGTTCGGTTGCGGTAGTGCGGCGACGAACGTGGCGGTAAGGGTGCTCACGTCGATCGTCACCAGCGAGCGAACGTTATCCCCAAGGCCAAGGAGCCTCACCAAGCCCCACAGGGTACCTGTGGTCGGGTCGTTCGCCAGCCCCTGGTAGGAGTGGATTTGGCCTTCGGGGCCACTATGGGTGACCGACCCGATCAAGGTCGCAACCCCGGTCGTGCGGTTCACCTCGAACAACGTATTACCACCGCTGGCCACGCCTAAGGAGCCTGTCAAGAGCCGACCCGTGCCGTTAGCACCCTCGAACGCGAGCGGCCCCACCAGGTTACTTCCAGAGTTGCCAATGATCGTCTCCGTGGCATCGACTGGGTTTATCCTGACAAGTATCTCAAGGGCATCATATGCCCAGATGACGTCGTCCGTCGGGTCGTAGGCCATTCCCACAATCTGGTTCGTCGATGTTTCAAGAAAATCCGGTAGTACAGCCGGTGTCACATGGTCCACCAAGCCGAAGATCTTGAAGCCCAGACCGCTCGAATGCATGATCATGCTGCCCGGGTTCGTGAAGATCTCGAGCGTCACGTCATTCGTGGCCGTCCCAACCCGATTCCCGAGCGCATTCTGGATCTCTACCTGGACTGCCGGCATCGTCGTGCGAGCCGTCGTGTTGACCGGCTCCACGAAGAAGCCCAACTGGGTCGGCGGCAAGGCACTCACCACACTGGTGTACGGACTGCCACTGATCGCGGTCCCGCTCAGCGTGATCGCCACCGCG
>Ga0224496_10001901_pt1 | contig 12707 bp, 9 predicted proteins | sample SF_Jul11_sed_USG_2_FD_168127 | JGI IMG/M metagenome (GOLD analysis project Ga0224496, IMG submission 168127) | Sediment microbial communities from San Francisco Bay, California, United States - SF_Jul11_sed_USGS_8_1 | ecosystem: Environmental > Aquatic > Marine > Sediment | place: USA... | reverse complement strand
TATCCATGCACGGTGGCCATCTGCACGAGGCCGAGCAGGGTGCCGGGAATGATGCCGGCGAGAAAAAGGGCGCCGATCGACACCGTCAAGGTGCCACCCCAGACGATCATCAGGATCGACGGCGGAATGATCACCGCCATCACCGCCGACACCGCGGTGATGGCGACCGAAAAAGACAGGTCGTAACCCTCCTTGACCTGCGCATCGATGAAGATCTTGCCCTGGCTCGCCGCGTCTGCCGTCGAAGAACCCGAGATGCCGGCGAAGAAGAACGACAGCACCACGTTGACCTGCGCCAGCCCTCCGGGCAGGTGGCCGACCAGGTCGCGCGACAGCCGCACCAGCCTGTCGGTGATGCCGCCGGCATTCATCAGGTGCGCCGTCAGCAGGAAGAACGGCACGGCCAGCAGGATGAACGAGTTGTAGGACTTGAAGGTCTCGTTGAACAGGATCATCGGCGACAGGCGCGGCTCGATGAACATCACCGGCAGGCAGGCCAGCCCGAGCGCGAAAGCGATCGGCACGCGCAGCGCCATCAGGGAGAAAAATCCGCCGAACAGCACCAGGGCGGCCAGGGCAGGCGTCAGTGCCGCGCCGCCGCTCACGATGCCTCTCCCCGGGTCACCAGGCGAATGTCACGCGCGAAGTGCTCGCCAAGGAACAGCACCCAGGTGATGCCGGCCATCGGCCAGGCAGTGAAGATCCAGGCCATCGGCAATTCAGCCAGTTCGGACGACTGGTGCCAGCCGAACTGCACGAACTTGATGCCGTACCAGATGAAGACCAGCGCGAAGACGAACACGAATACATGCGTGACCAGGCGCAGCATCGCACTGGCGCGCGGGCCGAGTTCGGGCCACAGGTCGGCGTCGAGGTGTGCACTGTCTCGGATGCCGACCATCGCGCCGATCATGATCGCCCAGATGAAGAAGAAGCGCGCCATCTCCTCGGTCCAGATGTAGGCCGGGATCAGCTCGGTGTAGCGCGAGAAGATCTGCAAGCTGACCGGGAGGATCAGGATTGCCACCGCGGCGATCAGCAGCAGGTCCAGCAGTCGGGAGTAGGCGGAAATGAGCTTTCGCATGCAGTTCTCGATGGATCGCCGGGCGGGCAAAAAAAATCCGGCGGGAGGTTCACTCCCGCCGGGTCATCACCTGAAGCTCACATGGAATTGATCTTGGCCAGGATCGCGTCGGCGCCGATCTCCTTCGCGTAGTCGGCCATCACCGGGTCGACCAACTTCTTCATCGCCGCGCGGTCTGCAAACGGAATGCGCTTGAGCTTGCCGGCCTTTTCCATCGCGTCGAGCTTGGCCGAATCCTCGCTCGACTCGATCTGGCGGCCGTAGATGCCGGCTTCCTTGCCGGCCTTCAGCACCGCAGCCTGCAGGTCGGGCGGCAGCTTCTTGAACGACTTGCCGGAGAAGGCCAGCGGTCGGATCGTGATCGCGTGCTGCGTCATCGCCAGGTTGGGGCCGACTTCATAGAACTTCATCTGCTCGACGCCGGCGGCCTCGTTTTCACCTGCTTCGATCACGCCGTTCTGGATCGCGTTGTACACCTCGTTGTAGGCGATCACGGTCGGTGACATGCCGGTGGCCGCGAAAGTCTTGCTCCAGATCGGCGCGCCCTGCACGCGCACCTTGAGCGACTTCAGTTCGGCCAGATTGCTGACCTTCTTGCTGGCGAAGATGTTGCGCGTGCCGCCGCCGGCGTAGCCGATCAGCATCACGTCGGCCTTGGCGGCGATCTCGTCGGCCACTGGCTTGAGCGTGTCGGCGTCGAGCACCTTGTTCCAGTGCGCGAGATCGCGGAACAGGAACGGCGCGTCGATGAATGGCGCGGCCTTGGAGAAGGTCGACATGTGGGCCGGCGAGACGATCGCATAGTCGACCGACACGCCCTGGTTCATGTAGGCGAAGTAGTCCTTCTCGAGCCCGAGTTCGCTGTTCTTGTGCATCACGAAATTGATCGGCTTGCCGTAGTACTGCTTGACCAGCTCGCCGAATTTGACCAGGGCCTTGGTGAAGGCGTGGTCGTCGTTGAATTGTGATGCGCCGTGCAGGGTGATCGGCGCCTGGGCGGCAACTGTGAACGACACAGCCGCGGTCAGGGCGGCAGCAAAGCGCAACGCGGCGCGCAGGGAATTTCGCATCGTCTCCTCCAATGTTTGGTCGAGTTATCCGGACCCTGCGGCAGCCCCGGCGGGCGTCCGCAACTTGGTCAAGTGGCCAGACCAATCTATCAGCCCTGATCGCACCATGTCAACGCGAATCGATGGTGCCTTGCATCATTCGTGGTCTTGATGCCGTGGCGCCGCGAATGCACTGCGGGAAAGCCCTGCCCATCAATCCGGGCGAGGCAACGGCGTCGCGGGATAACCCGATGATGGCTCAGGTCAGGATGCCTTCGATGGCGACGACGCGGTCGCGGCCGGTCGACTTTGCGGCGTACAGCGCGCGGTCGGCCTGGCGGGCCGCGTGGGTCCAGTGGGCGCGTTCCGTGAACAGACCGGAAACACCGACGCTAACGGTGCAGCGCAGCGGTCCGATGGCGCCCGGCCAAGGCACGCGCAACTGCGCGACGCCCTGGCGAAGCCGTTCGCCCAGCGCCAGCGCGGCGGCCGGGCTGGTCGAGACGCAGCCGACGAGAAACTCCTCGCCGCCTGTGCGCGCGACGAAGTCGTTGCCGCGCACATGCTCCGCCAACACCGCCGCAACGGCGCGCAGCACCGCGTCGCCTGCTTCATGGCCCTGGGCGTCGTTGATGCGCCTGAAATGGTCGACATCGATTTGCATCAGCGTCAGAGGCGCGGCGTCGCGCGCGCCGAAATGGCGCGCCAGCACGTCTTCGAGGCCGTTGCGGTTCAGCACGCGCGTCAGGGCGTCGCGTGATGCCAGTTCGACGAGTTGTCGGTTGAGCCGCGTGAAGGCCAGCCAAAGCAGGACCAACACGAGCAGCAACGCGAAGACCGTGGCGAAACCGAAATAGGCTTGGGCAAACGGCCCGCGAAGCGTCGCTGCATAGCCCTGCTGGGCGATCAGCGCTGAATGGGACAGGTTCAGGGCACCGATTGCCAGCAGCAATGCCGACAACGCGAACAACGGGCGGCGCAGCGGGTCGCCGGCCGCAAGGCCTCGGCCCTCGCGCTGAACCTGCCAGGCGAACAACCCGGTCAGCAAGCCCAGCACGAGCTTGAGTTCGACGAACCGCGCGGTCGCTCCCAATCCGAACACGACCGCAACGTGCAGCGCCGCATAGGCGACGCCGTGTGGCACAACCGAAAACCTGGGCGGCGCCTTGCCGAGAAACTGGCGCATGCCGGGTATGAAGAGCAGCAGCGCGATGACCATCGCTATGTCGCTGGGAAAGGACGCCGTCGACGGCTGCAACAAATCATCGGCGAGCCGGCCGGCAAGGCCCAGGCCGAACAGCACCAGACCTGCCGCCCAGGCCGTCAGCCCGCTGCGGCGCGCGATGCGGCGAGATATCAGGTACAGCAGCAGGCCCGCGCTGACCAGATGCGCAGCGAGCAGGATGACGACGGTGGTCGGGTCCATGGCAACGCGCACTTTAGCCCGTCGCATGGTCGAACACTGGTGATCCGAGCGCCAGGCGTCAGGGGTCGCAGCGTGGACCCCCTGCCGAGCAGACGCAGTGCGTCCGCAGAAGGCAAGCTATTGCATGAACCCGATCGAGCGCTGCTTGCGGTTCGAGCCGGGCAGGTCGTCCAGTTCGACATGGTCGCGGCTGGCAAGCTTGGCATTGCCGAATGCCGTCATCCAGGCGCGGCGCATTTCGCGCGGCGCCATGTCGCTCATGCGATCGAGCACGTCCCTGCGCGGTTCGGCCTCGAAGCGCGAGCCCCAGTCGCGCGCGCGCCGGATGCTGTCGTACAGCCGGGCGGCGATGTGCCGCGCGGCGTCGCGGTCGGGCGCCTGCACCTCGAAGACGTTCATGCGGTTCAGGATCGGCTCGGGGATGCCGCGGGCGTCGTTGGCGGTGGCGACCCAGATCACCTGGCTGGCGTCGATCGCGACTTCGGCGAATTCATCGGTGAAGGCCTGCGCCGTGTCCTGCTCGAGCAGGCTGTAAAGCGCGCCGAGCGGGTCGTAGGCGTGCTCGCCTCCGGCCTTGTCGATCTCGTCCACCACCATCACCGGGTTGGCGTACTGGCCATCGACCAGGGTTTCGAAGACCTTGCCCGGGCGCGCGCCCTTCCATTGGCTGGACGCGCCGGACAGCACCCATCCGGCCGTCAGCGAACTCATCGAGACGAAGCCCATGCCGGTGCCCAGCAGGTGCGACAGTTCGCGCGCAAAGTGCGTCTTGCCCACGCCCGGCGGGCCGAGCAGCAGCAGCGGCGTGATTTCCAGCGCGTCGCCGCTGTCCTCGCACAATGCGAGCTGGCGCCTGACATCGTCGAGCACGTCGCTGAAGTTGGGCAGGTCTTCGTACAGTTGGTGCATCTGCGGCAGGCCCGAGGGCTTGACCTGGAACCGGTCGGGGCCCTTCTCGATCATGCGTTCGTAGGTGGAGCGCAGGCTTTCGTGGTCCTTTTGCGGCAGCTTGTCCAACTTGCGCCCCACCTCGGCGACCGCATACATGCTGCGCATGCGAGCGATCGGGATGCCGCCGCGCGGCAGGTTGACATGTTGCGGATCGGGCTGCATAAAGACCTCCGTTGCCGACATTGAGGCACATCTTGACAGCGTTGAATACTGGAACAACGCCTTATTCAAGGGGTAGTTGTGGCGCGGAATCCGCGCCGCAGAAGCTGGCTACGGGGCAAACCTGCCGCCCTCCGTTTGCCGACCCCTCGATGGCTTGGTTGCTCAGAACGCCTTGCAGGTTTCATTCCCCTGCCCCCAGCGCCTATTTGACCCAGGTGTTGAGCTGGATGATGGGCATCAGCACCGCCAGGACGATCAGCATCACCACCGCGCCCATCACGACGATCAGCAGTGGCTCCAGGATGGTGGCCATCTGCATCGCCCGGCGCTGCACCTCGGTGGCGAGCTGGCGCGCAGCGCGCTCCAGCATCTGCGGCAACTTGCCGGTCTGCTCGCCCAGGCGGGAGAACATCGCCAGCAGCCCCGGGAAGCGCTTCTTGCCGGCCAGGGCCGAGGCCAGCGGCGCGCCTTCGCGCACCTGCACCAGCGCGTCCATCGCATCGACCCGCATGGCGCGGTTGGAGAGTGTTTCGGCGGCGGCCTGCAGCGCTTTCAGGATGGGCACGCCGGCGCCGGCCAGCATCGCCAGCGTGCCGGCAAAACGCGCCGCGTTGTAGCCGCGCGAAAGTCGGCCGATCAGCGGCAGCGTCAACCAGCCGGCGTCAAAGCGCTCCCGGAAGGCCTCGTTGCGCAGCATCATGGCCAAGCTGCCGAACCCCGCGGCCAGCGCCAGCAGCAGCAACCAACCGTAGTTGCGCAGGAAGCCGCTGATCGCCAGCATGGCCACCGTGAGTGCCGGCAGGGCCCGTTTGGAGCTGGTAAACACCGATGCCACCTGCGGCACGACATAGGTGACCAAGAAGACGACGATGACGATGGCGATCAGCGACACGATGGCCGGGTACAGCGTGGCGCCGATCAACTTGGCCTTGAGTTCCTGGCGGCTTTCCAAGTCGTCGGCCAGCCGCTCCAGCACGGCGCCGAGGGCGCCGCTTTGCTCGCCTGCCGCGACAACGCCGCGGTAGACGTCGTCGAACTCGCGCGGCGCGCTGGCCAGCGCCTGCGCAAACGGCGAACCGGAGTTGACCTCGCTGCGCAGATGTGCCACCAGCTCACGCTGTTTGTCGTCCTCGGACTCGTCACCGAGCGCCGTCAGCGCCCGCTCGAGTGGCAGACCCGAGCCGACCAGGCCGGCCAGTTGGCGCGTCCAGACCGCGAGACCGGTCGAATTGAAGACGCGGCGGCCGAAGCGCAGCCCGCTGGTCTGGGTGCCCGCCGCTGCCACGTGCGAGACCGCCAGCGGCACCAGCGACTGCGCCCGCAACTGCGCCCGCGCCGCTTTGGCGTTGTCGGCCTCCAGCAAGCCGGTGGTCGACTTGCCCGCCGCATTCAGTGCTTCGAACTTGTAGGCGGGCATCAGAGTGCGAAGCGAAGGGCGAGGGGCCCCGTACACGGGGATCGACCAGCGGCGCACTCTGCGAGTGGCGCGGGCTCAATGCCCGCGACGCGAGTGCGGGCAGTGCACGGTCGCCGGGATCGACCAGCGGCGCACTCTGCGAGTGGCACGGGCTCAATGCCCGCGACGCGAGTGCGGGCGGAACTCGGTCGTGGTAAACGACCTGCGCAGGCATCGGCGAGCAGCGCGGGCCAGCGCCCCGCGGTGCGCTGGCGTGCTGCGCTGCTTCGATGCGCCGTCATTCCCTGGTCACCCGCATCACCTCTTCGGGCGACGTGATCCCTTCGTCGACGAGGCGCTGCCCGTCCTCGCGCATCGAGCGCAGGCCAGCCGCCTCGGCGGCGACGAATATCTGAGACTCCGCGGCGCGGCTGTGGATCAGCGCGCGCACCTTGTCGTCGACCGTCATCAGTTCATAGACGCCGGTGCGGCCCTTGTAGCCGGTCTGGCTGCAGGCGGCGCAGCCCACCGGGTGGAAGCGGCCCTGGCCGTCGGGCTTCTTGCACTGCGGGCACAGTTTGCGCACCAGCCGCTGCGCCAGCACGCCGAGCAGGCTGGACGACAGCAGGAAGGGTTCGACGCCCATGTCGATCATGCGCGTGACGGTGCTCGGCGCATCGTTGGTGTGCACCGTGGCCAGCACCAGGTGGCCGGTCAGCGAGGCCTGGATCGCGATCTGCGCAGTTTCATAGTCGCGGATCTCGCCGATCATGATCACGTCGGGATCTTGCCGCAGAATGGCGCGTAGCGCCTTGGCGAAGGTCAGGTCGATCTTCGCGTTGACCTGGGTCTGGCCGATGCCCGAGAGTTCGTACTCGACTGGGTCCTCGACCGTCAGCACGTTGGTGCTGCCAGTGTCCACACGCCCCAGCGAGGCATACAGCGTGGTCGTCTTGCCCGAGCCGGTCGGGCCGGTGACGAGCACGATGCCGTGCGGCTGCTGGATCAGCCTGTCGAAGTGGGTCAACACGTCGCCGCTCATGCCCAGGCCTTCGAGCGTGAACTTCGACTCGGCCTTGTCGAGCAGGCGAAGCACCGCGCGTTCGCCATGCGCCGAGGGCAGCGTCGAGACCCGCACGTCGACAGCGCGGCCGCCGATGCGCAGCGAGATGCGGCCGTCCTGCGGCATGCGTTTCTCGGCAATGTCGAGCTCGGCCATGATCTTCAGGCGCGAGATCAGCGCGGCGTGCAGCGCCCTGTTGGGCTGCACCACTTCGCGCAGCGTGCCATCGACGCGGAAGCGCACCGCGCTGCTGCGTTCGTAGGGCTCGATGTGGATGTCGCTGGCGCCGTCTCTTGCAGCCTGGGTCAGCAGGGCATTGAGCATGCGGATGATCGGCGCGTCGCCCGAGGCCTCGAGCAGGTCCTCGATGGCCGGCAGCTCCTGCATCATGCGCGACAGGTCGACCGCGCTCTCGACCTCGCCAATCACAGTGGCCGCGCTCGACTCGCCGCCGGCGTAGGCCGCGGCAATGCGGCTGGCCAGCGTGGCGGCCGGCTCGCGCTCGAGGGTGTCGACGTCGTACAGCCGCAGCACCTCGCCCAGCGCCGGCAGCGAGACGGTCTCGGGTGCCCACAGCAGCAGGCGCTCGCCGTCGTCCTCCAGCAGCAGCGTGTGCGCCTTCGCAAAGGCGTAGGGCAGGGGGTGGCGGGCGCCCATGGCAGTCCTCAGTTGCGCGGGGCGGAGGCCGCGGGCGCCAGCGGTACCGGGGCCGTGACCTGCGGCCGCACCGGCGAGGTGACCGCCGCTGCGGCATCGCCCGCAGGGGCGGTCGGCATGCGCAAGGGCGGAGGCGGCGGTACGAACGCGATCGGCGCCGAGGCCGCACCCTGCGGCGCCTGAAGGGCCGGGATGACCGGCGCATCGTTGACGCGCATGACCTTGCTCGGTTCGGGCTGGGCGTTTTCCTGCAACGCACGGATCGAGTCGTAGCGGTCGAAGGTCAGGTCGTTGGCCGCCTGTTGGGTTCTGATCACCATGGGTTTGAGGAACACCATCAGGTTGCTCTTGACGCGGGTGCGGTTGTCGCTGCGGAACAGTCCGCCGACGACAGGCAGGTCGCCCAGCAGCGGCACCTTGCCGGCACTGCCGGTGAATTCGTCCTTCAGCAGGCCACCCAGCACCATGATCTGGCCGTCATCGACCACCACCGTGGTTTCGATCGAGCTCTTGTCGGTGGTCGGGCCGGCGCTGCTGCCGGCGCTGGCCACGCTTGAGTTTTCCTGGAAGATGGTCATGCGCACCGTGCCGCCTTCGCCGATCTGCGGCTTGACGCGCAGGGTCAGGCCGACGTCCTTGCGCTCGATGGTCTGGAACGGGTTGGTCGCGCCAGTGCCGGTGCCGGTGTTGGTGAAGGTGCCGGTGATGAATGGCACGTTCTGGCCGATGACGATCTTGGCTTCCTCGTTGTCGAGCGACACCAGGTTCGGTGTCGACAGCACATTGGCGTCGGCATTCGTCTCGAGGAACTTGGCCAGCGCACCCAGTGTGTAGATCGAGCCGATCTTGTTCAGCACGCCGATGTTGAAACCACCCGGGATGCCGGCTTGCGTCGCCGCGGCAAAACCGGTCGCGTTCGCGCCCTGGGCCGTCGCCGCGGACAACGAGATGATGTTGCCCGAGCCCGGGAAGTTGGTGCCGACGCCAACGATGGTGCGGTCGCCCTTCTGGCCCGACAGCGCCTGCCACTGGAAGCCGATCTCGGCCGCCTTGGTCGCATCGACCTTGACGATCATGGTCTCGATGTAGACCTGCGCGCGGCGCGAGTCGAGCTGGTCGATGACGGCACGCAACTGCCGGTACATCGGCTCGGGCCCGGTGATGATGAGCGAATTGGTCGCCGGGTCGGCCTGCACGAAACCGCCCGTCGACGGGCTGGCCGATGCCGCCACCGGTGCGGTGGCGGGTGTGGCGCCGCCCGGTGCGGCTGCAATCGGCGCCGTGGGCGCGATCGAAGCGCCGCCGCCGCCACCGCCGCCGCCGCCACCACCTGGCACATATGCGGCGCGCAGCACGCCGGCCAGCTTCACCGCGTCGGCGTTCTTCAGGTAGACGACCCAGATGTTGCCCAGCGCATTGGCGCCCTTCATCGGCTGGTCGAGCTTTTCGATCAGCGAGCGGACGCTGGCCATGCGCGAGACGTTGGGGGCACGCACGATCAACGAATTGCTGCGCGCATCGACGAGGATCGAAAGTGCCGCGCCGCCCGCCGCGCCGGGGATGGCCACCGCCGGGCCAGAATCGGACAGGCGCTGCACCATCGCGGCGATGTCGGTGGCCACCGCATGCTGCAGCGCAATGACCTCCACGTCGCCGCCTGCCGGTGTGTCCATTGCGGCAATGATCTTGGCGATGCGCTGCAGGTTGTCGGCGTAGTCGGTGATGACCAGGGTGTTGTTGCCCGGATTGGCGTTGATGGTGTTGTTCGGGCTGATCAATGGCCGCAGCACCGGCACCAAGTTGTTGGCGCTTTCATGGTTGATGCGGAACACCTGCGTGATGACCTGGTCGCCGCGGCGCGACACATCGCCGATCGACACGGTGCCGGCCTGCAACTTGGCATCGGCCTCGGGCACGACCTTGTACAGGCCGCCGACTTCCACGACGGTAAAGCCGAGCCCGCGCAGCGCCGCCAGGAAGCTCAGGTAAGCGTCGCGTGGCGACAGCGGCTGCTCGTTGTAGAGCGTGATGGTGCCCTTCACGCGCGGATCGACGACGAACTGCTGCTTCAGGATCGCGGCCATCGCGCGCGACACGCCCTCGATGTCGGCATTGACGAAATTCAGCGTCACCGGCTCACCGCGAAAGCGCGTGGCGGCCGCCTTCTGGGCTGCGGTCTGGGCGAACAGCGGCGCGGGCGGCAGCAGGCCCAGGCACACTGCAGCACAGACCGCCGAGCTCATGCGCCTGGCAGTCAGGTAGCGCCCCTCGAAATAGATTGTTGTTCTGGGCTTCATGCTCATCCGATCGAAATGACGGAGCGTGCGCCTTCGCGCCGCCCGATGATGTTCAGCAGGTTGGTCAGCACGGCCTCGTCGGCGGCGCCGGCACGCGCTTCGCCACGAAAGCGCACGCCGCTCGGGCTCCAGGTGCCGGTGCCGGAGAGCTGCAGCGCGCCTTCCTGGGTGCTCAGATTGAGTTGTGCGACGCCGGCCTGGGCCGGGTCGCCTGACAGCGTCAGCAGATAGCTGCCCAGGCTGTCCAGCGTGGTCAGGCGCGATGACGCGCCCGACAACTCCAGTTCCGCGCGCCCCTGCACGCGCCAGCGGCCCTGCACCGATTCGATGGTCAGGCCGGGCGACACGAGGCGCAGGTTGCCGCCGAGCTGCAGCGTGTTCCAGGGCGTGCCCAGTCCGCCCAGCCAGGCGCTCGGCCATTGGCCGGTCCAGCCCGGTGAAGGTGCAAGCACGATGCTCATCGTGCCCAGGCCGGGGCGTATGCGCAGCGACACCGGGCCGTTCAAGCAGCAGGCCTGGCGTGCGCGCAGTTCGACGCCCAGACCGCTGGGGCGAAGCGTCCAGTCGAGGCGGCCGGGCAGGGCGCTGGCATCGCGGCTCTCGGGACCGCCGGTCAACACCACCACCGCGCTGCCGTCCCACACCGTGCCGCGCGCGTCGGCCAATTGCAGCCTTTCGCTGGTCGCTGCTGACACGGCCCGCGCCAGCCAGGCGGCCGGTAGGAAAGCCACCAGCCCGATCACGGCCCCGACAACCAGGCCGAATACTGCCCAGCGTGAGGCGGCGCTGCGTGACTTGTCCCACGAAAGTTCCGCATAGGTCGACTCGCCCCAGCCCGAGCCGGCGACGGTGGGCGACCACAGGCCCTTGCTGCGCTTGCGGCGAATCACTATTGAGCCCCGGCGAAGTTGACGATCATGCTGCCGCTGTAGCCCTTCGGGCCACGCACCAGTTGGGCCTCGACCGGGCGGGCGCGCGCCGCGCTGCGTGCTTCGGTGAGCCAGCCGCGCAGGGCTTCGGCATTGGCGCCGTTCAGGGTCAGCGTGGCGCGGTCGCCCAGCAGGGTGATCTTGCCGGCCTCGCCGAGGCGGTCAGTGGCGGCCTTCAGGGCCACCGCGGCCTGTGCGGCAGACACCGCGGTGGCGGCGCGCAGTTCACGGCTTTCGGAGGCCAGGCGCTGCATCTGCTGCATCTGGGCCTCGAGCTGGTCGAGTTGCAGCGGCGTCTCGCGCAGGCTGCGCCAGGCCGGCTGGACCAGCACGCTCCAGACGATGAACGACAGCAACACGGCGCCAACGAACACCAGCGCCTGGCGTTCGCGCCGCGTGCGGGCGGCCCAGGCGGTGGCGGCCTGCAGCCGGAGCTTGGCCATCGCCGCGGGCAGGGCGGAGGAGGACTCAGTGCTCATCGTTGCGGATCTGCATCCTGGGCGCGCGGCGGCCACCCTGGAAGTGAATCACCGCCGGCGCCAGTGTGGCCAGCGGTGATCGAAGGTGTTGAGGACGTGCGCTCATGATCTGCGAGCGCGGCTCAATGTGAGCCGGCCTTCGGCGGCGTCGACCTGCCAGCCGCCCGGGCGCAGCAGATTGCGGAACTGATCGATCTGTTGCGGGCTCCAGCCGGTGGCGGCGAGCGTCAGTTTTCCGGGCTCGAAGCGGACGTTCTCGACCGGCGGCCGGTCGGCAGGCCAGGCCATCGCCGCCGCCTGCAGCATCGGCTCGAGGTCGGTTTCGCCAGCCTTGCCGGCCATGTTGCGCAGGGCCTGCGACTCGCGCAGCATGACGGCCGCGGCATCACGCTGGATGTCGCTGTCGCTGACACCGGGGTAGGTCGCCTTGACCAGGGTCTGGATCGCGGCGCGTTTGGCCGACACGGCGCCGCGCTGATGCCAGGCCCAAAGATTGAGGCCGGCCAGATTGGCCAGCAGCAGCGCCGCCACGCCATAACGAACCGTGCGCCAGGCCGGGCTGAAGAAATGGCGCAGCCAATCGCGCAATGCGCGGCCGCCACGGGTGCGCCGCGCCAGGTCGAACTGGCGCAGGTTCCAAAGACTGCGCGCGGCCTGCAGCGCGCGCTGGGCCGGCGTCATCACCGTGACCGGCGCACCCAGCCACTTTTCGGCATCTGCCGCCGCGCCGGGTGTGGCGCTCCAGCGCGTCGAGGCTGGCGCCGGCGCTGGCACCACGGCACGCGCCAAGCCGCCTTGCAGGCGCAGGCTGGCGACGCCGTTGGCGTGCGCCCAATGCAAGGCAACGGTCTGCGCCGGCCCGTTCGGGTCCGCCGGTGTTTCGGCGAAATGACCCATCGGCGGGTCGTCGGGCCAGGCCATCGGCACCACGCGGTCAATGAACACGTCGGCCTTTTCGAGCGCCTCGAGCTCGCTGCGCAGCCAGCGCCGGTTGACCGCGGCGACCCAGGTTCGCTGGCCTCCGGCGGCCAACGGCGCCAGTGCGAGATGAACCGCGTCGGCTTCGTCGAGCAGGGCCTCTTCGAGCACGCCATCGAGGGCGGCGCGCATTCGCGCCGCCGGCGCCTTGGGCAAGGTGATCGGGTGCCAGCTGACGTCGCCGTCGGCCAGCACCGCAACGACGGTCGTGGCCTTGGGCAACAGCGAGGCCGCGC
>Ga0224496_10001900_pt1 | contig 12707 bp, 8 predicted proteins | sample SF_Jul11_sed_USG_2_FD_168127 | JGI IMG/M metagenome (GOLD analysis project Ga0224496, IMG submission 168127) | Sediment microbial communities from San Francisco Bay, California, United States - SF_Jul11_sed_USGS_8_1 | ecosystem: Environmental > Aquatic > Marine > Sediment | place: USA... | reverse complement strand
AGTGGTGATGCGAAAAAAGTGATACGTGGCGCAGAGCATGCCGAGGGGATCGCAGTCGGTGTGGCACTCGCCAGGGATCTCGGCAATCTTCCGGCAAACATTTGTACGCCATCCTACCTTGCTCGTATTGCGAAAAAACTGGCGACCGGCAATGGCAAATTGACAACGCGTGTTCTCAGCGAAGCGGAAATGAAGAAACTCGGCATGGGATCGCTGCTGTCGGTAACGGCCGGTGCCGGAGAACCCGCCAAGCTGATCATCATGCAATACAAAGGTGCTGGCAGCAGCCAGCCGGTAGTGCTCGTCGGCAAGGGCGTAACCTTCGATACGGGCGGCATCTCGCTGAAACCCGGCGTCGGCATGGATGAAATGAAATTCGACATGTGTGGTGCGGCCAGCGTTTTTGGCGCAATGGCTGCCATCAGCAAGCTGAAGTTGCCGATTAACCTGACTGTCGTGGTCCCGGCCGTTGAGAACATGCCGAGCGGCACGGCAACTCGTCCGGGCGACATCGTAAAGAGCATGTCCGGGCAAACGATTGAAGTTTTGAACACCGATGCCGAAGGACGCCTGATCCTGTGCGACGCGCTCACCTATGCGCGGCGTTTCAAGCCCGCCGCAATTATTGATGTCGCGACACTGACGGGTGCTTGCGTGGTAGCGCTGGGCCATCACCGCTGCGCCATCTACGCGAACGACGACGCCCTGGGCAATGAGTTGTTTGGTGCCGCCAACGCATCCGAGGACCTGGGCTGGCGCATGCCGATGGGTGACCAGTATGCCGCGCAACTGAAGAGCAACTTTGCCGATATGGCGAATATTGGCGGCTCCGGTGGCGGCTCGGTTACCGCGGCCTGCTTTCTCGGCAAGTTCACGGACGGAATGAGCTGGGCGCATCTGGACATCGCCGGTGTAGCCTGGAAATCGGGCAACGATAAAGGTGCCACCGGGCGACCAGTGTCCTTGCTGTCCGAGTTCCTGCTGTCGCGCGCCGGCGCCCTGCCCTGACACGATCGTGGCGCAAGTCGATTTTTATGTTCTCGACCGGGTCGATGAACACGCGCGTAACACGCTTGCCTGCAAGTTGGCAGAGAAGGCCTGGCGGCTGCAAAACACGATCCATATTCATACGATGACGCGAACTGACGCGGAGCGTATCGATGATCTCCTGTGGACTTTTCGCGACGGCAGCTTCGTACCGCACCAGCTTGCAGAGCGTGGACACGACGCGCCGGTGACCATCGGCTACGGCGCAGGAGCTGTTGAGCCGCGAGATTTATTAATTACCCTTTGCGATGAAATTCCGCCGTTTGCAGGCTCATTCCCGCGTATCGCGGAGCTGGTCACCGCGGACGAAAACTGCCGCACGAAAAGCCGGCAGCGCTATGCAAGTTACCGAGAGCAAGGTCACAACCTGGAAACTCACAATATCTAATGGACAAGACTTACCAACCACAGGCCATCGAACAGCGAATCTATGATCGCTGGGAAAAGAGTGGCTACTTCGCTCCGCAAGGTGAAGGCGCACCGTATTGCATCGTGATCCCGCCGCCCAACGTGACGGGGACACTGCACATGGGTCATGCATTCCAGGACACCATCATGGATACGCTGACGCGCTATCACCGCATGAAGGGTGATCGTACCCTGTGGCAACCTGGCACAGACCATGCCGGTATCGCCACGCAAATGGTGGTTGAACGCCTGCTCAACGCCGAGGGCAAATCGAAACACGACCTTGGCCGTGAGCATTTCGTCGCACGCGTGTGGGAATGGAAGGAAGAGTCCGGCGGCCTCATTGCACAGCAAACGCGTCGGCTCGGCGCTTCCGTCGACTGGAGTCGCGATCGCTTCACGATGGACGAAGGATTGTCCGCCGCCGTTCGCAAGGTCTTTGTGCAACTCTACGACGAAGGTCTCATTTACCGTGGCAAGCGTCTCGTCAACTGGGACCCCAAATTGCATACGGCGCTGTCGGATCTCGAAGTACTGACCGACGATGAGGATGGCCACCTGTGGCATTTCCGCTATCCGCTGGCGTCCGGTGACGGACACCTGGTGGTCGCAACGACGCGGCCGGAAACTATGTTGGGCGACAGCGGCGTGGCGGTGCACCCGGAAGACGATCGTTACAGGCACCTCGTCGGCCAGGAAATCATCCTGCCCCTGGTTGGGCGCCGCATCCCGGTCATTGCGGACGACTACGTCGAGCCCGAGTTCGGTTCCGGTTGCGTAAAGATGACGCCGGCGCACGACTTCAATGACTACGAGATTGGCAAACGCCATAACCTCGCGATGTACAACATCTTCACCGACGACGCCGCGCTCAATGATGAAGTGCCGGAGCGCTTCCGTGGCATGGAACGCTTTGCTGCGCGGAAAGCCATTGTCGCCGAGCTCGACGAGCTAGGTCTGCTCGAAAAGGTCGAAGACTATGTGGTCAAAATTCCGCGCGGCGATCGCAGCGGCGTGGTCGTGGAACCTTATTTAACGGATCAGTGGTACGTAAAAATCGAGCCGCTGGCCAAACCCGCCATCGAAGCTGTCGAAAGTGGTCGTATTCGGTTCGTCCCGGAAAACTGGTCCAAAACGTATTTTGAATGGATGTACAACATCCAGGACTGGTGCATCAGCAGGCAACTGTGGTGGGGACACCGCATCCCGGCCTGGTATGACGACGAAGGCAATATCTACGTCGGCGACGACGAAAGCGCGGTCCGTGAAAAGTACCAACTTAAGTCCATTGCCCTGCGGCAGGACGATGACGTGCTGGATACCTGGTTTTCCTCGGCGCTCTGGCCATTCAGCACTATGGGCTGGCCCGAGAAGACTGACGAGTTGCAGCAGTTTTATCCGGGCAGCGTTCTCGTAACCGGCTTCGACATCATTTTCTTCTGGGTCGCACGCATGATCATGTTCGGCCTGAAATTCATGGATGACGTGCCGTTTCGCGAAGTCTACATTCACGGCCTGATACGCGATCAGGATGGCCAGAAGATGTCTAAGTCCAAGGGTAACGTACTGGACCCGATCGACCTTATCGACGGCATTGATCTCGAGTCACTGGTTGAGAAACGTACCCGCGGCATGATGCAGGACCACCTGGGTCCGAAAATCGAAAAAGCGACGCGTAAACACTTTCCGGACGGCATTGACCAATTCGGAACCGACGCCTTGCGATTGACCTTTGCCGCCCTCGCGACCACCGGGCGCGACATCCGTTTCGACCTCGGGCGCATCGAGGGCTACAAGAATTTTTGCAACAAACTCTGGAATGCCGCGCGTTATGTGTTGATGAACACCGAGTCGCTGGACACCGGCGATGTGAAATTCAGTTCAGCCGACCGCTGGATCAAATCACAACTCAATAAGGTCACGGCGGACATGCATCAACACCTGTCCGCCTATCGACTCGACCTCGCTCTGCACTCCGTCTACGAATTCACCTGGCATGAATTCTGCGACTGGTACCTGGAGCTGTCGAAGCCGATATTGCAATCCGATGACTCCTCCGATGCCGAAAAGCGCGGTACGCGACAGACGCTGATCGAAGTGCTGGAAACGATCCTGCGCTTATTGCACCCGTTAATGCCCTTTGTTACCGAGGAAATCTGGCAGGCCGTTGCACCGCGCGCAAGTATTGCCGGCGACACCATCATGCTGCGCCCCTACCCTGAGGTAACTCCGGACGCGGAAGATGCCGAGGCCGTTGCTGATATCGAATGGGTAAAACAGTTCATTCTGGGAATCCGCCAGATACGTGGCGAAATGGATATATCGCCAGGCAAGGCTTTGGTGGTCATTTTGCAGGGTGCTAGCGAAAGCGATCTCCGGCGGGCGGCAACTGAAGAAAACCTGCTGCGGCGCGTCGGTCGTGTCGAATCCGTTTCTACGCTGGATGCGGGCGAGGAGCCACCAGCGGCTGCAACGGCATTACTCGGTGACATGCGCCTGCTGGTCCCGATGAAAGGCCTGATCGACGTCGATGCGGAGCGGACCCGACTGACGAAGCAACTGGACAAAGTCAAAGCGGAGCTTGAACGCAGTAACAACAAGCTCGGTAACAAGAATTTTGTGAACAACGCACCGCCGGACGTAGTCACACAGGAAAGAGAGCGCATCGCCGAGTTCGAAAGAACGATCGCTCAATTGATCGAGCAGATTGGGAAACTTGACGAGCTAGTGTGACCTCAAGGGTATTCTGAGTACTGCATCACACTCTGACTGCTGAGCCGGTGCAAATCAGCCAAGCATCGGTAACGATACTGCCTGGAGGACGATCGCATGCAACGCGCTAAAACCATTGAAAACTTGCCGACTAGTGTCGACGCACAGCGTGATGCTGTGCTGCGTGCGCAACGGACGATGGGGAAAATCATCCTTGGCAAAGATGAACAAATATCCCTGGCACTCGCCTGCCTGTTGGCACGGGGGCATCTTCTGATCGAAGACCTGCCGGGGCTGGGCAAGACCATACTTGCGCAATCACTGGCCAGAACGCTCGGACTGACGTTTCGTCGTATTCAGTTTACGAGTGACATGTTGCCCGCCGACATTATTGGTGTCTCGGTATTTCGACAGGACAGCGGCAAGTTCGAGTTTCAGCCCGGACCGGTATTCTCGCAGTTGGTGCTCGCGGATGAAGTCAATCGGGCAACGCCGAAAGCACAAAGCGCGCTGCTCGAGGCGATGGAGGAATACCAGGTGTCCGTCGATGGCGAGACCCGTCCGCTGCCGAAACCGTTCTTCGTTGTCGCGACCCAGAATCCCGGAGACCAGATCGGCACTTTCCCGCTTCCTGAATCACAACTGGACCGCTTCCTGATGCGAGTCGCTATTGGTTACCCCGACGAAACGAGTGAGCGCGAGATCATCGCGGGTGACGATCGACGCCAGCTGCTGGATGACATCGAAGCAGCCATGGCTCCGGAAACGCTTGTGGAATTGCAGAAAGCCGTGCGCAAGCAACACGTCAGTGCTGCGTTAATAGACTATGTGCAGGCGCTGGTCCGGCACACGCGCGAATCCGCCGACATTGAAATTGGACTGTCGCCACGCGGGGCGCAGGCCCTCGTTGCTGCCGCCAGGGCGCGCTCCTTCATCGAGAATCATTCGGGCGTATACCCCGACGACATACAGGCGGTTTTCGCTTCGGTTGCCGGTCACAGGCTGAAGCCGGCTGGCAGCACGCGCTTCCGCAGCCCGTCCGAACTTTGCCAGCATGTCCTCGATTCCGTGGCAATCCCCTAGCCGCTACGTCGGCTTGGCTCGCGATCAGGCGACGATGCGCGTCCGTCGCTGGGCGCGCAAACGGCAGGGCGTCGACGACACGACAACCCGGTTGCGACCGGGTCGTGTCTACATCCTGCCGACGGGCGTCGGTTTCATATTCGGCCTGATGACATTCGCGATGTTGCTGGGTTCGATGAACTACAACAACAATCTTTCATTCGTGCTGACGTTCCTGTTGATCGGCATTGGCTTTGTCGCCATGCACCAATGTCAGCGCAATCTCGTGGGCCTCGAGTTGACATTCGCGGGTACTGATCCCGTTTTCGCCGGGCAATCCATGCGCTTTCGAATTGCGATCACCAACCAGTCGCGGAACGCGCGCTTCGGCATTCGCATTTACCACGACAAGACCGAAAGCGACGTGCATGACCTGCAACCCGGCGAAAGCAGGATATTCACACTGCCGATCGTCACCAGCCGCCGCGGCTGGATGCGGCTGGATCGCTTCGGCATTCGAACGCTGTTTCCGTTTGAACTGTTCCGTTCGTGGGCGTGGTTGCATATGGATCTCGGCGGATTGGTTTATCCCGCGCCGAGTGACAATGCACCGGAACCGCCACCGACGCGAGTCGCACACGGGCACCGTCAACACGACGCGCGAGGCGAAGAGGATTTCGCGGGTCTGAAGCGTTACAGCGAAGGCGACTCTCCGCGCCATGTGGCCTGGAAAGCCTACGCGCGCAGCGGGCAAATGCTGTCGAAGCAATTTGCCGGCGCCGATACCAGCAGCCAATGGTTCGACTTTGAAGGCATCGCCGCCCTGGACGTCGAGGAGCGCCTGTCGATACTGACTCGATGGATAATCGACGCAGACAGGACGCTGGAGGACTACGGCTTGCGCCTGCCTGCGACAGAGTTCCCGCCCGCTCACGGCGACGCACAACGCCGGCAGTGTCTTGAGGCGCTGGCGCTGTTTGACGGCGGCGCGTCATGAGAGCACAACCGAGAGGTACTGACGGTTCCCTGCTGGTCAGCCTGCCATGGACTATCGGCGCGCTTGGGGTCTCGCTCGCTCCGCATGTCCCCTACCTCGCCCTGTGGATAAGCGCAGCGGTTGTCGGTTGCGCCGCCTGGCGATACATCATCGAAAAACGACGTGGCATATTGCCGTCACGCTGGGTACGTGGCGGTCTCGCACTGGTTTGTTTTCTTGGGGTCTTCGGAACCTATTCGGCGATCAGTGGTGTTGGTCCCGGGTCCGCGTTATTGGCGATTATGGCCGCCATGAAATTGCTCGAGACACGTAAGCGACGCGATCAGTTTGTGCTTCTGTTCATCTCCATCTTTCTTGTCATGTCCTCGCTGCTGCGTGAGCAGTACCTGTGGTCCCTACCCTACCTCCTGATCAGCACACTGATCATCCTTACGGCATGGCTGCGCATGTCGGCTGAAAAGAGTGAAACGGCAAAACAGAGTTTCGCTACCGGTGGCCGCCTGCTGCTATACGCAGCGCCGCTGGCCATCGCGATGTGGGTGTTTTTCCCGAGGCTGGCTACGCCATTCTGGGCTGTGCCTATCGATACAAGTCAGGCCACGTCGGGATTGAGTGACACCATGAGTCCCGGCGATATCAGCTCGCTATCGATGTCGGATGCGGTTGCCTTTCGCGTCCGGTTCGACGACGAAATTCCGGATTCTCGCGATCGTTACTGGCGCGGGCTGGTTCTGACCCGATTCAACGGGCGCACCTGGACCGGATCCGAACCCAGAATCGACTCGTCGGCGTTACAGCAAATCGCAGCGCGAGGGGACCCGGTTTCCTACGAGATAACGATGGAGCCGACACGACAACAGTGGGTTTTCGCAATGGAGATGCCAGCAGACTGGTCACTCGAGCGGACCTTCATGGGGCCGCAGCAGCAGTTATCGCGTGTTACGCCGATCGAACAACGCATCGCCTATAAAGTGGTGTCTTACCCGGACTACGTGCTGCAATCGGAACTGTCTTCACTGGCGCGACAGTGGTACACGTCCGTGCCCGAGAACGGCAACGAACGCACCCGGGACCTGGCGCGTGCTATGCGCTCTGACGCGGGGTCTGATACCGCCTTTATCGACGCAGTACTCGCCAAGTTTCACGAAGAGCAGTATTTCTATACGTTGCAGCCGCCTGCCCTGGGTAGCGACCCGGTGGATCGTTTCCTGTTTGATACGCGACAGGGCTTCTGCGAACACTACGCATCTGCCTTTGCGTTCATGATGCGCAGCGTCGGTATTCCGTCACGCGTGGTTCTTGGTTATCAGGGCGGTGAGGTCAATCCGATGGGCGGCCACCTGATCGTGCGCCAGTCCGATGCCCACGCGTGGACCGAAGTGTGGTTGGAACGTTACGGCTGGTACCGCGTCGACCCGACCTCGGCCGTCGCGCCCGAACGCATTGAGTACGGTGCGCGCGGCGCTGCAATCGACGGTGTGGGCGTGGGCTGGGGGTTTACGGCGCCGTCGAAACTCCTGCAGCAGCTAACGATGACCTGGGACGTTCTCAACGCGAAGTGGAATGAGTGGGTCCTCGGCTACGGCCCTGACACGCAGAAGGGTTTCATGGAGTGGCTCGGTATGAGTGATCCGAGCTGGCGAAAGATGTTGCTGACGCTCGTCATCAGCGTCGTGTCACTCATATTGGTCATCAGCGGCCTCATGATGTTGCGCTGCCGCGCGCCCGCCAAAGACCGGGCGTCGGTCCTGTACGATCGTTTCGTCAAAAAGGCCGGGCTGGAAAGACGCACAGGCGAAACCGCGCTCGAATACGCGCGCCGTGCGAAGTCCCACGGCACGATTCCCGAAAGCACCGTAAGCTCGGTGACCGTCGCTTATCTCGATGCGCGGTACGGGCCGGATGACGATGGCGCATTGGGTCGATTGAAGCATGCAGTTGCGGCAATTCGAGTACGAGCGACCGCGTGATACGAGCCATACGAGGTTCGATCCAGTGCCAGGCCCCGAGTCATCTAGCCGGATACTTTGATCATGGAAATAAAGCGGATCTCGATCCCGCTTGACGGGACCGGAGGGAGCCATTCCATGATCAAAGTATCCGGCTAGATGACTCTGACAGCGACGAGATTCGACCACCGGTGAGTATTGATCGCCTCATCCAATCGATCCACCGTGCACAGGCGCTGGCTGCGGGAAAGTCTTTGCAGCGAATCAAGCGGATCTCGATCCCGCCTGACGGGACCTGGGATCCCGCACCGCGGGATCGCAGGGAGCCATCGCAGCAAAGACTTTGCCGGATGCAGCGCCGGACTACTGGCACATTGACTTCAGGAATGAGATTCCGTTGCCGGCAACCGCACTAACGCCAACAGGACTGCACCCGCGAGGAACATAGGCATTAACGCCAGCAACACCCACTTCGGATCATCTGACAAGGTTGCCGCAATCGCGACCATAGCGGGACCGAGCACATGCGCGGCCTTCGTCGTCATGCTGTAAAAGCCGAAGAACTCACCCGGCTGGTCAGCCGGGATCAGGCTCGCGTAGACGGACCGACTCAGGCCCTGCACACCGCCCTGCACCATACCGATGACCACGGACATCACGTAGAACTCGTTGATGCTTGTCATCTGGATTCCCCACAGACAGGCACCGACATAGGCCACGAGCGCAAAGTACAAGCCCTTTTTTGCCCCGAAACGATGGGCGAGGAATCCGTACACCAGCGTTGCGGGAAAACCGACAAGGTTTGCGATCAACAGGGCAAATACCAGGTCTTTGTCTTCGAACCCGAGCCGCTGGCCATAATTGGCCGCCATGAAAATGACCGTGAACACGCCGCCAATGTAAAGCCAGTATCCACTCAGGAAAATCATGACATTGCGATAGTGGCTGATCTTGCGAATGGTCGAGCGCAGCTCCTCGTAGGCGGCCCGGACCGGGTGACTCGACACCTCGATGGAGCTGTGCTTCTCCGGCACGAAAAAAATCAGCGGCAAAAGAAACAGCAACCACCAGGTACCAACCGATATGAAAGCGTAACTGAAGACTTCGGTGGCGTTCTCGAGGCCGAAGGTCTGCGGCGACTTCAGCATCCACAGGTGAATGGCCAGTAACACGGCACCGCCGAGGTACCCTACCGAAAAGCCCAGTGTTGATACGAAACTGTAGTTGCGCGGCTCGGTAACATCGATCAGGAGTGAGTCGTAAAATACAATCGAACTGTAATAACCCAGCGAAGCCACGAGATACAGCGCGAGCGCCGCCGGCCACTCGCCCTTTTCGACCAGTCCAAGTCCAGCAGTCGCAAGCGCCCCGACAATGGCAAAAAACACCAGGAATCGCTTGCGGTAGCCACCCGTATCAGCAATCGTGCCAAGCACAGGCGACAACAGGAATACGATCAGGCTGGCAAAAAACGTAATCCCCCCGAGGCGTATCGTCGCAGCGGACCCGCTGTCACCCCAGTAGTTGCCGAGCACCAGGGGAAACAATACCGCCAGTACACTCAGTGCGAACGCCGAATTCGCCCAGTCGTACAAGGCCCAGGTCAGGACGCTTTTTGTGAGTATCTTGGACTTCGGCAAAATCCTGCCTCAGTTAGAGAGTTGGCGACCCGGCTACTATCGCACATCCCTGCGCTTCGCGGCACAGGGCATCGTGCCTTAATGCTCCCGGGTGGCGCGAAATGCGATGTCCGGCCAGCGTTCCTCGGTCAGGCTGAGATTCACCCGCGTGGGCGCGATGTAGACCAGGCTGCCGCCATGGTCCAGTGCCAGGTTGTCGTGGGCCTTGCGCGTAAACTCGGCGAGCATCTTCGCATCATCGCATTCGACCCAGCGTGCTGTAGCAACGTTGATCGCTTCAAACTGGCATTCGACCTTGTATTCATCATTCAGGCGATGCGCAACAACCTCGAACTGCAAAGGACCCACGGCCCCGAGAATCAGGTCATTATTACGCATGGGCTTGAACAGCTGCGTGGCGCCTTCTTCGCACAATTGCGCCAGACCTTTCTGCAAAGCCTTCAGTCGCAACGGGTCCTTCAAGACGGCCCTGCGAAAAATCTCTGGTGCGAAATTCGGGACGCCCGTAAAGCGAAGCTCTTCCCCTTCAGTGAAGCTGTCGCCGATGTTGATCGTGCCATGATTGTGGATGCCGATAATGTCGCCCGCGTAGGCGGTCTCGGCGTGTTGCCGATCGGCCGCCATGAACGTAATCGCGTCCGGTATTTTCATTTCCTTTCCGGAGCGGACGTGCAAGGTACGAATTCCCTTGCGGTACTCACCGGAACAGATACGCATGAACGCGATGCGATCGCGATGCCCCGGGTCCATGTTCGCCTGGATCTTGAATACGAACCCCGTCAACGGTTCCTCAGTCGGCAGCACCTTGCGCTGCTCCGTTTCCCGGACCAGCGGTGCAGGCGCGTAGTTAACGAACTCGTCCAGCAGCTCCTTGACGCCGAAATTGCCAATCGCCGAACCGAAGAACACCGGCGTCTGCTGGGCTGCCAGGTAACTGTCGATCGACAGCTCCGGGCACGCACCCTTCACGAGTTCAATCTCGTCCCGGAATTGATCCGCAGTATCGCCAAGCGCCGCTGTTGCTTCGTCTGAATACAGCCCTTCGATCGTGTGCCGCGTGGACGCTTTTTGTCGTCCGACCCGATCGTAAAGAATGATGCGATCCTGCAGCAGGTGGTACACGCCCCGCAACGAGCGTCCCATGCCTATCGGCCAGGTCACGGGTGAGCACTGAATCTTGAGGACAGTCTCGATTTCATCCAGCAGATCGATGGGTTCCCGGCCATCACGATCGAGCTTGTTGATGAAGGTCATGATCGGCGTGTCGCGCAAACGACAGACCTCCATCAACTTGATGGTGCGATTTTCTACACCCTTTGCGCAGTCGATAACCATGAGTGCCGAATCGACCGCGGTCAACGTGCGATAGGTATCCTCGGAAAAATCCTCGTGCCCCGGCGTATCCAGCAGGTTGATGACATGGTCGCTGTAGGGAAACTGCATGACAGACGACGTAATCGAAATTCCGCGCTGTTGCTCCAGCGCCATCCAGTCAGAGGTCGCGTGTCGACTCGCCTTGCGACCTTTTACAGTTCCGGCAAGCTGGATCGCACCGCCATACAACAGCAGCTTCTCAGTGAGCGTTGTTTTTCCGGCGTCCGGATGCGAGATGATCGCAAACGTGCGCCGCTTGCTGACTTGTTCGGCGAGATTCGGCATTGCGGAATTCAGGTTTAAGTGGCGGCGCAGTCTAGCCGAATCGCGGCACAACTGAAACCGCGCGTCTTACGGCCCGACAACCAGTTTCTTGGCCAGCACTGCGGCATCTTCACGACCTTCCCTGGCTTGATAATAGGCCGGACGCGCCGCAACTTTATGAAAGCCCTTCTTGCGATACAGTGCGATCGCCGTCTCGTTGGAAGGCCGTACCTCGAGGAAAATCTCCCGTACGGCTGCCGCGCGGGCATGGTGCAGCAATTCATCCAGCAACCTTTCGCCATAACCGAGTGAACGATAGGCCGGATCGATGCACAGATTGAGGATATGCGCCTCCCCGGCAGCGACAGACAAAATGGCATACCCAACGACGCGGTCTTCGCGGATCAACACGGTGCACTGGTAACCCGCGAACAGGCAATCGCGAAACACACCGTGGCTCCAGGGGAATTCGTAGCTGCGTCGCTCGATGTCCGAGACCATCGCAAGATCGCTGTGGTGCATCTCGCGAATGTTCGTCGGCGCGCTCGCTAGCCGCGAACTCATGCAGGCCCTCCTGCCATGAGGCGGCTGGCCAGACAAAGGTCGGCCCACGATTTGCGCTTCTGCCCGGGACTGCGCAACAGGTAGGCCGGATGGTAGGTCACGACCAAGGGTATCCCATTAAAATCATGTGCTTTTTCACGCATACGCCCGACCGGATCATCGCAGCCCAGGAGGTTTTGCGCGGCAATCTTGCCGACTGCCAGGATGATTTTCGGTTGCACAAGGTCGATCTGGCGCTGCAAATATGGCCGGCAGGCCGCCGCCTCGGCGGGCTTCGGGTCGCGATTGTCGGGCGGCCGGCACTTCAGGATATTGGCGATGAAAACGGAATCCCGGCTCTGGCCAATGGCTCGCAGCATCTCGTCCAGCAACTTTCCCGCGCGGCCGACAAAGGGCTCACCGCGACGGTCTTCTTCGGCTCCTGGCGCCTCGCCAATGATCATCCAGTCGGCATCCCGGTTGCCGACACCAAAAACGGTCTGCGTTCGACTCGCCGACAACTCGCACAGGCTGCAATCCGCAACGCAAACCCGCAACGCGTCCCAATCCAGGTCACCGGCGTCGCCAGCGCTGGTCGCCGCGCGCAAAGCCTGATCTGCGTCAGGTGCATCCCGCGGCAACCAGACATCTATGCCCATCGCCGTGAGGTACGCGCGTCGTTGTTGTTCGGAAGGAATCATTCGTGTGGCC
>Ga0224496_10001899_pt1 | contig 12709 bp, 9 predicted proteins | sample SF_Jul11_sed_USG_2_FD_168127 | JGI IMG/M metagenome (GOLD analysis project Ga0224496, IMG submission 168127) | Sediment microbial communities from San Francisco Bay, California, United States - SF_Jul11_sed_USGS_8_1 | ecosystem: Environmental > Aquatic > Marine > Sediment | place: USA... | reverse complement strand
CAAACAGGAACTCGCGACCACCAGCCCGGCAATCAGCCCGGAGGCGGTCCGGCGTGACGCCGAGATCCTCCTGCGCCTCACCGGTCTGACGGACCGGGAACTCAGCATCCTGCTGATCTCCGATCCCGGCATGGCCGAGCTGAACCAACACTACCGGCATCGGCCGGGACCGACCAATGTCCTGGCCTTTCCCATGAGCGAGGATGTCTGGCAGGCCAACCAGCCGCCGCTGCTGGGCGACATCGTCATCTCGCCGGACACCGCCGCCCGCGAGGCCAAGAAATACCAAACCACCGTCCACCAACGGATTACCGTCCTGCTGATCCACGGCTTTCTGCACCTTATCGGCTTTGATCACGAGATATCGGAGCAGGAGGCGGACCGCATGTTGGGCGAGGAAAAACAGCTCTTACAACGCTTGCAACAGGAAAAAAGGAGAGGAGACATGGTGAAATTGGCCGTCAACGTCGACCATGTGGCAACCTTACGGGAAGCACGCGGCATCAACGAACCAGACCCGGTACAGGCCGCCGCCATCTGCGAACTGGCCGGCGCCGAGGGGATCGTGGTACATCTGCGCGAAGACCGCCGGCACATCCAGGATCGGGACGTCAGACTGCTGCGCCAGACGGTGAAGACCAAACTGAACCTGGAGATGGGGGCCGCCGAGGAAATCATCGGCATCGCCCTGGAGATCAAGCCCGACATGATCACCCTGGTGCCGGAGAAACGCAAGGAACTCACCACCGAGGGCGGGCTTAACGTGGCCGGGCAACGCAAGAAACTGGCCGCCGTGGTTGCGAAGATGCACAAGGCCGGCATCCCGGTAAGCATGTTCATCGACCCGGACCCCAAACAAATCCAGGCCTCCAAGGAGGTCGGCGCCACCTTTGTGGAGATCCACACGGGCCGCTATTGCGACGCGCCAACCCACGCCAGCCGGGACCAGGAGTTCGAGCTGATCGCCCGGGCCGCCGAGGAGGCCTTTGAAACGGGCCTGCTGGTCAATGCCGGCCATGGCCTCAACTACCTGAACACCCGCCGCATCGCCGCCCTGGGCACCATTGACGAACTCTCCATCGGCCATGCCATCATGGCCCGGGCCATCCTGGTGGGCCTGGAACAGGCCGTTCGCGAAATGCGGGCCCTGCTGCCGGCCTAGGCCTACTCCTTGGCGATCAGGCCGGCCATGGCCTCTTCCTCTTCCGGCTTCAGCTTGCGCAGTTTGATCATCCGGGTGGAGGGGTCATAGAAGGCCACCACCCGCTCCTCCGGGTCGTTGATTACCCGGATGCCCGGCCCGATCTTGATGGAGACGCCGGGGAAAATCTTACCGTAGACGTAAACACTCTCGGTAACCCGTCTCTCGACCTCGGCCTCGATCCCCACCTCGGCCTCCTGAAGCTCATTCACCTTCTCCATGATCTTGGGCATGGCCTCTTTCATCTTGGTGAGCAGCCTGGTCTTATCCGCATCCAGATCGGCGGGCGACTCCTTCTTCATCTTTTCCAGGGTGTTGATATTCTTCAAGGTCTCGTTCAGCCGCTCGCTCCACACTGCCAGGTCCTTGGACACCTGCACCTTATTGGCCTCGAACCCCTTGTCCACCCCGACAACCAGCTTGGTATCCACCCCGGCCTCGGAGCCTAACTCCTTAACATGCACCGAGCCACCAACCAGACATTCGCCGCCCACGAGCAACCCCTTGCCCTGCAACACCTTGAGGTCCTTGCCAACCACCACGTGCCGGCCTTGCATGATGAAATCGGTAATCTCCAACTCTCCGCCCGCCTCGATGGTGTGGATATTCTCCACGAAATCAACGGACACGTCGCCCTTGGCCAACGCCTTACTGCTCTCGGCCACGATCCCGCCGCGGATGGACAAATTGCCGCCGGCCATGATTACCGAGCCGTGCACCCCCTTGGCAATGGAGATATCCCCCCGGCACTTCAACTGAAACCCCGGCAATACCGCGCCGTCCACCACCAGATTGGTGCCACCGAAAACGATGTTGCCGACGCTCATGTCCACATCGCCCCGAACCACATGCTCGGCAAACACCGAGGCCTTGCCGTCGAGCATCACGAACTTGCCGTTCAACTCCGCGTAAACCTTCATCCCGTCATCGGACAGATAGATCCCCGTCCCGAGCTTGAGCTTCACATCCTTGCCCGGCTTGGCCGGCACGGCATTGCCCAACACGTCCGTACCCGGGGTGCCGGCGGTAGGCATGATCTTTTCCAGCAGCAGCATGTCCTTGGTAACATTGGAGATACTGCCCAGTTCCCGATGATCCACCTTTCCCTTGTCGCTGACCTGTTTCGGGGTCCGCGCCACCACCGGTCGAACATGGGGCCGAACAATGGCATCCTTGCCGGTCTCCGGCGCCTGGCCGCGGGCAACGCAGTAGACTCCGGTCTCCACCGGTTCCGGCTCGGGCAGGATGCCGAATTCCACGAAATCCGCAGCCAGCTTCTTTTTCAACTCCTCCAAGTCACCCGCTTGCAACCCGGCGTCATCCTTGTCGGCGGCAATAAGCAGGGCCTGCATCCTATCTTTGGAAATCTGCAACTCGAATCGATCCGCAAAGGATTTCTCGCCCGCGCCGGGATGCAACTCATCGCCCATGATCACCCACCTGTAGATTGAGGCTCAACTCTCCATGCGGCCGTCACAATTCCGCCACCAACCCCTTGATGTTATCCTGTTCGCCAAGCACCACCAGGGTGTCGCCGGCTTGCAGGATCGTCTTGGGACTGGGATTAAACAACATCTCGCCGTTGATGCGCTTGATGGCCACCACGATGAGGTCAAATTTTTTCCGGATCTGGGAATCCTGTAACGAACTCTGCACGCAGCGAGAATTTTCCGAAAGCGACAATTCCTCCAACCGCAAACCCAGGCCACCGCCGCCAATGGTCAGATCGAGAAAGTCGACCACCGTCGGCCGCACCAGCAGCTGTGCCATGCGCGTCGCCCCGATAAAATAGGGGGAAATCACCTTGTCGGCCCCGGCACGCAGGAGTTTGGTCTCGGCACCTTCCTGACCGCTGGATCGAGCCATGATAAACAGATCCGAATTAAGCCCCCGGGCCGACAGGGCGATGTAAACATTATCGGCATCCGACGAGGCCGTGGCAATCAGCCCGGCGGCCCGCTTCACCCCGGCATTGATCAAGATATCATCATTGGCCGCCTTTCCCTCCAGGACCATGTAACCCAAGGCCAGAATCGGCTGAATCATCTCCGGATCACTCTCGATAACCAAAAACGGCCGATGATTTTCCTTGAGGATCTGGCAGATAACCTTCCCGATCCGCCCGAACCCGCACACGATGTAATGATCCTTCATCCTGGCCACCTTCTTCTGCATCTTGATTTTTCCAAGTATCTTGTGCAGGCCGCCTTCAACAATGGCTTCCGTGATCCTGCCAAAAAGAAAAAGCACAAAACCCACCCCCATAAGGATCAGGACGATGGTAAACAGCTTGCCCTGGATACTCAGCGGGATAATTTCACCATAACCCACCGTGGTCACGGTGATCACGGTCATATAGAGCCCATCGAGAAAGGAACAGTCTTCAAGCCACACGTAGCCGCTGGTCCCAAAAAGCAGAAGCAAACTGAACAGCAACACACTGTTCAAGACGGAATTTCTCATAAATGCGAACAACCTAAAAAATGTCGTGAGCGTTCCAGGCTGCCGGACCGCCATGGCGGCCGCCTGCCTTACAGGCGCCAATACGCCGCGATCCCGTTATCCATGACAATTAATCATATTTTTCGGCATATTACCAACATTACTCCAATCCATTTGTCCAGCCCCACTATTTTAGTCGTACTTGCCAGGCCAAGGTATTGATCGACATTCGCTAAACTTTCCGCGTCAAATGCCGATAAGTTAATTAAAGGGAAAGTTAAGCGGTTTTTCCTTTTGGGAGGTACCAAGGCCATGACTAACAGAGAGGCCATCAAAATCCTGATGCAGAGTCCCATATATTTCCGGCTCGACCTCTGCGCCAGACTGAACCTGATCAGAGAATTCCGCGATCTGTACAGCATCGTCTGACCGTCGGGACCCTCGCCACCTGCCCACCGATCTCACCCCACTTACGGCAAGATAACCACTTGCATTGATCCACGGTTGGTTTATAGTGCACAGGATTTAATCGGCTGCGGACACCAGCCGCGCCGAGCATCTTTGCCTCGCAACAACGCTATAATTACCGTTTTTTGGTTACCAAATAAGACTGTGAAAAGGAGTAGACTTATGAACATCTTGGTTTTCGGTCCCAACGGCAGCGGCAAGGGCACCCAAGGCGCCATCGTCCAGAAGAAATACAATATGCCCCACATCGAGTCCGGCGCCATCTTCCGGGTCAACATCGGCGGCGGCACCGAACTCGGCAAACAGGCCAAGGAGTATATCGAGCGCGGCGACCTGGTGCCCGACAACATCACCATCCCGATGATTCTCAACCGCCTGAAAGAGACCGACTGCAAACAGGGCTGGATCCTGGACGGTTTTCCTCGCAACAAGGTCCAGGCCGAGACCCTGGCCAAGGCCCTGAAGGACGAGGGCATGAATCTGGACTACGTGGTTGAAATCGTCCTGCCCCGCGACGTGGCCAAACTGCGCATCACCGGTCGCCGTCTCTGCGTCAACGACAACAACCACCCCAACCACATCGCCTTCGACGCCATCAAGCCGGTGGAAAAGGACGGCAAGCTGGTCTGCCGGGTGTGCGGCGGCGAGCTTAAAACCCGACCGGACGATCAGGATGACACGGCCATCGACAAGCGCCACGACATCTACTACGACGACAAGACCGGAACCATGGCGGCGGTTAACTTTTTCAAGACCCTGGATGGCGCCAAGGTCATCTCGGTTGACGGTCGCCCCTCCATCGGCGAGGTCAGCGAGGCCATCATGCAGCAGCTTAATTAACAACCGTTGTTCCTTAAGACTCACCCAAGGGCTCCCGGCAAGGGAGCCCTTTTACGTTCGGAGTCACCATCAAGAAATAACTTGGCGGTTTGACGTCAAACGCAATAATGTTCAACAATCCAACCGGTGAAATACCAGGAGAACCGCAATGCCAATCAAACAATTCCTGCAAGACGCCGAGAAATTCGACATCCAGGTCTACCAAACCTCCAAGGATGTCAAAGATCTGCACCTAACCCACATCCCCTTCACCGGCTCACCGCTACGCCATCCGTATGATGACAAGAAACTTATCCTGGTGGCCGATCCATACAGCAACAATACCTTTTACTATGAATTCTGGGTTGACGACGTGACCTACGCCGAGGAGCAGACCAATCTGGTCAACATGGACGGCATCACCTTGGTGATGGCCCGGTTGTGGGTAAAAAAGAAAAGCATCGGCATGCGCTGCACCCCATTTATTGTTGACGACATCCGTCTCAACCAGAATAAACGCTGAGTGCCCGGTTGGTTGCGAGACCACGACCTATTCCGCGTCCCGAGCCTTGCCCGGACGTGGCTGCAAACAGGGAGAAATCAGATCGCCTTATTTCGGCTGCCGTTTAAAGAACCCGAACAGCCCTTTTTTCTCGTTGCCGGCTGCCGGCGGGCAAAATTTTTCCACGATTGCCGCATCGATATTCTGGGCAAGAAGCATCGCCCTTAGTTGTTCCGGCGCGGCATCCGGATTGGCGTGGCTGATTTTTTCGCAGGCGGCCAGTTGGGTTTTCCGCCAGCGGTCCCGACACTCCTCATAGAGCAACTGCATCTCCTCGGCCTGATTCTTCAACTTGCGGGCCGCCTGCGCCCTGGCGGCAATCTCGTCATCGGTCTTGGGGGGCGACTCCTGTGGCTGGGTCGGCCCGGCCTGACTGTTTTTGGCGCTCTCCCTTTGCGCTTGCAACCGCATGTGCTCCCTAACCTCGGCCTCAAAATTTCGGGTTTTCTCTTTCCCCAGCCCGATGATGCTCTGCCCCTCCTTCAGGTTGCCAAGTTTCAGGTTGATTCTGGCGATCAGATACAGCAGATTGATCTCACTGACGGCATTGTCCACCTTATAGGAATTTTCAAGGGAGACCTGATAGTAGTCCCGGGCCATCAGCAAGGCCTTGTTTTGGCCGACCGGCGCTTCCGGCCACACTTTTTGCAGCGAATTTAGCAGCTTGGCAACCGGCTCGCCAAACTGCTTTCGCAAATCGGCATCCAGACCTATATCGCGATAGAGCCAGGCAAGCCGCAGGCAGTAACGGGCCAGATCGGTGGCGTCCTTGGTGGCAATGGGCTCAATCTTCTGCAGTTGCAGGATGGCCAGCAGGTGCAGCCGGACAGCCTGATAAAAATCAAGGGCAGCCGGCGCCACTCCTTTAGTCAGCACTTGCATTATCTTCAGGATCTGGGGGTTGTTCACGCAGGAACTATTATATAATTTGCGAAACCTGGTCAGGGGAAGAGAACTGCTGGCGACCGGATTCTCGAAGATTTCACCGCCGGCGGCAAAAAGGCATTGGGGGCAGTGACAGATATAGTACAGGCGAGGTTGCAGTCGACCGTAATCCCCTTTCAGCCAACCGACCGACCGGGGATAGAAATCGATATCCTTATCCTTCTCGGCATAGAGCCGTGACTTCACACAGGTATGGCTGACTGACGTCTCGCAAATCGGACACGTAAGGGTGGTGCTGCCGAGGGCCGACAAAGCCGTGCCCCCGGCTTCATCCCTCGGATCTTCCTCATTCCCCATGAAACATTCCCCAGCCTGATCCCCAGGCAATTGATGTTAACCTACCCTCGGGGCGGGAAAAAAACCGCACCCCGTCGACGAACCGATACGGCATTCCACCGTTATAAACCGCAATCTCCCACCATCAACTCAACTTAAGCTGGTCACCCGGTGTTGGCCCTTGGCCGCCGCCTCTAAGCTTGAAACGGGACATCATCTCCTGCATGTGCATGGCTTGACCGGAAAGCTCTTCCGCCGCGGCGGCCGACTGCTCAGCGCTGCCCGTATTCTGCTGGGTTACCCGATCGATCTGCTCCAGGGCCTGGCTGGTCTGACTGATCCCCTGGGCCTGCTCGTTCGAGGCGGCGGCGATCTCGCCGATCAGATCGGCCACCTTGGAGACCGAGCCGACAATCTCTTCCAGGGCCAGACTGGTCGCCTCGGCGATCCGCGTGCCGCTAGCGGTTTTTTCCACCGCCCCCTCGATTAATTCGGCGGTTTCCTTGGCCGCCTTGGCGCTGCGGGCCGCCAGGTTCCGCACCTCCTCGGCGACCACCGCAAATCCCTTGCCGTGCCGCCCGGCCCGGGCTGCCTCAACCGCCGCGTTCAGGGCCAGCAGATTGGTTTGGAAGGCGATCTCGTCGATCACCTTGATGATCTTGGAGATATTCTGTCCCGCCTCGTTAATCCGGCCCATGGCCAGGACCATTTCTTCCATCTTGCCGCTGCCGCCCTCGGCGGAGTTTTTGGTTTGGGCCGCCAACCGGCTGGCCTGCGAGGCATTCTCGGCGTTCTGCTTGGTCTGAGCCCCCATTTCGGTCATCGAACTGGAAATCTCTTCCAGGGAAGCGGCCTGTTCCGTTGCCCCCTGGGACAGGGCCTGGCTCGAATCGGAAACCTGCCCGGCGCCACTTGCCACCTGATCGGTGGCAACCAGGATCTCGGCAATCACCCGGTTCAGATCCGCGCAGGTCTTTTTCAGCGAATTGCCGATGACGTCGTCGCCATCCTTGGGAACAACCTCGGCGGTGAGATCCCCGGCCGCCAGTTTTTCAAGGGCGGCCACCACCTCGTTTTGCAAGGTATCGGCAAACATATCCATTGCCGCGGCCAGTTGACCGATTTCATCCCGGCGTTGCATGCCAAGCCGCCTACCGACATGCCCCCGCGCCAGCTCTTGGATCATGGTGACCGTCTTACCGATGGGACCGGTGATTGAACGGGTAATGAAAAAGGCCAGGGACAAGCCAACGCCGAGGGCAAGAATAACAATGGTGATAATGGCGCGCCTGGACTGTTGTGCCCCCTCGATCATGCTCGCATCCGAAAGAATGTTATCCTTGGCCAAGCTATTCATTTGCCCTAGCAGGGTCTGGACCTGACCAAGATGCTGCTGCGTTTCGCTGGCGAAAATGCGCTCGCCCTCGCACCGCCCCTGCAAATTAGCCTCGGCCCGCTGCTGCATTTTTGCCAGGGTGGCTCGGACCTCGGCCAGCACCGGCAGAATATTATTTTGGTAGACGAGGGTGGCCGAGGCATAATCCTGCTTGGCCAACTGCACATCGATCGCGTGGCCATGCTCATGCAGCTGCCGGTGCGGCGCATCGATCGAACTGAGCAGCCTTGCAAGTTCCGGGTCCGCCTGGCTCATCTTGCGTCCGGCCCCACCGTAAAGAAATTTACCGAAGCCGCACTGGGTTGGATCAAGCTGGACCCCCACCGCATCCTTGCGGACCAGAATGGCGTCCTGCACCTTGCTGGTCCAGGCAACATGATCCAACTCTTTTTGAACGAGAAAAGCGGGCAAACCGCTATCGGCCGGCTTGAACACGGCCTGGATCTTGCGAGCCGATTCATGCAGCTTTTGGTGCGGTTCACCAATGGCCTCCAAAGTGGCATGCAGGACAGGCAATATCGCCTCGGCCTGCTTGCGCCCCTCGCCATAATACCACTTGCCAAAGCCACACTTGGTGTGATCGAGCTGCACGGTAAGCTCACTGACCTGGTCATCGGCAAGAAAGGCCGAGACCTGCTTGGCCCAGTTAAGATGGTCGACTTCCCGTTGCAGGATCTCGCCCCGCAGCTGATTGCCGCTCGCCACCTCCAGACCATCCTCGACCACATGGGTTAAACCAAACACGGCCCAGCCGCCAAGGAGAAGCAGGAGCCCGAGGAGACTCCCCGAAAAAATCATCATTTTCTTTCCAATTCGGGTGTTCTCCAGCATGACATTATCCTCCTTGACAGTGCTAATGACGGTGCTAATGACGGTGCTAATGACGGTGCATGACGCAGACCGACACGACAAAACACCAAAGCCCTAACCTGAGCAGGTAGCCATATATTTATTATTATCAGTTAGTTGCAGACGACATGTCAATAATTATTGCCAAGCTTAATCGCCGGAGAACTTTACCCTTTGCTTAAATTTTAGGGTTGCAAGGCGCGGCGGGCGGAAATGGGATTGAGCTAAAAATCAGGTCGCCAAGCAACCCGACGCGCGTTGGATGAAATCGCTGGCGCCTACTGACAAAAAAAACAGCCCCGGACCGGTTACGCCGGCCCGGGGCTGAAGTGATGCCCAGAAAACCTGTTTTTTTAACGACGCCGGCACCGCCGCGTTAAACCTAGGCCTAACAGACCGGGACCGCACAAAAGAATGGCCGAGGGCAAAGGCACGGCCCCAAAGGATTGATTGGCATTTATTCCATCAAAGCTGGCAGGACCGGCTTCCCAGTAAAAATCCTCATAACTCTGCCCCACCCCACTCAGCTGCAGGGATGACCCGATCGGATCGCCATCCTGAAACACCCCGATATCCCTACTGGTCATGCCGACGGCCGGGCCATCGGCTGCAACCAGCGCCCCTTCGTAACTCAGAAACTGCACAACCATGTCCCCGGGCGCGACCAGGGCAACCCCGTCCGGTGCCCCATTCTGGATGCCGGCGAACGGAAAGGCCATGGTCCCGAAACCGTGCATCTGGTCCGGAATGACCCCGGTCAGCGCCTTGGTGCTGTAGTAACCATTGTCACCGCCATTATACAAAACAATCTCCCAACCCGACAGGTCGGTGCCGGCCGGTCCGGCAATCTCAATGGCCTCACCCGTATCGGTACCCGCGTTATCGTAATGAATCTCATTGACAAATACCGTCGCCGCCCAGGAACTCGAGGTCCCCACCGCCAAACCCAGGAAGGCCAGCACGGTAAACAACCCGGCCAATCGCAGCCCGAAAGTGACATTCCCGCGCCCGTCCCGGACCGAATAACCATTGTTACCCTTGGCCCAGGTGTAATTTTGAGGAAGCACAAAACAACTCTTAATACTCTGCGTGGTCTTTTTCATTCTTTTCTCCTTTTGCTTAGTTCATTTTTGACCAGAACCACAGATTCGACCCAAAAAACCTATCACTCCGATCACTCCCAGTCAACAAAAAGATAAGCAAAAGAATGAAGCAGAAAAGGACATACGCCACCAACAAAAAACACCGCGCCTGACACAAAGAAGAATAAGCCCGGAAGGTTGGCAAAAAATCATTAAACCTGCCGGCAGACACCGGGGACGAACTACCGCACCTTGCCCGGTCAGTGCCCGGTGCGGCCGAAATGGCCCCAGGCCTGGCGGTACAAATCCAGCAATCTCTGTTCCAGCACCAACCGGTATGACTCCAGATCCCCGGCCTTGAGTCCGGCAGGGACCAGCAGCGGCGAACCGTAACAGACCACGTGCCGAGCAAACGGCTTGGGCAGCACGGTTCGATCCCATGACCTGAAAACCCAGTACCGATCCACCCCCCAGGCGGCCGGCAAGATGGGAACCCCGGTCCGACTGGCCAACAGAATCACCCCGGCCTGCACTTGCAACGGTGGCCCCTGGGAGCCGTCCGCCACGATGGCGGCGCTGCATCCATCATCCACCGCGGCCTGAATTTTTTTCAGGGCCGCCAGCCCCCCCTTGGTGCGTGAGCCGCGCACCGGGATCACCCCCTGCCGGGCCAAAATCCGCGCCACGTATTCGCCATCCTTGCTGCCGCTCACCATGGCCGCGTAACGCTTATTCCTGCTGGCATAAAGCCCGTAGGCCACCGAATAATGCCAGAAGGCGGCAAGATGCCGGCCGGCCAACAGCTCGACAACCTGCTCCCGACCGATATGGGTGGATCGCCCGCTGCCAAACAGGAGACGACTGAGCAACAAGTAGAGTCCGGGCCCCAGCCCAAGGGCGAACCGCTCCAGCAGCTTGGATTTCAAAGCCATTGCAACTCCTTTTCCCGTAACAGCTTGATGCGATCCCGGCAAGCGGCCGCCTCCTCAAAGGCCAACGCCTCGGCCGCCCGATACATTTCTTTCTCCACGGTCTTGATCTCTTTTCGCAGCTGGTTCAGGCTCACATAATCGGCCGTCGGTTCGGCTGCCGCCGGGACCACAGTCACATAATCCTGCTCATAAACGGTGGACATTATATCCTTGATGGAAGAACGAATGGTGGCCGGGGTTATGCCGTGCGCGTGATTATAGGCCGCCTGAATCTCGCGGCGCCGGGCGGTTTCCTCAATGGTCCGCCGCATGGAATCGGTTACCTGGTCGGCATACATGATTACCATGCCATCCACGTTCCGGGCCGCCCGACCGCAGGTCTGAATCAGGGAACGCTCCGAGCGCAGAAACCCCTCCTTGTCGGCGTCCATGATCGCCACCAGGGAGACCTCCGGGATATCGAGACCCTCGCGCAGCAGATTGATCCCGACCAGGACATTATATTCAAGGCGACGCAGGTCGCGGATCAGCACCATGCGCTCCAGGGTCTTGATGTCCGAGTGCAGATAACGCACCGCCACCCCTAGATTGGTATAGTATTCGGTAAGGTCCTCGGCCATCCGCTTGGTCAGGGTGGTAACCAGCACCGCTTCGTGGCGCGCGGCGCGTAGCCGAACCTCCTCCAGGAGATCATCCACCTGCCCGCTGGCGGGGCGCACCTCGATAAGCGGGTCCATCAGGCCGGTGGGCCGGATGATCTGCTCCACCACCCGGCCCTCGGCAACCTCCATCTCATAATCGCCAGGGGTCGCCGACACATAGACCACCTGCCGGAGTCGCTCCCGGAACTCCTCAAAGCGCAGCGGTCGGTTATCCAAGGCCGAGGGCAGCCGGAAACCGAATTCAGCCAAGGTCTGCTTACGACTCTGATCTCCCCGATACATGCCCCTGATCTGCGGCACGGCGATGTGGCTCTCGTCGATAAAAAGCACGAAGTCCTCGGGAAAATAATCCAGCAGGGTGGGCGGCGGCGCCCCCGGACTGCGCCCGGTGAGATGCCGGGAATAGTTCTCGATGCCGTTGCAATAGCCCAACTCCTGGATCATCTCCAGATCAAACCGGGTGCGCTGGTCCAGGCGCTGGGCCTCCACCAGTCGGCGCTCGGCCTCGAAACACGCCAACCGCTCCCGCAATTCATCCTTGATGGTTGCCATGGCGACCTGCAACCGCTCCCGCGAGGTGACGAAATGGCTGCACGGAAAAACAGTAAGCTCATCAACCGTCCGCAGCACCACGCCACGCAAAGGGTCAACAATGCGAATGGCCTCCACCGTATCCCCGAACATCTCGATGCGGACGGCCTGATCCTCCTCATAGGCCGGAAAGACCTCCACCACGTCCCCGCGCACCCGAAAGGTGCCGCGATGAAAGGAAAGCTCGTTGCGCTCGTAAAGCATGTAGACCAAATGGCGCTTGATCTCCTCCAGGGGATAATCCTCCCCGGCCCGCAGCATCAGATGCATGGACCTATACTCATCCGGCGAACCAAGGCCGTAAATACAGGAGACCGAGGCAACGATCAGCACATCCCGCCGGGTCAGCAGGGAGCGGGTGGCCGAGTGGCGCATCTTGTCGATGGCCTCATTGATGGCCGAATCCTTTTCGATATAGGTGTCGGACTGAGGGATATAGGCCTCGGGCTGATAATAATCGTAGTAGGAAACGAAATACTCGACG
>Ga0224496_10001898_pt1 | contig 12710 bp, 10 predicted proteins | sample SF_Jul11_sed_USG_2_FD_168127 | JGI IMG/M metagenome (GOLD analysis project Ga0224496, IMG submission 168127) | Sediment microbial communities from San Francisco Bay, California, United States - SF_Jul11_sed_USGS_8_1 | ecosystem: Environmental > Aquatic > Marine > Sediment | place: USA... | reverse complement strand
CCCTCGTGCAGCCTATGCCGGCAAAACGCGTCGGCCGCCGCGAGTTGTGGTCGGTCTGTCTGGCTAACGGATAATGGATCCTCTGGTCACTGTACCGTGGGGGTGGCGGGGATGCAGCATAAATGCGGTGGGGGGGCGGCGCCGCGGTGTAATTGGTTGCGGACGCTTGGGAAGTCTTGGGGTGGGGAGCAGTGGGTGATGTAGGGCTGCGAGGCTCGCAGTGTAATAGGGTGGCCGGGGAGCGGGCGCTGGCGGGGTTGCGCAGCCGCGGCCTAAGTCGCGTTTGGATCCTGCGCGTCTCGCCGAGAGCGCTTTGAGTTCGGCGTGTTGTCGACGTCGTGCTGGGAAGAACTGCTGCGCAGGGCTCGCGCCGGGTCATCCGCGCGCGCCCTCGCGCGTCCGCCGCTTGGTGAGGGGCTCGCTCGGGCCCGCGCTCTCGCGCTCGGCCGCGCGCCCGGTCCGGCGCTCCTTCGGGCACCGCGGCACGCACGGGGGTGCCGCACGCCAGCGGCCCGGCTCCGCGGCACTCCCGGAAGCCCGGCAGCGCTGCCCCGCAGTCGTGTCGGGCGACTCGCGGCGCGTGCGGCGCAGCCTGGGGGCTCTCGCGGGGCTGTCTCACAGACGGTCGGCCGGGCTGGCCACGCCGGCGGGGCCGCTGCCCAGCACGTGGGTGTAGATCATCGTGGTCTTCACGTCCCGGTGCCCGAGCAGCTCCTGCACGGTGCGGATGTCCGAGCCGTTCTCGAGCAGGTGCGTGGCGAAGGAGTGGCGCAGCACGTGGCAGCTGACGCGCTTGGCCACGCTGGCCCGCAGGCCGGCCTCGCGCACCGCGCGCTGCAGCGCGGATTCGTGCAGGTGGTGTCTCCGCTCGGCGCCGCTGCGCGGATCGCGCGAGAAGCGCGTCGCCGGAAACACCCACTGCCACTCGAGCAGACGCTCGGCGCTCGGGTACTTGCGCCCGAGCGCGTAGGGCAGCCGCACGCAGCCCATGCCGCGCGCGAGATCTTCCTGGTGTAGAACGCGCACGCGCTCGAGGTGCGCGCGCAGCGGGCGCTCCGCTGCGCGCGGCAGGATGGCGGCGCGGTCGCTGCCGCCCTTGCCATTGCGCAGCGTGATCTGCCGGCGCGCGAAGTCCACGTCGCGCACGCGCAGCCGCAGGCATTCCATCAGGCGCAGCCCGCTGCCGTAGAGCAGCAGGCCCATGAGGCCATACACAGGGTTGAGGCCGTGCAGCTGCGCCAGCACGCCGCGCACCTGGTCGCGGGAGAGCACCACCGGCAGCCGCCGCGGCGCGCGCGCGCGCACCGTCGCGTCGAGATCCTCGAGCTCGCGGCCCAGGATCACGCGGTAGAGGAAGAGCAGCGCACTGAGCGCCTGGTTCTGCGTGGAGGCGCTCACGCGACCTTCGGTGGCCAGATATGACAGGAAGGCCACCACCTCGGGCGCACCCAGGGTATCGGGATGGCGCTTGTCGTGGAACAGGATGAAGCGCCGGATCCAGCCCGCGTAGGCTTCCTCGGTGCGCAGGCTGTAGTGGCGCGTGCGCAGCGCGATGCGCACGCGGTCGAGCAGGCGCGGCGTGCGCTGCAGCACGCCGGTGAGATCCGGCGTCTTCTCGCCGCCGGGCGCGTCGGGTGGGCGGGGCGGCATCGCGCCTCGCTTCGGGACCCGCGGGTGAGTCGCGCAAGCTTACGCGACCCCGGCCGCGCGCCGCAACGCGCGCCGCGGCGCTAGGCGCCGACGGCCTTGCGGATGCGCGCGATCGCCTCGTCCACGTTCTCGCGCGAGTTGAACGCCGAGATGCGGACGTAGCCCTCGCCGGCAGCACCGAAGCCCGCCCCCGGCGTGCACACCACGTGGGCCTCGGTAAGCAGCGTGTCGAAGCAGTCCCAGGAGGAGAGTCCGTCCGGGGACTTCACCCACACGTAGGGCGCGTGCTCCCCGCCGAAGCAGCGCAAGCCCGCGGCGCCGAGGCCCGCGCGCAGCGCGGCCGCGTTGGCCATGTAGTAGGCCACCTGCTCGCCGGTCTGCACGCGGCCCTCGTCCGAGAACACGGCGGCCGCCGCGCGCTGCACCACGTAGGGCACGCTGTTGAACTTGGTGGCGTGGCGCCGCGCCCAGAGCCCGTTGAGCGCCACGCGTTTCCCGCTGGCGCTGCTGCCGGTGAGCGCCTTCGGCACCACGGTGTAGGCGCAGCGCACGCCGGTGAAGCCCGCGCGCTTCGAGAAGCTGCGCATCTCGATGGCGCAGGCGTCGGCGCCCTCGATCTCGTAGATGGAGCGCGGCAGGGCGGGGTCCTGGATGAAGGCGTCGTAGGCGGCGTCGAAGAGCAGCACGGCGTCGTGCGCGCGCGCCCAGCGCACCCAGGCGGCGAGATTCTCGCGGCTCGCCACGGCCCCCGTCGGGTTGTTGGGCGAGCACAGGTAGGCGATGTCCACCCGCTGCTCGGGCGGGCCGGGCATGAACCCGTTCGCCTCGCGGGCGGGCAGATAGACGATGCCCGCGTAGCGCCCGTCCGCGCCGGCCGGACCCGTGCGCCCCGCCATCACGTTGGTGTCCACGTACACCGGATACACCGGGTCGGTGACGGCGATGCGGCAGTCCGCGCCGAAGATCTCCTGGATGTTGCCGCTGTCCTGCTTGCTGCCGTCGGAGACGAAGATCTCGTCGCGCGCGATCTCCACGCCGCGCGCGGCGTAGTCGTGCGCGCGGATCGCGTCGAGCAGGAAGTCGTAGCCGTTCTCGGGGCCGTAGCCGCGAAAGCCCGCCGCGCTCCCCATCTCGGCCGCCGCGACGAGGGCGGGCGCCAGCGGCAGCGTCACGTCACCGATGCCGAGGCGGATGATGCGCGCGTCGGGGTGCGCCCCGGCGAACGCGGCCACGCGCCGCCCGATCTCGGGAAAGAGATAGCCCGCGCGCAGCTTCTGATAGTGTTCGTTGATCCTCGCCATCGGCGCCGGAGCATAAGGGGCGAGCGCGCCCCGAGCCAACGCGCCCCGCTCCGCGCGAGGCGCGCTGCGGAGCTGGCGCGGGCGATGTGCGAAGATCCCGCCGCGTGCCTGGACTCGGGGTGGAAAATCCGCAGTCGAATCGGCGGAGCGCGGGGTCGGCGCGATCGCGCTGCTGGCTTTGCTGGCTGGCCGGCGCGATCGCATGCGCGTCGCTCTGCGCGCCGGTGGGCTGGCTGGTGACCGATCACTACGAGCAGGACAACGACTTCTGCAACGCCTGCCACCTCGATTCCGGCGCCGCGCTGCACCTCGGCGTGCGCCGCGGCTTCGACGTCCGCCCGCCCGCGACCCTCTCGGCCGCCCACGGCGCGGCCCGCCAGCCGGCCCGCGCGGACGGCGCCTTTCGCTGCATCGACTGCCACGGCGGCCACAGCCTGCTCGGCCGCGCCCGCGTCAAGGCCCTCGCGGCGAAGGACGCTTTCTGGTACGTGGTGGGGCACTTCGAGGAGCCCGAAGGGATGCGCTGGCCGCTCTGGGACGAGGACTGCAGCAAGTGTCACCCGCGCTTCGACGAGAGTCCGGCCGTGGCCTGGCAGTCGCCGCGCTTTCACCAGCTGCCGGTGCACAACGCCGCGCTCGGTGTGGCCTGCGTGAGCTGCCACCGGGTGCACGAGCCCGGAGGCAATCCGGACGCATTCTTTTTGAACGCCGCTTGGGTGCGCGCCCAGTGCGCGCGCTGTCACTCGCAATTTGCCGAACTCGAGGAGGGAGCAAGATGACGCTTCGCATCGCCGCCACGGCACTGGCCGCTGCAGTCGCGGGCATTCCGTTCACCGCCGCCGCCTATCCGGGCGGCACCCCCGATTACCAGACCGACGTCGCGCCGTTCTGCGCGGCCTGCCACGCGTCGCGCAGCGCCGACGCGCTCGCGGGGGCCGGGGAACGGGCCGACAAGGAGCTGGCCGAGCGCAAACACATCGCGGTGATCCTCTCCGGGCAGCAGGGCTACGCGAACCTCGGCGAGGCGGATCGCCAGACGCTCGTCGAGCAGATCCGCAAGCTCGACGCGGCCTCGAGCGTGAAGCTCAAGGCGCCGAGCAGCGTGAAGCGCGGCGAGACCTTCCTCGTGCAGGTGAGTCTCACCGGGGGCGCCGGTCCCGTGGTGGGCGTGGCGCTGGTGGATCGCGCGCACCGCTGGTACGCGCGGCCCGCGCCGTCCGCCGGCTGGAGCGTGATCGCGCCGCCCGAGATGCGCGTGGCGAACGGCCAGCCCGCCGATCAGTGGCTGCAGAAGCGCCCCGAGGCCGCGGGCCGCAATCTGTCCTTCGTGAACGTGCCCGGCGTGCAGTCCGACGCCGCGCTCGGCAAGTGGGGCGCCGCCGAGGTCGTCTTCACGCTGCGCGCGCCCGATCGGCCCGGCAGCTATCCGCTGGCGGCTGCGTACTTCTACGGCACCGAAAAATCCACCGTGCTCGGCTACACCACCAACGCCCTCGGCGTCAAAGAAGTGCGCGGCGGCTTCGACGGCGGCTCCGGCCGCGTGATCTTCACGCCGGTGCAGCAGATCCAGGTCGAATAGACGAGATCCGCCTCCCGGCGCGTTCGAGTCCCGGCGCATCCGCTCCCGAACGCGCCCGCGGTGGCCCGTCCTCGTGCCCGCGAGGGGATGCGAAGCCCCAGCCAGGCAAGGAGCGCGGAGCGGCGCCCGGGCGGCTGCGGCGAACTCAAGCGCAGCCAGTCCCGTGTCAGACCCGCCCGCGAAACGCTCCGCGACAAACGCCCGGCAGCACGCCCCAAGAGGCGAGCGAGCCATTCGCCGCAGCCGCCCGGGCGCCGCTCCGCGCGTTCCTCGCGGTCGCAGCCGGCGCGAGACGAGACGCCGCCGTCAGCGCTCGTAGCGCGGAAACTCCCCGGCGCGCAGCCGCGCCAGATAGCGGTCGAGCTCGCGCTTCAGCACGCCCGACAGCATCAGCGCGCCCGTCAGATTCGGAAACGCCATGCCGAGGATCATCATGTCGCCGAAGTCGATCACCGCGCTGGCCTCGAAGATCGCGCCGAGCACGACGCACGCCAGGAAGATCGCCTTGTAGGCCAGGATCGAGTGCACGCCGAGCAGCTGCACCCAGCACTGCTCGCCGTAGTAGCTCCACGAGATCATGGTGCTGAACGCGAACAGGATCGCCGTGAAGCAGAGCAGGTAGGGAAACCAGGGGAAGACCGTGGCGAAGGCCCAGGAGGTCATCTGGATGCCCTCGCCCGCCTCGGGCGTCGCGTGCGCCCCCGTCACCACCAGCACCAGCCCGGTGGTGGTGCACACGATGATCGTGTCGACGAAGGGCTCGAGCAGCGCCACCACGCCCTCGCGCACCGGCTCCTCCGTCTGCGCGGCCGAGTGCACGATCGAGGCCGAGCCCGTGCCCGCCTCGTTGCTGAAGGCGGCGCGCCGGAAGCCCTGGATCACCACGCCGACGAAGCCGCCCGCGCCCGCGTGCCACGAGAACGCGTCCGTCACGATGGTGGCGAGGCCGTGCGGGATCGCCGCGGCGTGGGCGAGCAGGATCCACAGGCCGCAGCCGATGTAGACGATGCACATGAACGGCACCAGCGCCGCCGCCACCTCGCCGATGCGCCGGATGCCGCCCACGATCACCAGGCCCACGGCGGACGCGAGCACGCAGCCGAAGGCGATCGCACCGACGCGCCCGGAGAGCCACGGCAGCACGCTCGCGAGCTGGGCGTAGGACTGGTTGGCCTGGAACATGTTGCCGCCGCCGAAGCTGCCCCCGATGCACATCACGGCGAAGGTCACCGAGAGCACGGCGCCGAGGCGCCGCCAGCCGAGCTCGGCCAGTCCGTCGCGCAGGAAGTGCATGGGGCCGCCCGAGACGTGTCCGTCCTCGCGCGTGATGCGGTACTTCTGGCCGAGCGTGCACTCGGCGAACTTCGAGCTCATGCCGAGGAAGCCGGCCAGGATCATCCAGAACACCGCGCCCGGCCCGCCGATCCCCACCGCCACCGCCACGCCCGCGATGTTGCCGAGGCCGACGGTGGCGGAGAGCGCCGCCGAGAGCGCCTGGAAGTGGGAGATCTCGCCGGTCTCGCCCGGATGCGTGTAGCGACCGCGCACGCAGTCGATGGCGTGGCGGAAGGCGCGAAAGTTCACGAACTGGAAGCGCAGCGTGAAGTACGAGGCGCCGAAGATCAGCCACAGCACCACCAGCGGCACCTGGATGGTGTCGCCGCGCGCGTTGTCCCAGAAGGCGACGTCGAAGAAGATGATCGCCTTGAGGCTGGCGACGAGGACGTCCGAGAAGAGGGCGTCGAGCTGGTTCAGGAAGATCTTCACCGATCCTCTCCCCCCGTGGCGGCGGGACGGATTGCGGGGGGAACGCCAATGCGCGCAAGCATACCCCAGCGCGCCCGCTTCGGGTGCGTCTTGTCAGTCGAAGAGGGCCGGGTCCACATCGACACCGACGGGGCAGTGGTCCGAGCCCGTGACGTGGGGCTGGATGAAGGCGTGCGTCACGTGGCGCATGGCGGCGGGCGAGGCGAGCACGTAGTCGATGCGCCAGCCGATGTTCTTGGCGCGCACGCCGAAGCGCTGACTCCACCAGGTGTAATGCCCGCCGCCGGACTCGAAGCGCCGGAAGGTGTCCACCCAGCCCGCTGCGATCCAGCGGTCGAGCTCGGCGCGCTCCTCGGGCAGGAAGCCGCTGGTCTGCGCGTTCTGCCGGGGCCGCGCCAGGTCGATCTCGCGGTGCGCCGTGTTGAAGTCGCCCATCACCAGCACGCGGCGCCCGCTGCGGCGCAGCGCCTCCAGGCGCTCGAAGAGCGCGCGGTAGAAGTCGAGCTTGTAGGGCACGCGGCTGTTGTCGCGCTGCGTGCCGCTGCCCTTCGGGAAGTAGCCGTTCACCAGCACCAGGCGTCCGAAGTGGGCGAGCTGCAGGCGGCCCTCGACGTCGAAGCGCGCCTGCTCGAGCGCCGTGTCCACGCGCCGCGGGGCGCGCCTCGCGAACAGGCCCACGCCGCTGTAGCCGGGCCGCTCGGCGGGCGCGAAGTGCGCGTGCCAGCGGCGCGGCGCGCGCAGCGCGGGCGGCAGCTGCTCGGGGAAGGCGCGCACCTCCTGGAGGCCGACGATCTCGGCGCGCGAGCGCGCGAGCCACGCCGCGAAGCCCTTGCCGGCGCAGGCGCGCAGGCCGTTCACGTTCCAGGAGAGGATGCGCGCCGTCTTGCGCGCCGGGCTGCCCTCGCGCGTGGTCATGGCGGCCGGTTCTCCAGAGCGGCTGCGGGTGCCGAGGCTCGGGCGCGCCGCAGGCGCGCGCAGCGAGCCAACGGCGCGCGAAGGCGACGGCAGCGCTAGTCGCCGCGCGTCAGATAGGTGCTCTCTTCCAGCGCCCGCGCGTAGCGGCGGCGCAGCCGCGCCGATTCCTCGATGCTGATGCGCCCGTCGCGCAGCGCTTCCTCGGCGGTGCGCCGCACCTTCTCCACCAGGCCGGCGCGCTGATACTGCACGTAGGCCAGCACCTCTTCGACGCTGTCGCCTTCCACCACGTGCTCGACGCGATAGCTGCCGTCGTCGTCGAGCGTGACGTGAACCGCGTCGGTGTCTCCGAAGAGATTGTGCAGATCGCCGAGGATCTCCTGGTAGGCGCCCACCAGGAACATGCCGATGTAGTAGGGCTCGCCCGTGAAGGGATGCAGCTCGAGCACGTGTTTCACGTCCTCCGGGTCGATGAAGCAGTCGATCTTGCCGTCGCTGTCGCAGGTGAGGTCGGCGAACACGCCGCGTCGCGTGGGCTTCTCGCCCAGCCGGTGGATGGGCATCACTGGGAAGAGCTGCTTGACGGCCCAGTGATCCGGCGCCGACTGGAACACCGAGAGGTTGCCGTAGTAGATGTCGGCCAGGCTCTTCTCGAGGTCCTGCAGGTCCTCGGGGACGCGCGGCAGCTCCCGCACGAGCTCGAGGATGCGCTGGCAGCAGCGGAAGAAGAGGCGGTCCACGCGGGCGCGCGTCGGCAGGTCCAGGTAGCCGAGCGAGAAGGAGGTGGCGGACTCCTCCTTGAGCGCGGTGGCGTCGTGGTAGCTCTCGAGCAGGTTCTCGGGGCTGATGGCTTCGAGCACCTCGGCGAGATCGCGCAGCAGCTTGGGGTCGTCCTGCGCCACCGGCGCCGGAGCCAGTCGCGAGTCCGTCTCGTTCACGCCGAGCACGTCGAAGATCAGCACCGAATGGTGCGCCACCATCGAGCGGCCGGCCTCCGTGACGAGATCCGGGTGCGGCACCTGCGCCTCGTCGCAGGCCTCCTGCACGAAGGCCACCACGTCGTTCGCGTACTCCTGCGTCGAGTAGTTCTTCGAGGAGTGGAAGTCGGTGCGCGAGCCGTCGTAGTCCACGCCGAGCCCGCCGCCCACGTCGAGCAGCCGCGGGCGCGCGCCCATCTCGTGCAGCCCCACGAAGACGCGGCTCGCCTCGGCGAGCGCCTCCTTGTGCGCGCGGATGGCCGTGATCTGCGAGCCGATGTGGAAGTGCAGCAGCTCCAGGCAGTCGAGCATGTCCTCCGCGCGCAGCCGCTCGACCGCATCCACGATCTCGGCGGCCGAGAGCCCGAACTTCGAGCGGTCGCCGGTGGACTCCACCCACTTGCCGGCGCCCCGTGTCGAGAGCCGCGCGCGCACGCCGACGTGCGGCCGGATGCCGAGCTCGCTCGCCGTCTTGATCACCAGATCGATCTCGTGGGCGCGGTCCACCACGATGACGGGCGTGCGGCCGAGGCGCTGCGCGAGCAGCGCCGTCTCGATGTAGGCGCGGTCCTTGTAGCCGTTGCAGATGATCAGCGCGTCCGGCGTGTCGAGCAGTGCCAGCGCGATCAGCAGCTCGGGCTTGCTGCCGGCTTCGAGCCCCACGCCGAGGTCGGCGCCGTACTCGATGATCTCCTCCACCACGGGTCGCTGCTGGTTGACCTTGATCGGGTACACGCCGCGGTATCGGCCCTTGTACTCGTACTCGTCGATCGCGTTCTGGAAGGCACCGGCCAGGCCGCGCACGCGGCTCGCCAGGATGTCCGAGAAGCGGATCAGCAGCGGCGCCGAGAGGCCCCGGTGCTCGAGGTTCTGCACCAGCTCGAGCAGGTCGAGGCAGGGTCCGCCGGCGCCGCGCGGCTGCACGGCGACGTGGCCCGCCTCGTTGATGGCGAAGAATCCCTCGCCCCAGGCGGCGACGCTGTAGAGCTCGAGGCTCTTGCGGATGCTCCAGTCGGTGACGCTCATGGGACGCAGGCTCCGGCGGGCAGGGAACCCCGCGCGCGCATTGTACGTGTGCGCCCCCCGAGCCGCACCCACCGCGCAGGATCGAGGCGCGCGCCGCGGCCGCGCTCGGCTACGCCGGCAGCGGCTCCTCGCGCTGCTCGCCGCTCGCGAGGTCGCGCACCACGACGACGCCGCGCGCCAGCTCCTCCGGGCCGATCAGGTAGAAGTGGCGCGCGCCGGCGCGGTCGGCGTCGGCCAGCGCGCGCTTGAGCTTCACGTCGCCGAGCACGAGCTCCACCGAGCGGCCCTCGGCGCGCAGGCGCGTCGTCACGCGCACGGCCGCGCGGCGCTCCGCCGCGCCGAAGGCGAACGCCACCGCGTCGAGCCGGCGCGGGCAGTCCGGCGCGAGTCCGCGATCCTCGAGCAGCTCCGCGATCACCGCGTCGCCGAAGCCGAAGCCCACGGCGGGAATCGGCGGGCCGCCGAGCGTCTCGCACAGGTGGTCGTAGCGGCCGCCGCCGCAGATCGCGCGCAGCTTGCGGCCGCGGTCGTAGGCCTCGAACACGACCCCCGTGTAGTAGGCGAGGCCGCGCACGATCGAGGCGTCGAAATCGACGCGATCTGCCACGCCGTAGGCCTCGAGCAGTCCGAGCAGCTCGCGCAGGTCGGCGAGCGCGCGCGAATCCGCCGGCAGCGCGGCGGCGGCCTGCTCGAGATCGCGCAGCTGCAGCCAGTCCACCACGTGGCGCGCGTCCGCCCGCGGCAGCCGGATCGCGCCCTGCGCGTCGGTGAGCAGCTCGATCAGCGCGTCGGCGCCGAGCTTCTCGAGCTTGTCGATCGCCACGCACAGCGCCGGGAACGCCTCGGGCCGCTTGCGCAGCACGCCGCCGCGCAGCGTCTCCTCGAGCAGCGCCCGGCTGTTCAAGCCGATGCGCACGTCGTCGCGCTCGAGCCCCAGCCGATCGAGCAGCGTGAAGATCGCCGCCAGCAGCTCCGCCTCGGCGCCCACGCCCGGCTCGCCCCAGATGTCCATGTTCCACTGGTAGTGCTCGCGGCGCCGGCCCCGCGTCATGCGCTCGTAGCGCCAGCACTGCGGGATGCTGTACCAGCGCAGCGGCATGCGCAGGCCGCCCGCCCGCGCGCTCACCATGCGCGCAATGGACGGCGTGATCTCGCCGCGCAGCGCGAAGCGGCGCTCGTGCAGCTCGAAGTGGTAGAGCTGCTCGACGATCTCTTCGCCCGCCTTGCGCGTGAAGAGCTCGGCGTGCTCGAGCACCGGGGCGTCCACGCCCTCGAAGCCGAAGCTCTGCGCCACGGCGCGGAAGTGGTCGAACAGCCACTCGCGGCGGCGGAAATCCTCGGGGTAGAAGTCCCGCGTTCCGCGCGGGGGCTGCAGCGCGCGCTTGCTCACGCGCTTCGAATATCACACCCGGCCGCGCGACGCCGATCCGGGGCCCTGAGCCCGGGAACCTTTTGCGGCGCGGCGCCGTCCCATCCGGTCCGCCTTTTGCTACATCCCACGCTCGCCCGGGAGGAATTTCGATGCTGCGTGCCGCCTGCTTCGCGCCCCTGCTCACCGCCATCGCGCTCGCCCTCGGCTGCGGATCCGAGGAGAAGCCCGCGTCCGAGGGGACTGCGGCGCCGGCCGCGCAGGCAGCGGCCCAGGCCGCGGTGCCGGCGACGCCGGATCAGCTGCCGAGCGGCATCGTGCTGGCGCTGGCCCAGTTCGAGAAGGTGGACGGCAAGCCCGTGCCCGGCGCCGCGCGCCTCGAGTTCCTGTATCGCCAGGGCGGCGAGTGGCGCGTGCGCAGCTGGGAGGATCCGGAGAGCAACGTCTTCCACAAGGCCATGCTCTACGTCGGGGCCAAGGGGCCGGCGCTGCTCACGCTCGGCGGGACCGCCGCCATCGTGAAGAGCTGGGTGCCCAGCGCGGACGGACTCGCGGGCACGACCCTCTGGCAGGTGGATTTCGGTGGCCAGTGGAGCCGCATGCGCGATGCCGAGGTCGGCGATCTCTTCGGCGACGGCGGCGCGAGCATCGCCGTGGCCACCCACGATCAGGGCGTGGTGGCGGCGCTGCGCGCCAAGCCGGACGGCAGCTTCGAGGTGATCGAGCTCGATCGCCAGCCCAATACGTTCGTGCACGAGATCGAGATCGGCGATCTCGACGGCGACGGCGTGCTCGAGGTGTACGCGACCCCGAGCGAGCCCAACCGCCTCGAGGGCGGCGAGGCCCAGGCGGGCAACGTGGTGCGCTACGTGCCGGCCAAACAGGAAGGGCGCCGCGTGGTGGCGGCGCTCGGCGAGCGCCACGCCAAGGAGATCCTGGTGGACGACGTGGACGGCGACGGCCGCGACGAGCTGTACGTCTCCGTCGAAGGGCACGTCGGCGAGAGCAAGCAGCTCGTGGATCCCGTCGAGATCCGGCGCTACGACGCCGGCACCGCGGCCGACGCGGGCGTGACGATCGCCACGCTGCGCGATCGCCTGAGCCGCTTCCTCACGGTGGGGGATGTGGACGGCGACGGCCGCAAGGAGATGGTGGTCGCCACGTACAGCAGCGGTCTCTGGATGCTGCGCCCGGGCAGAGATCCCATGAAGCCGTGGAGGTCGGAGCTGATCGACCGCGACTCGGCCGGCTTCGAGCACGCGGCGATCCTGGCCGACCTCGACGGCGATGGCAGGGACGAGCTCTACGTGGCGAGCGACAAGCACAAGGAGGTGCGGCGCTACGTGTGGAACGGCGCGAAGCTCGAGCGCGAAGTGATCTACGTGCGCCCCGACGACCGCCCCATCTTTACCTGGAACCTGATGCCGGTGCCGCTGCCGCTCATCCCGGGCGTCTAGCGCGCGCTCCGCGCGCGGCTGCGTTCGGCAGCGCGGGGTCAGCCCGGGGGCCAGCCCATGGGCCGGCCGCCGAGCACGTGGATGTGCAGGTGGAAGACCGTCTGCCCGGCGCCCGCGCCGTTGTTGACGACCAGCCGGAAGTCCTCGAGCCCCGCGTCCTTGGCCGCGCGTCGCGCCACCAGCAGCAGGTGGCCGAGCAGCGCGGCGTCTCCGTCCTGGGCCGCGGCCAGCGTCTCGATCGGGCGCCGCGGGATCACGAGAATGTGCGTCGGCGCCTGGGGATTCACGTCGTGGAAGGCGAGGGCGCGATCGTCCTCGTAGACGAGCTGGGCCGGAATCTCGCCGCGCGCGATCTTGCCGAAGATCGTGTCCGTCACGGCTGGGCAACCTGCCGGAGTGGCGCGCGAACTGCAACTGTCCCACGGGGGCTCGGGCGCGCCTCAAGTTCCCGCCGCGGTGCCCCGACCCGAAGCCGCAGCCGGGAGGGCGGGGTGGCGCGGCGGGGGTGTCCGGCCTTCTGGTGCGGCCGGAGTCGGGCTCGCTTGTCAGGATCGACAGCGTTGGGCTAAGGATCCCTGCCCTGTGCCCACGTCCATGCAGGCCCCAGGGGGAATCAAGAGCGCTGTGGGAAAGTCTCTGGTCATCACCGAGAAGCCGAGCGTCGCTCGG